>VYME01000079.1_pt1 | contig 52658 bp, 45 predicted proteins | sample 5115281 | NCBI WGS metagenome assembly VYME01 (sample SAMN12291780, study PRJNA351875) | freshwater metagenome | isolation source: freshwater lake | place: USA: Michigan, Wintergreen Lake | collected 2013-08-08
CGTTCGCGCCGAGGATGAGGACGCTGTGCGTGGAGGAGTCGTTCATGGGAGGTTCCCTATCAAGACATGGGACCAGTCTGCGTCCGAACAAGCCATCCGAATAGTGGCGATCTTGGCAATCCAGCTATACATTTGCGTATGGATAGGAAATCGTTCGACTGGACTCTCGTGAGGTCCTTCGTCGCCGTGTTGGACGCCGGCAGCCTGATGGGCGCCGCCCGCCAGCTGAACGCGCGTCAGCCGACGCTCTCCCGCCACATCGCCGAACTCGAGGCGCAGGTCGGGGCGGCGCTCTTCGAACGGTCCGGGCGCGGGATGGTGCCCACCGCGACGGCGGCAGCGTTGGCTCGCGCCGCCCGGGACATGGCGATGGGCGCCGATGCGTTCGCGGGGACGCTCACAGGTCGTCGTGCGGCGACGTCGGGCACGGTACGGATCACCACGAGCCAGGTGGCGGCAAGTCATCTCCTGCCACGGGTGCTGTCGGATCTGCAGCGCATCGAGCCCGGCATCCAGGTGGAGGTGGCGGTGTCCAATGCCGTGACGAACCTGTTGCGGCGAGAGGCGGACATCGCCATTCGGATGGTCCGCCCCGCGCAAGCTTCGCTCGTCGCCCGGAAACTCGGGGATATCGCGATCACGGCCTGCGCCCACAGGAGCTATTTGCAACGTGCCGGGACGCCGCAGTCCCGCGAGGAACTCCTTCGACATCGCCTGATCGGGTATGACCGCGACGACACCATCCTCCGCGGGTTCGCTCGTCTGGGGGTGCGCATCGAGCCGGGCCGGTTTGCCGTCCGCACGGACGACCACATGGCCTACGGCCACCTTGTGGCGACCGGTGCGGGCATCGGATTCCTCGCCGCCTACAGCCTCGAGTATTGGGAAGGCGTCGTGCCGATCCTTCCGGAGTTGAAGATTCCGCCGCTACCGTGCTGGCTGGCCGTCCACCGCGAGATTCGCGGCAATCCCATCGTCCGGCGGGTCTACGACTTCATCGCGGCGGCTGTCGTGCAACGACTGCGCGAGGCGTGACCACGGAGAGCTGCGCTGCGGTGATCGGGTGCGGTGTGTCTCTCCATGGCGACGCATCGGGCGGCGGCGCGAGGGTTGGTGCCTCCTGCATGCTGTCCGGTGGGCGTTGGCGGGGCAAGCGAGGTCGTCGCACGGTTGCCCACGGAGATCCAGGCGGTGATTTCCTGCCGCGCGGCAAGGCGGCGTGGCGCTTTGGTCCGACATGACTACGACCGTCCAACCTCGATTCGTCGTGTCTCGCTGGTAACTTGCAGAAGTGGCGCGTTGTTTGCTGAACAGCCCGGGCTGAAATCCGCCGGGCGAACCGGCGCGCACGCAGTCGCAAGTGAAGGGAATGTCGATGGGATGCGCCAGAGGGCGCGCAGTCACAACACCCACAATCGACAACTGGAACAGGGACTTTGGATGCCATGCAGAACCACCTCGCCATCGATCGCGCCCCGCGCGGTCCTGTCGCTGGGCGCCTTGAGCGGATGCCCCAGCAGAGTTTTACCCCTGCCAGTGGGGCACCGATTCAACCGGTCGCCTTCGAACCCTGTAAGGCCAGCCGACAGCTGTGCCGCGGTACACGTCATGTCGACGCCGCCGCCGTTCGAGTTGCCGCTACCCTTCCGCTGAACACCCGCCAGGTGGTGCATCCGCTCCGCCGGGCTTCACGGTGACGGCGCGCGATCATGCGTTGGGGTAACTGCTACACCTTCGCCATCCGCCAGTACCGGCGGGACGGCGGTTTCCTGGTGCTGCGCAAGAGCGTTAAGGCCGTCGTCCCGCACATGCAGTGGGCCGCGAACGGCGCCGAACGCGGTGCCGAGCCGATCGGCTGGATGCGTGGTTTCGTGAAGGTGATGGGCCGCGAGCGCGGCTACCTGCTCTGGAACAGCACCGGCGCGTACTGGCGCCCGCGCATCAGCAGGCTCGCGATCATCGAATACCTCCCGCCGGAGTGGTGCAACCAGCTCGCCCGCCGGTTCTGGGTCGCGCGGTTGCTGCCGATCTACGTGATCGTGTTCCGGGGGTGGGTACGGGTCGGTGAGGGTGAGCAGGAAAGCACCCAGGACATCATCGACCGGACCTGGCCCGGGGCCCGCGAAGAGGTCGACCAGACCTGACGCGGTCGGGTGTGGCGCACGCCGCCGCGGATTGTGAGACCTCCGCGGCGACTTGGGTGCCGAGTCACTACTGCTGACCGGACCCGGATTTCTGGAATGGCGCCCCGAAGACGAATCGAACGTCCGACCTACCCCTTAGGAGGGGGTCGCTCTATCCACTGAGCTACCGGGGCGTGGGGCGGATTGTAGCGGACGGGTTCCGCTTTCCGAAGGAACGATGCGCCCGACGGGCGCCGGGCGCGATAAGCTCCCGTCCCGCGAACGGGGTCCCCCGTCCGCATGTGTCGCTTCGAAACCGCTCCGGAATCCGTACATGCCTCTCCTCACCCTGTCCGCCGTCAGTCACGCCTTCGGCGATGTCCCGCTTCTCGATCGTGTCGACCTCGTGGTCGAGAAGGGCGACCGCTTCGGCCTGATCGGGCGCAATGGCGCGGGGAAGTCGACCTTGATGGGGATGCTCTCGGGTGCGACTTCGCCGGACGAAGGCGTGGTGTGGCGGCAGCCGGGGATGCAGGTCGCGTTCGTGGCGCAGGAGCCGCCGATGGAGGAGTCAGCCACGGTCTTCGAGGTCGTGGCGGAAGGGCTCGGCCCGGTGCGGGATGCCATCGTCGAGTACCACGCCGTGACCCATCGGGTGACGGCGGGTGAGGGTGATACCGAGGCGGACCTCGCCCGGATGTCGGAGCTGCAGTCGGTGCTCGAATCGGGTGGCGGATGGGGGCTCGAGGCGCGCGTCGAATCCGTACTGTCGAAGCTGTCCCTGTCGGCGGACACCGTCGTCGGCACGCTCTCGGGCGGGCAGCGCAAGCGGGTGGCGTTGGCGCGGGCGCTGGTCTCGGACCCCGAACTGCTCCTCCTCGACGAGCCGACGAACCACCTCGACCTCGAGTCGATCGAGTGGCTGGAATCCCTCATCGAGGACTTCGCGGGGGCCGTGATCGTCGTGACCCACGACCGGCGGTTCCTCGACCGCGTCGCCAAGGGAATCCTCGAACTGGATCGCGGGCGGCTGCGGCTCTTCGACTGCGGCTATGCGCAGTATCGGGTCCGGAAGGAGGACATCCTCTCGGCGGAGGCGCAGGAGGCCGCGCGCTTCGACAAGCTGCTGGCCCAGGAGGAGGTCTGGATCCGCAAGGGGATCGAGGCGCGGCGCACCCGCAACGAGGGCCGCGTGCGACGGCTGGAGCAACTGCGCGTCGAACGCTCGCGGCGGCGCGAGCAACTGGGCAACGTCCGTCTCACGATCGACCAGGGCGATCGTTCGGGCGCACTCGTCGCGGAGTTCGAGCACGTGACCAAGGCATTCGGTGGCCGGGTCATCGTGAACGACTTCTCCACGCGCGTGATGCGCGGCGACCGGCTCGGCCTCGTCGGACCGAACGGTGCGGGCAAGAGCACCTTCATCAAGCTCCTGCTGGGCGAGCTCGCGCCGGACAGCGGTCGGGTGCGGCAGGGGACGAATCTCGGGGTCGCGTACTTCGACCAGTTCCGCGAGCAGCTCGACCCCGAGGCGACGGTCGTGGAGGTCATCAGCCCGGGCTCGGAGTGGATCGAGATCGGCGGCGTCCGCAAGCACGTGATGAGCTACCTCGGCGAGTTCCTTTTCGCACCCCAGCGCGCCCGTGCGCCGGTGCGCGCACTGTCGGGTGGCGAGCGCAACCGGCTGCTGCTCGCGCGACTGTTCGCACGTCCTGCCAACCTGCTGGTCCTCGACGAGCCGACCAACGACCTCGATGTCGAGACGCTGGAACTCCTGGAGGCGCTGATCGCCGAGTACTCCGGGACGCTCGTGCTCGTCAGCCACGACCGCGAGTTCCTCGACAATGTGGTCACGCAGGTCATCGCGTTCGAGGGGGACGGCCATCTCGCCGAGTATGCGGGCGGGTACGACGACTGGGTGCGTCAGCGGCCTGCGCCGCAGCCCGAGGTCGCCGTGAAGGAGACCAGGCCGAAGGAGGACACCCGGTCGCCCCGTGCGCGCCAGCCCAAGAGCAACCTCTCGTACAAGGAGACGAAGGAACTGGAAGCCCTGCCGTCCCGTATCGAGAAGCTAGAGGCGGAGCAGGCCCAGCTCTCCGGGCTGCTCGGCGACGGCGAGCTCTATCGGACGGATCCCGAGCGCGCGAAGGCCGTCCAGGTGCGGTTCCCCGAGATCGAGCGGGAACTCGCCGAGGCCTACGCCCGATGGGAAGCGCTGGAGGCGAGGGCGCTGGCGCCGTAGCGGCTCGCGTCCCGATTGCCCGCCGGCGCCGGGATTCGCGTCGGTATTGCGCGCATTCCCGCTGCCGGGGTTAATCTCACGGCATGGCTGCAGCCGTCCCGCGTGCTTCACGTCGAAGAGACCGGCGCAGCCCCGACGGATGGTTGGAGAGGGGGAGCACATGAGCGACGAAAGCGGAGCGGTGGCGAGGGAAGCCCCGTTCGTCATGCCGAAGGTGCGTCAGGTGGCGGCGGGCGCGCCGTGGCGCTGGCTGGCGCTCGGGTTCGCGGATCTCCGGGCCTGCCCCGGGCCCAGTCTCTTCTACGGGTTCGTCTTCGCGATCATGGGCGGCGCCATCAGCCGCTTCGTCGGTGCCGCCGCCCTCGAGCTCGCGCTCGTCACCGGTTTCCTCCTGGTCTCGCCGTTTCTCGCCGTGGGGATCTACGACATCAGCCGCCACCGCACGCGCGGCAAGCCCGTCGTCTTCACGCACACGCTGGTGGCCTGGCAGGCCAACGCGCCGTCGATCGGCTTCTACGCGCTGATCCTTGCGCTGCTCCTCGCCGTCTGGATCCGGGTCTCGGTGGTCGTGGTCGCCTTGTTCTTCACGGGGGACATGCCGCAGGAGGGGGGCATCTTCGCCCAGCTCGCCGCGACGCCCGAGGGCTGGGTCTTCATGGCGGCGTACGCGGCCGCCGGTGCAGGCTTCGCCCTGTTCGTCTTCGCGACCGGGGCCGTGTCGATTCCGATGCTGCTCGACCGCTACGGCATGGACACCCTCACCGCCATGATCACGAGCTTTGCAGCCCTCAAGCGCAATCTTCCCGTGATGGTGCTGTGGGCCGTGACCATCGTCGTGCTCGTGGCCGCGGGCGTGTTCACGTGGTACCTCGGGCTGGTCGTCGTCGTCCCGCTCGTCGGCCATGCGTCGTGGCACGCGTACCGCGACTGCGTCGAGCCGGTGCCCTCCGCGCCGTGAAAGTCCTTCCTCGCCCGGAGGGCCTCCTGTAGCATGCTGTTCCGCCGGAATTCCGGGCATCTCCCCATCACTTCGTCGGCATCCGGTCGGCCTTCCGGCGCCGCCTTGCCGCATTTCGGAAACTGACCCCCACAGGATGGAGTTCAAGGAACTCGGGCTGGCAGAAGAGCTGCTGCGCGCCATTGCGGAAGAGGGCTACGTCGAGCCCACCCCCATTCAGGCGAAGGCGATTCCGCTCGTCCTGCTCGGCAAGGACCTCATGGGCGCCGCCCAGACGGGTACCGGCAAGACGGCCAGCTTCACGCTGCCGCTGCTGCACCGGATGAAGGCCCACGCGAACACGAGCGCCTCGCCCGCGCGTCATCCGATCCGCGCGCTCATCCTCACGCCCACCCGCGAACTCGCGGTGCAGGTCTGGGAGAGTGTCCGCACCTACAGCAAGCATCTGCCGCTGCGCTCGACCGTCGTGTACGGCGGGGTCGACATCCAGCCGCAGATCCAGGACCTCCGCGCCGGCGTCGAAATCCTGGTGGCGACACCCGGACGCCTCCTCGATCACGTGCAGCAGAAGACGCTGCAGCTCGGTCAGGTGGAGTTCCTGGTGCTGGACGAAGCCGATCGCATGCTGGACATGGGATTCATCCCGGACATCAAGCGCATCCTGGCCCTGCTGCCGGCGCGCCGACAAAGCCTGCTGTTCTCGGCGACGTTCTCGGAAGACATCCGCAGGCTTGCCGATGACTTCATGCGCGAGCCGATCATGGTCGAGGTCGCGCGTCGCAATTCCGTCACCGAGACGGTCACCCATGCGCTGTACCGGGTGCCGGAGCTGCGCAAGCGTGAGTTGCTGGCGCGCCTGGTCCTCGATCGCGATCTCAAGCAGGTGCTGGTCTTCGTGCGGACGCGATTGGGGGCCAACCGACTCGCCAATCAGCTGGTCCGCGACGGCATCGACGCCACCGCGATCCACAGCAACCGGACGCAGGCCGAGCGCACCGATGCCCTGCAGGCGTTCAAGGATGGCAAGGTGCGCGTCCTCGTGGCGACCGACGTCGCCGCGCGCGGTCTCGACATCGACTCCCTGCCTTGCGTCATCAATTTCGAGCTGCCCCATGTCCCGGAAGACTACGTCCACCGGATCGGCCGCACCGGCCGCGCGGGGCAGTCCGGCGAAGCCATCTCGCTCGTCGCGCCACCCGAGCAGGAACTGCTCGAGCGGATCGAGAAGCTGCTGAAGGCCACGATCGAGGAACGTGTCCTCGCCGGGTTCGATGGCGAAGCGCGCCCATCGGCGGGGCGCCCCCCGCGGGACGGCGGGCGCGATGGTTCGCGCGACACGTCGAGGGATGCAGGCCGCGACGCTGCCAGGGAAGGTCGGCGCGAGGGTGCACGGTCCGATACGCCGAGACCTCCGCGGGAGGGCACGTCTGCGGCGCGTCCGCCGCGGCCGGCGCCTCGGCGGGAAGAGGATCCGTTCTTCTCCAAGCCATACGAGGCGGGGACGCCCTCGGACAAGCCGGAGCGTCCGGCGCCGGCGGTGTCTGCCGTGAGGGGTGCTGCCGCGCGCCCCGTGGCTGCATTGTTCCGCCCGCCGGTCACGGGCCCGAAGCGCTGACCACTGGATCGGCAGGACCATGAACGCCCGTCTTCCCACACGGCTTCGAGAGTTGCTCGATGCATCTCCGGAGGCAGTCCGCCTGGCCGAGGTCGCGCTGCTCGTCGGCGAGGCCCAGCGCCCCGGCGTCGATGTGGAAGACCAGCTCGGGCGCCTTGATGACATCGCCCGCGGCGTCAGCGAACGCCTGCCGCCTGATGCCGATGCCGTGCAGACCGTCCTCGCGATCAACCAGCACCTCTTTCACGAACTCGGCTTCAGCGGCGCCGGCGCCGAGTACTACGACCCCCGCAACAGCTTCCTCGACGAAGTCCTGACGAGCAAGCGCGGCATCCCGATCACGCTGGCGATCCTCTACATCGACGTCGGCCGTCAGCTCGGGCTCGATCTCCACGGCATCGCCTTCCCCGGCCATTTCCTCGTGCGTTGCGAGATGGACGACGGCGTCGTCATCATCGATCCGTACGGCGGTGGCGCGACGCTCGATCGCGATGACTTGCAGTCGCGACTGCGCGAGACCCGCAACGGCGAAGTGCCGGACGAAACGCTTGACGACATGCTAGTGCCGGCCTCGCCCCGTGACGTGGCGGCCCGCATGCTCCGGAACCTGAAGGCCATCCACCTGCGCGCGAAGCAGTACGACCTCGCACTGCCGATCCTCGACTGGCTGGTGGAGGTCGTCCCCGACGACGCCGTCGAATGGCGCGACCGCGGCCGCGTGTTCGAGCATCTCGAGTGCTTCCGCGCAGCGGTCGGCGACTACGCCCGCTATCTAGAACAACTGCCCGACGCCGACGACAACGACGCCATCCGGTCGCGGGTCGTCGACCTCCAGCGAGCCGCGGCCCGCCTGAATTGAGCGCCGAGGCCGCACGCGCCGGGCGTGTCAGTGCCCCGTGGCTGCTGCTGTCCGCCGCGAGTCTCTTCTGGGCGCTCAACCTCGTCATCGGTCGCGGCATGCGCGGCGAGATTCCTCCGGTCGCGATGTCGTTCTGGCGGTGGACCATCGCGTTCGCGATCATCCTGCCGTTCACGGCCGGCGGACTCTGGCGGGAGCGGCGGACGATCGTCCGGCACTGGCCCGTGCTCGCGCTGCTCGGACTCGTCGGCATCTGCCTTTTCAACACGATGTGCTACATCGGTCTCACGGCGACCACGGCGACGAACGCGACGCTGTTCAACTCGGTGGTGCCGGTGTTCATCCCGCCGATCGCGTGGCTGCTCATCCGGGAGCGCACGCGTCCCCGCCAGTTCGCAGGCATCCTGCTCTCGCTCCTGGGCGTGGTGGTGATCGTCGCGCAGGGCAGCATCGAGGTCCTGAGGTCGCTCCAGTTCAATCGCGGGGATCTCTGGCTCCTCGCGGCCATGGTGCTCTGGGCGCTCTACACGGTGCTGCTGCGGTTTCGACCGGCGCACTTCGGCATGCTGGATTTCCTGGCGGTGATCCTGCTCTTCGGCTGGCCCATGCTGCTCGCGTGGTACGCCTTCGAGGTGGCGAGCGGGGTGTCGGTCCAGTGGAGTCCGAAGACCGCGCTGGCGCTCGCCTACTACGGCATCTTCCCGGCGGTGCTCGCCTTCGTCTGCTACAACCGGGGCGTGGCGGCGGTCGGTCCGACGCGGGCCGGGATCTTCGTGCATCTCGTGCCGGTGTTCGGCATCGCGCTGTCGACGATCTTCCTCGGCGAGCCCCCGCGGTTCTATCACGCGATCGGCATTCTTCTCATCTTCTCGGGCATCGCCCTCACGACATGGCCGCAAGGCGAGGGCAGGGCGCGTGGCTGATCCCGCTGCTCTGATCGAGGCGCTGGAAAATCGCGTCGCCAAGCGGTACCGGCACCTGCGGAAGTGGGCGAAGCGCGAGGACACCAACTGCTTCCGGATCTACGACCGCGACATCCCCGAGCTGGCCTTCGCCCTCGATGCCTACGGCGAGTACCTGCTCCTGCAGCAGTACGTGCGCGACGAGGATGTCACCACGATTCCGCCGGAGGCCGCCGTCGCGGCGGTGGCGCGTGCCACCGGTTGTCCGGTCGAGCGCGTGGTGCTCAAGGTCCGTCGCCGCGTCGATCGTCGCAACGAACAGCACGAGCGGACTGCCGCCGGAGGGCGGATGTTCGAGGTGCGCGAGGGTGGGCTGCGATTCCTGGTGAATCTCGAGAACTATCTCGACACGGGCCTCTTCCTGGACCACCGGCCGCTACGGTCCATCGTGCGGGCGCGATCCGCGGGCCGACGCGTCCTCAACCTGTTCTCGTACACCGGCAGCGTCACGACCCACGCGGCCGCGGGCGGGGCGACGTCGACGGTGAGCGTCGACCTTTCGAACACCTATCTCGCTTGGGCCCGACGGAACCTCGATCTGAACGGGTTCGATGCCTCGCGCCACGAACTCGTCCGGGCGGACGTCATGGCCTGGTTGCGGAATGCGAAGGGCGACGAGTCGCAGCGGTTCGATCTCATCGTGGCGGATCCACCGTCGTACTCGAGTTCGAAGCGGATGGACGATGTCTTCGACGTGCAGCGCGACCACCAGGCGATCATCGGCGGTGCGATCTCCCTGCTGTCGCCGGGTGGGGAGGTGTTCTTCTCGACGAACCTGCGCGGATTCAAGCTCGGCATGCTGCCGCTTGGATGGCGGGCCGAGGACATCAGCGAGCAGACGGTGCCGGAAGACTTCAGGAACCGGCGCATCCACAGCTGCTGGCGGATCGCAGCCGTCTAGGGAGACTCGCCCTCGCCTCTCTCACTCCGGATCGTCGATCGCGCCTTCACCCGGATCGTCGAGATCGTCCGACGGATCGGCGGGTGGGTTGCCGTCGTAGATCAGATTCCGGCGGCGCTGGAAGTACGCGTCGCGCAGGAAGGAGTACCGGTCCGGCTGCTGCTCCAGGAGCTTCTCGGCGGGCAGCACGCTCGCGCGAGCGTCGAGCAGGCGGATGCCGGTCAGTGAGTTCCGCACCGGCACCTCGGAGACCTGCCAGACCGGATCCAACCCGGAATCCACCACCACGCCCACGGTGTCGCGCAGCGTGCTCGGGCCGAGCAGAGGGAGGACGATGTAGGGGCCCGTGCCGACACCCCAGTACCCGAGGGTCTGCCCGAAGTCCTCGTGCCGCTTGGTGAGGCCACGCATGCCCGCGACATCCACCAGGCCGAGCCCCCCGAAGACCGTGTTCGCCATCAGCCGCACGAAGTCCCGCGAGGCATTGGTGAACTTCAACTGCAGGACGTCGTTCGTCACGACGACGACATCGCCGACGTTGTTGAAGAAGTTGCGCACGCCGGTACGTACGAACGACGGGAGGACGCGGTCGTACAACTCGGCCACCGGCTTGGTGACGTAGCGGTCGGCAGTCTCGTTGAACCTGAAGATCGCCCGGTTGACCGGTTCGATGGGATCGGACGGAACGTGTGACGACGTCGTGGCACAACCGGACTGCATCACGGCGAACAGAAGCAGCGCGAGAAGCAGCGTATGACGTCCGGGAATGGCAGGGAGACGGATCAAGGAGGTGGTTTTCGCGAAACAGGTGACTCGGGTTCGAGTATAGCAACGGGTGGTTTGCAAACCCGCAGGCCATCGGTCAGCATTACGGCCTTTTTTTCCCGCACCTTGAGTCGGTGGCGGGGTCATTCATCACCGCAGGCACCCGCAAGGGCGGCATCGGCAGGGGCCCGCGGCGATATCGGTTCCAACAGCACCAACAGGGGGCATCATGGATCTCGGCATTCGCGGCAAGAAGGCGATCGTCTGCGCAGGCAGCAAGGGGTTGGGGAAGGGATGTGCGATGGCGCTGGCGAGGGAGGGCGTGGAAGTGACCATCGTCGCCCGCGGGCGCGAGGCGCTGGAGGCCACCGCCGCGGAGATCCGCGCGGCGACCGGGGCGACGGTCCATACGGTTGCCGCCGACATCACCAAGCCCGAAGGCCGCGCCGCCGCCCTGGCAGCATGCCCGGCGCCGGACATCCTCGTGAACAATGCCGGCGGCCCCCCCACCGGCGACTTTCGCGAGTTCACCCGTGACATGTGGATCGCGGCCATCGACGCCAACATGCTCGCCCCGATCGAGATGATCAAGGCCACGGTCGACGGCATGATCGCGCGCCGCTTCGGCCGCATCGTCAACATCACCTCCAGCGCCGTGAAGGCACCGATCGACATCCTGGGCCTCTCGAACGGTGCGCGCAGCGGCCTGACGGGCTTCGTCGCCGGCATCGCCCGGAAGACCGTCGTCCACAATGTGACCATCAACAACATCCTTCCGGGTCTGTACGAGACCGAGACGATGCTCGGCCGCGTCGAGGCGATGGCCAAGACCAACGGCGTGAGCTTCGATGATGCGCGGGCCACGCGCCTGAAGACGATCCCGGCAGGCCGGTTCGGAAAGCCGGAGGAGTTCGGCGCCCTCTGCGCCTTCGTGTGCAGCGAACACGCGTCCTACCTCACGGGCCAGAACTTCCTCACCGACGGCGGCGCCTACCCCGGCACGTACTGATCGTTCCGTCCCGTCTCAGGAGAACACCATGAATGCACCGCTTCGCCAGACCCTGGCGCTGAAGGATCCCACCCTGCTGCGTCAGCAGTGCTACGTCGACGGGCAGTGGGCCGACGCCGACAGCGGCGTCACCATCGCCGTCCACAACCCCGCCACGGGCGCCATGCTCGGCACCATCCCGCGCATGGGCACGGCCGAGACGCGACGTGCCATCGAGGCCGCCAACGCCGCGTGGCCTGCCTGGCGCTCGAAGACCGGCAAGGAACGCGCAGCCGTCCTGCGCAGGTGGTTCGATCTGATGGTCGCGAATCAGGACGACCTCGCGGCGATCATGACGGCGGAGCAGGGCAAGCCGCTGGCGGAGGCGAAGGGCGAGATCGCCTACGCGGCCTCATTCCTGGAATGGTTCGCCGAGGAAGGCAAGCGGATCTACGGCGACGTGATGCCGCATCCGCAGGGGGACAAGCGCATCGTCGTGCTGAAGCAGCCCGTGGGTGTGTGTGCGGCGATCACACCGTGGAATTTCCCCGCGGCGATGATCACCCGCAAGGCCGGCCCGGCCCTCGCGGCGGGTTGCGTGATGGTGCTGAAGCCCGCCACGCAGACGCCGTACTCGGCGCTGGCGCTGGCGGAACTGGCCGAGCGCGCCGGTGTGCCGAAGGGCGTCTTCAGCGTGGTGACCGGCAGCTCCGCCGAGATCGGTGCGGAGATGACCTCCAGCACGCTCGTCCGGAAGCTGACGTTCACGGGGTCCACGGAAGTGGGTCGCAAGCTGATGGCCCAGTGCGCCGAGACCATCAAGAAGATGTCGCTGGAACTGGGCGGCAACGCGCCGTTCCTGGTCTTCGACGATGCGGATCTCGATGCCGCAGTCGAGGGTGCGATGGCATCCAAGTATCGCAATGCCGGCCAGACCTGCGTGTGCGCCAACCGGCTGATCGTGCAGGACGGCGTGTACGACGCGTTCCTCGCGAAGCTGGCGGCGAAGGTGAAGACGCTGCAGGTGGGCAACGGCACGGAGGCGGGTGTCACGACCGGTCCGCTCATCGACGCAGCGGCGGTCGCGAAGGTCGAGGAGCACGTCGCCGATGCGCTCGCGAAGGGCGCCCGGCTCGTCTCGGGCGGGCGACGCCATGCGCTGGGCGGGCAGTTCTACGAGCCGACGATCCTCGCGGACGTCACCACCGACATGAAGGTCGCGGTCGAGGAGACCTTCGGCCCGGTCGCACCGGTGTTCCGCTTCAAGACCGAAGAGGAAGCCCTCGCGATGGCGAACGACACCGAGTTCGGCCTCGCTGCCTACTTCTATTCGCGGGACATCGGCCGCGTGTGGCGCGTCTCGGAAGGCATCGAGTCCGGGATCGTCGGCGTGAACGTCGGGATCATCTCGAACGAAGTGGCGCCCTTCGGCGGGGTGAAGCAGTCCGGTCTGGGGCGTGAAGGGTCGAAGTACGGCATCGAGGATTTCCTCGAGGTGAAGTACCTCTGCATGGGCGGCATCTGACCCGGTGCCCGACCGCCCGGCGCTGACCGCGTCGGGCGGAATCGTCGTTCAGGCGGCGCGATCCTGCAGCCGGTTCGCGACCGTCCCGAGCTTGTCGGCCAGCGTCTCGAGCAGCCGCGTCGTCTCGATCGCGGTGCCCACATCGCGTCGCCCGTCCTGGGCGGCGCTCTCGAGATGCTGCACCTGGCGGGCCATGCCACGGATGTCCTCCGCCTGGCGCCCGACGCTCCCGTGGACGGATTCGACCTGCTCCGCGGCGCGGCCGGCGTTCTCTGCGATGACCACGATCGTCGACCGGGCCTGATCCGCCAGCGACACCCCGCGGGATACCTGCGAAGTCGCCTGGTTCATGCTCTCGATCGCGACGTTCTTGCTGTCGGCGATCTCGCAGATCGTCCGGGCAATCTCGGTGGTGGAACTGCTGGTGCGCTCCGCGAGCTTCCGTACCTCGTCCGCGACGACCGCGAAACCGCGGCCGCTCTCGCCGGCCCGTGCGGCTTCGATGGCGGCATTCAGCGCCAGCAGATTGGTCTGCTCGGCGACATCGCGGATCACGTCGACCATGCCCGAGATGCGTTCCGACTTGCGTCCGAGTTCCGTGACCTTGTCGGTGGCCGATCCGATCGTCCCCGAGATGGCCTCCATCTCGGCCGCCGCGTCCTCGATGACCTTGCGGCCGGTGCGACAGGCTTCCTGCGCCATCCGCGTGAGTTCGAGGGCGCGGTCGATGTCCTGCATGACGCCGGTCAGCGGATCGTCCAGACCCGCCGACGTCCGCGAGAGCGTGGCCGCCACGTCGAGCGTCTGGCCGGCACGGACATCGAGGTCGGCGGTCATGCCCGAGAGGCGCGACGATGCCTCGCGGATGCCGTGCGCGGTCGCCTGCATTTCAGTGAGCACGGATTCGAAGCGTTCGCCCGTCGCGACCATGGCACGCAGACCCGGCGAGGCCTTCGCGACGTCGATGCTCCTGAGCCCATTGAAATCGCCCTGGGCGACGGCCCCCGCGACATGCGAGATGGTGTGCACATCGACGGCCTCGCGGCGCAGTCGTTCGGACAGCACCACGAGCACCGCGGTCTCGGCGACGACGAATGCCGCGTGCAACAGGACGCGCCACACGTGATCGGCGGCCGGGAACACGAAGACGCCGAAGTCCATCGACTGCAGTACGTAGAAGCCCAGATGATGGACGGCGATCGTCGCCGCCCCCGCGACGACGGGCCGCCAGTCGCGATAGACCAGCAGGAAGGCGAGCCCCACGAAGACGCCGAAATGGATCTCCAGCATGCCGCGCGTCTGCTGGATCTGTGCGGCGACCAGGATCATCGCCGCCGCCGCGAGGGTGAGGCGGGTCAGCAGTTCCCCGGGGGCCGTCCGCACGAGGACACCGCACACCAGCAGCGTCGGCAACATCACACCGAGGACCGGCAGCCAGGCGCCGAGGAAGCCTGCAATGACCAGACTGACCACGGTGTAGGCGGCGCAGACACCGAGCATCAGCCGATCGCTGGCAGCGCGAGAGGATTTCAGGAATGTATCGGGATGGGTCATCGGGACTCACGCTTGGGCGGATCGGAAGGGGCGCTGCAGAACGTGTCCCAGGCGCGGGTCGACCAGGCCTGCCACCACAGGGTGCCGAGCGACGCGCAGAGCCAGATGGCCACCGCGATTGCGGTCAGGGGAGGGGATCGCCTTGGCGCCGGGGATGCTTCGTGTTCCATCCGAGCCATAACGGCGCCCGCCGGACGATCTCGCTAGCAGATTTCGGCAAATAACCCGTCCGTCATCGGTCTGCGGCGGCCCGGGCCGCGCGCGATCCGGAGAGTCAGCCGGCGATCGCCCGCCAGCGCGTGATGAACTGCCCTGCGGCCCCGGCGACGTCCTCGAGCCGCGCGCCGGGCCGGTAGAGGGCGGAGCCGAGTCCGAAGCCCCCGGCCCCCGCGTGCCAGTACGGTTCCATGTTGTCCGGCGTGATCGATCCCACCGGCAGCACGGCCACCGACTTCGGCAGCACTGCCCGCATGGCCTTCAAGACGGCGGGCGGATGTGCCTCGGCGGGGAAGAGCTTCAGCCCGTCGGCGCCGGCGGCGAGCATCGAGAAAGCCTCCGTCGGCGTCGAGAAGCCCGGCAGCGCCAGCAGGTCGCGCGATTTCGCTTCGCGGACCACGGCGCCGTCGGCATGGGGCATCACGATGACGCGGCCGCCGGCATCCTGCACCCGCTCGACCTGCGCCACGCTCGTGACTGTCCCGGCGCCCACGAGCGCCCGGGTCCCGAAGCGGCCCGACAGCAGCGCGATGCTCGCGTACGGCTCGGGAGAGTTGAGCGGGACCTCGATGATGCGGAAGCCCGCGTCGAACAGCGCATCGGCGACGTCGATGACCTCCTCGGGCCGCACGCCGCGGAGGATGGCGACAAGGGGACACTGTGCGAGCCAGTCGGCGAGGGTGGTCATGGGCGTCCGGTCAGAGGAGGCCGCGCGAGCGCGCGATGTGGAGGAGTCCGACCAGGGCGGCGTCGGGATCGTGACGCGTCGTGGGGCATGCGAGCATCGACAGCGCATGTTCGTAGCGGGCCGTTAGCGCCGCGCTGCCGACGAGATGCACCGGCCGGCGGGCGGTCGCGGCGCGGCATTCGTGGCCGACCAGGAGGCCCGACAGGTAGTCACGGGTTGCGCCCTCGGCGAGGCTGTCGACAAGGACCTCCGCGCGGATGCCGAACAGGTGGTGCATCAACCCGCCGGGCTCGCCGCTGCGCCTCACCCCTTTCGCGAAGGCGCTTGCGTCGAAATCGCCCGAGTCGTCGCGCATGGTGCGTGCGAGGATGCTGTGCTTCGAGAAGAGCGCGAACGTCTCGCCGGTCATGTGGGTGGCGAAGCCGGTGATCCGGCCATCGAGGACGTGCACCCACTTGCTGTGGGTGCCGGGGAGGCAGAGCAGGTGATCCCCCGCGCCGAGCGACGGCAGGATCCCGAGGATCTGCGTCTCCTCGCCCCGCATGACGTCCGGCACGCCCGAGGACGCACGGGTCGACACGCCGGGAACGATCCACGCGGGCAGGCCGTCGGTCAGCGTGAACGCTGCGAGTCCAGAGGAGAGTTCCGCCGGTCCGGCCGGTGAGGGCACGTAGGCCGCCTCGAGCCATCCCTGGCGGCTGCCGATCATCCCGCTCATCAGGACCCCGGCGCAGTGCCGCGGATCGAGCCACTGCCCGACCTGCCCCCGCAGCACCGCTTCGAAGGCGCCGCCTTCCACCGAGAGGATGCCGCGGTCGGCGGCGTGGCGCGCGAGCGTCCGGCCGTCATCATCGAGCCGCCAGGCGCGGAAGCCTGACGTTCCCCAGTCGACCGCGACGAGGCCCACCTCAGATGCGCCCGAATTCCTCGAGCAGCTGCTCGAAGCTGCGACCTTCGCGGATGCGCTGCCGCGTGGCTTCCTCACGCTCGGCCTGCTCGCGCGCCAGCGGCAGCACGGCGGCCGCATCGGCCAGCGGGACCACCGTCACGCCGATCTCGTCCGCCACGATGATGTCGCCCGGATGCACGACGATCCCGCCGCACTGGACCGGGACGCTGAGCGCGACGTCGTCCTTGCGACCCGAGAACATCGTATGGGTGCCGCGGGCGGTGACCGCGCGGGAGAACACCAGGAACCCGATGTCGCGCAGCTCGTCGGTGTCGCGACAGGCGCCGTCGATGATCGCGCCGGCCACGCCGAGATTCCGGAAGAGGCTGCCCATCAGGCCGCCGAACACGGAGGTCTCGGTTTCGCCGCCGGCATCCACCACGACGACGTCACCGGGTTGGGCGGCGTGGAGTGCGGCAAGCGGGTCCTGCAGATCACCGGGGGAAAGGCGCACGGTGAGCGCAGGCCCAACCGCCTTGCCGGGGAAGATCGGCTTCATGCCGCTGTGCATGACGCCGCCGCGCTTCTGCACGTCCGCGAACACGCACGAGGCGCTGTAGCAGCGCGCCACCTCGCGGTACTGGTCGACGAGGATCTGCGGGGGGCGGGGGAAGTCTTTCAGCGACATGGCGGGCGGTCTCCGTTCGTGGAAATTCGACAAACGGATTAGGCCACACCGGCGCGCGTGTTCACAGGTGGAACGCGCCCCCCGGGTCAGTCGGCGAAGAGGAAGTCCGATACGGTGGCGATCTGGTCGGGCGCCATGAAGGTGGGGGCGTGGCCGATCCCGTCGAAATCGACCAACTGCGTGCGGCCGTTCCGCGAGAGCATGGCATCGGCCGTGTCGCGCGTGAGCAGGTCGGAGTCCGTGCCGCGCGTGATGAGGACGTCACACCGGACGCGCTCCCACACGGCGCGCAGATCGACGTCCGCGACACCGCCGCCGAAGGCGACCGCAATGCCCGGGTCGTACGCGAGCCGCAGCGTGCCGTCGTCGGCGACGCGGCCACCGTGTTCGGCGAGATGTCGCCACTGCGCATCGGTGAGCGGGCCGAACGGGGCGGCGACGCGTCGGAGGTAGGCCTCGAGCGCATCGATGTCCGCGAAGACGGGATCCTTGCCGACGTAGGTGCCGATGCGCTCCAGCGCCGCCTTCGGGATGAAGGCCCCGACGTCGTTCATGACCAGCCGCCGGATCGGCACGCCGGGCTGGGCCGCGAGCAGCATGCCGATCAGGCCACCCATCGAGGTGCCCACCCAGTCGACCTGCTCGGCGCCGGTCCGCGCGATGAGCGTCGTGAGGTCCCCGAGGTACTGCGGATAGCCATAGCCGGCGGGATCCTTCAACCAGCTGCTCCGGCCGCGTCCGACGACGTCGGGGCAGATCACGCGGCAGCGTCCGGAAAGTGCCCGCGCGAGGATGTCGAAGTCGCGGCCGTTCCGCGTGAGGCCGTGCACGCAGAGCACCACGTGCGAATGGTCCGCCGGGCCCCACTCCGTGTACGCCATCCGGTGGAATCCCTGCGGACCGAGGCAGGAGACGACGCCGGTCCGCGGGATCGATGCGTTGGTCGGCATGGTCGCGGCGGCGCTCAGTTGATGTTGGCGATGTAGTGGGACAACGCCTCGATATCCTCGTCGGAGATGTTGCGCATCACGCTCTGCATGTTGCCTGCGTCGTTCGTGCGCTCCTTGTTCTTGAAGGCCATCAGCTGGCGCAGCACGTAGGCCTGATACTGGCCGGCGACGCGTGGCACTTCGTTCTGCCCGGAGAATCCGCCCAGGTGACACATCGGGCACAGCGCGTCGTCCGCGACCTTCTTCCCGCGCACGACCTTGGCGCCGTCGGCCTGGAACCCGGTGGGTTTCAGCTTCTGGGCCGCGAAGTAGTCGCCGAGATCGCGCATGTCCTGCTTGCTCAGATTGGCAGCCATGGGCGTCATCAGTGCGTGTTTGCGGCGGCCCTCCTTGTAGTCCTTCAACTGCAGGTAGATGTACCGGCTGGCCTGACGCGCGAGGATCGGGTAGTCGGACGTGGCCGAGTTCCCGTCGGCGCCGTGACAGGCACCGCACACCTCGGCCTTGGCCTTGCCTTCCTCGACGCCTGCGTGGGCGCCACCAGTGACCAGCATGGCGAGCAGGAGGAGGGGGAGGAGGGACAGCTTCATGGGAGCAACCTCGTCTGGAAAAGAAAGGCCGCCTTGCGGCGGCCTTTCAGAGACCCGGACATCGGGTCTCAGTTCATATCGTCAGTACCGATTCGAACGGGGGCCGTGACCGCTGCCCCCATCCGAACCCGCTGCATCACGGCAGCAAGGTAGAACAGCGCTGCATCACGGCAGCGCGAAGACAAACACGCTGTTGCCGCGCTTGAAGTCCAGCTGCGTGTTGCCGCCCGCCGCCACGGCGATGTACTGCTTGCCGTTCACGGTGTACGACACGGGAGGCGCATTCACGCCGGCGCCGCAGTTGAACGACCACAGCTTCTTGCCGCTCTTCGCGTCGTAGGCATTGAACATGCCGTTGCCTTCGCCCGTCAGGACCAGGTTGCCGGCCGTGGCCAGCACGCCACCCATCAGTGGCTGGTCGGTCTTGGCACTCCACGCGATCTTGCCGGTGTCGAGGTTCACCGCGGAGAGCACGCCGAACTGCTTCTCGCCGGGGATCACCTTGAACGCACCGCCGAGCCACAGCTTGTCGCCGCCCGGATAGTCTGCGGCTTCGACGTGGTACGTCATCGGCTGATGCAGGTTCGCGGCGTAGGACATGCGCAGCTTCGGGTTGATGGCGAGCGGGTTCCACTCGACACCACCGTTGGCACCCGGCAGCATCCGGGCGCCGTCCGGCGTGGGCAGCACCCACATGTTCTCCTGCGGCACCATCGCCTCGGAGAAGCGGATCAGCTCGAGCGTCTTCGCGTCGTGCACGTAGACGTGACCGGTCTTGCCGCCATGGATCACGACCTTGCGGTCCTTGCCATCCTTGCCCTTCGCGCTGGTGACGATGGGCGGGGAGACGGCGTCGAGGTCCCACACGTCGTGCGCGATGTACTGGAAGTGCGCCTTGTAGGCACCGGTGTCGAGATCCACCGCGACGATGGAGTCGGTGTAGAGGTTGTCACCGGGGCGGATGTCGCCGTACAGGTCGGGGGAGGGGTTGCCCACCACGAAGTAGACGGTGCGCGTCTCGGTGTCGATCGCGGGGGTCATCCACACGCCGCCGCCGAGGGTCTCGAAGAAGCCGCCGCCGTTCTTGGCGAGCGCCGCCTTCTCGGCCGTGATGTTGCGGAGCATGTTGCGGCCCGTGGCGTCATGCGTGGCCCACACGCCTTCGTGGCCCTTCTCGGGGATCGTGTTGAACGTCCAGAGCAGGTTGCCCGTCTTCGCGTCGTACGCCTTCACGAAACCGCGGATGCCGTACTCGCCGCCGTTCGTGCCGATCAGCACCTTGCCGTCGATGACGGTGGGCGCCATCGTCTCGGAGTAGCCTTTCTCGGGATCGGCGATCTCCGTTTCCCAGACCAGCGCGCCGGTCTTGGCATTCAGCGCGACGAGCTTCGCGTCCAGCGTGCCCATGAACAGCAGGTCGCCGTGGGCCGCAACACCGCGGTTGTTCGGGCCGCAGCAGTAGGTCGTGACCGGACCCATCTTGTGCTTGTAGTGCCAGAACTCTTCGCCGGTGACGGCGTCGATCGCGTAGACGTGGTTGTAGGACGTCGTGAGGAACATGATGCCGTTCACCACCAGCGGCGCGGTTTCCATCGATTCCATCACCGCGGTCTGGAAGACGAAGGCGGGGCGCAGCTTCGAGACGTTGCCGGCGTTGATCTGGTCGGCGGGGTAGTAGCGCGTCTGGGCGTAGTTGCCGTTCGGGTGCAGCCAGTGGTTCTTGTCGCCGCCGGACGCGTTCAGCATGTCCTGCGATACGGGCACCAGCTTCGACGACATCGGTTTCCCGCTGGTCGTCGCCTGGTTCTGGATCTCACCGGCGAAGGCGACGCCGGCAAGACTGGCGGCGATCATTCCTGCGGCGATGCGGGAGAGCTGTTTCGTCTGCATGTTTCCTCCTGTCTCTGAGTGGGCTTGCGCGCCATGCCCATCGGGTGCGGGCACTTGTACTAGGCCTCACGATTCGTGGAACCGAGTCGTGAGGTGCGCGGACTATAGTCATGCCTCCTACGGCGGACAAGACAATTTCCTGAGAGAAAATATGAACAAAAAGCAATTGGTTGTGGTGTTCTTCACTGGCTTTGTGTCTTTTCTCTCCGGAATCGACGCCCGGGATGTCGGTGCCCAGAACATGGGGGCACCCGACTTCGACGCGGATACCTACAACCTCACGGCGCAATTCCTGGCCGTGTCCAAGAAGGGTGACGCGGTTCGCGCCAAAGCGCTGCTGGAGCGGGGTGCCGCGCCCAACGCAAGGAACCGCAACGGCGAGTCCGCATTGCTGCTGTTCAGCAAGCGCGGTGATACGGACATGGTCGACGTGCTGCTTCAGCGCGGTGCCAATGCGAATCTCGCCGCCATCGACGGCACGACCCCGCTGATGGCGGCGGCGTTCGAGGGGCACGTGGCAATCGCGACCCGCCTGCTGGACGCCGGTGCTGACGTCGAAGCGCTCGATCGCCTGAAGAAGAACGCGATGATCTACGCGGCCGGGGCCGGGCGGTCATCGGTCGTGGCGCTGTTCCTCGACCGAGGTGTCGATCCGAACCGCACGTACGACCACGACCTCACGGCGCTGATGTGGGCGGCGGGGTACGGCAGGACGGACACGATCTCGCTGCTGATTTCGCGCGGGGCTGACGTTTCGCGGCGCGATGATCGGGGGCTCGATGCCGCGGCGATGGCCGGTCGTGCCCGGCACGAAGAATCGCGGCGGCTGCTGGAGGCGACCCGCCGCTGACCGTGGCGAGGCGGGCAACAGGAGCCCCGGCAGGAATGCGACGAGGGGCGGTGACCGAAGCGAGGGGTGCGACGCGCAAACCACTTCCGGCCTGCGGACCCGCCCGATCAGATCCAGAAAAGTCGGTGGCGGCCTGCGCGTCGCAGGGTCGTCCAAAAGCACGTCCTGTGCCGCAGCGACCCCGCCGGATCCGTCCGACAGTGCGGCGCGGCGTCGGACGTCCCCTCGCCTCGTGGGGAGCCCTTCGGTAGAATCCCACGCCTTTCACCCGGCGCACTCCTCTCAGTCATGGCGTTGATTGTTCAAAAGTACGGCGGGACGTCGGTGGGCTCCCCCGAGCGCATCAAGGCGGTCGCGCGGCGCGTCGCGAAGTGGCGCAAGGCGGGTCACGATGTCGTTCTTGCGGTCTCCGCGATGAGCGGCGAGACCAACCGGCTCCTCGGCCTTGCCAAGGAGATCCAGGCCCAGCCCGACCCGCGCGAGCTCGACGTGATCGCTGCCACCGGCGAGCAGGTCACCATCGGCCTCGCAGCGATGGCGCTGATGGAACTCGGCGTGAAGGCGCGTTCGTACACCGGTGCCCAGGTCCGCGTCGTCACCGACAGTGCCTTCACCAAGGCCCGCATCCTGTCCATCGACGAACAGCGACTCCGCGCGGATCTCGCGGCGGGCATCGTGCCGGTCGTGGCAGGGTTCCAGGGCATCGACGAGGCCGGCAACATCACCACCCTCGGTCGCGGCGGTTCCGACACGACGGGCGTCGCGCTGGCCGCGGCGCTGGGCGCCGACGAATGCCAGATCTTCACGGACGTCGACGGCGTCTACACCACCGACCCTCGCATCGAACCCGACGCCCGGCGCCTGCGCACCGTGACGTTCGAGGAGATGCTCGAGATGGCGAGCCTCGGCTCGAAGGTCCTCCAGATCCGCTCGGTCGAGTTCGCGGGCAAGTACCGCGTGCGGCTGCGCGTGCTCTCCAGCCTCACGGACCCGGAGATCCCCATCGAGGTCGAAGCGCAGTCCGGCACCCTCATCACCTTCGAAGAAGACGACAACATGGAACAGGCAATCATCTCGGGCATCGCGTTCTCCCGCGACGAAGCCAAGCTCACCGTGATGGGCGTCCCCGACCGCCCCGGCATCGCCTACGCGATCCTGGGGCCCGTGGGCGACGCGAACATCGACGTGGACATGATCATCCAGAACGCGAGCGTCGAAGGTCTCACCGACTTCTCGTTCACGGTCCCGCGGAACGACTACGCCCGCGCCATGGCGATCCTGGAGTCGGTCAAGCAGCACATCGGCGCCCGGGCGATCGTCGGCGACAACAAGATCTGCAAGGTGTCGATGGTGGGCGTCGGCATGCGCTCGCACGTCGGCATCGCCAGCAGCATGTTCCGCTGCCTGTCGGAAGAGGGCATCAACATCCAGATGATCTCGACATCCGAAATCAAGATTTCGGTCGTGGTCGACGAGAAGTACATGGAGCTGGCAGTGCGGGTCCTGCACAAGGCGTTCGATCTGGACCAGCCCCGTTCATGAGGAATTCCGGTTTGACCGGGCACCCGTGAAGGGGTAGGATTCGCGCCCTTCGGAGACGTGACCGAGAGGCCGAAGGTGCTCCCCTGCTAAGGGAGTATGCGGGCAAAACCTGCATCGTGGGTTCGAATCCCACCGTCTCCGCCAAGTCGCGGCAACAGCAAGTCAATGATCGCGCTGGGTGGAGATCTCTGAGGGTCGGCTGCAAGACGAGTTGAAACGTCTGTTGAGCAATCAGCGGACGAAGAGCAAGAAGAAGCGCCCGTAGCTCAGTTGGATAGAGTACCTGGCTACGAACCAGGGGGTCGTGGGTTCGAATCCTGCCGGGCGCGCCAGAAATTGAAGGGCTGAGATCGAAAGATCTCGGCCCTTTTGTTTTCCGGGCCGCCGTTGTCCCAACAGTTGTCCCACAACTTCGGTGGCTGTTATCGCCGACCGCGGATCGACCCACCGAATAGCGCCTTTCAGGTTCGGTATCTTTCCGGACATTGAACTCAACCTGTTGCAGTGCTGAGGAGTCGGGGAAGGGTTGGAAGGTGTGATCAGACTTGGGGCAACCTGCAATCGGCAGACCGGACCAGACACGCATCGGCGCCAAAAGCGCTGAACATCATCGGGCTGACGTCACACGGGCCGCTGCCGCGGTCGCACCCAGGCGACAAGCGGGTCGTTGGTTTCGCAGCCAACAACCAGTACCTCGACCCTGCGGCTATTCGCCCTGCGAGGACAAGCTCGGAGCGTCAGCCTTTGGCGGCCCGGCGTAGGCTGTGCGCTCGCGCGCCTCGTCGCGGAGCAGTCGCGCCCCCGCCAGTACATGGGCCTGAATCCCCTCTCCGCCAGTGGCGTCCAGGTGCGCCAGCAGCGCGGCGCGCATGCGAGGGTCCCAGTAATTGCGAAGGTGGTTGCGTACGCCCTCCTCGCGCTGGGCGGGCGGGTAGGGCGCGAAGAAGTCGCCGATCTGGTTGGCCATCGCGACCAGTCTCTCCACCTCGATCACCGGGGCATTCACGCGCGTGCCTCCTCCGGAACCCGGCTGGTGGCCTCGTTGGATGCGGGCGCCTGCACCCGGGCCACCTCCACGGCTGTGACCTTGTACTCGGGACAGTTCGTCGCCCAGTCCGACAAGTCGCTGGTGATGGCGTTGGCCCTGGTCTGGGCGAAGTGGAAGGTGGTGTAGATCACCCCCGGGCTCACGCGTTCGCTGATCCGGGCGCGTAGCCGCGTGACACCGTAGCGACTGCTGATGGACACCCAATCGCCCTCGCCGATACCGCGTGCGTCGGCGTCGGCCTGGTGGATCTCCAGCACGTCCTCACCGTTCCATGCCACGTTGCCAGTCCGACGTGTCTGGGTGCCGACGTTGTACTGGCTGAGGATGCGGCCCGTGGTGAGCAGCAGCGGATAGCGATCATCCGTACGTTCGGAAGTCGGCACGTAGCCCGTGAGCATGAAGTTGGCGCGCCCCCGGGGAAAGGCGCTGACGTGCAGCACTTCGGTGCCCTCGGGCGCTTCGTGATTGCAGGGCCACTGGACCGAGCCCAGCCGCTCGATGAGCGGGAAGCTCATGCCCTCGTAGGCCGGCGACAGGCGCGCGATCTCGTCGAGGATCTCGGAAGGATGTTCGTAGTGCAGCGCGTAGCCCATCGCGTTGATCATGCCCACGGTGATCTGCCAGTCTTCCAGGCCCGCAAGCGGTTCGACCACCTTGCGCACCATGCTCACTCGGCGCTCGGCGTTCGTGAAGGTGCCGTTCTTCTCGAGCGAACTGGAACCCGGCAGAAAGACGTGCGCGAACTTCGCCGTCTCGGTGAGGTACAGGTCCTGGAGGATGACGCACTCCATGCTGCGCATGGCCGCCATGATGTGGTTCTGGTTGGGATCGCTCTGCACCGGATCCTCACCCTGGATGTACATGGCCTTGAAACTGCCGGCCAGGGCGGCGTCGAACATGTTCGGCAGGCGCAGGCCCGGCTCGGGGTCGAGGCTCACGCCCCAGTCCTTCTCGAAACTCTCTCGCACCGTCGGGTCACTGACGAAGCGGTAGCCCGAGAACATGTGCGGCCAGCTGCCCAGGCAGGAGCCCCCTTGCACGTTGCCCTGGCCACGCAGCGGATTCACACCCACGCCTTCCTGGCCGAGCATGCCGCAGGCGAGCGCCAGGTTGCCGAGGCACATGACCCCCGTTGAACCCTGACTATGCTCGGTGACGCCCAGCCCGTAATAGATGGTGCTGCGCGGTCCGGCGGCGTAGAGGCGGGCGGCGCGGCGGATGTCCTCCGGGTCGAGCCCGGCCTCCGGCCCCACCACCTCGGGGCTGTAGCGGGGGTCGCCCACCAGTGCCATCCATTGCTCGAACTCGTTCCAGTGGCAGCGCGCACGGACGAACGCCTCGTCGAAGAGCTTCTCGCGCACCACCACGTGGGCGATGCTGTCGAGCACCAGCACGTTGGTGCCGGGGCGCAATGCCAGGTGCACATCGGCGCGGCAATGGGGAGATTCGACGGTCTCGGTGCGGCGCGGATCGATGACGATCAGGCGCGCACCCTCGCGGATGCGCCGCTTCATCATGGAGCCGAACACCGGGTGCCCCTCGGTGGGATTCGCTCCCACCACCATGATCACGTCGGCCTGGAGGACGGAGTCGAAGTGCTGACTGGCTGCACCGGCGCCCAGTGTGGCCGACAAGCCGAACTGCGTCGGCGAGTGGCAGATACGCGAGCAGTTGTCGATGTTGTTGTTGCGCAGCGCCACCCGCGCGAACTTCTGCATCAGGAAGATCTCCTCGTTCGTGCAGCGAGAGGAGGACACGGCGCCGACCGAACCGCTACCGTACTTCGCCTGGATGCGCTTCAGCTCGGCGGCGGCGTGTGCGAAGGCCTCCTCCCAGGACACCTCGCGCCAGGGCTCGTCGATGGTGGCCCGGATCATGGGCGATCGCACACGGTCGGGGTGTCGGTAGTAGTCGAACGCGAAGCGACCCTTGATGCAGCTGTGGCCGTGGTTGGCCTTGCCCTCCTTCCACGGAATCATGCGCACCACGCGCCCCTCGAGGGTCTCGGCCCGGAAACCGCAGCCCACCCCGCAGTAGGCGCAGGTGGTGACCACGGAACCGTCAGGTTTGCGGGGAATCGGCACGGCGGTACCCTCCGTCGAACAGGCTCTTCTCGACGAGCGACTGCGTCGGGCAGGCCTGCACGCAGGCACCGCAGCTCACGCACTCGCTATCCAGGAACGGTTCGCCCTGGCTCGCCACCACCTTCGAATCGAAACCGCGACCCTGGATGGTCAGGGCGAAGGTGCCCTGCACCTCCTCGCAGGCGCGCACGCAGCGCGAGCACACGATGCACTTGGCAGGATCGAACAGGAAATACGGGTTCGACTCGTCCACGGGCGCGGACAGGTGGTTCTCGCCGACGGAATACGGATGGGTCGAGACGCCAGTCGCCGCGATGACCTCGTGCAACTCGCTCCAGCCGCCGGGCACATCCTCGGCCGGGAAGTCGCTCAGGTAGAGCTCCATGACGCCGGCGCGCAATTCGATGAGCCGCGGCGAGGCCGTGCTCACCACCATGCCTGCCTCCACCGGCGTGGTGCACGAGGCGGGAAAGCCGCGACGGCCTTCGATCTCCACCAGACACACGCGACAGCTGCCGAAGGCCTCCAGCATGTCGGTGGCGCACAGCTTCGGCACTGCGCGCCCCGCGGTGGCGGCGGCCAGCATCACGCTGCTGCCGGATGGAACGGAGACGGATGTTCCGTCGATGATGAGGGTCACCAGCTCGCCGTCTCGCGGCGGCGTGCCGTAGTCAACATCCTGGCGCAGCGCGCGCAGCTCAGACCACACGGGCGGACTCCCTATCGGCATCGAGACCGAAGTCTCCGGGGAAGAACTCGAGCGCCGAGAGAACGGGATACGGCGCCATCCCGCCCAGCGCACACAGCGAGGCGTTCTCCATCACGTCGCACAGCTTCAGGAGCTGGGCGTGGTTCTCGCGCGGCCGCTCGCCGCGCACGATGCGCTCGATCAGTTCGCGCCCGCGGGTCGATCCGATGCGGCACGGCGTGCACTTTCCACAGGACTCGATGGCGCAGAACTCCATCGCGTAGCGGGCCTGCTCGGCCATGTCCACGGTGTCGTCGAACACCACGATGCCGCCGTGCCCCACCATGCCGCGACGCTGCGCCAGCGCCTCGTAGTCGAGCGGCAGGTCGAGCAGGCTGTCGTCGAAGTAGGCGCCCAGGGGGCCGCCCACCTGAACCGCGCGCACCGGCCTGCCGCTGCGGGTGCCGCCGCCGTAGTCGCGGATGAGTTCTCTCAGTGTCACCCCGAAGGCCTTCTCGACCAGACCGGCGTGCTTCACGTTGCCGGCGAGCTGGATGGGCAGCGTGCCGCGCGAGCGGCCCATGCCGTAGTCGGCGTAGTGCTTCGCGCCCTTGTCGAGGATCACCGGTACGGAGGCGAGCGAGACCACGTTGTTCACAAGCGTGGGCATGCCGAAGAGTCCCTTGACGGCGGGCAGTGGTGGCTTGAAACGGATCATGCCGCGCTTGCCCTCGATCGACTCGAGCATCGCGGTTTCCTCGCCGCAGATATAGGCGCCTGCGCCCACCCGTACTTCCGCGTCGAAGGAGCAGCCGGAGCCGCGGATGTCGCTGCCGTACCAGCCGGCCTCGCGCAGCACCTTCAGTGCGGCGTTCATCGTGGCGATGGCGTGGGGATACTCGGACCGCACGTACACGTAGCCGTAGGTCGCTCCCGTGGCCCAGCCGGCAATGGCCATCCCCTCCAGAAGGACGAAGGGATCGCCCTCGAGGATCATGCGGTCGCTGAACGTGCCCGAATCGCCCTCGTCGGCGTTCACGGCCACGTACTTGCGCGGCGCCTGGGCACCGGCCACCGTCCGCCACTTGATGCCCGTGGGAAACGCTGCGCCGCCGCGGCCGCGGAGCCCGGAGGCGGACACTTCCTCCACGACCGCGTCCGGCGACATGGACAACGCACGGGTGAGTCCGCGCATCCCGCCGTGGGCCTCGTAGTCGGCGAGCGAAAGGGGATCGGTGATGCCGGCACGCGCGAAGGTGAGCCGTTCCTGGCGCGCGAGGAAGGGGATCGATTCCACCGGACCCAACGCACACGGATGGGCGCCGCCCTCCAGGAAACCGGCGTCGAAGAGCGCAACCACATCCGCCTCGTCCACCGGCCCGTACCCGATGCGGCCCGCGGCGGTCTGGATCTCCACCAGCGGTTCGAGCCAGAAAAGACCGCGGCTGCTGGTGCGCTTGAGTTCCAGTACCAGGCCGCGGCGCGCTGCCTCGGCGGCGATGGCGGTGGCCACCTCGTCGGCCCCCATGCTCAGCGCAGTGGCGTCGCGTGGCACACAGACGGTGACGCTCATGGCGCCTTCCTGGTGGCAGCAATCAGCCGCTCGGCGCGCGATTCCGTCACGCGGCCGTGCAGCCGGCCATCGAGCATGAGTGCGGGCGAACAGGCGCAGTTGCCCAGGCAGTACACCGCTTCCAGCGTGATCGCGCCGTCGGCAGTGGTCTCGCCAAGACGGCAGCCGAGCATGCGCTCGATGGCCGACGTCAGGGCGCGGCCGCCGACCGCCTGACAGCTCTCCGCCTGGCAGACCTCGAGCACGTGGCGCCCGGCGGGCGCCCGACGGAAGTCGTGATAGAAGCTGATGACGCCGTGCACCTCGGCGCGAGAACGGTTCAGGGCACGGGCGATCTGCGCGACGGCGCCCGGCGGCACGTGTCCGAGGGCAGCCTGGATGTCATGCAGGATCGGCAGCAGGTTTCCCTGGGTGCCGGACCAGCGCGTCAGCACTGCGTCGACAGTCGCAGGGTCGTACGGTGGATGGACAGGGCCGCCACGGCGGCGGGAAGACTGGGGGAGCACAGCGTCTTTCACGGGTCGGGCACTGCCTCTTGATCAGATGGGGAATCGAGGTGAAACCGTCGAAGGATAGAGTCCGCATCACGCCTTCCGCAACCCCCGCGGCAGGGAAGCTCCCCGGGCTGCATGCACGGGGATGCGGTGCGCGTTGTCGCCGACCGAAAACTGACCCACCGGGGGTGCGGCCGAACGGTCGGACTGGTCGAGCGGCGATATCCCCAGGCTCCTGCGGTGCCCGGCGCGGCCGAACCCGCGGAGTGAGATCTTGATTCGCGCTTCGGTGTGCCAGCGGATGTAGGCGTCCAGGGCCGCAACGAACTCGTCGATGGTCGTCGATAGCCGATCGCGCTGGAAGAACATCTCGATCTTCAGACGACCGCAGAAGCCTTCGCACGCGGTGTTGTCTGGAGAGCACCCTTTTCTCGACATCGAGCGAACCAGCTTCGCCTCGGCGATCCGGCTCAGCCAGCCTGGCCACCGATAGTCCCCGCCACGATCCGAATGCACCAGAGGTCGATCGCCGCTGGCGGCAACCTTGCCGATGGCGGCGTCCAGCATCGTGTTGACCAGTTCGGCGTCCGGTCGCGTGCCGATGGACCCGCTGATGACCATGCCATCGAAGCAACCGATCATCGGCAACAGATACGCCTTGCCCGCCGGGATCTGGAACTTGGTGATGTCGGTGAGCCACTTCTCGTTCGGTGCACCGGCGCCGAAGTCGCGGTTCAGCAGGTTCTCGGGTGCCGGACTGATCTCGCCCATGGTCGAGCCGTATCGCCGACGCTTGCTCGTCGCGGCAACCGGGCACGCCTGCTTCATCAGGCGCCGCACGACCTTCTCCGAGATGTTCACGGACTGATCGCTCGAGGAGGCCTGGATACGCCGGTATCCGTGGCCAGCCCAGGTCGAGGCACGTCGGCGCGCCCGGGGGCAGGTCAGGAGGGATTCTGGGTGGTGGTCATGCGCAGACGAAGGACGCCGCGGGGTCACCGGTTATTCGAGCGGCGATGGACAGGCTGCAAGCCCGGCTCGAGCTGGCGTCCTGATCGACAACGACTGTCAGACATGGGCCGCTGCAACCTTGCTTCCGTTGCGTTGAACGTCCGCAGCGCGGCCGGTACTTCTGGTCAATGGCAATCCGCCATTCAGCCCGGTCTGCGGTACCAGCGCGCCCCCGCCGGGCGCGGCACCAGGGTCGATGCCGATCGGATCGGTGGCGCTACTTTTTACAGTCTGGGCGTGACCAAGAATCGAGGTCTGACAGAACTAATTGTTTTATATAGTTTGTTTCTATTTGGCGCAAAAGTTGCCGTGTTTTGGCGTTGTGGTGCGGTTTTGCCGTTTTTGAGTTTTCATGGACTACTACTTTTGCCAAACATAGGAGTATGAAGATGAGAAGTTGGAAGACTTGGGCCCTTGCGGCTGCCCTGGTGGGCGTGTCTGGCGCGGCACAGGCCGGGCTTGTGCTGCAGTCGAATGGCGTCGAGGTGCTGGATACCGACACCAACCTGCTGTGGCTGTACGACTGGAACCTTTCAGGTCTGAAGAACTGGGGCGACGCCAAGCTTTGGGCGGCCGGCTTGACGGTTGGCGGCGCGACGGCGGGCGATTGGCGGTTGCCGGAGATCGGCGAGTACCTTGATCTGTGGACTGATCCTGATGTTGGCTCTTCGCTATCGGGGCTGGAAAGCAAGTTCACTGGAGTGCAGTCCGGCGACTACTGGTCCGGTACGGAGTACGCGCCGGATCCGTACTACGCGTGGTACTTCTCCACCGTCTTCGGCCGCCAGTACGGCGGCGGCAAGGACGATGCGTTGTATGCCGTGGCTGTGCGCCCCGGCGATGTGGCCGCCCCTGTGCCGGAGCCAGAGACGTTGGCGCTGGTACTCCTGGCGTTGGGCGCGACGGTGGTGGCGCGCAGAAGGCGGCCATGTTGAGGCTTCGGCCCTTCGTGCGCTTCGGGTCTTTTTCGGGGGTTTGGGGGCCGAGCCCGGACACCATCAGTCCAGGGGACTGATGGTGCCTGGCGAGGCGCCGGGCCACGGGCCCGGCGCGGCCTGCAAGGCGTAGCCCCCAACCGCGAACCTTTCGAGTCGGTCATGGCCCGCCACGAACACCTGCCGATCTACAAGGCGGCGCTGGACATGACGGTGCACCTCCGGGAATTGGTGGCCGGCTTTTCCAGGTACCACAAGTACACGCCGGGCACGGATCTGCGCGAGGGCACGCACTCCTTCTCCGCTCGCCATGGCGAAGGTATCGGGCTTCGCTCAGTCGACACCAGCGGAAGCAGTGCCTTCATTCCGTCCATGATCGTCTACCGCCCGAACGGATCCGTCGTGCGCAGTTCTCTCGACGAAGAGGTCGCATCTACCCAGGTTCTCTGCGGATGAGACCGGCACGAACACGGTGGTCGCCAAGGATTCGGATTTCCACGGACCGGGAACCCAGACTGGTGCGTGCGAGCTGCATTTTGTTCGTGCGCTGGGCGCTGACGAGCACAGCACCCTGACGAACGGCGGCGTTCCGACTGGAACGATCGACGAGGGTGATCTCGATTCCGACACTCTGTTTGCCAATCAGGGCGACGGGATCCGATCAGTTCGTTCACGGCTCGGCCGTACCTCGCTGATCCTCCCGCGCACGAAGGCCCGCTCGGCGGCCGAGAAATCCCACTGCTCGATGACGCAGCACCCCGGGGTCGAATCCGCGCCCCAGCGCAGCAGGTTCACCGAATTGTGTGCCGATGGACGCTCGGCGAAGCCGGCCCGTAGATGCTCGCTCGACTGGACGGCCGAGAAACGCCACAAGCGCTTTTCGATCGACGGCGGCGCGAACACGGGAGAATCCCCCATCGTCGTCAACCTGCCGCAGACAGCGCCAGCCGTGGTCCCCGTCGCGTCTCAGCGTTGTGCCATCAGGCGAAGGCACAGCACCGTGATGTCGTCCGACTGGGGCTGGTCGCCCGTGAACCGACCGACTTCGTCGAACACCGCGTCGAGCACCCGCTCGGACGATGCCGTCCGGCAGTTCGCGGCCAGTGCCGTCAGGCGTTCGTCGCCGAACAGTTCCCCGGCGTGCGAAGCCGCTTCGGTGATGCCATCGGTGTACAGCAGCAACGCGTCTCCCGGCGCGAGTTGCGTTTCGAAACCTTCGAAGTCGTGGTGATCGACGACGCCGACGATCGGATTGCGGCGCGATTCCAGGAGCCTGGGCGGTTCGTCGGCACGAAGCAGCAGTGGCGGCAGATGGCCGGCATTGAGGCATGCCAGGCGCCCGCTCGACAACTCGAGCACGCCGCACCAAAGGCTGACGAACAACTCGCCGCGATGACCCTCGAACAGCGTCCGATTCACGCTTGCGACCAACGGTGCGAGGCATCCGAACACCGATGCCGGTGACGCGCTGGCGATCGCCTGTACGTCCGTGCGAAGCAGGGTGAGCGTCCGCACCATGTAAAGCGCAGCGGGGATGCCCTTGTCGCAGACGTCGCCGATCACGAAGAACAGGTGGTCGGGGTCCACGAAGAAGGCGTCGAAGAGATCGCCGCCGACCTCGCGCGCGGACCTCAGTCGTCCGGCGCAATCGATCCGCGGGTGACCGGGGAAGAGGGGGGATCGATGGGGCAGCATGGCGGCCTGCAACTGGCTTGCGAGCGCCAGTTCCCTGCGCACGCGTTCGAGTTCCGCCGTCTCCCGGATACGCGCCACGATGCGTTGATTGCTGTGGCGCATGCGCGACGCGAGCGTTGCCAGGAGGCTTCGCGCCACGGAGGGCAAGGGCAGGACGTGCGCGAGGAATGCGCCTGCTTCGATCAGCAGGACGCGACAGGGGCCCTGCGCGGCGACCAGCGCCGAGACGGGACGCGAGTCGACGACCGACATCTCACCGACGCACTCCCCGACACCGATGATGAGGGCGTCATCCGCGCCGGCAGTGTCGAGATGGATCGACAGGCGCCCTGCGAGCACGACCGCCACGTGTCGATTGATCTCGCCGGGCCGGAGGATGACCTCGCCGTCCGACCAGTGTCGGACCTCGCTGTGCGCGGCGACTGTACGAAGCTGCTCCGCATCCAGGCCGGCGAACAGGGCACAGCAGGCGATTTCATCGGAGAGGGTGGGAGCCGTCGAATGGATCTCGCGGGGCTCTGCCGTTGTCGGGCGCTCACGAGCGACCGAGATCTCGGTCACGTTGCTGTTCCCTTCGCGACGGTAGACGGCACGATCCGAGAATTCGCGGACGAGTGGGAGCCCGGCGCCGCCGGGTACGGCCTCGGCAAGGTTCAGCGGGTGCGGGACGGGCAGCGGTGCTGTCTGATCGAAGGGAATGCCGTCGTCGGTCAGGCGCAAGGTCACCCATGCCGGGTCCACCATGCACTCGATCAGCAGGCGCTCCCCTGTTCGATCCGCATACCCATGCGTGACCGCGTTGCTGACCAGTTCCGTCAGGCAGAGGTCTAGCCGGAACTCGGCCTCGTGCGACAACTTCTCCTCGAGGGCGAGGGCCCGCAGCCAGGCGCTTGCTGCCAGGGCGGCATCGGAACTGCTGGCCAGTACCAGGCGACGCACGACCCGCGTCAGTCGCTCAGCAGGGCGGTCCGGGCCTGATCGACGGTCTCGAACATCGGGATCAACTGGTCGACGCCGGAGGTCTCGATCACCTTGCGAACCAGCGGGTCCGCCGCCGCCAGCACGATCTTTCCGCCCCGTTGGGCCTGGGCTCTGGCACTGCTGAGCAGCGTCCTGATGCCGATCGACGCGAGAAAACTGACGCCGGCCAGGTTCACGACGGCGAGCACGCGTCGGGTGGTCGTCTCGAACGTGAAGCTGCCTTCCAGCTCACGCGCACCTTCGAGATCGAGGCGGCCCGCCAGGTTGAGGATCGTGATGCCGGTGTCGGTGTGAGTGATGTCGACGTTCATGGAATGGCCGCTGGTTCAGAGTGAGGGCCCAACCGACTATGCCTGAGGTCGAAGACTTCATCTATCGTGAGCCGATCGGTCCGCACGGGAATTTGGAGTGGCCGGCATGTCACAAAAACGTCACTGTATTCGTGCCGTCGACGCACAGGTGCCAGCGGCCGGTTGTTCCACCTGCGCACCGGTCACGCCCGCCCGCAGGGGCCCGGCGCGAGGCCTGGATGCCGGATATCCAGCGACTCGACGAGATTTTCATCCGTTGGTCATTTTTGTGGCTCAGCCTGCCATGTTCCGATCGCGACGAACAACATGTCAGAACGACACGAGAAATCGAACGCGGGTGGCGTGAGATCGATCCTGGAGCTGGGCGCGCTGTCCTGCGCCTTCCAGCCATTGGTGACGCTCGCGGATGCCTCCATCTTCGGCTACGAAGGCCTGGTCCGCGGGCCTGGCCGGAACGGTCAGCAATCGCCGGACTATCTCTTCCGGGCGGCGAAGGCAGAGGGATGTCTCGAAGCCCTCGAGGCGGGCGCCCGGCGCGTGATTGCCCAGCGCTTTCTCGCTCTCGATCTCCCGGGGCGCCTCTTCGTCAATGTGTCGCCCGACATGCTGGTCCACGAATCGCGACCGAGCCGCCACGCTCGACTGCCCAGCGGTCTCGAGGATGTTCCCCCGAACCGGCTCGTCATCGAACTCACCGAAAGCAGCACGGCGACGAGCTTCGAGAAGCTCGTCGCGGCCCTGGATCGGATTCGCGCGCTCGGTTGCCAGATCGCCATCGACGATCTCGGGGAAGGCTTCGCAAGCCTGAAACTGTGGACCGAAGTCCGGCCGGAGATGGTGAAGGTCGACCGGCATTTCATCAGCGGCATCCAGTCCGACGGACTCAAGCTGCGCTTCGTCCAGGCCATCCAGCACATCGCACAGAGCGCCGATGCCGTCGTCGTCGCCGAAGGGGTCGAGACCGAGGCAGAGCTGAAGATCATTCGCGACCTGGGCATCCCGCTCGTCCAGGGATTCGTGGTGGCGCGCCCTTCAGCGAAGCCGTCCGCACAGCTGGCGCCGGGCATCCGGCAGATGCTGTCGTGCCAGATGATCTCGGTCTACCCGACTGCCACCAGTGCCCTGCGCCGCACGGCGGTGGCGGCCAAGCTGCTGCGCCAGGTCACGCCCGTTGCCGACACGACATCGAACGATGCCGTGTTCCAGCGGTTCGAGGACGATCCCGAACTGGAAAGTCTTCCGGTCGTCCAGAGCGGTCAGCCGGTCGGACTCATCGACCGCCACCGCTTCTTCGACAAGTTCGCGAGGCCGTATCAGAAGGAGCTGTTCGGCCGTCGCCCGTGCACCATGTTCATGGACGACGCTCCGCTCGTGGTCGACCACGGCATGACGATCCAGGAGCTGAGTCTTGCGCTGGCGCGTGGCGAGAGGCGCCATCTCTCCGACGGCTTCATCATCACCGCCGACGGGCGATACCTCGGGCTCGGCACCGGCCACGACCTGGTTCACGAGATCACGCAGCTCCAGATGACGGCCGCCCGCTATGCGAATCCGCTCACCTCGCTGCCCGGGAACGTCCCGATCTCGGAACACATGGATCGCCTCGTGTCGTCGATCGCACCGTTCGTGGCGGGCTACGCCGACATCGATCACTTCAAACCCTTCAACGACGTGTTCGGATATCGAAAGGGCGACGAAGTGATCCAGCTTCTCGGACGGATACTCGCAGAGATCATCGATGAGGAACTCGACTTCGTCGGCCACGTGGGCGGCGATGATTTCATCATGCTCATGCAGACGGCCGACTGGGAAGACCGGTTCCGCCTGGCGCTGGAGCGATTCGGGACCGAGGTCCTGGATCTCATGGACGATGCGACCCGTGCGTGCGGCGGCTACGAAGCCGAGGACCGGCGCGGGGAGCGCCGATTCCACCCGATACCGACACTGTCGATCGGCGCGGTGGTCGTGCCCGCCGGTGCCGCGCTGCAAGCGGTCGAGATATCCGCACTCGTCGCCGATGCGAAGCGTCAGGCGAAGCGCGAGTCCGGCAACAGCCTCTTCGTGGAACGTCGACGCCTCGTGGAATGACGACTGACGCGGCGTGGTACGCGAGGCCGCCCGCTAGTCTGCACGGACCACTTTCCCGTTTTCCCCATCACGGCGGCGCAATGTCGACCCGTGACACTGTCCTCATCACGAACGGAGATCGTCGCCATGGGGATGTGCTTGGCATGGGCTGGAAGGGCCGCGTTGCGCTGGCTCGCCATCTGTGTGGTGCTCGTGACGGCAGCCGCCGCGAATGCAGCCGACATGGTCCCCTATCTGCAGGCGTCCTCGGCCACGTCGGTGTACGTGACGTGGAAGTCCTCCGTCGCCGGTGCACCGGTCGTCGAGTACGGCACGGCGACCGGCAGCATCGGTCTGCAGACCACGGGCACATCGCAGAGCCTCGCCACCAACTATTTCTTCCACGGCGTGAAGCTGACCGGCCTCGCCCCGGACACCACGTACCAGTACCGCATCCGCCTCGGCGCACAGGTCTCGCCCGTCTATCGCTTCCGCACGCAGAGCCCGTCGTCGAAGACGACGGGCAAGTTCCGCATCCTGTTCGTCGGTGATCATCAGATCCGCGACCAGGATCGTCACCTGCGTCTGATGACGGCGGCGCGGGCGAAGCTCGAGGCGGAGTACGGCCGGCCGATCGAAGAGGTGCTGAACCTCATCGTCAACGACGGCGACCAGGTCGATGTCGGCACGCTGGACCACTACGAGAATCTGCACTTCGCGCAGTCCGCGCCCATGTCGAAGAACGTCCCGATCCAGACGACGCTCGGCAACCACGAGACCTACTACGATCCGGGCCTCGTCAACTGGAAGGCGCATTTCTTCCACGGCACGATCGCGTACAAGACGCACCAGCCGGGTCCCGACGAGCGCTATTACGCCAACCACGTGGGCCGCGTGCTGTTCATCCACATGGACAGCGAGGCCCCGAACGCGACGCAGAAGGCGTGGATCCAGTCCGTCGTCGACACGGCGGCGAGCGATCCGGAGGTCGACTGGATCATCAGCGTGCTGCACCGGCCCTACCAGGCCGAGCAGTACGTCGGCGACATCTCGACATGGCTGCGCGCCGAGATCATGCCGATCCTGTCGTCGACGCGGAAACACGTGCTCAACGTGGCCGGCCATCATCACCTGTATGCCCGCGGTCAGACGCGCGACTTCCCGACGTATCACATGATCTCCGGCGGGACGGCGTGGGACCAGTTCTGGGGCCAGTCGACCGAGCGTGACTTCGACGATGTGCAGAAGACGATCGCGAACTGGACCTGGCAGCTCGTCGAGATCGACAACGAGACGAAGGAGATGACGGTCCGTTCGTTCTCCGAGGCGCACCCGAAGCTGGGCTTCGTGTACCAGAGCCGTCAGACGGATAGCTTCCACAGGAATCTCAACCACGGCGCGCCCGGCAAGCCTGCGATCACCGACAGCCTCGGCACACCTGGCGCGCCGACGACCGTCCTCCTGCCCTTCACGTTCCACAGCTCTCCGTTCACGTCGTCGTTCGACGAGCAGTTGAACTCGACCCAGTTCCAGATCGCACGCGACGTCACGTTCCAGAGCCTCGTGCTCGACAAGCTGCGCGACGTGGAGAACCTGTACGGCGACACCGGCGCGCCGCTGTACGAGCCGATCGACATCAACGCCGGCCTCGACATCCTCAGCTTCGAGGTGGCATCGCGGGCGCTGCCGAACGGGACGTACTTCGTGCGCCTGCGCCATCGCGACACCAACGTGGAATGGTCCGCCTGGTCGGAGACGAAGTCCTTCACCGTCCAGGGCAGCACGTCGGGCAGCCCGGCGATCACGCTGGTGAAGAAGGCCTACCGTCCCGCGGAGCCCGTCGTCGTCACGCACGTCAATGGCACGGGCAATCCGCTCGACTGGATCGGCATCTACGTCAAGGGCCAGACGCCGGGCGGCGTCGGTTCCACCCAGTACAAGTACGTGAGCGGTCCCAACGGGCAGGCGAGCTTCACGGGTCTCGCACCGGGCGTCGAGTACTACGCTGCCTTCTTCACGAACGACAGCTACACCGAGATCGCGCCGCGCGTGCCGTTCTACGTCGGCAACATTCCCACCGTGCTGGTCAACAAGACCGCCTTCGGTGTCGGCGAGTCGGTGGTGTTCACGTGGACCGGAGCGCCCGGCAAGCCGACCGACTGGCTCGGCATCTACCGCATCGGCGAGGTGCCCGGCTCTGCGAACTCCACCCAGTGGAAGTACATCACCACCACCTCGGGCACCGCGACCTTCGAGAACCTGCCGAAGGGCTACTACTACGCGACGTTCATGGTGAACGACGGCTACTTCGAGATCATCGAACGCATCACGTTCTCGGTGGGCGAGCGCATCGCGACGCTGTCGATGTCCGACACCGCGCTCGACATCGGCGAGGACTACAGCCTCACGTTCAGCTCGGGCCCCGGCATCCCGAAGGACTATCTCGGCATCTTCCGGATCGGTGCGACGCCGGGCGTGGACAAGCTGGTGACGTACTACTACGTCGGCGGACGCGCGGCCGGGACGATCGACGTCACGGAGGATCTGCCCGAGGGGAGCTACTTCGTGGCGCTCTTCACGAACGACTCCTACACCGAGGTCTCGAACCGCGTCGACTTCACGGTGGGCAACGCGACCCTGCCGGCGCCGAAGCCCGTGCTCTCGGCGAACAAGGCCCAGTACCTCGACACCGAAGCCGTCACGGTGACCTGGGGCAACACGCCAGGGGGCGCCACCGACTGGGTCGGCATCTACAAGGCCGGACAGACGCCGGGCCCGGTGCCGGCGACCCAGTGGGCGTACCTGCCGGGCAAGACAGGAAGCAAGACCTTCACGGCCTTGCCGGCCGGTGACTACTACGTCGCGCTCTTCATCAATGACGGCTACACCGAGATCGCCCCGCGGGTGCCCTTCAAGGTCGTGAAGCTGGGCGACATCAATGGCGACGGTCGCGTGGATCTGCTCGATCGCGACGCGCAGCGCGCGGCGATGGGCAGCTGCTTCGGCAGCGCGCGCTACGTGATCGCGGCGAACTTCGATGCCGACGCCTGCATCACGCAGAACGACTACAAGCTGTGGTACGCGATCTACCGGAAGCAGTGAGCGCGCGGACCGACCTTCACCAGTGTCTGGGGACCTGATTCATGAACATGACTTTCTTCCGTACCGGCCACGCACTGCGGATCATCGTGCTGGCAGGCGCCGTTGGCACCGCGCCTGCCGCGATGGCCGACTGGAACACCAACCTGATCGTGAACGCGGGCGCAGACGCGGCAGCAGGCGGCAACGGCGAGTATGTGGCGAACCTCCCCGGGTGGGCCGTCGAGGGCGAACTCACCGCGATCGACTACTCGCTGGGCTGCCCCGGCGGATATCCGTGCTTGACGGATCCGGGCCCCGCCAGTCCGGGCGTGAACCACTTCGGCGGCGGGTATGCGGGCGCGTCGATCGGCCGGCAGAGCGTCTCGCTCGACTTCGCGAACGGCGCGATCAACGGCAACGGTGCGTACTTCGCGCTCTCGGGTTATCTCGGGGGCTACGCGGGTCAGGAGGACTACGCCACGCTTGCGGTCACGTTCCGCGGCGCCGGCAATCAGGTGCTGGGCACGAGCACCATCGGGCCCGTCGGCGCGGGAGATCGTGGCAACCAGACGGCGATGCTGCTCCGGCAGGCGTCCGGCTGGGTGCCGGAGGGGACTGTCACGGCCGATGTCGCGTTGTCGATGATCCGCACCGGTGGCAGCTCAAACGATGGTTATGCCGACAGTCTGTCGCTCAGCCTGCGCGAGGCCAACGCAACGCTGTCGGCGCCCGGCAGCGCGGTGGTGGGTTCGATCTTCACGACCACGGTGGCGACCGCCGCACCGTTCGCCGGCAGCTACGCGGGTGACGAACTGCTCGCCTTCGGATTCGACGTGGGCTACGACACGGCGCTCCTCCGTCTGGTGGGTGCGACGGTCGCGCCGGGCTTCGACGACGACAGTGCGCTCTTCGACGACATCGACGTCGCGGGCTCGGCCTTTCCCGGGGTGGTCGACGCCGGTCAGTCCTCCCTCGTGCTGGCCACCCTCAGCTTCGAGGTGCTCGCGGAAGGCCTGGCCACCATCGACGTGCGCTCGGATGCCGGTGGCAATCTCAGCGAAGGCCTGGTGTACGCCGTCGGCGATAGCCGGGATGTGTTCGGACGGACCGCGGTCAACCTGACGCCGGTTCCGGAGCCCGAGACGATCGTCCTGACGGCGCTCGGTCTCGTCGGCCTCGTCCTGCGCCGCCGGTTCGCGTAGCGACCCGTGTATCTGATGCTGGTGTGCCTCCGTGGCCTGACGCAGTCGTCAGGCCACGTGCCATTTCCGGAGACGGCATCGCGGTTCCTCGCCATGTGCGGTTTCGTGCTCCTGGGGCTGATCTGCGGGGGAGGGCGGGCGAATGCCCACGTGTCCGGGTTCACGGACACATCGATCCAGGTGGCCACCACCGGGGTGCGCGTCATCTACACGGTCCCGGCCGACAACCTGCTCGAGCTGGAGCGATGGTCCGGCGGTGAGCGCCGGTCCACCCCCGAGGCGCCCGGACACTATCTGCCGCTGGTCAAGGCAGGCTGGCGCGTGAGTGCCGGCGGCGAGCGTTGCCTGCTGTCGAAGGCCGAGGCGCGCGAAGTCGCGACAGTGGGCTCGTACCAGTTCCAGTTCACCTATGTCTGTCCGAAGGGGCTCGATGCGGTGTCCATCGGCTACGACCTCTTCGTCGACCACTGGGCCGAACACGAGAACTTCGTCCGCATGTTCATGGCCGACCAGCGGTCGCGACTCCGGTTCACCAGCGAACGCCGATCCCTGGACGTCCCGGTGGCGGACCTCCTCCGCCAGTGGCGTCGACCGCTCGCCGTCGGCTTCTTCGACGCCGATCCGAATCACGCGCTTCAGGCGGAGGACGACGGGGCGGAACGGGCGTTGCCGCGCATCGTCGATCCGGCGCCGGATCTCGGGGGCCTGAACTTCGCCGGGATCGACCCGGGTTTCGTCCGGCTCGGCGTGCGGCACATCCTGGCCGGGCTGGATCACGTGCTCTTCGTGGCGGGTCTGGTGCTCCTCGCCCGAAAGGGGTCTCACCTGCTCGCGCTCGTGACGGCGTTCACCGTCGCGCATGCGGTCACGATGGGTCTCGCGACCTTCGGTGTCCTGCACCTGGATCCGCGATGGACCGAGCCGCTCATCGCGTTCACCATCGTCTACATCGGTGTCGAGAACCTCCTCGCCCTGCATCGAGGCGTTGCCAAGGGCGACGCAACCACCGGGCGAGGCGCTCTTCTGCGGCGTCTCGTGCTCGTGTTCGTGTTCGGTCTCATCCATGGCGTCGGCTTCAGCTACGTGCTGCGCGAGATGGGCCTGCGCGAGGAACTGCTGGGAACGCTGCTGTACTTCAATGCCGGTGTCGAGCTCGGGCAGCTGGGCATTCTCGCTGTCGCGCTGCCGGCCGCGCTGCTCTGGCGGCGCCTTAGGTGGGGACACGAGATCAGCGTCGCGGCGTCCGCCTCGGTCGCCGTCGCCGGGCTCGCCATGCTCTTCGCGCGGATCTGACCATGAGCACCGATCACCGGTGGCGGTGTGCCTGGCGCCTCGTCCTGTGCGTTTCGGTGTCGCTGGGCCTGCCGGGCATCGTTTCATCGTTGGCCGCGGAAGTCGACGGCAACCGTTTCGAAGCCGACGGCGGGCTGGTCCATGACCGGAAGACCGATCTCACGTGGCAGCGATGCACCGTCGGCCAGCGATGGGTCAACGACGGCAGTCGTTGCGAGGGACCGCCGGTGCGGCTGACGTTCGACGACGCGAAGCGGTTGGAGCGCGACGGCTGGCGCATTCCGACGCTCGACGAACTGCTCTCCCTCGTCGTCACGGGACGCACGCCGACGATCGACGAGCAGGCGTTCCCCGACACGCCGCCGGTCTACTACTGGGCGACCGACAACCGCGATCGCGGCAGCGCGTGGTACGTCCTGTTCGAGAACGGCCGTTCGAACCATTATTTCCCGCCGCGTACCAACCAGGACCTCGTGCGCTTCGTCCGGACCGGGCCATGGAAGCGCGACACCGGGCCGGTGGCGCCGGCAGCCGCCACCCGGAAGCCCCGCAAGCCGTGACGGGTGGTCGAGTCGCCGGCCAGTGGCTGATCGCAGCAGCCCTGGCATGCGTGGTGTGGTCCGACATGGCGCGGTCCGATCCACCCGGGACAGCCCTGTCGGGCAGTGCAGCGACCACGGCAGCTCTCCCCCGCGTTCCCGGCCCGGACGGACGCGAACGGTTCCTCCTCGAGGGTGACACCGCACTCGACCGGCTGACCGGCCACGTCTGGAAGCGCTGTGCCGTCGGACAGCGCTGGGACGAACGGAACGGCTGCATCGGCCTCGCGACGAAGCTCTGGTTTCGCGAGGCGAGGCAATTGCAGTCGCGACGCTGGCGTCTGCCCACTGTCGCGGAGCTTCGATCCCTCCACGACGGTGACTCCCCGCAACCGATCGACCCGATCGCGTTCCCGGATGCGCCGCGGACCTGGTTCTGGGCCGAGGGTCCGCACGGGGCGCAGGCGGCCTGGGGGCCGGACTGCGGTGGTGGGGGCAACGACAGTTGTTACCAAAGTGATTCGCGCGCGGTGCGTCTCATCCGCCGGGCGGACGGTCGCAAATAGGCGCGAACCGTCACCGGATCGACATGGCAGTGACATCGAGGGTTCACCGGCGGTCGGTAGTTTCGGGCCACGTCGCAAAACGGAGCCCCCATGATCGGTCGGTGTCCACGGATTCGAATGGTTCGCCCTGCAATTCCCGCCTGCGATTCCATCGCTGACAGAGACTCGTTGGTGCGTCGGCGCGCGGACCAGGTGAAGCGGGCCGCCACCGCTGTCATTCTGTTGATGGCGGTCGGCGGATGCTCCATGCAGGACCTCGTGCTTCGACGCGTGGCCGATGCCGCCGCCGGTGAGGCCGGGGTCTTCGCCTCCGAGCCCGACATCGCGTTCGCCGCTGCGTCGATTCCGGCGGCTCTCAAGGCCAACGAGGCACTGCTCGTCCGACAGCCCGCGCACCGAGGCCTGCTGACCGCTGCGGCCCGTGGCTTCACGCAGTACGCCTATGCGTTCGTGCAGCTCCCCGCCGACGAGATGGAAGCGGCCGACCTCCAGGGTGCGTACCGTGAACGCCAGCGCGCCGTGCGCATGTACCTGCGGGCGCGGGACTACGGCCTGCGCGGCCTCGACCTCGCTGGTGGTACGCGCGGCGAGACTCTGCGCCGCTCGCCCGCGACCGCGCTGGCCGCCATGCGGGCCGAAGATGCCGAACTGCTCTACTGGACGGCCGCGGCGTGGGCGGCTGCCGTCTCGCTTGCGAAGGACGATCCCGCGATGCTGGCCTCGCTGCCGGTCATCGAGGCGATGGCGGCGCGTGCCGTCGCACTGGCCCCCGATCTGGACCACGGCGCGCTCCAGGTCTTCCTCATCTCGTTCGAAACCTCCCGCCCTGGCGCGACGGCATCGTCGCTCGCGACGGCGCGGTCGCGGTTCCAGCGCGCCGTCGGCTTGTCGAACGGGCAGCAGGCCGCGCCGTATTTGGCCCTGGCCGAGGCGGTGGCCGAACGGCACGGCGAGGCGAAGGAGTTCGATGCATTGCTGCAGTCGGCGCTTGCCGTGGATCCCGATGCGAGGCCGGAATGGCGCCTCGCCAATCTCATCGCGCAGCGGCGTGCACGCTGGCTCTCGACTCAGAAAGACCTCTTCTTCCCGGAGTGATCCGCTCATGAAACCGTCCGCGCTCGTGCGCGCCGCCTGCGTGGTGGCGTGCCTCCTTGGCCTGCTTCCGCGTCCCGGAGCCGCCGAGCCCTCGACACTCAAGATGTCGACCATCGCACCCAAGGGTTCCATCTATCACCGCGTGTTGCAGGACGTCGGCGAGGCGTTTCGTGCGGGCAAGGGCGCGGGTGCCCGGGCGATCGTCTATCCCGACGGCGTCCAGGGTACGGAGTCGGACGTGGTACGCCGCCTGCGAATCGGTCAGCTCGACGCCGCGCTGCTCACCGTCATGGGCTTGAAGGAGATCGATGCTTCTCTGACGGCACTGCAGTTCATGCCCATGGTGTTCCGCTCCTGGGAGGAGGTGGATCTCGTCCGCAACCGGCTCCGCAATGTCTTCGAGGCGCAGCTGGCGAAGAAGGGCTTCGTCGTGCTCTTCTGGGGCGATGCGGGCTGGGTGCACTTCTTCAGCAAGACGCCCATGGCCATGCCCGAGGACTTCAAGCGTGCGCGCATCTTCGTGTGGGAGGGCGACGGCCCGCAGATGGCGCTCATGAAGGGCATCGGCTATCAGCCGGTCGGCCTGCCTGTGGCGGACATGCTGCCGTCCCTGGAGACGGGGATGATCGACACGGTGCCGATGGTCCCCGTGTGGGCACTGGCCGGGCAGTTCGACCGCGTGACCCCGTACATGCTCGCGGTGAAGTGGGTGCCGATCGTCGGTGCCGCGGTGATGCGGCAGGCGACGTTCGATGCGCTGAGCCCCGCCACGCGCGATGCCGTCCTGCAGGCGTCGGCGAAGGCCGCGGCACAGCTCCAGGCGCACCGCGTGGTGCAGGATGAGGAGTCGCTGCGCGGGATGCAGGCGCGAGGGCTGCGCATCCAGCCCGCGACGCCGGAGATCGAGGCGGCGTGGCGCGGCTTCGCTTCGAAGGTGTGGCCGCAGGTCCGCGGGACGATGGTGCCCGCCGAGACGTTCGATCAGGTGCAGGCGATCCTCACCGAGTACCGCGCCGGCAAGCGTCCGTGACCATGCCGACGCTTCCCGATGACAACGCTGCGCAGGCCGGTCCGCTTCACCGCTTCGAGAACGTCCTGGTCGCGTGCATCTTCGCGTCGACGGTGCTTCTGCCGATCGTCGAGATCGCTCTGCGCGCCTTCTTTCATGTCGGCATCGAGAATCAGGCGAACCTCGTCCAGCATGCCACCCTCGTGGTCGGGATGCTCGGCGCAGCAGTGGCGGCACGGGAGGGGCGGCTGCTGACGCTGGCGGTCGCGGGATTCCTGAAAGGGCAGGCCGCGTCGGTCGCGCGCGTCGCGAGCACCGTCGTCGCGGTGGCCGTCTCCATGTTGCTCGTGCTCGCGGGCTGGGACTTCGTGATGGTGGAACGTGAGGCCGGCACCACGCTCGCCTATGGCGTGCCGGTGTGGATGGTCCAGTTCGCGATACCGCTCGGGTTCGCGGTGATCGCGTGGCGCCTCATGACGGCCTCGTCCGCGTCGCTGCCGATCCGGGGGCTCGTCGCTTTGGCCGCCGCCGGATTGGCGAGCGTCGTCTGGTGGGGCGATACGTCGTCCGGCGCACTCACCGTGCCGGCGATCATCGTCATCCTGACGGCGACCGCATTCGGCGCCCCGGTGTTCGTCGCCATCGGCGGGATCGCGCTGGTGCTGCTCATGGGCGACGGCGTCCCGGCCGCGTCCGTCGCGCTCAATCACTACGGTCTGGTCTCGAACCCCACACTTCCGGCGATCCCCATCTTCACGCTGGCCGGCTACCTGCTGGCCGAGAGCCGCGCGCCCAATCGTCTCCTCGAAGTGTTCGATGCTTTCTTCGGTCGACTGCGTGGCGGTGCCGCGATCGCGGCCGTGCTGGCGAGCACGTTCTTCACCTGTTTCACCGGCGCTTCGGGGGTATCGATCCTGACGCTCGGGGGGCTCGTCATGCCGCTGCTGCTCGCGCAAGGCATGGCCCCGCGCCATGCGCTCGGACTGGTGACGTCGGCGGGACTGCCGGGCGTCATCCTGATGCCGGCCCTGCCGCTGCTTCTCTACGCGATCGTGGCGGGGCAGAGCATCGAGGACATGTTCCGCGCGGGGCTGCTGCCCGCGCTGCTGATGCTGGTGCTCGTCTCGATCTGGGGTGTCCGCGCGCAGGGGAAGTCGACGGCACCTCGGGCTGCATTCTCGTGGGCTCGTGCGCGCACCGCGCTGGCCGCCGCGAAGTGGGAGCTGACGATGCCGTTCGTGCCGATCGTCCTGCTCGCGACCTCCGTCGCGACCCCGGTGGAGGCGGCTGCCTTCACGGCGGCCTATGCCGCATTCGTCGTCACCGTCATCCATCGCGACCTTCGCATCGCGACCGACCTGCCACGGGTGGCCACCGAATGTGCGCTGATGATCGGGGGGATCCTCCTGGTGCTCGGCGTGGCGATGGGGCTGACGAACTACCTCGTCGACGCCGAGATACCGGTGCACGTGGTCGACTGGGTGATGGCCCACATCGGATCGCGGTGGGTGTTCCTCCTCGCGCTGAACGTGGTGCTTCTGCTCGCCGGTTGTGTGATGGATGCCTACACGGCGATCGTCGTGCTGGTGCCGCTCGTGGCGCCGTTGGGAGCCGCGCTGGGGATTCATCCGGCGCATCTCGGGATCATCTTCCTCGCGAACCTCGAGATCGGGTTTCTCACGCCACCCGTGGGAATGAACCTCTTCTTCTCGTCGTACCGATTCCGCCAGCCGATCGGCACCGTGTTCACGGCCGTGCTGCCGGTGCTCGGATGGCTCGTGGCGGCGCTGCTCGTCATCACCTACGTGCCTTGGCTGAGCACGGCATTGCTGAAGGCGCCCTCGGTTCAGTGAAGGGGGCAGGGGACGGTCCCCGGTTCCCGGGCGCGCGGACTGGCGTGTGCGATCAGTGCGTGCGGCTTCGCGGCTTGCGCTTCGATGGACTGACCTCCGCGCTGCCGGTCCAGGAATGGAGTTGCCTCAGCATCGTCCGCTTCTTGTGCTGATGGAGCGCCATGCGCCTCAGGATGTCATCGAGCAGTTCGATCGCCTGGATGATGTGCGGGCCCTTGTTGAGCATCACGCACTCGGCTCGCACGCCCATGGCGGCATCGGTCACTTCGACGCGCGAGGGCTGCCCGGTCTTCGCCATGGTTTCCAGAACCTGCGTGGCCCAGATCACCGGCACGTGCGCGGCCTCGGCGATCCAGAGGATCTCTTCCTGGACTTCCGCGAGCCGCTCGTAGCCCATCTCCACCGCGAGATCGCCGCGGGCGATCATGAGGCCGACGGACGGGCTTCGCATGGCTTCGAGGAGCAGCCCCGGCAGGTTCTCGAACGCGGCACGATTCTCGATCTTGAGCACGATGCCGAGATGCCCCGCGCCAAGGCCTTCCAGCGCTTCCCGCAGGCACCGGACGTCGTCCGCCCGATGCACGAACGAGAGGCCGATCGCGTCCGCGTGGCGCACCGCGAACGCGAGATCCGCACGATCCTTGTCGGTCAGGGCAGGGACGTTGATCACGCTGTCCGGCAGATTGATCCCCTTGTCGGAGGCCAGGTGCTCCCCGCCATCCCGCGCATCGATGATCTCCACGAGCACCTTGCCCGGACTGGCGCGTCGGACCACACCGCCGATCCGGCCGTCGTCCAGGTAGACGCGTTCGCCGGGCTTCAGATCCACGAGGGCTTCGGGCAACGTGCACCCGACGAGCGCCGGTTCGCCCGCGATGCTCGTGGATGCGGCGGTGGCTCGGGTGGTCTCCTCGCCGACCAGCAGGATGTGGTCGCCGCGATTGAGCACGATGCTCGGGGCGGGCGTGGCGATGTCCTGAAGCGTCGTCGTGCGCGGCTTGCCGTCGCGCCGCGACACCACCGAGAGGACGGTGTCCGCATTCACGTAGGCGGTGCGGTCCGCGGCACACAGGACGCTCCTGCCCTCGATGCCGACCACCGTCAACTTGCGCTTCTTGCCGCGGATGTCGACGTGCGTGATCACGTCGTCGAGGCGCAGCTTCGCCAGCCAGCCGCCGTCCACACCCACCAGGGATTCCCCCGGGGACGACCGGTCGAGCGGATGGCCGGCCGGATGGAGCCTGACACGGGCCGGCGCGGTGACGTGGCCGACGGCGTCCCGCTTCGGATGCCATCGAAGGACGCCGGGGTTCGAATCACGCAGATCGGTGCGCAGCTTGGGACCACCGAGATCCATCAGGATGCGGCACGGGCGACCGGCCTCGCCTGCCGCGGTACGCACGTTGCGGGCGATCGCTTCCCATGTCGACGGGTCGTCGTGAGCGCAGTTGATCCGGGCGCACTCCATGCCGGCGTGGACCATCGCCTGGACCATCGGAGTGTCGTTCGCCGACTCGGCGGGCATCGTCACCATGATGCGCACGGGGCGTTCTCCCGCGGGCGACCCCAGGAGCTCCGTCGTGTTGCGTTCGAGGTGCCGTCGCGCGGAGTTGTAGCCGGCGGGTTCGTCGTCGGACATGACCTGCCAGGGACGATCGCAGAGCCGGTGCAGGAGCCCGAGAACCTTGTCGAGGTTTGCCATGACGTGGGACTCGGCGCGCCCCAGCGACGACATGCCCAGGCGGGCCAGGCGGTCCTGGGTGACGCGGATATCCCGTTGCCGAAGGGCGACGTAGTGGACCAGGTTGGCACCGCCGGCGGCATGGGCGGCGTGGAGCAGGGACAACTGCGGCGCGCTCAGCGCGGCGGCGGCCATCAGGCTCTGGCGCACATCGAGCAGTTCGTCGATCAAGGGGCCTAGCGCTTCGCCTTCCCAGGGCGCAGTGGTGCTCTCCGTCCCTTTGGACTTGCCCGCTGCCTTCCTTCGGATTGCCATGGCTCCCCTCCTGTCGGTATCCGGACATCCGACATCATGTGACCGCCAGGTGAAGCATGCGTGACAGGTGTCGATCTGCATCGCGGCCGACGGCCGGGGTCGTCGCTGGTGTGGGCAGTGGGCGGGTCGTATCATCAATCGCACGCACTGTTGGGGGATCCGCCGACCGCCCCGGGGTCCCGGAGGCATGTCGAGATCCGTCGAGTGCCGTGCACCGCCAACGCCCAAAGGTAAGTCCATGCGATCCAGACTCATGTCATTGCTTCGCGAGACTCCGGCCCTGACCTTCGAGGATCTGTGCCGCGAAATGCCCTCGGTGCGGGGCCCGCTCACCTATTTCGCGCCGGGGTCCAGGGAGGTGGCGTACTGGAGCGGCCTCACGGCGGAAGCCATCGGAGCGCTGACGAGCCTCCGCCGCGCAGGAGTCCTCAGGCTCGAGCCCTGCGATGCGAAGCTCTACGAGCAGCGTGGCGCCGGGGCCGCGTCCTGGGGGTGGGGCGGGAACGCCCCGACCTGGGCGCCCTCCGTGATTGTTCGGCAGACCCCCGGATCGAGTCGCCACTGAGGGTGCTGTGAAGCGACGACGCCTCCGGACCGGTCGTGGTCCGAAGGCGTCGAGTCGTATCCCGCGTGGTGTTGTCGGCGATCAGCGGCGGCGCGCGCGGGCGGCCATCACGAGTCCGAGGCCCGCGAGCATCAACGCGTAGGTCTCGGGTTCCGGCACCGCGACCACTGCGCGGGCGGCGACACCCGTGTCGGGGTAGTCCGTGAAGACGCCGTCGACGCCGAGACGCAGATACGCCTCCATCTCGAGCTGGGGATCGCTGAAGCCGTACTGGCTGCGGTCGTTGCGGAATGTCCACGTATGGACCAGCAGGCCCGCCGCATGCGCCGCGTCGATCACCCCGGTGTCGCCCACGATGAGGCGATCGTTGATCGTGATGGCCCCGTCACCGTTGCGATCGACGTTGTCGGCAACGGTCTTCAGCAGATAGGGCTTCCATGGGCCGACCCCGTCGGCATAGGTCGCGATCGCCGCCAGACCGTCGGCCGTCAACAGATCCGCGAACGTCCGCGGGTCGCCACTCACGACGAAGTCGTAGGGCTTGTCGTAGGGCGCCACGAGAGACAGGCTGCCGTCGGGCTTGACGTCGTCCGCATCGACGAGCTGCACGAGGCGGATGTCCGTCTTGGTGTTCAGGTACTGCAGATTGCCCACCTCGAAGGATTGAATGAAGACCGGCGCAGTGCTGCTGTTGCCGTAGGCGGCATGCAGCGTGCTCACCAGCGCGTCTTCCATGGGCAGGCCGAGGCTCTGGTGGAAGGTCGAGTGCTTGATCTCGGGATAGATGCCGATGGTCCGGCCTAGGCTGGCGCTGCGGGTCTTCGCCAGGTCGATCACCTCGGCGAGCGTCGGGATCTGGTAGAGGCCGTTGTAGCTCTGGTCGCGACTGCCGATGGGTTGCACGGCGCGAAGCGTCTTGATCTCGGCGAGCGTGAAGTCGGAGGCAAACCAGTCGGTCGTGGCAACGCCATCGACCATGCGTGTCGTCTTGCGCGCCGCGAACTCGGGGCGCGCCGAGACGTCGGTGGTCCCGCCCAGCATCGGCTCGTGACGAGCGATCAGGACGCCGTCGCTCGTGATGACCAGGTCGGGCTCGATGAAGTCGGCGCCGAGTTCGATGGCCTTCGAGTATCCCTCGAGGGTGTGGTCCGGGAGGTAGCCGGGGGCACCCCGGTGACCGATGACGATCGGCGCGCTGCCGTCGAGCGTGTCCCAGGCGACGGCGGGAACGGAAAGGCCGGCGGCGACGAGTCCGGCGGCCAGCGGCAACAGCTTGAGGCGATGGAGCATGTTTTGTCTCCCTAGACGTGTGCGGTTCTTTGTGTGGCCGATATGGCCATTTGCGAGCCTAGGCGCCGGGGATGACAATCGAGTGATGCGTGGAAGGGGCAGACGTGATGCACATGGCGTGTGGCGCACCGCTCTTTGCCGGTCAACCCGCGCGGACGCCTGCGGCGTGGAACAGGGCGGTCTCCAGGGTCAGGACAATGTCGCGCCAGTCGAGCCGTTGGGCGTCCGAGGCGGCGTTTGCCCCGAGGTGCGCCGATCGGGCCAGATCGCCGGCGGCTTCGGTCGCCAGTCGGACAAAGGTGCTTTCATCGTCGCGCGGTGCGAGCAGGCCGTTCTCGCCGTGACGGATGTGCTGCGCGGCCGCGCCGTAGTCGAAGGCAACGACCGCCAATCCGCTCGCCATGGCCTCGACAGTCACGTTGCCGTAGGTCTCGGTCAGGCTGGGGAAGACGAAGATGTCGGCGGAGGCGATGTGCGTCGCCAGTTCTTCACCGCGGCGCATGCCTGCGAACACCGCATACGGATGCTGCTGCGCGAGGCCCTGGCGCGAGGGGCCATCCCCGACGACGACGAACCTGGCGGCAGGTACCTCGCGACGGATGGCGTCGAAGGCGAGGCCGACCAGTGCCGGGTTCTTCTCGGGCGCGAGACGGCCCAGATGGAGTACCACCGGATCACGTTCGCCGGCACCCCATTGAGTACGTAGCGCCGTGCTCCGTTTGGAGGGCGAGAACTGGCGGGTGTCCACGCCTCTCGAGATCACGCGGACGTTCCGGAAGCCGTCGCCTTCCAGCGTCGCCCGCATCGCCTCGGTCGGCACCAGCGTCGCGAGCGTCCGGTTGTGGAAACTGCGCAGGTAGCTGAGCACGGGGCGCTGCAGCCAGCCGATGCCGTAGTGCTGGCTGTACGCATGAAAGTTCGTTCTGAAATCCGAGACGACCGGCAGCGAAAGCGCTTCGGCGGCGCGGAGCGCGGACCATCCGAGGGGGCCTTCCGTCACGATGTGAACCACGTCGGGCCGATGCCGGGACCAGAGTCGTAGCAGCGTCTGGCGTGCCGGCAGTCCCATCTTCAGCGACGGATATCCGGGGATCGGCAGGCCCCGCGTCAGGACCTCTTCGAAGCCGATCTCCGTGGCCGGCGTCTCCGACGGATCCTGCCTCGGACGGACGAGTTGGATGTCGTGGCCAAGCCTGCGCAGCCCGTCGATGAAGTGGGCGGCGGTGATGGAGACGCCGTTGACCTCGGGCGGATAGGTCTCGGTGACCACCGCGACGCGCAGCGGGCCGCGCCGTCCCGGCTCATGCCCGACGCGGATGGGGAGTGCATCTCGATGCATGGCGGATTCTCCTCGGCAGCCCGCACGGTGCCACCCGTTCGCGAAAGCACGATGATGATCCAGTGACAAATCCGTTGCGCAAGGCGGCCGGAGGGGGCGATCCGTGGAGACCATGTTTGGGTCTGGCGACGCTCCACGGACGTTCACATTTCGCGCGAAGAGTTGTCACGAAGGCTTCGTAGGGTAGCAATGCTTCAGAACCATTCCGCTTCCCGACGAGGACCCCCATGAAAGAGCTTCTCAAGGCACTGGAAGTACAGCGCTGGGACGATCACCGCTTCTATCACCATAGCCGCATCAATCAGTCGCTTCATTTCATCAGCGCAGCGAGTTTCATCGTGGCGTACGGCTTCCTGTTCATCGACCCCGCGATCTCCGCGCTGATCGGCTGGCTCTTCTCGATGACGACGCGCCAGTCCGGGCACTTCTTCTTCGAGCCGCTGGGCTTCGACGAGGTGAACGGCGTGACCAACGAGTACAAGGAGGCGGTGAAGGTCGGATACAACCTCCGTCGGAAGGCCATCCTCATCGGCATCTGGGCGCTGTCCCCGTTGCTGCTGCTCCTCGATCCGTCGCTCTTCGGCATGATCACCCCGCACGAAAGCTTCTCGGGCTTCGTGCACGACACGGGGTACATCTGGCTGGCGCTCGGGGTGATCGGCCTCCTGTTCCGGACCGTGCACCTCTTCTTCCTGCGCGACGTGCAGACCGGGATCGTCTGGATGATCAAGATCCTGACGGATCCGTTCCACGATCTCTGGCTCTACCGCAAGGCGCCGCTGCATCTTCTGCGCGGCGAGTTGATCGATCCGATGACGCACGCCCAGCGGCATTGATCCCGATCCGGCACCGCGCCGAAGCGGCTTCAGCCGAAGCGGTGCCGGATCATCTCGAGGAGTACGCCGCGGCGGATCTTCCGCGCGGTCACATCTTGACTCGTCCACCACCAACCGTCGCGGCGCATCGCGAGCGCCGCCGCGACGAATCGATCGGCCACGGCGTCGAAGTCGGCATCGGTGTAGTTGAGGCTGAAGATCAGGCGGCCGGTACCGACCCAGCTGAGCGCCAGCCCCTCCGCACGGAGGTAGTACTGGAGCATCCAGTGATAGCGCGACGGCCGGGTGAAGCCGACGGACCAGATGGACGAC
>VYME01000161.1_pt1 | contig 52372 bp, 29 predicted proteins | sample 5115281 | NCBI WGS metagenome assembly VYME01 (sample SAMN12291780, study PRJNA351875) | freshwater metagenome | isolation source: freshwater lake | place: USA: Michigan, Wintergreen Lake | collected 2013-08-08
GTAGGTCCCGCTGTCGACGAGGATCGTGTCGCCCGCGCCGAGGTCGTAGCGCGCCAACACATCGGCGAGACTCGCCATGGGGCGGTCGGGGGTCAGGCCGTCGTTGCCGATCGCGCCCGTCGCCGTCGTGAAGACGTCGCCCGAGAGCGAACCGTCGTTCACGTAATAGAAGGCGATGGGGGCGATCACCTGGAACGACGCGTCGGAAGTGTCCGTCAGCGCCGCGTCACTGCTCGCGGAGACACGCAACGTGTAGTCGCCGACCGGGAAGGCCGCTTCGGCGACATTCCAGGTGAACACGCCGTCGTTGGCCTCGCCTGCCGACAGCGCCACGAACGCACCCGACGTGCCCGGGCCGCGATACGCGATGTCGACCGTGCCGGTGAATCCCGCCGCACGCCAGCGCACATCGACCGAACGGTTCTGCGCGAGACGCTCGCCGCCATTCGGCGAGAGCACCGTCACGTATCGCTCGGGGCTCATGGAAGCCTGCGCCGTGTTGCCGTAGGCCCCGAGATTCCGGAACCCGCCGTTGGGTTGCGGCTCGAGCGCGAACGCGTCGCCCGGACGGCCGCGGTCGATCGCCGGTGAAGACGTTGTGAACGTGACGGGCGTGACGGCGGGTGCCGCCACCGGAAGCCCCGTGATGGCATCGCGCACCGGGACGAGCGACCCGCCCGCGAACGTGCCGAAGACGCTGCGGAGGTGGAAGTCGTCGTCGCGTCCGTCGCGCGCTGCATCGACGAAGCCGAGCACACCGTCTGCGCCGTCCACATCGACGAACAGCGGATCGGCCGCGAGGCTGTTGGCATCCCCGGTGGTTGCGCTCTGCCACGCCGCGAGCGTCATGCGGCTCTGGCCCTGCCACAGGCCGACCGCACCGCCGGCCAGCACGTGGAACAGGTTGTAGTCGGACCGGAAGCCCGAGAAGCTGTCGGCCGCCACGGACAGCGCCGACCCGGCGCCGGTGACGAGGATGTTGTTCGCCACCGCCACGCCCGTCGCCCCACTGACCACGAGTGCATCGCCCGTCGGCGCGTACACCGTGTTGCCCGTCACTTCGCTGCCCGCGGCCGTGACGGAGATCCCCCGCGAACTGGTGCCGTAGACGAGATTGCCCCGCGCCTGGCTCGCACCCGACGCGAGCCGGATGCCGATGGGCGAGCTGTAGACGACGTTGCCGATGAGGAGCGCGGACGTGGCATCGATTCCGAACTCGCTGTTGCCGTAGATCCGGTTCCGGTCGACGACGCCGCCGCTCGCTTTCACCCCGGTCCCGTTGCCCGAGGCGAGGTTCGCACGCACGGTCGCTCCGCTCGACGCCACGCCGACAACGGCATTGCCGGTGAAGACGTTGCCCGCCACCAGCACATTGCCGCTCACGTCGAGGCCGTTGGCGCGGTTGTCGGACACGCGGTTGCCGTTGCCCGCGGAGAGGTCCTCGTCGCCGAACACGACCGCGCCGCCCGACGCCGAGAGGCTCACGCCCCACTGGTTGCCGGACACGACGTTGCGCCGGATCACGGTGCTCCCCGACTGCGAGAGCTGCATGCCCTGCCGGTTGTTGCGCGACACTTCGTTGCCTGTCACCCGCTCGACCGGCCCCGTGATCTGCAGGCCGTTCTCGTTGCCCGTCACCCGTGCGTCGGTCACCGACCGGATCACACCGCGGATGTCGATGCCCCAGCGCGAGTTGCCCGACGCGGTCAACCGCGCGAAGTCGGAGAACGGCGCCGTGGTCTCGATCGACATACCGTCCAGCGAGTGGCCGATCGCCGTGACGTCGGACGCCGAGAAACTCTCCGAGCCCGTATGCACGAACAGGCCGCGCCCACTGTCGGCGAGCGTGAGATGGCGGACGCTCATGAAGTCGGCGTCCTGCAGTTCGATGAGCCCGGGGAACCGCGCGCCCGGAATCGCGGGGAACAGCTTCGCCACGCGCGATGGGTCCGTCGGGCCCGTGATCGTGAAACCTTCGTCGAGCCCGAGGCCCCGGTCGACCGTGCCGGAGAGGGTGAGTGCGTCGATGAGTGGGTAGTCACCCGTGTCGATGCGCAGCACCGCATCCGCGCCCAGCGTGTACGTGCGCAGCAGATTGGTGGGGTTCGGCTTCGGCGATGCCGCGCTCTTGCCGGTGTTCCGGTTCGAGCCCGTGGCACCGACCGTGAACTCGTCGCCGTCATCGGACGCGTCGTCCACCCAGAACGTGATGCCGTCCTCGGGCACGGCGAAGGTCTCCTGGCCGCGGTCGAGCACCTCCGGCGCGTCGGCAAGCGACACCTGGATGCGCAGGCCGCGCGTACCGAAGTCCACGCCAGTCACTTCGGGAATCCACACGAACTCGCCGTCGTCCGGCGTCGACGCGGCGATCGTGCGCAGCAGCCTGGGCCCTTCCGCGGTGTCCTGGAGGAGATCGATGCGCACCGGCGAGAACGTGGTGTTGCCCACGGTCTCCCAGCGGATCGCGAGCGGCTCGCCGCGCTCCCAGTCGGTGTAGAGATCGGGGAACCGCAGCGCGATGCGCCGCGCGGTCTCGGGCGCGGTCTCGTGCGCACCGAACCCGAAGGCGCCGGCGTCGGGGGCCCACGCCTCGGCGGTCACGCGCAGGAACGCGCCGTCGAGCCACGCATCGTTGGCGCTGTCGCCCGCGACACGCTGCGCCTCGAAGCGGAACACGACGCTGCGTGTGCCCACGGGGATGGCAGCGCGTCCGCCGGTGAGCGCCCAGCGGTCGGCGGGCGTGGTGCCGTCCGCCGCCGACTCGGCGAGCAGGTTGCCGGCCCCGTCGAGAAAGCGCACGAGGACCGTGCCCGCGTCCCGCGAGCCGTCGTCGGCACGACGCACGCGCCCGCCGAAGACGACATCGAGCGTCCCGGCGTCGATCTGCGTCGCCGTGTGGCCGGCCGTCAGGAGGTTCACCGCCTGCTGTGCGAACCCGCCTTCGACGCTGCCTGCCCGGAACCGGGCGGTGCCGTCCCACGCCACCCCGGTCGCGGCCCCCGCCCCCGGATTCACGGTCCAGCCGGTGACGCCGTTCTCGAAACCCGGGTTCGTCAGCAGGTTGGCCGTCGGAGAAGCCGCGCCGCGATCGAGGCGCACGTCTGCCGCGTCGACCGTGGGGCTCGTGAAGCGCAGACCGGCCACCGGCACGGCGACGCGATAGTCGTCTGCGCCAAGATCCGCGAACCGCGGGCGGGCCCACTCGGGATTGACCCGCGTCGCCCCGATCGAATGCAGGTCGAAGCGCGCGATGTCGGCCTGCCAGTCGAGCACGTCGGTGAAGTCCTTCGTCCAAAACCCGACCTTTCCGGTGCCGCTCGCGTAGAGCACGTTGTGATCGCTGAAGAAACCCGACTGGGCATCGTTGGCGACGAAGAGGTCGTAGCCCGATTCGGCCCAGAGGATGTTGCCGATCACCTCCACTTCCCGCGCGCCGCTGCGCACGCGCACGTTGTCGCCGGTGGGCGCATACAGCGTGTTCTGGTAGATGCCGACACGGCTCACCGCCGCCACGTCGATGGCCGCCGTCGTGTTCCGGTAGAGGAGGTTGTGATGCACCACCTGGCCGTTCGTCGCGGCAACGCCGATGCCGTTTCGCGCGATGCGGTTGTACTGGATCGACCCGCTGAAACTCGCCACGCCGGTCGCGTTGTCTTCGATGCGGTTGGCGGCGTCGAGCGATTCCCCGCCCAGCGTGCCACTGCCCGTGACGCCGATGCGGCTGCCACGCACGGTCTGGTGCTGCATGCGGCCCGCGAGCTGCACGCCGACATCGTTGTCGACGATCTCGTTGCCGCGCGCCGAGGCTGCGCCGACGAAGCCGAACCCGGTCGTCGAACTGTCGACGCTGGCGATCACGCCGACGGCGTTGCCGACAATGCGGTTGTCCCAGAGCGTCGCGGCCGCGCCGTAGCGCACGCCGACGGCCGCACCGCGGATCTCGTTGCGGAAGATCTCGCCGGTGAATGCCGCGGCGATGTCGAGCGTGCCCCTCAGTTCGTTCCGTGCGATGACGCCGGCCGTCGCCGCCGTCACGCGCACACCACCGCTGCCGAACCGGTTGTCCACCGCCACGACGCCGGTCCCGCCCGCGAGGACGAGCCCCTGCGCCTGCGCGCGTCGCAGCGTGAAGCCATCGGCACCGCTGGTGACCGTGCCCTGCACGTCGAGACCGACGAGCGACACGCCCGCCCCCTGGACGGCGACGGCGCCGGCAATGCGCGAGGCGAAGCCGGCAGCACCGAGGAGGGTGACGCCGGCATCGCCCGTGTCGATCGTGAAGCCCGTGAAGTTGCCTGCGCCCAGCAGGATCACGTCGCCCGGCCCGAGATCCTCGTTCGCCAGCAGCGCAGCGAGCGCCGCACTGTCGGCAACGCGGAAGACGCGGTCTGTCCGTGTGGCATCCACGCGCAGGAACACGTTCGACGCGGCGTCTCCGCCGGGCCCTGCGGCAGACCCGGCCCACGCGACGAACGCCCGGCCGTCGGCACCGATCGCTGCGGCAAGGCCCGCGTAGTGCGCACCGTTGTCCGACAGCCCGCGGCCCGATGCGTCGCCCGGGAGCGCCTCGACGAACGCCGAGCCGTTCCAGGTGAGGCCGTAGAGCGCGAGCGGTTGCGCCGTCCGGCGCGTGTCCTCGTCCACCCAGAGCACGCGCAACTCGCCACCACCGGACGCCATCTGGACTTCACGCATCTGCGCCGATGCCGATGCCGCGAGGCTCCCCGCGTCGACCCAGGCGCTGCCCGCGCGGCTGCGCAATTGCAAGCTCTGCAGCCCCTCTTCGAGATGACGCCACGCGAGGAGCAACGTGCCGTCGAGGTACGCCACCGCGGGGAGCGCGCTGTCGCCCGCCGCCTCGACAAGCTCGGCACTTCCCGTCGCGGTGCCACGCGACACCCACTGCGCGCCATCGAACTCGGCGACATGCACGCGGCTCGCACCGGCAGCACCCTGGGACCAGGCCACGGCCACGCGGGCGCCGTCGGCTGCGACCGAGAATTCACCGATGGATGTTGCCGCCGTGACCACGCCGCTGCTGCCGACGTTCGACCACGTCGTGCCGTTCCAGGCGCTGGCGCGAAGCGTGGTGCCGGCCGCCGTGTCGTCGAGCCACGCGAGCGCGAGCGATGCGCCGGAGCGCACGAGCTTTAGTTCACGCACGTTGCCCGTGCCCGCGAGGGCGGCAGTGTCGACACCGCGCCAGAGTCCCGCACCCGCGTCGAAGCGCGCCATGCGAATGCTGCCGCGCCCTGCCACCACCTCGACCCAGGCGACGACCGGAGCACCGGAAGCATCGAAGGCGATCACCGGTTGCGTCGACGAGCCGACCGATGCGGACAGGCCACCACCGGAAGCACTGCCGCCGATCGGCTGCCATGCCGTGCCGTCGTGCCGCAGCACGTAGATCTCGAGATTGCCGTTGCGGGCATCCGCCCAGGCCACGTGTGCCCGGCCCGCGGCGTCAACGGCCACCGACGGCTGCGTGGCGTGCGCCGACGCGGACACCCCGAGGCCGCTCGCCGAACCGCCGAGCTCGCCCCAGGGGCCGCGAACGTCGGCACCGATCGGACCGGTGTAGGTGGCGCCGGCATCGACCGACGCCGGACCGGGCACAGGCGACGGCGTCGCCGCAGGCGTCACGAACGCGGACGGAGTAGCCCCTTCACCGCTGCCGAAATCGACAACGTTGCCGTCACCGCCGTCGACCACGGCCATGCCATTGGTCGTGGCCTCGATCAGATCATCGCCGGCTTCACCGAAGAGCAGATCGTTGCCGCCCTGGCCGAACAGGCGATCGTTCCCCGAGCCCGCTTCGTCGAGACCGGTGCCGAAATCGCCGTAGAGGTAATCGACGGCGCGATCGTCGCCCGCACCGCCCGCGAGATGGCCGTACAGCGTGTCGTGCTGGGCGCCGCCGATGAGCACATCGATCCCCGCCTCGCCTTCGAGGAGGTCGTCGCCTGCGCCGCCGTCGAGGATGTCGTCGCCGGCACCGCCCTGCAGACGATCATTGCCGGCGCGACCGCGCAAACGGTCCGCGCCATCGCCGCCCAAGAGGACGTCATCACCTTCGTCGGACCCGTCGATCTCGTCATCGCCCAGGCCGCCCTCGACGCGGTCACCGGTCCCGGCGCCTGCGCTCAGGCGGTCGTTGCCCGCCTCGCCGAAGATCCGGTCGGCACCAGCGCCGCCATCGATCGTGTCGGGGTCGTCGCCGCCACGGATGACGTCGTCACCGAGACCACCGGAGACGGTGTCCCATCCGGCTCCCGCCAAGATGAAGTCGCCGTGCAGTCCACCGGCGATGTCATCGTCACCGTCACCGCCGTCGATGCGATCGGCACCGCCCATGCCGAAGATGCGGTCGCGGCCGGCACCTCCTTCGATGCGATCCCCGAAGTGGATCGCATCGGCGAAATCCGGATCGTCGGCGCCGTCGTCGGATCCGATGATGAGGTCGTCGCCGTCATCGCCGAAGAGCTGCTTGCCGAGCCCCGTGCCGGCGATGAGCACGTCGTCCTGCGTGCCGCCCCGGAGGATGTCGGCACCCGCGCCACCATCGAGCCGGTCGAGACCGGTGTCCCCGTGAAGCACGTCGTCGCCGTCGTCGCCGAGGAGGAAATCGTCGCCCTCGTCACCGTGGATCTCGTCGTTGCCGGATCCGCCGGCGCCGCGGTCGTTGCCCGCCCGCCCGAAGAGGACGTCGTCACCGGCGTCGCCCTGCATGAGGTCGTCGGCCGCGCCGCCGTCGACGGAATCGTTGCCGGCGCCGCCGTAGAGGTTGTCCTCGCCGTCACCACCGTCGACGAGATCGTCGCCGTCCCCGCCAAGGGCGAGATCGCGCCCGGCGTTGCCGAAGATCCGGTCCGCGCCCGCTTCGCCGTAGAGGCGGTCGTCGTCGTCGCCGCCTTCGACGACGTCGTCGCCGTCGCCCGCGAGCACGAGATCCGCGCCGCCCTGGCCGAGGATCGTGTCGTTGTCGGCGTCGCCGAACAGCGTGTCGGCGCCCGCGCCGCCTTCGACGTGGTCGGCCCCGCTGCCCGCGCGCACCACGTCCGCGCCGTCCTGACCGAAGATCCGGTCGTCGCCCGCATCGCCAGCGAGCACGTCGTCCCCGATCCCGCCTTCCACGAGATCCGCACCGTCGCCGGCTTCGACCTGGTCCGCCCCTTCGTTGCCGAAGATCCGGTCGTCGCCCGCATTGCCGAACAGTGCGTCGTCGCCGGTGCCGCCGACGATCTCGTCACCGCCGAGCCCGCCCTCGATCCGATCGATGCCGGACTCGCCGTACAGGACGTCGTCGCCGCCCTGACCGAAGAGGAAGTCCGTCCCGTCGCCACCGCTGCCGCCACGACTTCGGGGATGCCCCGCGCCGAAGTCGCCGTAGAGCGTGTCGGACGCGCCGTCGTCCCCGACGCCATCGAAGCTGTGACCGTACAGGCGGTCCGGGTTCGCGGTCGTCGACGCGCCGCCGAACACCAGGTCGCTGCCCGCGCCGCCCTCGATGAGATCGCCGCCGTCGTCGCCGTGGATGACGTCGTCACCCGCGCCTCCCCGCGCGGTGTCGTTCCCGCCCTCGGCCACGATCAGGTCGTTGCCGCCCTGGCCTTCGAGGATGTCGTCGAACGTGCTGCCCGCGACCGGGGTCTGGGCCCCGATGAAACCGATGCCGAAGTCGCCGAACAGCTCGTCGGCGGCACCATCGTCACCGGCACCGGAGAGCGAGTGCCCGTAGAGCCGGTCCGGCGCCGCGACGCCCGACAGACCGCCGAACATCCGGTCCGCACCGCCTTCGCCTTCGAACAGATCCGCGCCCGTGTCCCCGTAGAGCACGTCCGCACCGAGCCCGCCGAGAAGATGGTCGTCGTCGTCGCCGCCGCGCAGCACATCCTCGCCCGCGCGGCCGAGGAGCAGATCGCGGCCCGCATCGCCGGCGATCGCGTCGTTGCCCTCGCCGCCGTCGATCTCGTCGTCGCCCGCGCCGCCGGACAGGGTGTCCGCCCCGCCGTGCCCGAAGACGAGATCGTTGCCGGATCCGCCCACGATGACGTCGATGCCGTCGTCCGCGGTGTTGGCGTCGGCATTGCGCCCGCGCTCGCGCTCCTCGGCGAGCGATCCCGAGGTCTCGTCGCCGTCGCCGGCCAGGACGGTGCTGCCGCCGGCCACCGTGATGCGGTCCGCGCCTGCGTTGCCCCGGATCACGCTGTTGCCCACCCCCGCGACGATCACGTCGTCGCCGGCGCCGCCCAGCACGAAGTGAGCACCGTCACCCAGGGTGATCGTGTCCTGCCCCAGTTCGCCGAAGACCCGGCTGGCACCAGCGCCGACGGTGATGAGGTCGTTGTTCCCGTCGATGCTGACGGAGAAGACGTTGGCGATGAGCACGCCGTCCCCGTGGATGCGGTGGTCGCCTGTCAGTGCGGTGATCGTGTCGCGCCCGCCGCCACCGAAGACCGTGTTGTTGCCGTCACCGGCTTCGATGCGGTCGTCGCCGCCCTGGCCATGGAAGATCTCGTCGCCGGCGCCACCGATCAGCGTGTCGTTTCCGGCTGTTCCCGTGTTCTCGCCGTCCGCGTCGTCGCCGTAGAGCAAGTCGTTGCCTCCACCGCCCCGCACGACGTCGGCCCCGCCACCCCCATACAGCGCATCGACATCGGCATCGCCCTCGAGGACGTCGTCGTCCTGCTCGCCGAACACACGGTCGGCGCCGGCACCGCCTCGCAGCGTGTCGCGCCCGGTGCCGCCGCGGATCAAGTCCTGACCCTCGCCTCCATCCACCGCATCGTTGCCGGTCCCGGCCGTCAGCGTGTCGTCGCCCTCGTCACCGGCGATGACGTCGTCACCCGCGCCGCCGTCCGCGACGTCGTTGCCGGCTCCACCCGACACAGTGTCGTTGCCGATCCCGCCGTTCAGGGTGTCGTTGCCGCGCCCGGCCCACATCCGGTCGTTGCCGCCCTGACCGGACAGCACGTCGTCACCGCCGGCCCCACGGTCGGTGCCGTCGACGCTCACGATGCTCGAGAAGGACCCTGGCGCACCGAGCGTGACGGTGCCGCCATCGCCGACCAGCCAGTCGTTGCCGGACGAGGAGAACGCGACATCCGCGGGATCCCCATCGCCGCCGATCCTGTCGGCCCCGCCTCCACCGAACACGAGATCGCTGCCGGTCCCGCCGATCAGCACGTCCCCGCGGTCTAGTCCGCTCGTGGTGACGGAGATCACCAGACCGTCGTCGGAGATCCTGCCACTGTCACCGAAAATCGTGTCGTTGCCGCCACGGCCATCGATGCGATCCGCGCCCGCCTCGCCCCACAGCCGGTCGTCCGCCGCCGAACCGTCGATGACGTCGTCGCCGGCGCCGCCGCGCACCGTCCCCGCCCCCGCGCCGAGGCGGATCACGTCGTCGCCCGCACCGCCCTCGATCTCGAAGGCGATGCCGGCATCGCTCACGCGAGACAGGTCGATGACATCGTCGCCCTGCCCGCCGAGCGCGAGGATCCGCGTCGATGCCCGGTAGACCTGCGCGCGCGCCTCGTCGATGCCGAACGTCGGCGACCAGACCTTGACGAACCCGGTGCCCTGCTGCGCGACGAAGATCTGCTCGGAAAGGTCGGCCGTGTCGCCTTCGAGGCGGTCCGTCGAGAACTTGCCGATGTTGAGCTGGAGCACGCCGCCCGCGAGTTCCTTGGCGAGCAGGGGCTTCCGCGTGAAGGGAACATCGAAATCGAGCAGCGTGACGGGCTTCACGATGTCCGCCGAGAAGCGGATGCCGGCATCCAGGAAGGCGAAGAGTCTCGCCGTCGCCTTGCCGTTGACATCGAACACGGCGAGCGGCGCCAGCAGCGGGCTGCCGAACTTCGCCTCGTTCAGGAAGTTGGCGGCCAGTTCGCCGAGGCGCACCTTGCCGTCGCCGTCGGGATCGTGCAGGTCGGCATTGACGTTGATGTAGACACCACCCGCGACACCCGCGGTGATGCCCGCGGCGATCACGGCGCCGGCGACGAGCGACGCATCGAGGCGGACCTCGGGCCGGTCGTTGCCCTGGGCGTCCTTCAGGTCCTCCGCGAAGAAGCCATTGAAGAGCAACTCCGGGTTGCGCCAGCCGCTGTCGGCGAAATCGAAGAGGCCCTGCGTGTCGTACCCGAAGGAGAAATCGAGGTTGGCGCTGAACCGGCCATCGATCATCACGCCGAGCGGACCGAGCAGGGGGAAGACCTGGTGGTACCGCCGGTCGAATCGCAACGGCTCCGGATCGATGCGCACCAGTTCGATGTCCCGCCGCCCCAGGAGCAGGCCGAACAGCACGGTCGGGTTCTCGAGGAACGGGACCGTGAAGAGCTTCCCGCTCTCGCCGCCGCCCGCGGCGAGGTCGCGCGTGGCGTCGATGACGGCGCGGAGATCGGGATTGTCCGTCGCGAGGCCGTTCAGCGCCCGGTCGAGATCGAAGGTCGGTACGGGAATCTGGAAGACATCGGCGAGCTTCTGCGTGGCGTCCGTGAGGCGCCGCTGGAGGTTGGCGTTTCCGCCGCTGTCGTAGATGCGCAGCTCGCCGAACGAGAGTTTCAGTTCGCCGGCCTCGATGGGAATGCGATTGATGGTGTCGGCCAGCGTGGCCAGGTCGCGGATGAGGCCCCACGACGACTCCTCGTTGCCGGGCAGCCGCTGCGCGAGGTCGAGGAGCGAGATCGGCCGGCCCGCGAGGTCGCTGATGACGGGGATCGGCTTCACGAGGACGTCGATCACCGGCTGGATGGGCTCGGTCAGCTTGCGCAGTTCCACGACGATGGGACGCACGTACTTCGACAGGGCGCTGCCGAGGTCGATGGCAATGTCGTCGAACTTCACGACGCGCAGACCCTTCTGCAACGCGTCGCCGTCGAGGCTGGAGAAAGGCACGAACTGCCGCGTCGCGCGGTCGCCGAGCTTCCAGTCGAGGAAGAAGCCGGCAGACAGCTTCGGGAACACCGTCTGCGCATCGGGCAACAGGTCGCTGTTCAGCGACAGCGCCATGGCGAGGTCCACGATCGCATCGGCGGCGATCTTGCCGTCGAGCCGAACGCCGCCGAGATCCATCAAGCCGACGCGGCGGGCGTCCCCCGCGCCGACGTGGAGATCAAGCGCGATGGCCGCACCCAGCCGCGTCCCGCCACGATCGTTCGCGTCGAACTGCAGGGGCCCGAGCCGACCGGTGATGCCGGCGCCAGGGAGCGTCACTTCCGCCTCGAGCGTCAACTCGTCGGGGTCGGACAGGTCGAGGTAGAAGCCCTTGCCTCCGCCGATGCCGAAACCGAAGTCCACGTCCCAGTCGATCGTGAGGCGTACGTCACCACGAGTCTCGAGACCGAGCGCGGGGAGACCGATGTCCGCGTCGAGCCCGGCGCCGGCGTCCACCAGCCGGCCGCCCAGCGAGATGTCCCATTCCATGAACAAGTCCGCCAGCGGGACACCCGCCTGGTCGACGTTCGTCGTGAGACCGATGTCGGTGATGTCGACCCGCCCGTCGCCGTTGCGGTCGTTCAGGAGGCGGAGCCGGTCGTTCAGGAGCGTGAAGAGTTGCTGCGAGACGAAGTTGGCCGTGGGGTTCGCCGAGGACGACACCACGTTCCGGAGCCCGTCGATGAACCCGTCGCGGAAGTCCTGGATGAACGTGGCGCCCTGGGCAAGCTGATCGCCGATGATCGGCAGCCTCAGACCGCCGACCTCGCCGTCCAGGAAGTCCTGCAGCACCGCGAGGAAGCCGTCGACACCGTCGACGATCAGCAGGAGGTTGTCGACGGCGGAGAGGCTCCCGAAGTCGAAGTCGAGGATGCTGTCGGGCACGTGGATGAAGGCATCGCCCCGGGGCCCGACCGTACCGGTCACGTCGAAGCCGTCGAGCGACACGCTCGCGACGCCGCCGATCGCGATCTCCCCGCGATACAGGGAGGCCGTCGGGAAGTACACCGGCAATGCGCCCGCGACCGTGATCGCGCCGCCCGCCGAGACCGAATCGCCGAGGGTCGCGAGGAGGTCCGCCAGCAGGATGCGCCGGTCGGCGCCAATGCCCGTCATCGCCGCGTTGCCGAGGGCCAGCTCGAAGTTTCCGGCGAGCGAGAGATCGCCGTCGGCGATGCGCCCGCCCACGAAGGGCCCGCCGTCGGGATCGCCGAGGCCGATCGCGAAGTCGACATCCTGCGCCGCCGCCTGGATCGTGCCCCGGATGCCGGTGGCGTCGAAGACGAAGATGCGGGTCGGATCCGACAGGTCCAGCCCCATCGACAGATCGATGTCGAGGCTGCCGTTCGTCAGGAGATTGGCATTGCCCTGCACCGTGAAGCTGTCCCCCAGTGCGAAACCCACGGGCAGCGTGTCGGAGAACGGCTGCGGGCCGGCTTCCAGATCGAAGCGGAGGATGCGCTCCGCCCCGTCGCGCACCAGCGACAGGCGCAGCGCGGACGAGTTGGCGGGCAGCCGGAGCGCCTGCCGGATCTTCGTCTCGAGGCTCTGCAGAGACCCCGCAGGATCGCGCTCCAGCGCATCGATCGCCGCCGCGAAGTCGTCCGTGAACGCGAGCATCTCGTTCACGCTCACGTCGATCAGCGGGATCTTCTGGTTCAGGAATCCGAAGCTCTCGAACTGCCCGAGGAAGTCGGAGAGGGCGCGGAGCGCCTCGACGATGTCGGCGAATCCGATGTCCTCGAAGGCGGCGAGATCGCCGAGTCCGGAGGTGGTGGTCGTGACCACCGGCGCCCGGCCCGCGAACGGATCGCCGATGTCGACGATGTCGATGACGACCTTCGGCGTATTGCCGGGCTGGATCAGACCGAGCGACGGCACCACGTCGACGCCGAACTCCACCCGCCCGCTGCCGGTGAGCGTCGGGGCCCCCACGAGGGTCGTGATGTCCGTGAGCCCGGTCATCAGTTCCCGCAGCGTGATCCTGCCGTCGGGATTCGTCGGATCGGGATCCCGCAACGCCAGCGAGAGCTGCCCCTGCAGAGCGCCGTTCGCGTCGAGGGCCACCGTCGCGAAGCCGAAGCGGCCGTCGATGTCGACGCCGCCGGTCGGCGTCTGCGCATCGAAATCGAGGCGCAGGCTCGCGTTCTCGATGAACAGGCGGTCCTCCAGCGCCAGGCCACCGAGCGCGCGACCCTCGAAGCGGTAGTCGCGAAGCTGGGAGGCATCGGACGGGTCGGACACGTCGGCCCCGAGAATGCCCAGCAGCGTCGCCGCGAGGGTGCCGCCGGTGTTCTCGATCCGGAAGTTCGCGCCGTTGTCGGGCCCGACGTCGTTCGTGAACCGCAGGCGGGTACCGTCGCCGCTGAACGAGACGCGCACCTTGCCGGCCGTCTGATCCTCGATGGCCTGCATGACGTCGCCCAGCGTCGGATCGGGGGCGAGGCCGTCGAACGACACGAAGTACACCGAGCCGTCCCGGACGGTCACCCGGATGTCGGCGGCCGTCGCGGTGAGCGCGGGTGCAAGACCGAGCTGCGTCACGGCCGGATCACCCGCAGTGGTCGTCAGCGCGAACTGACCGGCCGCACCGACCGTGGTGAACACCAGATTGCGCCCGAGCGAACTCACGGCGACCTTGCCGCGCAGGCTCGCTGCGCCGTCGATGGCGCGCTGCACGTCGTCGACGAGATCCACGATGGTCCGGTTGCCGGCCGTCGCGGCGCTCGTCACGACCACCTCCACACCACCGGGGCCGCCGATGCCGTCGAGCAGCACACGGAGGCGGGCATCCGCCGTCAGCACGCCGAGGTCCGATGCGATCTCGGCCGGCGCCTCGATCGCGAGATCGCGGCTGAAGGCATCGGCACCGCCGGGCAGCGTCGAAAGGCGCCGCGTCTCCGCGAGCGGAGCGCCACCTTCGCCGCCCACGTAGATGCCGAGCGTGAGCGTCGCCGCGCCGTCGGCCGACACCTTCAGACCGCCGCGACCGGTGAGTCCGGCGAGCCCGCCGAGATCCACGTTGAAATCGAAGGGCGCGTCGACGCCGACGAACGCCTGGGATACGGCAAGCGTGAGCAGGAGCGAGCGGCGCTGCGGATCGTAGGTGAGCGCGCCCTGCGTCCCGAGAATCTGGTCGAGCTTCTGGGCGAGTTCCTGGACGGTCGAGAAGGTGGGGCGATTGGACGCATCCACCAGCTTCGCCACGTCGTCGGAGGTACCGGGGGTGTCGCGATCGTCGTACAGCAGCGTGTCGCGCACGAGGTCCGATAGGGCGAGCGCTCCGCGCAGGGCATCGCCCACGAGCGGCAGGTCCACGGTGAAGGCGTCCGAGCGCTGGAACTCCTCCAGGAAGCCGGTGAGCTGGCCCAGGAGACCCACGAAGGTGCCGGCATCCATGTTGCGGAAGTCGGCGAACGCCTCGAGGTTCGAGTCGAACGTCGCGGTGTACGTGCCGGGATCGAAGAGGTCCGTGGCGGCGATGCGCGCGGTCCCGACCGTCGCGGCGAGACCGAGCCCGGCGGACAGGCGGATCGGCAGCGCGGCGCTCATCGCGCCGGTGGCGGTGAAGGCGATGAGCGACGTGAGCGGCGTCGCGCCGATCTCGGCCACCGTGATGCGCCCGTCGCCGTTGGGATCGTTGAAGAGCATCGACACGGAAGCGTCGAGTACCAGAGTGCCATTCTCGACGGCAGCGCCGAGGAACCCGAGCCGCGCGGACGCATCGAGGTCGGTGACATTCACACGGACGTCCACGGTCGCGCGGTCGGCGCGCAGGTAGAAGCGCTCGTCGGCATCGAGACCCTCGGCGAAGTCGATGCCGAGCACGAGCTTGGGCAGGGTGATGTCGTCGCGGTCGACGAAGCCCACCGTGACACCGACATTGGTCTGGGCCCCGGCAGCCAGCACGATGCCGGCGTCGAGACCGAGGTCGAGCGGGAGCGCGGTCGTGAACACCTTCTTCAGGTCGAGCTCGAACTCGATGCCGTTCCTGGTCGCGTCGAGCAGCGGCCGCAACCCGGGGATGTCGAGGGCCAGCAGTTCCCCGATCGTCGGCGTCGTATCCGTGGCAAAGAACCGCTCGATCGGCTGCAGGTACTGGCGGTCGATGAGTCCGGGCAGGTCGACCAGTTGCGCGAGCGACTTGCCGATGCCGGGCAGCGGCACGTTGAAGACGTCCAGCGCGGCCGCGGTGGCGACCCCGGGGGCCGGGGGAGCGAGCGGGACCGTGGACCGCTGCGCATCGGCGGCGGGCGGAGCGGGCGGCGTGCCAGGTGTTGCGTTCCCGCTCTGCCCGCCGATGCTGCCGAGGCTCGTCTTGATCCAGCGGATGCCGCCGACGATGAGGTCCTTGACTGCGCGGGTGATCGGAATGCCGAGCTTCTGGTCCGCCACGACCGGGCTGAAGGTCGTCGCGTGCGAGGGCAGCGGATCCGCCACGAGCGACGGCGTCGTGGTCGGGTCCGGCGAGGTGGCGTCGCCGAGCGCCGGGAAGTCGAAGCCCGGATTGAGCGGGTCGTCGAAGAGGCGCCGGAACGCGGGGCGCAGGACCTCGCTCTCCCACAACGGGAAGTTGCCGCCGCCGGTCTCGTAGGCCATGTCGAGCCACGTGCCGATCGGCTCCGCGTACCCCGACGGCCGGATCGCAAGCGTCTCGAGGTCGCGGTCCATCTGGATGCGCCGCGCCATCGTGGGCTGCGGTGTCCCGGCCACCACAGGCACGAGCCGGATCGGCCCCGACACCAGTTCGCTGATGGTGCCGTCCGGGTTCGTGAGTTCGACGCGCAGGGACGAGCCGGTGACGTCGAACATATCCAGGTTGGAGAACGCGATGAGACCGTCCTCTGCATCCGCCGAGTAGCGGTTCTGGTCGCGCGTGAACGTGCCGAGCAGGCGTGTGCCGTCGTAGACGCGATAGGTCGCGTTCTTCGTGGGGCGGATCGTGCGGTCGGGCTGGGTCACCGGATCGCCCGGCACGGGCACCTCGCGCGAGACGTTCACCAGCCACGAGGCCTGGACCTGGTAGCGTCCGGGCGTCACGGTGGTCGTCCACACCGCCTTCGCGTTCGCGCCCACGCCCACGCGGAACAGCATCGCCGTCGTGGTCTGGCTGTCCTGCCGGTAGACCTGATCGCCGTCGATGGTCGTGAGCCAGGGCAACCCGTCGTTCACGCCGGGCAGCGTGATCGTGAAGATGTTGCCGCCGTGCGCGCCGTTCACGTTGAGCTTGTCGACGTCGTACGGCACCGTGCGACTCGGCGTGATCGCCTGGAGCTGATGCGTGAAGAGGTCGGTGAGGCCGTTGGCGCCGACCGTCGAGCCGTCCACCGGGTTTTCGACCAGCAGCAGCATCTTCGACATCGTGACGGCGTTGGCATACGCGAGAAACGTGTTCTTGTCGAAGGTGGCGTCGTCCTTCAGCCGCCCGAGGGCCCCGCTGTAGAACGTGGCCTCGAACTTCGGCGCCCTGCCGGTCTCGGAGCTGCCCGGCAGTGGCAGATGGTCCGTGGCCTCGAGCCCCAGCATGGCGTCCAAACGTTCGCGATCGCCGGGCTTGAACACCGGGATCACCTTCCCGTCGATCTTGATGGTGGCGAGATCGAGCTTGCCGCCGGCGCTGTTCAGGAACTCCAGAAGTTCGATGTCGATGCCGAACCGGTCGCGCACGAAGTCCTTCATCAGGTCGCTGACGAACTCCTTCACCGGGCGGGCGATCACCGCGAGCGGGTTGAACGCGACCTGCAGCGGCGCGAGGACGTCGCGGTGCAGCGCATCGCCGAAGGCCAACAGGATTCCGCGGACCAGCGACAGCTCGGGCGGCAGCCCGAACATCGGCATGAGGTACGTGTTGATCCACGAGTCGTTGAACTTGCCGTCGCGGTTCGGATCGTCGAGCCGGTCGAAGATGACGTCGAGCAGCCCGACGTCGTTCTCCTTCTCGCCGCGCAGGCCGGGCACCTCCGTGCCGTCGGCCTCGAGGGTCGGCAGCGCGTCCGTCGAACTGAACCGCGATCCGATCTTGTTCTGCAGATCGCGCCGCGCCTGCGGATCGAAAAAGGCCTGACTCACGTACAGCCCGAGTTCGGGCCAGTGGCGCAGGCCCTGGTCGATGCTCTTCACCCAGTTGTCGAGGTAGGCGTGGTACAGGTCGATCGCGAACTGCGGTGCGAGCGACCGCCCTTCGGTGACCGCGTCGATCGCCTGCGAGATCAGCGCGCCCAGGCCTTCGGGGGGCTTCGGCGTGTTCAGCTTGACCAGCTGCGCCCGCAGGTTCAGGAAGAAGTCGAGCGCCCTGCCGCGACTGCCCAGGCCATCGAGACGCTCGTCGCCACCGCCCACGCCGTCGCCGGCGGCGAAGGACTCCGCGACCTTCAGTGTGGTGGCGCCCACCTCGATCACGGTGTAGTCGCCGTCGCGGGCACCGAAGCCTGTCGCGGACAGCCGCTGCCCCTCCTTGAACCCGTCGGCGATGAAACTGCCGCCGTCGTTGCGTTGGAACCTGCGCTCCGTCACGTCGATGTCGATGCGGATCGGTCCTGTGGCGGCGACGGGCATGACGATGCGACGGTCACCTGCGGTCCGCTCGTCATCGGGATTCGCCTGCAGGGTCTCGGTGACGAGGATCCAGTCCTCGTCGCCCTTCTCCCAGGCCTCGTTGAAGCCCTTGATGGTGTAGGCACCGTTGTTCGCCGCGAACCCGCTGACCTCGATCCGGCGGCCGACCTCGAAGCCCTGTGCCTTGAAGCTCTTGCCGTCAGTGCGGATGAACTTCGACTTCCCATCTTTCACCTCGACGCGGATCACGACCGCATCGGTATCGGCCGCATGGGTCGGGTCAAACGGGACGGCGCGCATCAGCGTTTCGTAGATGAAGCGGGTCGGCGCGCTCAGCGGAACCGCGGGCGTGCTGTCATTGGTGACGTCGCGTACGCCGCCAAAGGTGCCCTCGGTCCGGTTCGGGTTGCCGTCGAAGCCGGGCGTCGCGTCGGCGAGGTAGCTCTCGACGAGGACATGGCGGATGGCGTTGGCGATGTCACGCGTATTGGTGGGATTGGTCGGGTCGACGATGTCGCCGACGTCCGGGAACACGCCCTCGGCGAACTGGTTCACCAGGGAGTGCGCCCAGTGGTCGCCGGCCACGTGGGTGAGGAAGCCGAACGACCACGCCAGGATCTGCGACTTCTCGATGTCGGTGTAGCTGGCGTCCGACTGCGCCTGCCACGCCATGTCGAGGATGCGCGTGAGCCAGGTGGCGGTCTTCTCGGGATGGATGATCCCCTGCCCGGTGACGAGGTCGGGAAAGCCGTCCGGGCCGACGGTGCCGGCAAAGTAGGCGGAAGGATGGTCGCGCAGGGCCGCGAAGATCTTCGGATGCAGACGATAGGTGCGGCCCCCGATAGATATCTCGCCGTCGGGCTGACCATCACTGTTGTCGTCCGAAAGGAGGTCGGCGCGGACGTCCTTCGCGATCTGTGCGTGCGTGTAGGGCTTGTAGGCCACGCCGGCCAGCGGATCATCACCGTGCGGTGCGTCGTACAGATGATCGAAGCCCAGCAGATGCCCCGCCTCGTGCCCCACATAACCGGCGAGCAGGCGGCCGTAGGCCGCTGCATCGAGACCGAGACCGTCGATCCGGTCGCTGAACACCAGGCCGATGTCGTCGGGATCGGCATTGCCCGCGTCGATCTGCTGCGCGAGACCGAGGTACTCGCCCCACTGCGAGAACTCGCGGCCGTCACCGCCCACGTGGATCGTCGAGAAGACGCCGCCATCGGCTGGCGCGAAGAGGCTGAAGGTGATGTGGTCGTCTGCGTAGAAGCCGCCAAGCGCGTCGAGCATCGCCTGGATGATCTCGGCCTCGCGACCGCGCAGATGCTCGGGCGCCGCGAAGGCCGGGACGTCGATGTCCTCGACGGTCACAGGCCCGCGGTAGTCGACATCCGTGGCGCCGTCGAGGTCGACGACGAACCACTGGGTGAGCGGGGCGCGGCCGGTCGCCAGGGGCGCGTCGGGAGGTGTTGCGGATTCCACCGAGGCCGGCAGCACCGCCTCCGGCACCATCGGACTTGCCGACAGCAGCACGCGGCCTTCGAGTTCCTCGAACAGGGCCCGCTTCCGGAACGGCGGTACCGTGCCGGTCTCATGGGAGCGGAACCGGTCGACGAGACTGCCGACCTGGGAGGCGATGCGGGCACGCAGGGGGCGCGCGCGGCGTTGAGCGGTCAAGGTGGTCTCCTGAATCTTCTTTTCCGCGGACGCATCGATTGCGCGACCTTGTGGCGGCCGTCTGATGGCGTGGCGCCCGCGGTGGTGCCAGGGAAGGTCCTGATGCCTTTTGCCGTCGCGGCAACCGTCGCCCGCGTGGCACCGACCATCCAAACGTTCCACAGTGGGAGGTTAACGACGGGTGACCGCTCCCGGCAAGGTCGCCGAGGTATGGAGGTGCCGACCAAAGTCTGGGTACCGACCGTGGCGTAGTCCGGACGGCAGATTCAGGATCGTTGCGAATGCCACTTGCGCGCGGCCACCCCATCCCCGACGATCCGGTCGGCCATGGAAAGCGCCGCCCAACCCACTGCCGACACCTCCGGAGACCTCGCCGCCCGCGTCGACGCCGAGCTCACCCGCCGGCTGCACGAGCAGGATCTCCCGGGGATCGTCACCAACTACTGCGCGGCTGCGCTCATCGGATGGCTGCACTGGAACACAGGCAGCGGTGCCACGCTGATCGGCTGGGTGCTCGCGTGGTTCGGGGCGAACTCTGTCTACCTGGGGTACTACGGCTTGCAGCGTCGGGTGGATCGCGACCGGGTTGGCACGCCCGGGTGGCGGCTTTCGCATCTGCTGATCTCGAACGTGGTGTCGGTGTCGGCGGCGGGCTTCATGCCGTGGTTCTTCTCGCCCACGCCGGAGCTGCTCTACCTCAACACGACGCTGGTGCTGATCTACTTCGCAGGCATCTACGCCTCGAACGCGATGATCTCGCCCGCCTCCTACATCATCTCGGGCGGGACGGTGATCGCACCGCTGGTCGCCCTGCACGTGGGCATCGGCACGAGCGGTTCGCTGGCGATCGCAGGCGCGTCACTCCTCTTCTACTTCGCCCTCATCCCCTTCGCCAAGGTCCAGGCGGGCGCGCTCAGGCAGGCGATCCGCGTCGGCCACGAGAACGAGGAACTCGCGCGGCGCCTCGCACGCCAGACCGAGCGCGCCGAGGACGCCCGGCGGGAGGCCGAGGAAGCCAACCGCGCCAAGGCCCGCTTCCTCGCGGCGGCCACCCACGATCTGCGGCAGCCGCTGCACGCCCTGTCGCTCACGCTGGAGACGCTGCCGAAGGGCACGTCGGACACGTCGGGGCAGGGTCATGTGGACCGCGCGCGCGAATGCACGCGTCAGCTCTCGTCGATGTTCGATGCCCTGCTCGATCAGGCGCAGCTCGATGCGGGGACCCGCCCGGTCGTCGCCGAGCCCGTGTCGCTGGCGGTGCTTTTCGATCAGATCGAAACGCAGTTCCAGGCACAGGCCCAGTCGCGCGGGCTGTGGCTGCGCTGCCGGCCGACGACGGGAGTCGTCCGGGCCGATGCGCTGGCCCTCTGGCGGATCGCTTCGAACCTGGTGACCAACGCGATCGCGGCGACGGATCGCGGCGGTGTCCTGGTGGCCTGGCGGGCACGGTCCCGGACGCTGGAGGTGCGGGATAGCGGACGCGGCATCGCGGCTGCCGACCACGAGGCCGTGTTCCGGGAATTCCATCGGCTGCCGGGGCCCTCGAGCCAGCGGGACCGCGGTCTCGGATTGGGGCTGGCGACGGTGAAGCGGCTGGCCCAGTTGCAGGGTGCCCAGGTGATCCTCCGGTCTGCGCCGGGTCGGGGAAGCGTGTTCGGCCTGTTGTTCCCGCCGGGTGCCGTGCTCGCCGCCGGGAGCGCGCCCGACCTGCGTTCGGGCTCACCGGAGGTCGAGGTGGCCGAGGATTGGAACGCGCGCGGGTGTCCGGTCCTCGCCGTGGATGACGACCCGGCCATCCTCGCGGCGCTGGACGAACTGCTCCGGAACTGGGGCTTCGACGTGCGGCTCGCCGGCAGCGCCCGCGACGCGATGACGCAGCTCGACGACGGCTGGGAACCGCGGGTGCTCATGCTCGACCGGCATCTGCCGGACGGGGACGGGCTCAGGCTGGCGGACACCCTGCGGACGCGGTGCGCGACGCCACCGGCGTGCCTCATCGTGACGGGAGATACGGCGCCGGACGACCTGCGGGCGGTGGTGGGATCGGGCTTGGAGGTACTCTACAAGCCGGTGGCGCCGGAACGCCTGCGCGAGGCGTTGCAACGCCTCGGCGTCTGAACACCCCTCAGCGCAGACGGGCGAGCAGCTCCGCACGCGACTGCACGCCGTAGGCGCGAAGCAGCGCGGTCACGTGCATCTTCACCGTCGCCTCGGCGATCCCGAGCCGCGAGGCGATCACCTTGTTCGGCAGCCCCTGCGTGAGCAGCGCCAGGATCTCGCGTTGCCGCGGCGTGACGTCGGTTGCGTCCGGCGAATGGCCGGTCGTGTCCGGCAGCGCAGTGCCGGCACCGCGGATGGCCCTCAGGACGTCCGCCGGCACATACCGGCCACCGGCGAGCACGAGGTCGATCGCCTTCAGCATGAGCTGGCCATCGAGCGATTTGGGCAGGAAGCCCGCGATGCCGGCATCCAGCAGCCGGACCATCATGGCGGCATCGGATGTGCCGGACACCACCAGGATGGGGATCGCGGGGAACCGCGCCATCAGATCGCGCACCGCGTATTCGCCGGCGAAGCCGGGCATCGACAGGTCGAGCAGCAGAAGATCCCAGTGGGGATCTCCGTTGAGCAGGGCCTCGAGCGCCGGTCCGTCGGCGGCCTCGCCGAGCTTCACGGACGGATCGCGGTGGGTCAGCAGCTGCCCCATGCCCATGCGGACGAGGTCATGGTCGTCCGCGATGACAATGGCCGTCCGCGATCCCGCGGCCCTCGGCTGTCGCGGTTCCGACACGGCGTTCATGATTCCATCTCCGGCTATCCCTTCGAGTATCCCTTCGAGTGACGTCGCCGCGGCCGCGGCAGACCGTGGCGAATCTACACCGAAGCGGGCGGCAGATGGCCTTGTGGGTGGCGGCCGTGTCTTCGTCGGAGGGTCCATGGACTTGTAGGAGGGGACCATGCCCCCGAAAGCGGCCGCACAAGGAAACGCTTCGACCGGAACGATCGCTTTCGCGGCCATGGCTCCTACAAAGGCGCGGTCCCACGGTCGGTGGCGCATCCACGGGGGGATATACAAGGGGTCCTCCCCTTGTTGGTGCGCCACGCGGCCCCGCCGCCGCGGGCCGACGGCCCGAGAGGCGGCCATGCCCCCGAAAGCGGTCGCGCGAGAAAACGCTTCAACCGGAACCATCGCTTTCGCGGCCATGCGCCGCTCCTACAGTTCGTGGCGCATCCACCTGGGGAAACACAAGGGGTTCTCCACGCGGCCCCGCCCCCGGGGCTCACCCCTTGCTTCCGGGCAGGCTACTGCCTGCCTCCATTGCGCCACCAAGTCGCACCCGACCTTGATCCGAATCCCGCTCCCCGCGCTCCTTGCCACAGCGATTGCCTCCGCCAGCCTCGCCGGTTGCACCCGGGTCACGGGCTACGAAGTCACATCCTCGGGCTCCTCCGGAGATGCTCCTGGCGTCGGGATGACGCTCTCCACGACGCCGCCGAACCTGCAACCGGCACCGGACCCCGAGAACACGCCCGACGACCAGCGGCACATTCGGCGCCCGACCGTCGTCGCAGGCGACGCGATCCATCTCTACGTCACGGTCACTGCGCACTCGTACCGGCGGACCAACGGCAGCCGGACGCGACCGGTGGTCGTCCACTGCGAGGCGGCCCTGGCGAAGATTCCGGGTCAAGCCCCCATCCGTGCCGACGCGGGCGGTGGCGGTTGCTACGGCGCTGAGCGGCTGGAGACCGGTGACGAGGCCAGTGCCACGGCCGTGGAACGGGTAGTGATCCGATTCACGCTGCCGCCGCTGGACGATATCCGGATCGAGGGCGTCCGGCCTTCAGTGCAGGTGATGGTGCCGGCGGAGGAACTGGTGCCGACGCGCCATGGGCGCGAACTCGGTCAGCCGGTGCTGCTGAGCGCCTCTGGATACGTCAACGCCGAACTGGATGGCATCGGTCCTCGGCTCGGACGCAGCGTCGGGGCGTTCCTCCGCGGCCTCTACTCGGCTCGATGAAGATGATCGCGCGCCTAGCGAGACATTCGACCGCCGCCGTCCTCTTTGCAACGCTTCTGGCCGGCTGCGACGCCCCCGAGATGCGGCTCGAGACGCTCGGCGGATCGTTCGCGGACAGCGGTCTCGTGGTGCACTCGGAGTTCGTACAGGGCAGCAAGACCACCTTCGGGCATCGGCGCCTGCTGCTCTTGGAGATACGCGGCAACGGTACTGTACGGACTGCACGCCGCCGTGACGGTTCGGGCGAGGCCTACGACTACCGCACCGAGAAGACGAGCCACATTCCGGATCTTCCGGTGATCCTCCATTGCGATCGCGCGACCCTTCGGACGGAGGCCGGTGCGGTCCTGAAGGCCGTGCCGGCAGCGAGCACCTGCAACGGCCCGCTGCGGATGCCGACGGGCAGCCAACGCGATGTCCCCGCCTACCTCGCGTTCGAGATCCCGAAGCTGACCGATCGCGTCGTCATCGACTTCGCGCTGCCGGTGGAGGTGGTCGCCCCGGAGGAGGACGAATGGCAGGTGGCCCGCGAGCGGATCGGTCTCTGGGACGACGCCACCTTCGAGATCGTGCGGAGGAAGATGGTGCCGCCGCTGCTCGGGGCGCGACAGGCGAGCGCGAAGCTCGTCGCCCACCCCATCCCGTAGGCCGCTCCCGCCTGAGGTGTTGGGCGCCGTGCGGTCACAACGATGCTCGGCGGCAGGCGAAGTACCCGCCCGCGATCAGCCGCCGGCCTCCCCGCCCAGCGCCGCTTCCAAACGCGCCAGCCGTTCCCGCAGGTCCGCCACCTCGTCGCGCAATGCCGCCACTTCCGCACGGAGATCGGCCCGGCTGCTGCCGCCTTCCGAGGCCGCGGGCGCCGCCTCTTCGTCCATCGCCACGGGTCCGCCGACCAGATGGGCCCAGCGCTGTTCGCGGGCGCCGTGTTGCCGCGGCAGCTTCACCACGAGGGGCACGACGGCGCGGGGGATCATGTCCTCCAGGTACGCCTCGACGCTGGAGATGTCCGCGAACTTGTAGAGGCGATCGCACGCGCTGCGCAGTTCGCCGGGCGTGAGCGGGCCGCGCAGCATCAGGGACGCGAGCAGCGCCTGCATGGGCGGCCCGATACCCAGCACCTTGCCGATGTTGTGGGCGTAGCGGAGCACTCGCCCCGAGGCCCCGTAGGTCTCGATGACCATCGAACGCTGCTTGAGGCCGTCCATCGTGGCGGTGACGTCGCGCTCGGAGACTTCCATCACCGGATGGCGGCTGGTCTTCTGGTTGCAGCCCGCCGTGATCGAATTCACCGTGAGCGGATAGGCATCGGGGGTCACGAACTGCTTCTCGACGAGCACGCCGAGCACGCGGATCTCGAGAGGGGTGAGCGGAGCGGTGTCGAAGTCGATCATCGATGGATTTCCGGTACGGACGGGGGTCGCGATCCCCTGCGCCCCACCCGCGCGCGTCGAAGCGGCCGGATGCCGGCGGATCGCGGCAGCCCGCAGGTTGGCTTCCCGCGCCGGCATTGGCAAGCGACAATCGCCCCCGCCTCCGCGTGCCCCGCGCTCAGGCATCGCAGAGGGCCCACCGCATGCCAACGGATTACATCGATCTCTACTGCGAGCGGACCGCCCCGGGCCTGCTGGGCGAGCCGCTCAACACGCTCGGGAATCTCGGCTTCCTCGTGGCCGCGGTGTGGCTCGCACTGCGGCTGCGGCGCGAAGGGCGCGCGCAGATCGACGAGTGGGTGCTCGTGGTGCTGGCCGCGCTCGTGGGCGTCGGCAGCCTGATCTTCCACATGTTCGCGACGAAGTCCACCGCGATCCTCGATCAGGTCTTCATCGGCATCTTCGTGCTGATGTTCTTCCACCGCTGGCTTGCGCGGATCGCCGGGCTGGGCGGCGGCATCGCGAGCCTGGGTGTCATCGTGCTGGCGCTCGCGATCGTGGGCGTCCGTCTCGCCGCGCCGCAGGGACTGCTGAACGGGTCGATCATCTACGCGCCGGTCCTGGCGACGATGCTGGTCATGGCGCTGTGGGCACGGCGCCAGCGGTATCCAAGCGCGCCGTTCACCACCGCCCTGGTGGGCATCTTCTTCGTCGCGATCACGTGCAGGACCATCGACCTCGCCGTCTGCGATGCGTTTCCGGCAGGCACGCACTGGATCTGGCACCTGTTGAATGCGACGGTGATCGCGATCGCCTGCCGAAGCCTCAGGCCGCGGAAGCGGTAGCGCGCGAGGGGACAGCGGCGCCGGCCCGACGCCACGCGGTCACGGACGCGCGCCTGGCACCTTCCGACGGCGCCCGATGAACACGTAGTACGGCGCCCGCAGACCCGCCAGACCGGGGATCGCCGCCTTCCGCTCGAGGACGACGCCGGGGTCGAACCGCGTCATCAGGTACGGCAGATGGTCGGGATTGGGACGCACGCCGTCGTGGCCGAACCACAGGGGCCAGAAAGTGCGCGTCGCGAAGCCGTGACGTACGAGGCCCACGGGCGGATCGCGACGCGACACGTGAAAGTCGGTGACGCCGATGATGCCGCCCGGCTTCAGCATCGAGCACGCGTTGTCCACGGCGAGGAACCAGTCGGGAATCATCGTGAGGGCGTACGAGAGCACGACCGCGTCGACGGGCGCCTCCGGCCGCCAGCTCGTCGCATCGGCCTCGATGACCGTCACGTTCGACATCGCCGCCGCGCGGCGGCGCGCCACGGCCAGCAGCGGCGTGCAGACGTCCACGAGCGAGATCCGACCAAGTCCGTTGGCGCGGTTCCCGAGGAGATCGAGGATGGCGCCGGTCCCGGCACCGAGTTCGACGAGATGCCCACCCGCCGGCAGATCGAGGAGTTCCAGCATCGGCCGTCGGCCCCGCAGCAGGGACTCGCGCGTGCGGTCGTAGGCATCCGCCTGCGGGGCATAGAACTTCTCGAGCCGCTGCGTGGCGGATCCATGGCGCGGGATCCCGCGCAGCAGGCGCCAGAGGACGCGAGGCTCGGTGAGCAACGTCATGCGGGCGCCCCCGGGAGGTCGGCGATGTGGAACCCGGCGTACGTGTGAACGCGGTCCTGCCGCGTAAGTGCGCGGGCGCGCTCGTGGTGGAAGACCAGGAGATCGCGGAGCGGCTTCTGCTCGCGTCCGTGCTGCACCGGGATCGCGTCGAGATAGCGCGGGTGCGCATGCGCGCTGCGGAAGATCGCCCGCGCGCCGGGTCGGGCACGATCGAGCAGCAGCCCCCACTCCTCGGCGAGCGCTTCGGGGTGATACCCGGCCATCCAGTCCATGTGGTCGAGCAGAACGATCTTGGACGGCGCCTCGGGCGCATGCCGCAGGAACTCCGTCACCGTGCACGTGTGCGGGACGATGCGATCCGCGAGGCCCGCCTTCAGCTGCGCGAAGCCCGCCGGTTCGAGATATCGGGGACTGCACCCCGGCGCGTAGCGGCCCGTGAGGTACACGCGCCAGAAGTGGTTCGTCGCGAGCGGGAAGTGACGGGCGACGTAGTCGATGGCGCCCACGATGTAGCCGGCCACGCCGTCGGCATGCTGGGCCTGGACCTCACGCCGCTGCGGATGGGGAACGCCGAGCAACGAGAGCGTCAGCTGGCGGGACAGCACCCACCGCATCGCGCCGTTCCAGAGTCGCGGACGCAGCGAGGATTCGTAGACATGGCGCTGCGTCTCGAGGTCCGGCGCCGCGATCATCGCCTCGACGGCGCGACGCGCCTCCGGCCGCCAGCGCAGATAGCTGCGGAAGCCGCGGGCAACGAGTCCCGAGAGGCCGTGGAAGTAGAAGCTGCCGCGCTCGTCCGCGTGGGTGAACCAGTGCTGGCGCCTGTCCCACCAGGCCTGGGCAAATGGCGAGAGGTCTGCCCGCAGGCTGTCGCGATACAACTCGCCGAAACGCGGATGCCGGCCTTCGCCGAAGATCGCGAAGAAGTCCGGATGCTGCAGACGGCGGATGGCGGCGAGCTTCAGCTCGAGCAATGCGGTCTGACGCGGATTGGCATCGACGGCATGGATGCGACGCGGGCCGGCGAGCGCGTAGTCGAGGACATTGCATCCGGCGCTGGTGATCACGAGCATCACGTCGTCGGGCTCGATCGCCAGTGCCTCGTGGTCCACGGCGGGATCCTCCCAGCACGTGTTGTAGACCAGGGAACGCGAGTAGATCGCGTCGAAGACCTTCTGGTCCAGACGGTCCATCAGGGTGAATGCGTCACGGCGCATGTGGGGGCTCCTGGCTCGTCGGGATGGTGGATGGTGGTCGGCAGCCGTGACACCGCTGTGAAGGGTTCGCGACAGGATCGTTGCGGTGCCACCCGGCCGGTTGCCATCGCGCGGGATGTTGCAAAGGAACACGTGCCGGTTTAGTAGTTATTCCCCGGCCCGATCCATATTCCCCGGCCGCATCGCCGAACGACCCGGACAGTCCCCCACCCCTTCGGAGGAATCGCCATGGCGCCGCTGCATCGGAACACTCCCGGATGTTCCACCCCACGGCCGCGATCCGTCGCTCCGTGGCTCGCCGGCCTCGCCCTCGCCGCGCTGCTCCCCGCCGGCAACGCGCTCGCGCTGAGTCCGCTCGTGAAGACGTACCCCCTCGGATTCGGCGGCTCTGCGACGCTGACGTCGTCGGTCGAGTGCGGGCCTCTGCGGTGCACAATCACGAACTCGATCTTGTCGAATCCGATCGACCGCTATGTGGAGCTGACGTGGAGAGACAACCAGGGCAATCCCCTGGTGTCGGCTGACAACTCGTACTACGCGAACTACTGGAGCCCCACGGAATACGAGGGGTTTCTGGAGGAGAGCGAGCAAAAGACGGAGTTCACGCGGGCCTTCGCGATCCAGAACGACTTCGGCATCGCGGACTTCACGGGGACCCAGCCGCTGTCGATGACGCCGTGCAGTCTCGCGAACGGGAACGGATACATCTGCAAGGGCTCCGCCGAAGGCGCGGCGTACTACTACTTTCCGGCCAGCCCGTTCGCCGTCCCCACAGGTGGCGGCAGCCCGCCAGCGCCGGGGGTGGGCACGGAGATCGGTCGGATCACCACCCGGTTCTCGAGCGTCTTCATCGACCCGACGACGATGACCGTACCGGACGACGGCCGATTCACGTTCCTCGAGTTCGTCAGCACGGTCTCGGTCGACAACGGGATGTACGTCTACGCCCACGAGGTCACCAACCATACCCAACTCGATATCCCGATCGTGTGGACCGGGGCCGGCATCGACGCGATCGTCGACAGCCTATCGACGACGCGCGTCGAACGGCTCTCGCCGCTGGCGCCGACGACGCTCCAGAGCGTCATCGCCTACCACCTGGAGCACGAGGAGTCCGGCTTCGTGGTCACCGACGATCAGCAGGCCGGCGCGATGATCTTCGCCCCGGTGCCCGAACCGGCATCGGTGGCGACGCTCGGCGCCGGGCTCGCCGTGCTGCTGTGGCAGCGGCGGCGGCGCGAGCGCAGGTAACGTCCGGAGCATCCCGGCAGCCCCGCGCTGCCGGGCAGTGCTATCGTCGATGCCATCGGCCCGACTCGTCCTTCACGCCATGGCATCCACCGTCCCCTCCCTCGACCCCGTCACCCTGACCGTCCTCCAGAGCGGGCTCCAGCAGGTCTGCAACGAGATGGACCTCGCGTTCGTCCGGTCGGCCTTCAGCCCGGTGATCGCCGAAGCCCTCGACCGCTCGGACGGCATCTACCACCGCGACACCGGCGAACTCATCGCCCAGGGGGACCTCGGCCTGCCGGTGTTCGTGGGCACGATGCAGTTCTCGACGCAGGCCGTGATCGAGCGGGCGCGGGATCTCGCGCCGGGGGACATCTACATCGTCAACGACCCGTACCTCGGCGGCACGCACCTCATGGACGTGAAGTTCGTGAAGCCCTTCTTCTATCGCGACCGGCTGTGGTGCTGGCTCGCCAACACCGGGCACTGGCCGGACACCGGCGGGATGGTGCCGGGCGGCTTCTCCGCGAACGCGACCGAGGTGGAACAGGAAGGCCTGCGGCTGCCGCCCGTGAAGCTCTTCAAGCGCGGCGTGCTGGACGAGGAGATCCTGTCGATCATCCTCTCGAACATCCGGCTGGCGGACCAGCGCATCGGCGACATCCAGGCGCAGGCAGCAGCGCTGGCGGTCGGGGAGAAGCGCCTGACGGATCTGCTCGACCGCTACGGCGCCGACACCGTCGATGCCGCGATCGTCGAACTGAAGGGACGTGCCGCGCGGCAGATGCGCGCGAAGATCGCGACGATCCCCGACGGCGTCTACCGGGGCGAGGCGTGGGTCGACTCCGACGGCGTCGACCCGGACCCTCTGCGGATCGCGATGGCGGTCACGAAGTCCGGCGACACGCTGTCCTTCGACATGACCGGCTCGTCGCCGCCCTGCCGCGGCCCGATGAACAGCGTGATCGCCACGACGCGCTCGTCGATCTACCTCGCGGTGAAGCACATCTTCCCGGAGGTGCCGATCAACGCCGGCACGTTCGAGCCGCTGCACATCGTCGATCCGGAGGGCACGTTCCTCTACGCCAAGTATCCGAGGCCGGTCTCGGGCTGCGCGGCCGAAGTGAGCCAGCGCATCGCGGAGGCCGTGTTCGACGCCCTGGTGACCGCCCTCCCCGATCGGCTGTTCGCCGCGCCGGCCGGGACGTCCGGCAACTTCGCGCTCGGCGGCTTCGATCCGGAACGTGGTCGGCCCTACGTCATGTATGTGATCTCCGGCGGCGGCTACGGCGGCTCGCCCTCGGGCGACGGCATCTCCAACGGCTGCTCGACCATCGGCATCTCGAAGACGACGCCCATCGAGGTCATGGAGCAGCGGTATCCCGTGCTCTTCGACCGCTTCGAACTGCACGAGGGCTCCGGCGGTGCCGGCGAACATCGCGGCGGGTTCGGCGTCACGTACGGCGTGACACTGCGACGCGGGACGGCGCGCGCATCGATGGTCATGGACCACGGCCGCTTCGGCCCGCAGGGCGCGCTGGGCGGCGAGGACGGCGGATTGAACCAGGTGCACGTCACGCTGAACGGCACGGACTACGTGCCGGCGCATCTGTCGAAGGACCAGGACATCGCGATGGCCACCGGCGACACCGTCACCGTCTCCACACCGGGCGGCGGTGGATACGGCAGCGCCCTCCGGCGGGATCCGGCGCTCGTGGCCCGCGATGTCGCGCGCGGCTACTACACGGCTGCGGAGGCGGAGGCACGCTTCGGCGTCGTCGTCACCCCCGAGGGCGCGGTGGACCTGGCGGCCACGGCCCGTGCGAGGGGCGGACGGGCAACGGGCGCAGCCGGCGCCCCTGCGACCTGATCCCGACGACGGCGCCGCCGTTGCATCGCCCTCGGCGAGAGGCCAGAATCGTCGGCGCCGGAGCGGGACGTCCCGCCACCGCGCCGCAGGATCATCCACCGTCATCGTCAGAATGAATTGGGGAGTTCACATGTCCGGAATCGATCGCCGCAGTTTCCTGAAGTTTGCCTCGGGTGCCGCCCTCGCGACGGGCGGCGCCGGCTACCTTGCCGAAGCGCTCGCCCAGGGCAAGATCACGCCCGGGCCGAAGGACGTCTTCATCGTCGTGGACGTCCAGAAGTGCTTCATCCCCGGCGGCTCGCTCGCCGTCAACCAGGGCGACGAGATCGTCCCGCTCATCAACACCATCGCGAAGAAGTTCCAGAACGTCGTGATGACCCAGGACTGGCACACCGCCGACCACGTGTCGTTCGCGTCGCAGCACGAAGGAAAGAAGCCCTTCGAGACCGTCCAGCTCGCGTACGGCACGCAGGTGCTCTGGCCGGATCACTGCGTCCAGGGGACGGAAGGTGCCGAGTTCGCGCCGGGCCTCGACATCCCGCACGCGACGCTCGTGATCCGCAAGGGCTACCACCGCGACGTCGACAGCTACTCGACGTTCCTCGAAGCCGACAAGAAGACACCCACCGGCCTCACCGGCTACCTGAAGGCCCGCGGCATCAGGCGCGCCTATCTGGCCGGCCTCGCCACGGACTTCTGCGTGGGCTGGAGCGCGATCGACGCGCGTGCAGCCGGCTTCAAGGCAGCGGTCATCGAGGACGCCTGCCGCGGCATCAACCTGGGCGGCACAGGCCTCGAGGCGGCGTGGAAGGAGATGGTCGCGAAGGGCGTCGCGCGGATCCAGTCGACGGACCTCGCGTGATGCTCCAAGCCTGACGATCGATGGCCGACGCGGTCGGCCATCGCAAACGACGAGGCCCGCGCAAGCGGGCCTCGTCGTTTGCGGCGGACGCCGCGCGAATCAGTCTTCCTTGTAGAGCGTGAACTCGATCTCGACGGTGGCACCGAGCGGCAACGCGGCGACGCCGATGGACGTTCTCGCAGGCGGCTCGATGGAGGGCACGAAGACCTCCTCCCACGCCCGGTTGATCTCCGAGAATTGGTCCATGCGCGTGGTGTAGATGCGCGCCGAGGCGATGTTCTCTACCGTGAGCCCCCAGTCGGGCAGCGCAGCGAGCATGAGCTGCATGATCTGCCGGGCCTCGCCGTAGGTGCCGGTACCGACCAGCTGATTGGTGGCGGGATCGAGCGCGACCATGCCGGACATCGTGTACCAGGGTCCGGTCTTGACGCAGGGGCTGTAGCGGAACTTGGGCGTGTAGAGCTTCGACGACTTCAGGATCTGGCGTGACATGGGGAGTCCTCGTGTTTCAGCGTGTGGCTTCGCGATGCGCAGCTCGGGGCCGGACCGCGCATCGCATTCGTCGGCCGGCGGGGGAATGTACCTCGAAGCGTCGGGGAGGCGGAATGGTGTAGGCCTTGTAGGAGCGGCCCATGGCCGCGAAAGCGATCGTTCCGGTTGGGGCGTTTCCGTGCACCAACCGCTTTCGCGGCCATGGGCCCCTCCTACGGGTCGCTTCGCTCAATCCCCGCGGAAACCCTTCTCGATCGCCAACGCCAGCTGCCACACCGCGAGCGCGTAATTCTGGCTCCGGTTGTACCGTGTGATCACGCGGAAATTGGGCATGCCCAACCAATACTCGGGACCCGACTCCCCCTCGAACCGCAACAGCGCTGCGCGCTCGTCGGCACGCAAGGCCCGACCCTCGACGACGCCGGCGGCCGCCAGACGTTCCGGAGGGAGCTGCGGCTCCACGCCCATCGCCACCAGCGCATCGGCCTCGGTCGCGTTCGTCACCCGGAACGGCAGGACCACGTCGCCACCCGTCTGCCATCCGAACGACCGGAAATAGTTGCCGACGCTGCCCGCGATGTCCGGGATGCTCGTCCAGAGATCGATGCGGCCGTCGCCGTCGAAATCGTTGCCCCAGCGCCGCAGGCTCGACGGCATGAACTGCGGCCAGCCCATCGCGCCCGCGTACGAGCCCCGCGCCTTCGCGGGATCGACCACGCCGTCGCGGGCCAGCTGGAGGAATTCCTCCAGTTCGGTCTGGAAGTACGGCGCACGGTTCTGCCCCTGGAAGCCCAGCGTCACCAGCGCATCGAGCACGCGGAAGGAGCCGGTCTGCCGTCCATACACGGTCTCGACGCCGATGATCGCCACCACCACGGACTCGGGGACCGCGAACCGTGCACTGACGTTCGCGAGCAGCGCGGCGTTCTCGCGCCAGAACCGCACGCCGCCGTCGATGCGGGTGCGGTGCACGTAGTCCTTGCGGAACACCCGCCACGGGCGTGCAGTGCCAGGGGTTGCCATCGCGCGGAGCACGCCGAACTGGAAGCGTGCGTCGAGCAACACCTCGGTGATCCAGTCGACATCGATGCCGCGCCTCGCGGCCGCCTGCTGCGCGAAGTCCGCCATGTCGGGACGCAGGATGGCGGGAGGTTCGGCCGCCCGGACCGGGAGGCTGGCCGCGGCGAGCCACGCGAGGACGCGTCGACGGTCGCCCGTCACGGCGTCTTGCGATCGATGACGAGCTTCAGGCCGCCGGCACCCGGCTTCACCGCCGCGGTCGTGCCTTCGAGATCGCCCGGCTGTGGCGTGGCACTCCCGGAGATCGAGACTCGCGCACCGATGACGACGCTGTCGAAGGCGGAAATCTTCATCCCGGGCGCCATGGCGAGGGAATCGTCGAGGGCGAAGTCGGCCGGCAGATCCTTCACCCTCATCCGCTGCACGGCGAGCGGCATGCGCGGCCCCTGGGCAGCGCGCGCGAAGACGAAGACGACGGCGTCGGGCGGCGCGGATGCGGCCAGCGAGGCTTCGATGGACACCTTCCCCGTGATGCGCGACGCGGGCGCGGACTTCGCGGCCTCCAGACCCGCCCGGGCCTCGGCGAGCCCGCCTTCGACCGCCTTCGCGAAATCGGTGCCCGGGTCTGCGAGGGCGAGGAGCCGCTCCCAGTACTCGACGGCGGACTTGAAGTCTCCCGCTTCGAAGGCCACCGTACCGAGCAGCGCAAGCGCCTTCTCGCTCTTCGGGTCCAGCGCGAGGGCACGCTTCGCCATCGCGAGCGGTTCGCCGTCGAAGCGCCCGTTCTGGGCCATCCCGAGGGACTCGGCGTACTCCACGAGGATCTCGGGATCGTCGCTCTTCAACTGGACCGACTTGCCGTACGCGCGGGCCGCCTCGGGAAGCTTGCCGAGCATGCGATACGCACGCCCGAGCATCGCCCAGCCGATCGGGTCCTCGGGTTTCTCCTTCGCGCGGGCCGCCAGCTTGGCGGTCATCTCCTGCATCTTCGTGCGGGCCGCGGCCTGCTCGACCGTCATGCCGAGACGCTTCTCGGGGTCCAGCGCCTCGGGCTTGCCGAGGAGCGCGTAGCCGGCGACGGCAATCAGCGGCACGGCCGCGGCGATGACGATCGCCACGACGCGCGAAGGGCGTGCCGCCGGTGCCGCCTGCGAGGAGGTGCCCAGATCATCTGCCAGCCGCCGCTCGATCTCGGCACGCGCCTGCGCGCTCTGCGCCTCGGTGATGACGCCGCGCCGCACATCCGGACGACGAGCACCGCGGCAACGAGGGCAAAGACCGGCATGAGGTGGATTCGGTGGAGCCGGTGACGGCTCCGAGGCAGGAAAGCGCCCGATTATACGGGTGGCCTCCCGCGCAATCGGCTCTACAAGCCTGCGAGGGGCAGCGCTGTCTGGTACTTCACCTGTTTCAGCGCGAAGCTCGACTGGATGTTGCCGACACCCGGCACCCGCGAGAGGAAGTTCACGATGAAATCCTGCAGCGCCTGGATGTCGTTCACCACAACGCGCAGCAGGTAGTCGGCGTCCCCGGTCATCAGGTAGCACTCCATCACCTCGGGGCGCTCCTGCATCGCGCGCTCGAAGCGGTCGAGCGCCGTCTCCACCTGACGCTCCAGCCGCACCTGGATGAAGACGCTCACCTGGAGCCCGAGACGCAGCGGATCGAGCAGCGTGACGTACCCGGCGATGTACCCGGCCTTCTCCAGCGCCCGCACGCGGGCGAGGCACGGCGAGGGCGACAGATTGATGGCGCGCGCGAGATCCACGTTCGTGATCCGCGCATCCTTCTGCAGCACGTCCAGGATCTTCCAGTCGATCGCATCGAGATCCCGCAGGTCCGCCATGCCCTTCCCCTTTTGTCTACGTACCCGATGTGTCTCTGGACCCGTTGTGTGTCCGGACCCGGATGGTAAGTGAACGGGGCGGCCGCGACATACACTTGCCGCATGGACCCCACGCCATCACCCTCCCCATCACTGCTCGTGCGCCTCGGCCTCGCCCCCGACCCGCACGGCGGGCAGCGCGCCGACGAGACCAATGCGGCGCTCGTTGCGTTTCTCTTTCGCAACATGCCCGCCGCGCTCGCAACGCATCTGGTCGTGCCGGTGCTCGTGGCCGTCGTCTTGCACGGCGCAGTGTCCGCCACCGTGCTCGCGCTGTGGCTCGCCTTCACGCTTCTGCAGGTGCCCGTCCGAACGCTGGTCTGGCATCGCTATCGGCAGCGCGAGCGCACGCCGGCAGAGGCCCATCGATGGGTGCGGCTCGCGACCATGGGGACGACCTGGGGCGGTATTGCTTGGGGCGTGGGAAGCATCGTGCTCTTCGTGCCGGACCGGCTCGACTTGCAGTTGCTGCTGCTCGCGGTGCAGATCGGGCTGGCGATGGGGGCCGTGTTCTCCGGTGGCTCGCATCTGTCGACGGTCTTCTCGTATTTCTACCCGGCCACCATCCCCTTCTGCATCCGGTTGTTCGCCGAGGGTGATCCGCTCCACTTCGCGCTGGGCGGGATGTGCGCGCTCTTCATCGTCGCGGTGTCATGGCTGGCCACGGGCTTCCGGAAGACGTTGCGCGAGTCCGTCGTGCTGCGCTTCGAGAACCTCGAGCTCGTGCAGGAACTGCGGCACCAGAAGGACGCCGCCGAGCAGGCGAATCGCGCGAAGTCGCGCTTTCTTGCCGCAGCAAGCCATGACCTCCGACAGCCGCTCCAGGCGCTGACCCTCTTCAACGAGACGCTGCGGCGGCGGGATCTCCCCGCGTCCGAGCGCGCCATCGTCGAAGACATGACGACGTCGATCGGTGCGCTGGATGGGCTGTTCAACGCGCTGCTCGACATCTCCCGGCTCGACGCCGGCGTGGTCACACCGAACATCGAGACGTTCCCGCTTGCACCGCTCTTCCAGCGCATCGCCACGGAGTTCGGGCCCGCGGCGGAGGCCAAGGGCCTGCGGCTCACCGCGGCGCCCACGCGGCGATACGTCGTGAGCGACCCGATCCTCTGCGAACGGATCCTCCGCAACCTGGTGGCGAACAGTGTCCGCTACACGCACTCGGGCGGGATCGTCTTCGGTTGTCGCCGGGGCGACGGAACGGTTCGCATCGAAGTGCACGACAGCGGCATCGGGATCCCCGCCGACAAGCACGCGGCCGTGTTCGCGGAGTTCTACCAGCTCGGCAACCCACAGCGGGATCGCACCCAGGGGCTCGGGCTCGGCCTCGCCATCGTCGACCGGCTCGCGAGGCTGCTCGGTCACCGGATCTCGCTTCGATCCGAGCCGGGACGCGGCACGACGTTCAGCCTCGAACTGCCGGCCGGGCACGCGCGGGATCATCGTGCACCGAAGCCCTTGAACCACGATGCCATCCGGCTCGATGGGGTGCTGGCGCTGGTGATCGACGACGAGCCGCACATCCTGCGCGGCATGCAGATGCTGCTGGAGAGCTGGCACTGCAAGGCGCTGGTCGCGCCGTCGCTGGAGGCGTTCCTGGAGGACAACGCGACGCGCGGTGCGGTGCCGGACATCATCCTGTCGGACTATCGGCTGGCGGACGGCAAGTCGGGGGTGGATGCCATCGCGGCACTGCGGGAGGAGTTCAACCGCGACATCCCCGCGATGGTGATCTCCGGAGACATCGCTGCGGATCGCCTGCGCGAGGCCCAGGACGCCGGCCTGACGCTGATGCACAAGCCCATCGAACCCGATCGGCTGCTGGGCGCGATGGCGGCCCTGCTGGGGCGGGGTTAGCGAAGCGCCGGACTACGGCGGCGGTAGCAGACCGAGTTTCGTCGCGGCGAGCACCGCCTGGGTCCGGCTGGTCACACGGAGCGCGCGGAAGATCGCGCTGACGTGCGCCTTCACCGTCTGCTCGGCGAGCCCGAGCATGGCGCAGATCTCCTTGTTGCTGCGCCCCTCGCACACGAGCGCCAGCACTTCGATCTGTCGGTTGGTGAGACCTTCGGCGTCGCCGTTGCCGTTGGCATCGCCGCGTTCGGACACGAACTCCGGTGGCAGTGCATCCGCGGGCATGTGGCGTTTCAGGGTGTCGATCATCAGGGCCGGGCTTGCCGACTTCGGCAGGAAAGCGGTGGCCCCTGCCCCCTTCACGGACCGCACGATGTCGTCGCCTTCCGAACCGGAGATGACCACCACCGGCAGCTTCGGCCGCAGACGCCGCACTTCGCGCACCAGACCGAGGCCGTCGGGATCACCAGGCAACCCGAGATCCACGAGCGCAAGCGCGATGTCGCCGTGCGTTCGGATCATCGCGAGGCCATGGACGCCATCGCCGGCCTGCAGGAGGAGCGGTCGGGGGAACACCGTCTCGATGAGTCGGGCCAGCCCGGAGCGGAACACCGGGTGGTCATCCACGAGCAAGACTTTCATGGCAACGCGCGACAGGCCAAGGGAACGCCCCGACAGGAATCTGGGAATCGGGACATGGTGGTCCCGGCCGCGAATGCTTGCACGACTCGCGCCCGGACGGAACCACCGCAGCGCCGCAGCTTCGCCCGGACCGCCCGTGGGGCACCCGCGTACAGCATCCACCTGACCACATGCCGGCCGCGCGATGCGGACCGGCCACGGAAAAGCACCATCGCAGCACATCCATCCTTCGGTGCGCATCAGCACGGTGATTTCTGCTGCACCGACGGGTCTTCAGCAACAGTTTCGAAACCCCATGCGCAGGTGTCCGCGCTACGATGCCGCCCTTACCGGGCAGGATTCCCCTCCCCTCCGATCCCAGGCTGGAGTGCACCGACATGACCGATCTTTCCGACGTCCGCCAACTGGACTGGTCCGCCTTCTGGCGCGTCCTGCCGAAGGACATGGACCCCGTCGAAACCCGCGAATGGCTGGAGTCGCTCGATGCCGTGATCCGGAGCGAAGGGAAGGAGCGGGCCACGTACCTGCTGCGCAAGCTGCTCGACCACGCGCGCGATGCACGGGTCCCGATGCCGCCGGTGCTGAACACGCCCTACCGCAACACGATCCCGCTCGCCGAGCAGCCGCAGTTCCCCGGCAACCTCGAGACCGAGCAGCGGCTGATCGCGCTGGTGCGCTGGAACGCGCTGGCGATGGTGGTCCGCGCCAACAAGGCGCACGCCGAGCTGGGCGGCCACATCGCCAGCTACGCGTCGGCCGCCGAACTCTTCGAGGTGGGCTTCAACCACTTCTTCCGCGCCGGGCAGCAGGGCGACCTCATCTACTTCCAGCCGCACTCGGCGCCGGGCGTGTACTCCCGCGCCTTCCTCGAGGGGCGTCTGGAAGAGAGCCACATCGACAACTACCGGCGCGAGACGGCCGGCAAGGGGCTCTCGTCCTACTGCCATCCGTACCTGATGCCGGAGTTCTGGCAGTTCCCTACGGGATCGATGGGCCTCGGCCCGCTCAACGCGATCTACCAGGCGCGCTTCATGAGGTACCTGGAGAACCGCGGCATCCTGAAGACCGAAGGCCGCAAGGTGTGGTCGTTCCCCGGTGACGGCGAGATGGACGAGCCCGAGTCGCTGGCCGGCCTGTCGCTCGCCGCACGCGAGAACCTCGACAACCTCGTCTTCGTCGTGAACTGCAACCTGCAGCGCCTCGACGGCCCGGTGCGCGGCAACGGCAGCGTGGTGCAGGAACTCGAAGGCCTCTTCGCCGGCGCCGGCTGGAACGTCATCAAGCTGCTCTGGGGTTCGGACTGGGATCCCCTCTTCGCCCGCGACCACGACAACGTGATCGTGAAGCGCCTCCACGAGACGGTCGACGGCGAGTTCCAGAAGTACGCCGCCACCGACGGCCGCTTCAACCGGGAGCAGTTCTTCAACAAGTACCCTGAGCTGCAGGCGCTGGTGCAGGGCATGTCCGACGCCGACATCGACCGCCTGCGTCGCGGCGGCCACGACCCCGTGAAGATCTACGCTGCGTATCACGCCGCGATGAACCACAAGGGCCAGCCCACCGTGATCCTCGCCCAGACGAAGAAGGGCTACGGCATGGGCCACTGGGGCCAGGGCAAGATGACGACGCACCAGCAGAAGAAGCTGGACGACGAGGCGCTCATCGCCTTCCGTGACCGCTTCTCGCTGCCGCTCACGGACGAGCAGGTCACGAAGATCGAGTTCCATCGCCCGCCCGCCGACAGCCCGGAGATGAAGTACCTCCACGCGCGCCGCGAGGAACTCGGCGGCTTCCTGCCGAAGCGGATCGGCAAGAGTGCGACGCTGCCGGTGCCGTCGGTGGAATCGCTGCAGAAGATTCTCGATGGCACGAACGGCCGCGAGCTGTCGACGACGATGGTCTTCGTGCAGATCCTCACGCAATGGCTGAAGGACCCGGCGATCGGCAAGCACATCGTCCCGATCGTCGCCGACGAAGCGCGCACATTCGGTATGCAGGCGCTCTTCCGCCAGGTCGCGATCTACTCGTCCGTGGGCCAGCTCTACGATCCCGAAGACAAGGACGAACTGCTGTACTACAAGGAATCGAAGGACGGCCAGATCCTGGAAGAAGGCATCAGCGAGGCCGGTGCGCTCTCGTCGTGGATCGCTGCGGCGACCAGCTACAGCGCGCACGGCGTGCCGATGCTGCCGTTCTACATCTTCTATTCGTGCTTCGGCTTCCAGCGCATCGGCGATCTCGTCTGGGCCGCCGGCGACTCGCGTTCCCGCGGCTTCCTGCTCGGTGCGACGGCCGGCCGCACGACGCTGTCGGGCGAAGGTCTCCAGCACGAGGACGGCTCCAGCCACCTGCTCTTCTCCACCGTGCCGAACTGCGTGGCGTACGACCCGGCGTTCGGCTACGAAGTGGCGCTCATCATCCAGGACGGCGCGCGCCGGATGCTGGAGGAGCAGGAGGACGTCTTCTACTACGTCACCGTGATGAACGAGAACTACGCGCACCCGGCCATGCCGGCGGGCGCGGAGGCCGGCATCATCAGGGGCATGTACAAACTGCGTGCGGGTGCCGACGAAGGCAAGAAGGGCAAGGGCGCCAAGCCCCGTGCGCAACTGCTGGGTTCCGGCACCATCCTTCGCGAAGTCATCGCGGCTGCCGATCTTCTCGAGCAGGACTGGGGTGTCGCGAGCGACATCTGGAGCGTGACGAGCTTCACGGAACTGCGTCGCGACGGCCTCGCGGTCGAGCGCGACAACCGGTTCCATCCCGAAGCCGCGGCGAAGAAGACCTGGGTCGAGCAGTGTCTCGACGACACGCTGGGCCCGGTCATCGCCGCCACCGACTACATGCGCTCCGTGGCCGACTCGATCCGCACGTGGGTCCCGCGCAAGTACGTGACGCTCGGCACCGACGGCTTCGGCCGCAGCGACACGCGCGCCGCGCTGCGCGACTTCTTCGAGGTGGACCGCCACCACGTGGTCGTCGCGACACTGCGTGCGCTGATGGACGAAGGCAGCGTGAAGCCGGAGGTCGTGAAGCAGGCGATCGACAAGTACGGCCTGGCGACGGAACGCGCGAACCCCTGGGATCACTGACCCGGCACCGGCGCCGTCCGCGATGTCTGCCAAGGCGAGACCGGCGCGGTTCGAGGATCTCCTCGACCGCTACGATGCGCTGCTCTTCGATGCCTATGGCGTCCTCGTCCACGGCACCGGCGTGATGCCGGGCGCCGTGGAGACGGTCGCGGCCCTCGAGCGCTCCGGCAAGCCGTGGTACGTGGTGACGAACGACGCCTCGACGCTGCCGGCCAACGCCGCAGCGAGATACCGTCAGCGCGGCCTGTCTCTGGACCCCGCGCGAATCGTCACATCGGGGATGCTGCTGCGGTCGTGGTTCGAGGCGCATGACCTCCGCGGCGCGCGCTGCGCCGTGCTGGGCCCGCCCGACGGCGTTGCGTATGTGGCACTCGCCGGCGGCGTCCCGGTCGGCATGGGCGAACCCTTCGACGTGCTGGTGATCGCGGACGAGTCGGGCTTCCCGTTCCTCGACTGGATGGACGCCACCCTGACGCTGCTGATCCGGCAGATCGACGCCGGACGCGCACCGCACCTGGTGCTCCCCAACCCGGACATCCTGTACCCGAACGGCACGAACGCGTTCGGCTTCGCCGCCGGCAGCGTCGCACTGATGTTCGAAGCCGCGCTCGCCCGCCGCTATCCGCAGCGCACGGACCTTCGGGAAGCCGGAACCGCTGTTGTACGAACACGCGCTGGCACTCGCCGGCTCGCGCAACGCAGTGATGTTCGGCGACCAGATCGAGACGGACATCGCAGGCGCCATCGCCGCCGGTATCGACTCGGCCCTGCTCACGCTGGGCGTGAGTCTCGAGGACATGGCCTCCGTACCCGAATCACAGCAGCCCACCTGGGTGCTCGGCCGGCTGGCCGGTTAGTCGGCGCCGTACCGGAAATGCAAAAGGCCGGGTTTCCCCGGCCTTTTCTCATTGCAACCTTCGATCCGGCATTACGCCTTCGAACGGCGCCGCGCGAAGGCCAGCGCCGCAAGGCCGAGGCCCAGCATTGCGTAGGTCGACGGTTCCGGCACCGGCACGGGCTCGCCGTAGATGAAGTCGTCCATCACGACGCCATCCAAGCCCTCACCGAACGTGCCGTCCTGGCGGAGGACGGCAGTGCCCACGTCGATGACGACCTTGTAGATCACGGCCGACTCGAACGTCGCGCCGGTGAAGCTCAGCGCGCCGCTGCCACCGCGGGCGATGTCCACCGAGAGGAGCAGATCCCCGCCGACGTCGAAGAAGTTCATCTTCCCGCCGCGGGTCTCGACATCCTCGAACACGGCGCCGAAGGCATTGGTGGTGGCCCGGACGGTCGGACGGATCGGATCGAAGAACCTGACCTCGGTCGTCAGGGAATCGATCGGGGCGAACATGCGCTCGCCGCTGAATGGCACGAAGTGGGCGGGGAAACCGAAGGCCAACGGCTCGCCAGAGGCGGTGCTGGAACTCACCTGGAACTTGTTCGGACCAGAGTTGCTGAACTCGAGGCCGCGGGCCCGGCCGCCGGAACCGCTGTTGAAGAAATTGCCTGCGATCAGGTTCGGATCGGAACTGCTGTCCGGGACGCCGTCCCAGTTGATCTCGCGCCGACCGCCGGCAAAGTTCGCGGCGCCCGTGTTCGCGGCACCGCCGCCCAGCGCCGTACGGAAGTCGGTGACCGTTTCGGTGACCTGGGCCACCGTGCCGTTGTCCGAGAACACGGAGATGGCCCACGAAGGTGCGCTGAAACTGCCGGCCAGGATGGCGGCAGCAATGGCTGTCTTGAAGTTCATGTCAGGTCTCCAGCAAGGTAGGTACCGCTTGTTGTTGTTTGCCAGAATGCGTCGGACCGGCTGCCTGATTCCCTCACTGCGTTCACCGGCGGCCAACGGGCTATTTCCCCGAAGTCTAGTCACCAACTCCCGAAGACTTCAAGTGCCTTGGGGCGCCTTGGATGTGGCGCCGTGCAGCGCGCCACTGCACCCGATGCCGTAAGCTCCGCCGTCCTCCGCCCCCCGCACCGCTCCCGTCATGCCCGACACCCGCCGTCCCGTCGACACCCGCATCGCATTGCTGATGGCATTCCTCTGCTCGCTCTGGGGCTTCACGCACATCACGACCAAGCTCGCCGCGCCGGACATCTCGGAGGTCATGCAGGGTGGCCTGCGGTCCGGCCTGGCGGCGGTCCTGCTCTTCCTCTGGGCGCGCGCCCGGGGCACCCCGCTCTTCGGCAGGGACGGCACGCTGGCGGCCGGCATCGTCGCCGGGCTGATGTTCGCGGGGGAGTTCGCCTTCGTCTTCGCGGGGCTCGCCCGGACGGGGGCGTCGCGGCTGGTCGTATTCCTGTACGTGGCGCCCTGTCTCACGGCTCTCGGGCTGCACCTCTTCGTCCCCGGGGAGCGCCTGCGGCCGTTGCAATGGGCCGGTGTGGCCCTGGCATTCGCGGGGATCCTGACGGCCTTCGGCGACAGCTTCACGACGGCGAAGGCGTCGCTCACGGGCGATCTCTTCGGCGTCGTCGCTGCGGTGCTGTGGGCGGCGACCACCGTGTTCATCCGTGCCACCAGACTCGCGAACATCAGCGCGGCGAAGGTGCTCTTCTATCAGCTGGCAGTGTCGGGCCTGCTGCTGCCGGTGCTGTCCCTGGCAATGGGGGAACCCGGCGTGATCCGCTTTTCGGCGATGGCCATCGCGTGTCTGGCGTTCCAGGGCGTGGTGGTCGCGTTCGCCAGCTACCTCGCGTGGTTCTGGCTGCTCACGCGGTACCTCGGCAGTCAGCTGGCGGTGTTCAGCTTCCTGACGCCACTCTTCGGGGTCGCGTTCGGTGTCGTGCTCCTCGACGAACCCGTCACGGGGGCGTTCGTGGCCGCGGTGATCCTGGTGGGGGCCGGGATCGCGCTGGTGAGCCGGCGGGGGTGAGCGCCTTGTAGGAGCGGGCCATGCCCGCGAAAGCGATGGTTCCGGTTGAAGCGTTTCCTTGCATCCACCGCTTTCGCGGGCATGGCCCGCTCCTACAAGGCCAGGCCCCCGCTACCGGGCGCCCCCTCTGCGACCGCCGAGCATCCACTGCACACCGACCGCCGACAATCCGCACGCGGCGATGATCCCCGCCATCGGCAGCGCCGTGCCGTCGTGCAGACGCCCGGCGAGCGTCCCGGTCACGGCGGCGAGCGCGAACTGGATCGTCCCGAACAACGACGACGCTGTCGCGGCCTGGCGCGGAAACGACGCCATCGAGGCCGCAGCCGCGTTCGGGAACGTGAGTCCGAGCGACGCGATGTACCCGAAGAGCGGCACCATCAGCAGCGGCAGGCCCCCGACGCCGGTGGCGGCCACCGCGACCAGCAGCACGCCGCAGATGGCATTCGCCGCATGGGCGAGCTTCAGGATGTGCTCCATCGGGCGTGTCGACAGCAGGCGGCGATTCCATTGCGACGCGGCGATCAGCCCGAGCGCGTTGCTGCCGAAGAGCCAGCCGTAGGCACCTGCCGGCACGCCGTACACCTCGATGAAGACGAAGGGCGACGCCGAGATGTACGCAAACATCCCGGCCTGAGCGAGGGCACCGCCGAGCGTGGGCCGGAGGAAGCGGCGGTCGGCGAGAAGTCGGTACCAGGCAAGCCGCGCATCACCCTCGACAGCCCGTGCCGGATGCGCCGGCCGCGTCTCGGGCAACCACGCGAGCACAGCGATCAGGCAAGCGACGCCGAACGCCACCAGAACCCAGAAGATGGCCCGCCAGCCGGCGTGCGCGAGCACCCAGCCACCCGCGAGCGGGGCGAGGATCGGCGCGAGGCCCATCACCAGCATCAGCAGGGACAGCACCCGGGCGGCCTCTTCCGGCGCATGCCGGTCGCGGACGACGGCACGGGAGATCACCATGCCCGCGCACGCGCCAGCCGCTTGCAAGGCGCGCCAGGCGATGAGGGCATCCAGGCTGCCGGCCATGGCGCAGCCGGCGCTCGCGACGACGAACAGCGCGATCCCGGCGATCAGCGGTGGACGGCGGCCGATGCGATCGGCGAGTGGCCCGTAGGCGAGCTGGCCGAGGGAGAGGCCGACGAAGAACGAGGACAGCGTGAGCTGCACGCCCGCCGCATCGGAGCCGAGGTTCCGGGCGAGTGCAGGCAGCGCAGGGAGATACATGTCGATCGACATCGGACCGAACGCGGTCAGCATGCCGAGGACAAGGAGCAGGCGGAGACGACCCGCGTCGTTCATGCAGCCACCCTGATCGACGTCGCCCGAAACCCACTCGGCAGTGCGACGGAGCGGGCTGCCGCGAGCAGCGTCACCCGCCGAGGAACGCGCGGTCGACGAAGAGCCACAAGCCGACCACCAGGATCACGGACGAAATGGCGGCGACCATCTTCGGCTCCCAGGACCGGTTGCGCAGCTTGAGCAGGATGGGCAGCACGATGATCACCACCACGGCCTGCCCGGCCTCGACGCCGAGATTGAAGTTGAGCAGCGCGAGGACGAGGTTCTCCTTCGGCAGGCCGATCTCGCGCAGGACGCTCGAGAAGCCGAATCCGTGGATCAGCCCGAAGAGGAAGCTCACGGCCCAGCGTCGCGACATCGCGAAGCGCGGCAACAGGTTCTCCGCGGCGACGTAGGCGATGGACAACGCGATGGCCGCCTCGACAAGCGCACCGGGCAGCGCGACCACTTCGAGCGCCGCCAGTGCGAGCGTGACGCTGTGGGCAATGGTGAACGCGGTGACGATCTTCAGGACCTGGATGAGGTTGCCGCCGCGGAGGATCAGCGCCAGCAGGAACAGCAGGTGGTCGTAGCCGGTGAGGATGTGCTCGATCCCGAGCGGGAAGAAGCTGCCTGCACCGCGACCCGCGCTGGCATCCGCATCGATCTGCACCTTCGTCTCGGGTGCTTCCTGCCCGAACGCGAACTGATGGCTGCCGCCGCTCCACGTGATCAGCATGAGCGCGTGGTACGAATCGCCCATGACCGTCGGCATGTCGTCGCGGATCGTCAGTTGCGCGGGCGCTGCGGGGCAGCGGAACTCGATCGACGCCTTCGCGCCGGGTGGGGTCGTGCCGGTGCCGTTGATCTCGCCCGGGCCCGGCAGGCAGCGGCCGCGGTCGGATGTGATGACGATCCGATCGCGCAGCGTCTCCAGCAAGGGCCGCATGTCGGGCTCGACACCCGCCACGCCGACGCGCATGCGGTCGGCCACGGGCCCCGGCGGGATGCTGTTGAAGGTGATCGCGTACGAGAGGGTCTCGCCGCGCAGGGTCAGCGTCGCGAGGCCGGTGAGGCCGCCGGTGTGGGCATGCGCCACCGACGCGACGATGCTGACCAGCAAGCCGGCGATCCACGCCAGGGACGGGATCTGCAGACGGCGCGCTGACCGCATCGTGGCAACAACCTCAGGGGGTCTTCGGGGCGGGGCCGGGCGACACCGCCGAAGCTGGCGCCGTCGGCGCGGCAGGTACCGCGGGCGCCGGCGCGTCGGTGGCGGAGGCGGAGGCGGCCGCCTTCGCCGTGGCCACCAGCTTCGCGAGGTTCTCGAACTGGTACGCCGCGACGGTGTAGACCCGGTCGCCACCGATAGGCAGCACGTACTGGCTGGTCGCGTCGGGTGCGATGTCGCCGGTCGCGTACTGGGCCATCGGCTGGGCCTCGCCGGGGCGGTAGACGAGGATGACCATCCCCGGCGTGGTGACCCCGAAGGCGTTCTCTTTCGGGTCGAGCCGGAAATCTCGTTCGAGACGCGCGGCACTGAAGGCCGCGACGGCACGACCGATGGTCTCGGCGAGCACCGGGTCGGTCTGGTGTCCGTGTGCGCCGTCGACCTTCGCGTGCACACCATGGTAGAACCAGACCCCCGCGGGATCCCGCTCGAAGCGGTGCATCTCGCCGGCTGCGACGATCTCGAGGGCACCGATCTGGTCGAGCGGTGCAGTCACGAGCATCCGTTCCCGGCCGGCGAGGCCCACCATCTCCAGGCCCTCCTTCTCGCGTTCGTTGCGCTCGACGACCACGATGACCGCGATCAGCGCAATGACGAGGCCCCAGACCGCGACGAGGCGCGGGCGGATGCGTCCGTTGCTCACCGCTGTTTCCACCAGACCGCGATGCCAACCACCGCCAGCAGCGCGGGAATCAGGATGACGCAGAGGAAGAGCGTGGCCTTCATCTGGCGGTTCGTCATGTTGACGCGCGGGATGTCGTGATTGCGGGGCTCCACGCCGATCAGGTTCTCCTGGGCGGCCAGGTAGTTCACGGTGTTCAGGAACAGCGCACCGTTGCCCATGATGTTGAAGAACGAGTTTGTCGCGAAATCGGAGTCGCCCGCGATGGCGATGCGGGACTTCCGCACGGCAGTGCCGGGCTTGCCACCGACATCCTCCGCCGTCGCGCCGACGGCACCCGCCTTGTCCGCGCCGTGCTGCATCATCGCGGACGTGACGGCCGATACAGGCTTCCGCGTGAGCAGCACCATGATCGTGTTCGGCCCGCTCTGATCCTTCCCTTCGTCGTACTCCACCCGGTCGGGCGTGAACTCGCCGAAGCTCTTCTTGGACGAGTTCACGAGCGGGATCACGGCGCTGCCGGGCACGCGTTTCTCGGTGGGCGAGAGCGAGCGCGCACCGGGGAAGAACGACATTGGGAGGCCCTGTGTGATCTGGTGGCGGTTGTAGTCCGACACCGCGGGTGCGGAAGGATCGGCCCAGAAGTGGCTCGCGTCGTCGATCACGAGATCGTTGTCGAGGTTGACGCCGAGCGACTCGATGACGGGCTCCAGGCCGGTGCGCACGAACGGGTCGAACAGGAAGAACGCGTTGCCGCCCTTGTCGAGATAGTCGCGCACGGCCTTCACCTCGTTCGCCATGAGCGGGGACTTGGCGCCGACGACCAGCAGCAGCGCACATCCATCGAGCGACGCATCGGCGCGCATCAACGAGACCTTGCCGACGGTGTAGTTCATCGCCTCCAGGGCAGTCCGTGCCTTCGCCATCCCGTGCTGCTCGTGGATGATGAACTGGGAGCCCAGACCGTGGCTGTGACCGGCATCGCCTTCCATGTGGTCGTGCGACTCGAGGCTGAACGGGTCGGGCTCGCCGTGCCCCTCGAGAAAGCAGAGGCGCTGCGTGCTGCCGCGCGACACGCGGAGGATGCCGTTCGCGATGTCGGTCTCGCTGCCGCCGTTCACCTGGAGCTTGCGGGTCTCGCTGCGCATCAGCGCAGTGCCCGCGAACTGGACCCCCATCATCCGCGCCTGCGCCGGATTCAGCATCGGGTCGAAGAACTCGACCGTGATCAACTTGTTCAGCGCGGCGGCCTGCTGATACAGCTCGACCGTCTCCCGCATCATCGGATCGTGGAAGAAGGTGATGTGCACCGGCTTGTCGATCTTCTCAAGCATCGACACCGTCTGGGGCGACAGCGAGAACTGCCCGCCCTCGCTCATGTCGATGCGGTGCGGGAAGAGCAGCGAAAGCCACGCCACCGCCGACAGCGCGAGCACGACACCCAGAGAGTAGAGCGCGATCTCGCCACGACGCTGGCGGAGCATGCCGGCGAGTTCGACGCGCAGCGCGTAGGCGCCGACGGCGGTCAGCGCGGCACCGAGCAGTGCGGTGAGCGCGATCCAGACGCCGCCCTCCAGAAGCAGGCTCTTCAATGCGAGCGAGACGGCGAGCAGCGCGATGCCGACGAGGAGCGCGAGTCCGGCGCGGAACGATGTGCCCATGGTCAGCGCTTCCACTGAAGATAGCTGGCGTTGAGCGACAGAGCGATGCCGCACACGACCAGATAGAACGTGACCCCCTCGCTCCGCACCAGCCCCTGGATGAAGGCGGAGAAATGCTGCGAGAACGACAGGTAGCCCAGCAGACCGCGCAGCTCGGGCGAGGCCTGGAAGTTCTGCAGATGCCCGATGAACCAGAAGCCGAGCAGCACGCAGACCGTCACGAGTGCCGCGACGATCTGGTTCTGCGTGAACGACGAGAAGAGCTGTCCGATCGCGATGCAGGCCATGCCGAGCAGCACGAACCCGATGTAGCCCGCCGCGATGGTGCCGGTCTCGGGGTTGCCGTACAGGTAGAGCGGCACGAGATCCACCATCGTGCCGGCCGTCATCAGAAGCAGGATGGTGACGGCGCCCAGGAACTTCCCGAGTACCAGTTGCCACGACTTGAGCGGCAGGGTTATGAGCAGTTCCATGGTGCGCGCGCCGTACTCGGCCGAGAAGAGACGCATCGACACCATCGGGATCACGGAGAGCAGCAGGACGCCCATGTTCTGGAACGTCTCGGCCATCGTGGCCGTGCCCGTGAGGAAGATGTTGTACATGAAGAAGTAACCGGCACCGACCAGGAAGACCGCCACGACGAAGTAGGCGATGGGCGACCGGAAGTAGGTCGCGATTTCCTTGCGGTAGACGGCGAGCATGCCGTTCATGGGGGGAGACTCCTGTGAGCGCGCATCGGCACCAGTCGGGCCATGCACGATCGCCCGGCCTCTGCGAGCCGGTACGTCGAAACCAGTCGGGTCATGCCGCTGCCCTGCCGTCGGCCGGCGAATCGGCCACGTAGCGGAGGAAGATGTTCTCGAGCGTCGGCTGTTGGCGCTTCAGTTCGTGCAGCGACCAGCGCGTCGCGACGGCGCGGGCGATGAGGGCTTCGATGCCGTCGCGCACATCCGTCTGGCACTCGACGGCGAGCGTGCCGCTCCCATCGGCCGGCACCTGGACCGCGACGTCGGTCACCCCGTCGACACCGAGGAGCGCATCGCGCACGGCGTCGGCGGGCCCGGCCACGCGCAGCAGCACGCGGCTGGTCTGTTCCGACGCACGTTGCAGATTGGCGGGGGAATCGATGGCGAGCAATCGCCCGTTGCTGATGATGGCAACACGCCGACAGATCAGGGTGACCTCCGGCAGGATGTGTGTGCTGATCAGAACCGCATGGTTCTCGCCGAAGGCGCGTATGACTTCGCGCGTCTCCTGGATCTGTCCGGGGTCAAGGCCTGCGGTGGGCTCGTCGAGGAGCAGCACCTCGGGGTCCCCGAGGAGTGCCTGAGCGAGGCCCAGTCGTTGACGGTAGCCCTTGGAAAGCTTGTAGATCTCGCGCTTGGTGACCGTCTCGAGACGGCAGGCGGTCATGACCCGGTCGAGCTCACGGGCGATACCTGCTCGGGGAACACCCTTCACCTGCGCGACGAATCTCAGATAGGCGGACACGTCGAGCGTGTCGTACAGCGGCGGCTGTTCGGGCAGGTAACCCAGACGTCGGGCCGCCTCCTCGTTCTGCGTCGCCATGTCGTAGCCGGCCACCTTGACGGTGCCCGTGGTGGCGGTCGTGAAGCCGGCGATCATGCGCATGGTCGTGGTCTTGCCGGCACCGTTGGGGCCGAGGAAGCCCACCACCTCGCCCTTCTCCACCGAGAAGGTCATGTCGTGCACGATGGTCCGCGGACCATAGCGCTTCGACACGTGGTCGAGCTGGATGGCAGTACTGGATGAAATCACGGCAACTCGAAAAAAAAAGCCCCCCCGCATCGGGGGGGCTTGATCGGTAACTGGACCGGAATGCTGCTGGAATTACTTGATCCAGCGACCACCCTTGTCTTTGTATTGGTCACCGTCGTGCGCCATCAGGATTTCGGCGCCTTCGAGGTCACGCATCGCCTTCAGGCGGTTCAGGGACTTGAAGTAGTCCTGAACGCTGTAGTTCAGACCGGCAGCGTAGCCTTCCAGGTTTTCCTTCATCCAGACCGCATCCTGCGTGATCACGATCGTCTTGCCAGCCGTCTTGACCTTCATCGACTGGTGACCGAGCGTGTGACCGGGGGTCGACAGGATCATCATAGAGCCATCACCGAAGATGTCGTAGTCGCCTTCCAGTTCCACGAAGTTGAAGTCGCGCGTGCCGTCGATGTCGGCCTGCACGAAGGAACCGTTAAGAGCACGGCCCTGGAACTTCTCGGGCCACCAGCCCTGATAAAGCTCTTTCTTCTGGATCAGGTGGATGGCGTTCGGGAACATTTCGATGTTGCCGATGTGGTCCAGGTGGGAGTGCGAGTGCACGACTGCCTTGACCTTGTCGACGGAGTAGCCCAGCTTCTTCAGCTGCATGTCGATGACGTCTTCGCGCTTCTGGGAAGGCTTCAGGAAGTCGCAGTTGCCCGCTGCCCAGTGGGTCTTGCAGCCACCATCGCCGACGGCGACGTTGTTACCCGTGTCGAACACGACCAGACCCTTCGGGTGGTCGAGGATCCACATGCTGACCGGGATCGTGATGTCACGAGCGGTCGGGTACGTGGGGATCAGGCCCTGGATGTTGAAGGGGCCGAAGAAGCCGGAGGTGGTCCAGTAGACCTTGGGCTCGGCAGCAGAGGTCACGGATGCACCGACGGCGCACAAGAGACCGATCAAAGCGGAGGCGATACGGCGGGATTTCATCGTTGCTCTCTCCTTCCTGTTTGGGTGCCTTCGCGAATGCATCGGCGGCCCGTTGTTTTCTTGACTTACCGACCGCGCCCCACGTGGACATGCTTCTCGTGAGCAGTCTTCACGGGGCGGATCCTGCGGCGTGACGTTTGGACAGACTTCGGGAATGCTCCGAAACCTCGATCACGGGGCGGAGAATAGGAGAACCCGACCGGGCGTGTAAAGCAATCTATCGCGCCTTCTTGGCCAAGCGGCGTAAGACGTTTCCGATTCGGGTATGAAGGCAGGAAGAACGTCTTCGAGGACCTCCAAACACCACTGTTTCGCCCTCCCTGGACCGGCGACGCATCACGAGATGAGCCCACCATGCACACGCCCTTCGAGCGACTCGATTTCCACGGATTGCCCGCCCTGCGTCTCACCGGCCGCGACGGCGCCACCGCCATCGTCACCGACTACGGCGCCCACGTGGTGTCGTGGCAACCCGCCCGCGGAGGTGACCGCCTCTACCTCAGCGATCGATCGCCGTTCGGTGGCGGTCGACCCATCCGGGGCGGGGTCCCGGTGATCTTTCCGCAGTTCGGCCCGGACGGCCCGCTGCCGCGGCACGGGTTCGGGCGGACCATGGACTGGATCCCCATCGAGACCCACGACGGCGGGGACTTCGTGCGGGCGACCTGGCGGCTCACCGCGACCGAAGAGACACGACGGATGTGGCCCTTCCCGTTCGCTGCGGAAGTCACGGTGCTGCTGGAGGGGAATCGCCTGGACGTCGAGCTGGCGATCGAGAACACCGGGACGGAAACGTTCGACTTCACTGCCGCGCTGCACACCTACTGCCGGGTGTCCGACGTCGAGCTGGCGGCGCTCGAGGGGTTGTGCGACGCGCGGTATCGGGACCAGACGGACAGTCATCGGCGCCGGGAAGACCGCGACGATGCTCTGCGGGTGTCAGGGGAAGTGGATCGGATCTACGAGAAGCCACCCCTCGAGCAGCGCCTCGTCACCGGAGGCGGCACGCTGGCGATCACCCGGGAGGGCTTCCCGGATGTCGTGGTGTGGAACCCGTGGGAAGTGAAGTGCGCCACCATCGCCGACATGCCGCCAGACGGCTTCCGCCGCATGCTGTGTGTGGAGGCGGCCGCGGTGGCGCAGCCGGTCTCGCTGGCGGCCGGTCAGGAATGGAGCGGCCGCCAGAGCCTCGACGCCGGCTGATCCGCCCCAGGGCTGGGCACCGCCGGGTTACATCCTGGCGGCGAAGTGCTCCACCAGGCGATGCAGTGCCTGCGACGTCTCCGCCAGTTCCGTCGATGCCGAGGCCACGTCGCGAATGCTCTGGACGTTGTTCTCGTTCATCGCATTCATGCGCTCCATGCTGGTCGCGACCTCCTGCGACGCCTGCGACTGCTGCTGCAGCATGGTGGCAATGTCCCGCGCGGAGGACGCGACACCGCGGCTTGCCTCGGTGATGGACCCGAGGCTGTCGCTCGAAGCACGGATCAGGTCGGTGCCTCGATGCACCTCCTCCACGGCGGCGTCCATCGTCTTGGTGGCATCGGCAGTCCCTGCCTGAACCTCGCGAACGGTGGCGGCGATGTCGACGGTGCTGGCGCGGGTGCGCTCGGCCAGCTGGCGCACCTCGTCGGCCAC
>VYME01000080.1_pt1 | contig 50501 bp, 54 predicted proteins | sample 5115281 | NCBI WGS metagenome assembly VYME01 (sample SAMN12291780, study PRJNA351875) | freshwater metagenome | isolation source: freshwater lake | place: USA: Michigan, Wintergreen Lake | collected 2013-08-08
CATCGCCTCGCTTATGGCGTCGCACGCGGCTTCCAGCCGGGCGCGCGGATCGGCGCCGCCGGCGGGCGGCAAAGCCAGCATCGCGTCCGCCTTTGCGGCCAGCGCCGCCAGCGGCTTTTCGGCGTCTTCGATCATCGCGCGGCGCGCCATCCAGCCGGCGAAGCAAGTCGCAAGGATCAGCGCCGCCAGCGCTGCGCCGGATGCGCGCCGCAGCGCCAGCGCCTCGGCCAACGAGGCATCCAGTTGCGCCCGTCGCAGCGCGATCGCGCGATCCAGTGCCTCGGCAAGCGGCAAGGTCCGCTGCCGGATATCCTGGCGCAGAAAGCCGGCGACCGCATGGCGGTCGGCCGTCGCCAGGATCAAAACCGCTTGGTCGAGCGCGCCTTCCATCCGCAGAATCAGGACTTCGATTTCGGCGGCCAGCGCGCGCTCGGCCCCCGGCGCAGGGACGAGCCCCGCGCGATACGCGGTCCAGGCCGAAGCGGCGCGACGGCGCGCCGCTTGGAGCGCGAATCCGGCGGCCTCGAAGCCCGTTCGGCGGTCCGCGATCCCGCCGAGGGCTTCGGGCACATCGTACGCATAGGCATGCGCGACGTTGTGCAAACCGGCGATCGCGGCCAAGCCCGACCGTTCGAACTCGGCCAGCGCATCCCCGCCGCGGTGGATCGCGCCGCCGCCCAGGATCGCCGAGAAGCAAGCGCACGCGACCGCGATCGCAAGCCATAAACGCGCCTTGGCGGTGACGGCGGTCTTCAAAGGCAGCCCCGGTGTCGGCATGCGTCGGCCGTTCCGGCCGCGACGATGCGCCGGTGCGGATGCCGCCTCAACCGCTGGCCCAGGCTTCGTCGACGGGGAAGTAGCGCGCGGCGAATCGGTAAGTGGCGCCGACTTTGCGCTGCTGGGCGGGATTGCGCTCGATCGTTTCGTTCGCCCATGTCGCCAGCAGATCGTCCCAGCGCATCGTTTCGCCGTGCAGCCAGTCGCGCGCCTGGCGGACATAAATGATCTGCCGGCCGAGATTGAGGATCGTGTTGGCGGTCTCGCCGGTCTGTGCGTCGACCTCGTCCAGGCGCTGTTCGTAGCGGCGGACGGGCTTGTCGAGCAATTGCACGACGCGCGCGAGGCTGTCGGCGATCGCGCGCTCGCGCTTGTAGCCCGCCTGCAGGCGGCGGAACAAATCGATCAGGCGGCGCATCTGGCCGACCTTTTCGCGCAACGCCTCGATATAGGAAAGCTCGGTCGCCAGCCGCTCGACCGAGTCGATGACTTCGCCCTTGCGCTCCTCGGGCAGGCCCATGCGCTGCGCGAGCTTCGAAAATGCCCCCTGCACCTTCGTTTTGACGGCCGGATCGGTCGCCATCGCCGCGAACTCGACGGCGCTTTCCGCCTTCGAGCCTTCGCCCATCCAGGCGAGCAGACCGGCGGCGATACGGCCATGCGCGGTCTCGAGGTGGTGCTTTTCCACCCGCCACGACGCCGTGCCGTCGATCAGCTCCGACGGGATCGCGTCGCCGGGATGGATCGCCGGAACGTATTTCAACGCTTCGGGAATTTCGTCGAGCAGCTTGCCGTCGGCCGAGTCGGGCTCGATTTTGAAATAGGCGCGCAACGCTTCGATGCTCATGGACGCGCGCAAATCGCCCAGATCGACGCTGAAGACCGGTTCTTGCGTCGTATCGTCGCGAACGAACGCGGCTTTGGGCGCGCCGAAAACCTTGTGCGCGAACTCGAAGCGGCGCTGAGCGGCGGCGGATTTGGGGGCGCGGTTCAGCGCCTCGTCCGGTACCGTCGCGCCAGGTGCGTCGGCGATAGAAGCGGCCGGCATATCTGGCTCCTGATGACGAACCGGAATCTGCGCCGAAAAGATGAATCGCGGCTTAAAGATTCCGCATCAGACGGCCCCCCATTCGGACGCGATGGGGAAATGCCGGGCCTTGACCGGGCGCGATGCTGGGCCGGATTTGGCGCGCATGGCCCGTCCGGCGGCCGGCGTCGGCAGGCCGGGTGCGGGTCGCGAAGGCGGCGCGTCGTTTTCCATTTGCCTGTAACTTGAGGCGGCGATATCGGACTGAGTGAGGATTCTGGCACCGCAATACGTCGAAATCTGAATGTCCACCCTGATTCGGAAAATTTTCTGACACGATGAGAATCGTCGTCGACCCCGACCGGCAGGCTTGGTTTGACGCGGCCGCGCGAATGCCCTTCTTTCCTTTGCAGCAGGATTGGGAGTATGGGCTGGCCGCGCGTTGGCAGGGGCGCGACGTGCGGCGCCTCGTGGCGCTGGCCGATGACGGCGCGCCCGTCGCGTGCCTGCAGGCGGTCGGGCGCCGCTGGCTCGGTTTTTTCGAAATCTGGCTGGGCTTGCGCGGACCTGTCGGCGATATGCGCGCCGCCGCCGATTTCGCGAAAGCGTTGCCCGGATGGCCCTTCGCGGCGCGGTTGTTGGGTCCGGAGATCGCGGCGGACCCCGCGAATGCGGCGCGCTGGCGAGGCATGGCGCGCGTCCATACCGGGCCGACGCTGGCGCTGTGGCGGCTCGACGACACCAACGAGGCGGGATTGCGCGCGCGGCTGAAACAGAAATGGCGCAATCGTCTGGCCGTCGCCGAGCGTTCAAACCTGCGCGTCGAGTTGGCGCCGCGCGGCAAATGGGTCGATTGGGTGATCGAGCAAGCCGACGCGTTGCGCGCGAAAAAGGGCTTCGAAGCGCCGCCCGCCGCGTTCGTCGCGCGACTTGCCGAACTCAAGGCCGCGCGCGAATGCCTGGTCGCGGTCGCGCTCGACAAGCGCGAGCCGGTGGCCGGCGCCTTGTTTCTGCGCCACGGCCGCGACGCCACCTATTACGTCGCGGCGTCGTCGGATGCGGGGCGCAAACGCAACGCGGCCAATCTCGTGCTGTGGCGCGCGGCGCTCGCGCTGAAAGAATCGGGCGTGCGCACGCTCGATCTGGGCGTCGTCGAAACCGAGCGCAGCGCGGGTCTCGCGCGTTTCAAGCTCGGCACGGGTGCCGCCCTTTTCGAACTCGCGGGGACGTATATATGAGCGGCGTCTACGGCAAAACGATACCCGCCGCCAAGCGCACTTGGCGCGCGCTTGCCGTGCCGCTGTGGCGTTACGCGGTGCCGCTGCTGCTGGCGCTCACGCTGCTCGACGCGATCGTCTTCCTCGCCCTGAACGAAGCTTTCGGCGCGTGCTACGGCGCGTTCGCGTGGTTCGGAATCTGTTAGGACGCGACCGGAATATCCGCGCGCGTGCCCACTTCGGCGGCGATGCGCGCGAACGCTTCTTCGACCGTGACCGCCCCCAGATCCTTGCCGGAGCGCAAACGCAGCGCAACCTTGCCCGCTTCGGCTTCCTTGTCGCCGATCACCAGCATGTAGGGGATCTGTTCGATCTGCGCGTTGCGGATCTTCTTCTGCATGCGCTCGGTCGACGCGTCGATGTCGATGCGCACGCCGCCTTCGCCGTTGGGCAGCTGCATATGCGCCAAGCGGCGCGCGACGTCCTTGGCGAAATCGACATGGCGATCGGCGATCGGAATCATCCGCGCCTGGATCGGCGACAGCCACGTCGGCAAGCGGCCGGCGTAGTTCTCGATCAGAATGCCGATGAAACGCTCGAACGAGCCCAGGATCGCGCGGTGGAGCATCACCGGGCGATGCTTGGCGCCGTCTTCGCCGATATACGACGCGTCGAGGCGCTCGGGCAGAACGAAATCGACCTGCAACGTGCCGCATTGCCAATCGCGGCCGATCGCGTCGCGCAGCACGAATTCGAGCTTCGGCCCGTAGAAGGCGCCTTCGCCCGGATTGCGCGTGGTCGCGAGACCCGCGGCGGCCGAGCCCTTTTCGAGCGCGCTTTCCGCCTTGTCCCAAATCTCGTCGGCCCCCGCGCGCTGCTCGGGCCGGTCGGAGAATTTGACGAGCAGATCCGAGAAGCCGAAATCCTTGTAGATGCCGCGCAGCAGGTCGCAGAACTTTTGCGACTCGTCGGGGATTTGATCTTCGGTGCAGAAGATATGCGCGTCGTCCTGCGTGAAGGCGCGCACGCGCATGATGCCGTGCAACGCGCCCGACGGCTCGTAGCGATGGCAAGCGCCGAACTCCGCCATGCGCAGCGGCAGATCCTTATAGGAACGCTGGCCGTGACGGAAAATCTGCACGGCACCGGGGCAGCTCATCGGCTTGATGGCGTAGAGGCGGTCTTCCTCCTCGCCTTCCTTGCCGGGCTTGGCCACGAACATCGCGTCGCGATAATTCTCCCAGTGGCCGGATTTCTCCCAGAACACGCGATCGACGAGTTGCGGCGTCTTCACCTCGACATAGCCGTCGTCTTCGAGCTTCGCGCGCATATATCGCTCGATCGTGCGGAACAGCGTCCAGCCCTTGGGATGCCAGAACACCGTGCCCGGCGCCTCTTCCTGGATGTGGAACAGGCCCATCGACACGCCCAGTTTGCGATGGTCGCGCTTCTCGGCTTCTTCCAGGCGGAACAGATACGCCTTGAGATCGGCCTCGTTCGCCCAGGTCGTGCCGTAGACGCGCGTGAGCTGCGGATTGCGGTTGTCGCCGCGCCAATAGGCGCCCGCCACGCGCATCAGACGGAAGGCGCCGACCTGGCCCGAATGCTCGACATGGGGCCCGCGGCACAGATCGACGAACTCGCCGAGCTTGTAGAGCGACACGCTCGACACGCCCGCGGCCGGATTCTCGAACAGATTGGGATCGTCGAGACCCTTCGCCGCCGTCGAGCCGCGCGACTTCAGAAGGTCGAGCAGTTCGACCTTGTAGTCCTGGTTCGTCGCCTTCATATGCGCGATCGCGTCGTCGATGGCGACTTCCTCGCGCAGGAAAGGCAGTTTGCGCTCGCGGATGCGGCGCATTTCGGCTTCGATCGCCGGCAGGTCTTCGCTGGTCAGCGGCGTGGGCGTGTGGATGTCGTAATAGAAACCGTCGGCGATCGCCGGACCCACGCCCAGTTTCGCCTGCGGATAAAGCTTCGTCACGGCGGCGGCCAGCACATGCGCGCATGAGTGGCGCATGCGTTCCAGATCCACCTCCGGCTTGCCCTTCGACCCGTCCATTGCCCTGAATTCCTTCGACCACGCGGAAAGCCGGGCAAAATAGGCCCGTGCGGCGTTTCGCGCAACGTTGCGGGACTGGCGGGAAGGGGGCGGTATGCGCTATGCCGGGCGCCGTGACCGGAAAACCTCACCCCAAACGACGTTCGCCGTTCCGCGGGCCCAAACCGCACGGTGCCGCGCAAAGCCGCGACGGCGGCCGCTCGGGCGCGCAAGCCGACAAGGGTGCGCCGCATCGGCGCGATATCCTGCGCATCGCCGGCTTGCCGGCGGTCGAAGCCTTGTTCCTGCGCGATCCCGCGGCGGTGAAGCGCCTGATCGTCGCGCCCGAAATGGCGCAAGCCGCCAGCGACCTTCTGCGCGAGGCCAATGCGCGCGACATTCCCCATCGCATCGTGCCGCAAGGCGCGCTCGACAAAATGGCGGGCACCGCGCTCAACGGCGGCATCGTCGCCGAGACGGCACCGCGTCCGGCTAAGTCCTTCGATCTGGGCCAAGCCCAGGCCTGGGCGCGCAAATGGCATCCGCTGATCGTCCTCGACGGGATCGGCAATCCGCACAATCTCGGCGCCATCGCGCGCACGGCGGCGTTTTTCGGGTTGCCGCATTTGGCGATTTCCGATCGCCAGGACCAGGCCGGACCCTCCGAAGCCGCGTATCGCGTATCCGAAGGCGGGCTCGTCTGGGTCGATCTCTATCGCATCCATCGTTTGCCCGACGTGCTGCGCCGCCTGCGCGATTTCTACGTGGTCGTCGGCACGGCGCTGGATGGCGCATCGCCCTTGCCGGTCGCCGAACTCGCCAAGGCGCCCAAGCCCGTGTGTCTCGTGCTGGGCAACGAAGAGCGCGGCTTGAGCGCCGAAACGCTGGCGGCCTGCGAGAAGGTGGCGATGCTGCCGGGTTCGGGGCGCGTGCAATCGCTCAACGTCGCCGCGACCGCCGCGATCTTCATGCACGCGCTGACCGGCGGATTGCGGCCCAGATAATGCAGATCGCGACGCCATGACCGAACCCGCGCGCGCGCCCGAGCCGGGCGAAATTCCGATCGTCGATCTGGGCGCGCTTCGCGACGGCAGCGATCCCGCACGCGTCGCCGCGGAAATCGGCGCTGCGTGCCGGGGAACCGGATTCTTTTATGTCGTCAATCACGGCGTGCCGGCGATGATCCGCGACGCGATGCTCGACGCCGGCCGCGAATTCTTCGAATTGCCGGCGGCGGAGAAGGCCAAAGTCTCGATCCTCCATTCGCGCCATAATCGCGGCTATGTGCCGTTCGAAGGCGAAGCGCTCGACCCCGGCCGGCCCGGCGATGCGAAAGAAGCCTTCAATATGGGCCGCGAATTGGCGAGCGACGATCCCGACCTGCTGGCGGGCAAGCCGTTCCACGGGCCCAATCAATGGCCCGCGACGCCGCACGATTTCCGCCCGGCCTTGCTGAATTATTTCGACGCGATGCTCGATCTAGGCCAAGACCTGCATCGCGCCTTCGCGCGCGATCTGGGGCTCGACGAGGATTTCTTCGCCGACAAGATCGACAAGCCGCTGGCGACGTTGCGCCTGCTGCATTATCCGCCGCATCCCGGCGCCTTCGACGGGCGCCAATACGGCGCCGCCCCGCACACCGATTACGGCAACGTCACGATCCTGTGGCAGGACGACGTCGGCGGGCTGGAAGTACGCGCGCGCTCGGGCGAATGGATCGCGGCCACGCCGGTCGCGGACAGCTTCGTGTGCAATATCGGCGATTGCCGGATGCGCTGGTCGAACGACGTTTACGTCTCCACGCCGCACCGCGTGGTGAACCGGTCGGGACGCGAGCGCTGGTCGGCCGCCTATTTCCTCGACCCCAACGCCGATGCGCCGGTGGTGTGCTTGCCGGGCGCGCCCGCGCGCTATCCCGACACGACCGGCGCCGCGTATCTCAAAGAACGACTCGATGCGACGTATTCTTTCCGCCGTACTTAGCTTCGTCTTCGCCGCCGGCGCCGCCGCGCAACCGCAAAGCCCCTGCGACACGCTCGCCGCCGCGATCAACAGATCGCAGGAAGCGGGCAAGCCGATGGCGGCGGTCGCGCAGGCGCTGCTCGAAACGCGCAGCGCCTATCCGGGGATCGTGCTGCCGCGCGCCGAGCCCGCGAATTTCCGCATCGGCGATCTGTCGTTCAACGCCGGGAACGGCGGCGTGTCGCGCGCCATACCCCATGTCACCGGCTTGCGCATGGCCGAGATGCGCGACGGCGGCGCGAACTGCCAGAAATTCGCCTTCTACCGCTTGGCCGACGGGGCGCCGCGCGCGACGCGCCAGATCGATTTCCCCGACGCCGCGTTCTGCGCGCCCGACGCGGCGCGGCCCATGGGGATCGGCGGGCGCGGCTATCTTGCGGCGATCGAGAACGGTCCCGCCCGCGCGCCCGAAACGATCCGTCTGTTCCGCGTTTCGCGCGCCGGGCCGCACCGCGACGTCGAATGCCGCGTGACGATCGAAGCGCGGGTCGACGGGCGCATCGTTTCGAGCGATACGCCCGATGCCGCCGCCGCCCAAGCGTTGCGCGGGCCCCTGGCGGAGCTGGAGCGCGTGCTGCCGGACCTTGGCGGCGCGTTTTTCCAGGCGGCGGAATGGCGCGCGCCCGGCTTTGACGAACGCGCGCGCGAGCGGCGGCGCCGCGTGCTGGAATTCCAAGCCGGGCAGGGGCGCTATGTCGCGACGCTGACCGTCGCCGCCCAAGGGCGGCCGTCGGACGGGATATCGGTGCGCGTCGCGCGCCTGTTCCCCGAACTCGGCAACCGGGCGCGCGAGATCGGCGGCTTCGTCTATGCCGGCGAAATTCGTTTCGTTCGCGCACTGGCACCGGCCAGCGAACTCCGCTAATTTTCCGGCCGATGAGCAACGAATCCTCCGAGCGGCGCACCCAGCCGCGCAAGCAAGTCGCGACCGGCACGATGCTGGTGGCCGGGGCCGCCTATACGGTCGTCGATTGGAGCCGCAACGGCTTCCAGATCCGCGCCGAAAGCGGCTTCGCCGTCGAAGCGCAGCCGTTCGAATTCGTGCTGGGCATCCGCGATACGGCCGGCACGGTCGAAGTGCGCGGGCGGGGCACGGTGCGCCGGTCGAGCGGCGGGACGGTCGCGGGCACGTGGGAATTGCGCAAACCGGCCGAGCAATTCGTCGAGGAAATCCTCGCGGCGTTTTTGGACGCCGGCACCGGCGTTTCCTGATCCCGTCCGGCGGCGCTTGACCCCCGCCGGCCGGCGCCCTAGCTGCCTTGGCATGCGGCGTCCCCTTCATCGCGCGCGGGCGGCCGCCATCGGCGCGGCGCTTTTCCTGGCGGGCTGCGGCGGCCCGCCCGCCCTCTACGACCGTTTGGGCGGCTTCGCGACGATGGAGCATCTGGGCGATTCGCTGGTCATCGATATCGGCCGCGATCCCGTCCTGATCAGCCGCTTCCGCGGATTTTCGCTGACGGACGTGCAGCGCCAGCGCACCGCCAACGTCGCCTTCGCTTGCGCGCTCGCGGGCGGCCCGTGCCGCTACGACGGCCCCGCGATCGAGGACGTCCATCGCGGCATGTCGATCGACGATGCCGAATTCGACCGCATGATCGCGCTGTTCGCCGCCGCCGCACGGCGCGCCTCGCCCGATCCGCAAGCCGCGACGGAATTCGTCGCGCGGTTCGAAGCGTTGCGCCCGCAGGTGGTGGAGCGGCCCGCGCCGGATCAGGGCAGAACGGCGATATCGACGATCTTGCGCGATCCCGCGCCGATCGGGCCGACGGCGGTGAATCGCCCGCTCGAAATCCCGAAGCGATAGAGATTGTTCGCCGCCACCGCGAAGCCGGTGTAGTCGCGCATGTCGGGCGTGGTGTGGATGTCGGCGGCGTCGATCGCCGTGCCCGCGGGCAGGCCGGTGGCGCCGATCGTCTGCAGCAAGCCGTCGTTCGGCGGGTCCTGGACGACATAGGCGCCCGTGCCGGAATCGAACTCGAACAATTGCGTCGCGGGCGCGTTGGGGATCGCGTTGAGATAGGCGCCCGCGGTGACGCGCGGCGGCTTGCCCGCGTTGGCGTCGCCGTCGGCGTAGCGCAAGCGGCCGTCGACCGCGGTCTGGCCGTTGTCGACATTGACGCGCAGCGACTGGCCGCGCGGCCCGATCACGCGCAAGCGGTCGGCCTGCGGGTTGAAATCGACGATCGCGGCGCCGGTGTCCTCCAGCGGCGCGCTCAACGCCGCCCCCTTGGCCGCAAAGCCGGTGCGCAGATCGAGCGTGTAGAGAATGCCCTTGTCGTCGAGCGCGTAGAGCTTCCGGTCCGCCGGGCGCACGTCGATACCCAGCACGCGGCCCTCGGTGCCGGCGATGGCGACCATCGCGGTGTCGGCCGGCCTTGCGGCGGAAAAGCGGATCAACTCGTTGCGCTCGGTCAGCGCGACCAGGTCGAACGCGGCGGCCGGCATCGCGGCGGCGGCGAGAAAAATTGCGGCGAACAAGGGGGCGCGAATCATGTCTCCTCCGGGGCCGGTGGACGCGCGCCATGTTAGCGCGGATCGCGCGCGAATAAGACCTTCTCGCCGCGCGGCGGGCGGCTATTCTCGCGGCCGATGGAAAGGCTTTCGGACGCGTTGCCGGACGATCTCGTCGCTTTGGTGGTCGACGACGACGCGTTCGCGCGCAATCTCGCGCGCAAATTGCTGGAGAGCCTCGGCGTCGCGACCGTGCTGACGGCCGAGAACGGCGCCGACGCGCTCGGCCTCGTGGCGAGCAAGTCGGCGCGCATCGATATCGTGCTGTGCGACTTGCACATGCCGGAGATCGACGGGTTCGAAGTGCGCCGGCGCTTGCGCGCCTTGGCCCCGGCGCTGCCGTTCGTGATGGTCACCGGCGATGCGCGCGAAGCGGCGATCGTGGCCGCGCGCGCGCACGAAATCTCCGCCTATCTCGTCAAGCCGATCTCGCCCAAGCAATTGCGCGCGAAGCTGGAGGCCGCGCTGCTCGTCGCCCCGCCGCCGGGTTCGAGCCCGTGGCTGCGCACCCGCGAGGGCCTCGATTTCAAGCGCGACGCCACGCCCGAACTGCGCGCGCTGTTCGACGCCTGGGACCGCGCGCGCGGCATGGCGCCGATGCCCGGCCGCGCGGCGCTGGCCGAATGGCGGCTCGACGGCCAAGGCGGTTTCGCCGAGTCCCTGGCGCTGATCGAGGTCGAGCGCCCGGGCCCGCGTTTGCGCTATCGCCATGTCGGGACGAAACTGATCGCGCGCCTGGGCCGCGACCCGGCGGGCAAATGCCTGGACGAGCAGCCCTTCCTCTATCGCCGCCACGCGGCGCCCGGCTACGACAAGGTGCTGCGCGAACGCACGCCCCATTACCGCCATGTCCGGTCGATCGAAGCGCTGTTCCTGCTCGATTACCGCCGCCTGCTGTTACCATTCGGCGACGACGGGCATGTTTCGTCGATCCTCGCTTGTTTTGTATGATCGCCGGGCTAGTTCAACCGGCATTGCAACCTTAACCGGAGGAGACTCCCCCGCATGACTCCGCTCGATTCGACGGCCCCGGCGGCCGCCCCGCTGCTGACCCAAGATCAGATCGACGCCCGCGTCTTCTCTCTCTACGACGAGTATTGCCACGGCAAGATCGACCGCCGCGAATTCATGATCCGCGCCGCGGCCGTCACCGCCGGGGGGCTCGCGATGGCGCAAGCGCTGCTGCCGCGCTACGCCGACGCGCAGACGATCTCCTTCACCGATACGCGCATCCGCGCGAATTACGTGAATTATCCTTCGCCCGGCGGCAATTCGGGCCAGATGCGCGGCTATCTCGTGCGCCCCGCCGCCGCCGGCAAGCATCCCGCGGTGCTGGTGATCCACGAAAACCGCGGCCTCAACCCCTATATCGAGGACGTCGCGCGCCGCTTGGCGGCCGAAGGCTTCGTCGCGCTCGCACCCGACGGTCTGTTCCCGGTCGGCGGCTATCCCGGCAACGACGACGACGGGCGCACGCTGCAAGCGGGGCTCGACCAGGGCAAGCTGCGCGTCGATTTCGTCAACTCGGCGCGTTTCCTCAAAACGCACGAGTTCTCGAACGGGAAGCTCGGCGCCACCGGCTTTTGCTGGGGCGGGGGCACGACGAATTTCCTGGCCGCGACGCTGGGTGCGGATCTCAACGCGGGCGTGCCCTATTACGGGCCCGCACCGGCAGCCGAAACGGTCGCCAACATCAAGGCGCCACTGTCGATCGTCTACGCCGAGACCGACCCGAACATCAACGCGATGTGGCCGGCCTACGAGACCGCGTTGAAGGCGGCGGGTGTCACCTACGAAGCGACCTTCTATCCGGGCACGATGCACGGCTTCCACAACAACTCGACGCCGCGCTACGTGGAAGCGCAAGCCAACGCCGCCTGGGCGCGCACGCTGGCGTGGTTCAAGAAGCACCTCGCCTGATGCCCAATCGCGGCGGCTTTCACTTCAAGCCGATCCGCAACGAAGCGGACCTCGCAGCCGCGACGACGCAAGTCGCGCGGCTGTGGGGTGCCGCCCCCGGCACGAAAGAAGCCGACCAGCTCGAAGTGCTGTCGCTTCTCATCGCAGACTACGAAGACAAGCACGCGCCGATGGACCCGCCCGGCCCGGTCGCGGCGGTCCTGTTCCGGCTCGAGCAGCAAGGGCTCGATCGCAAGGCGCTATCGCGCCTTATGGGCTCAAGCGCCCGCGCCTCGGAATTCCTTGGCGGCAAGCGCGATCTATCGCTCCGCATGATCCGCAAACTCAATGCGGAACTCGGCATCCCCGCCGAAATTTTGATTCGCCCGATACGGAAGCGCACGCTAAATGAAGTGTGTCGTAGTTTTCGTCAGGTTTCGTGAATTAGTTGCCGAGTTTCTCTAAGGCTCACTTCTTTGCAATTTTGTCCAACAGATCCCAACGGTTTTCGGCCCTTATCATTGCGGGATCTTTGAGATCGAAGCTTTGCGGAAAATTTGGAGACCTTTTCTTTCCGCTTTTAGTCGGGGTTTTGTACCATTTCGTAGCGGCCCTTCTTGCGAGCTTTTCTGCTTTTCCAATTTCAAATACATGGAAGCGCGGTGCAGTTGCTGAGCAGCAAACGGTGACAAGCGCATCCGCCAGAACCGTAGGATTTTCTTTGTTGAAGAAGGCCTTGTTCTTCAGCAAGTAATCTCGTGCATGGCCAAACGATGGCCGATTCCAAGACAGCGCGCTCTTGACCTGTATAACGACACGCTTACGGCCCTTGATGGCGATCAAATCACCATTGACCGCTTTTGCCGCGCCGTCCAATCGCTCCACGTGCCAGTCTTGTTTCAACAATTCCAGTTCGACTAGCACCTCGCCGATCTTGCCATTCTTGATTTTTGCTTGATGCGACATCTCGGTTTACTCCCCAAGATCATGCTTTTGGCATCTGATATGCACTCTAAAGTAATTGAGCTTACATCATTGTTCCCGGTTCTATCGGTTCATAGATCCCCAAAACAAAAAACCCCGGCCCATCGCTGGACCGGGGTTTCGATATGGTGGAGCCGAAGGGAGTCGAACCCTCGACCTCCGCAATGCCATTGCGGCGCTCTCCCAACTGAGCTACGGCCCCGAAACTCGTGATCAGCGGGGTTGGGGCCCCGCCGAAACCGCCTCTATATCGGGCCGCCCGGCCCGCCGCGCAAGCGATAATTTGCGCGGATCATGGGGGCGCCTCAGCGCTCCTCGTCGTCGGCCTTCTCGACCACTTCGGCCACGTCCTCGTCGTCTTCGCCGAGTTCGGACGTGTCTTCCATGACCGTATCGTCCTCTTCCTCCTCGTCGTCCTCGGCGACGACTTCGTCGGCCTCGACCGGGTCGGCGACGGGCTTGGGCGCCGCCACGGCGGCCACGGCCTTGCCCCGGCGGCTCTTCAGCAGCACTTCGGGGTCGTACTCGGCCTCGCATTTCGGGCAGACGATCGGGCTACGCTGCAGGTCGTAGAACCGCGCGCCGCAAGATTGGCACGTGCGCTTCAGACCCCATTCGGCTTTGGCCATCGCGAAACCCTATAAAACGTGAAACCCGGAAAACGGGCGCGGGAAATGCCATGTCCCGGGGGCCCTGTCAACTTGCCATCCCTCGGCCTTGTCCCCGGGGGGGCGGGATTGCTACAAGCCGCTGGCATTTTTCCCTTTTCCGCCCGGATCGCGAAACGCCGCCATGGCCCACGACCAAACCCGCCCCGCCGCCGCCAAGCCCGGACATCCGCTGAAGGGCGAAACCGGCGTGCCGGGCGACAAGTCGATTTCGCACCGCGCGCTGATGTTCGGGGGGCTGGCGGTCGGCGAAACCCGCATCGCCGGGCTGCTGGAGGGCGAGGACGTGCTGCGCACCGCCGCGGCGATGCGCGCCATGGGCGCCGAGATCGTCAAGGACGCCGACGGCACCTGGCGCACGCGCGGCCGGGGGATCGGGGCACTCGCCGAGCCCGCCGACGTGCTCGACCTCGGCAACGCGGGCACGGGCGCACGCTTGCTGATGGGCCTGGTCGCCGCGCATCCGATTTTCGCGGTGTTCACGGGCGACGCCAGCTTGCGCCGCCGCCCGATGGGCCGCGTCACCGTCCCCTTGCTGCGCATGGGGGCGAAATTCGAGCATCGCGGGACGGCCGAGGGCAAAGTGCTGCTGCCGCTGGCCGTCATCGGCGCCAAAAACCCGATGCCCATCGAATACGAATTGCCGGTGGCGTCGGCGCAGGTGAAATCCGCCGTGCTGCTCGCCGGCCTCAACGCGCCGGGCAAGACCACGACGGTCGAGAAGGCGCGCACCCGCGACCATACCGAACGCATGCTGCGCCATTTCGGCGCCGAGGTGACGATCGAGACCGCGAACGGGCTGACGCGCGCCACCGTTACCGGCCGCCCGGAACTCAAGGCCAGCGACGTGATCGTTCCCGGCGATCCGTCCTCGGCCGCGTTCCCGCTGGTCGCCGGTTTGATCGTGCCGGGATCGGACGTCACCGTGCGCGGCGTGGGGCTCAATCCCTTGCGCACCGGGCTTTTCACCACGTTGCGCGAAATGGGCGCCACCCTCGATATCGCCAACAAGCGCGACCAGGCGGGCGAGGAAGTCGGCGATTTGAACGCGCGCTTTTCGTCGCTGAAGGGCGTCGAAGTGCCGCCGGAACGCGCGCCCTCGATGATCGACGAATATCCGATCCTCGCGGTCGCGGCGGCGTTCGCCAAGGGCCGCACGGTGATGCGGGGCTTGCATGAACTCCGCGTCAAGGAAAGCGACCGCCTGGCCGCCATCGCCAAGGGCCTGGAAGCCTGCGGCGTGAAAATCGCCGTCGAAGGCGACGATCTGATCGTCGAGGGCCATGACGGTCCGCCGCCGGGCATGGACGCGGGCACGCCCGCCATCGCCACGCATCTCGATCACCGCATCGCGATGAGCTTCCTGGTGATGGGCTTGGCGGCGAAGAAGGGCACGCGCGTCGACGATTGCGCGACCATCGCGACCAGCTTTCCGGACTTCCTGCCGCTGATCCGCCGCCTGGGCGGCGAGATCGCCGCGTGAGCCGCGCGACGATCATCGCCATCGACGGCCCGGCCGCCGCGGGCAAGGGCACGCTCGCCAAACGCATCGCGGCGCATCTCGGCTTCGACCATCTCGATACGGGTTCGCTCTATCGCGCCGTCGCGTCGAAGACGCTGCGCTTGGGTCTGAGCCCCGAAGACGCCGCGCAAAGCTTCGCGGCGGACGATCTCGACGCCAGCGATCTGCGCACCGAAAAAGTCGCGCAACAGGCGTCGGTCGTCGCGGCCATTCCCGCCGTGCGGGCCGCCCTTTTGGCATTCCAGCAGGATTTCGCGCGGCGGCCGCCGGGCGGCAACGGCGCCGTGCTCGACGGGCGCGACGTCGGCACGGTCGTATGTCCTTGGCCGGACACGCTTAAATTCTTCGTGACCGCGTCGCTGGAAGCGCGCGCCAAGCGCCGATATGACGAATTGCGCGCGCGCGGTGAATCCCCTATGTATGCGTCCGTTTTCGCCGAGATGGCGGAACGCGACCGGCGCGACAGCGAACGAAGCTCCGCGCCCCTCAAACCGGCGGCCGACGCGATCCTTCTGGATACGTCCGATCTCTCCGCCGATGACGTGTTCCAAGCGGCTCTCGCCGCCATCCAGGGGGAAACGCGCTGAACGGATGGTCCGTTCACGCGCAACCTCGAACCCCGGCGTCGGCGGAAGGCACAGGGCCTTACGGACGACCGGCGTTTGAAACGAGAGGCTTTTTCAAAAATGGCTAAAGCGTCCAGTCTCGCCCGCACGCGCACGTCCGTGCCGTCGGGTGCGGAAGATTTCTCGGCTCTGCTCGAAGAGTCGCTCGGCTCGGGCAATTCGTTCGAAGGCCGCGTCGTCAAGGGCCGCGTCGTGTCGGTCGAAGGCGATTTCGCGATCGTCGATGTCGGCCTCAAGGCCGAAGGCCGCGTCGCGCTGAAGGAATTCGGCGCCGCGGGTCAGCCCGCCGAAATCAAGGCCGGCGACACGGTCGACGTGTTCGTCGAGCGTATGGAAGACCGCAACGGCGAAGCCTCGCTGTCGCGCGACAAGGCGCGCCGCGAAGAAGCGTGGGGCGCCCTCGACAAGCAGTTCAAGGAAAGCGCGCGCGTCAACGGCGTGATCTTCGGCCGCGTCAAGGGCGGCTTCACGGTCGATCTCGGCGGTGCCGTCGCGTTCCTGCCCGGCAGCCAGGTCGATATCCGCCCCGTGCGCGACATCACCCCGCTGATGGGCACGCCGCAGCCCTTCCAGATCCTGAAGATGGACCGCAGCCGCGGCAACATCGTGGTTTCGCGTCGCGCGGTTCTCGAAGAAACGCGCGCCGAACAGCGTTCGGAACTGGTCGCCTCGCTCAAGGAAGGCCAGGTCCTCGAAGGCGTGGTCAAGAACATCACCGATTACGGCGCGTTCGTGGATTTGGGCGGCGTCGACGGCCTGCTGCACGTCACCGACATCGCCTGGAAGCGCATCAACCACCCGTCGGAAGCGCTCACGATCGGCCAGCACGTCAAGGTGCAGGTCGTCCGCTTCAACGCCGAAACCCAGCGCATCTCGCTGGGCATGAAGCAGCTCGAAGCCGATCCGTGGGAAGGTGTGGCCGCCAAGTATCCGGCGAACGCCAAGTTCAAGGGCCGCGTGACCAACATCACCGACTACGGCGCCTTCGTGGAGCTGGAGCCGGGCATCGAAGGCCTCGTCCACGTCTCGGAAATGAGCTGGACGAAGAAGAACGTCCATCCGGGCAAGATCGTTTCGACCTCGCAGGAAGTCGAAGTGATGGTGCTCGACGTCGACGCGTCCAAGCGCCGCATCTCGCTGGGCCTCAAGCAGTGCCTCGACAATCCGTGGGAGGTCTTCAAGGACCGCTTCACGCCGGGCACGGAGCTCGAAGGCGAGGTCAAGAACATCACCGAGTTCGGCCTGTTCGTGGGCCTGCCCGGCGACATCGACGGCATGGTCCATCTCTCGGACATCGACTGGGAGAAGACCGGCGAAGAGGCGATCAAGGCCTACAAGAAGGGCGACAAGGTCAAGGTCAAGGTGCTGGACACCGACGTCGAGAAGGAGCGCATCTCGCTCGGCATCAAGCAGCTCACCAACGACCCGTTCGAGTCCGCGATCTCGGGCTTCAAGAAGGGCGACGTCGTCACCGGCACGGTCTCGGCCGTGCAGGACAACGGCGTGGAACTGACGCTGGCCGACGGCGTGACCGGCTTCATCCGCAAGTCGGATCTGAGCCGCGACCGCGCCGAACAGCGCCCGGACCGCTACGCCATCGGCGAGAAGGTCGACGCCAAGATCACCACGCTGGACCGCGCCAGCCGCAAGATCCAGCTGTCGATCAAGGCGCGCGAGATCGAGGAAGACAAGGAAGCGATGGCCCAGTTCGGCTCGTCGGATTCCGGCGCTTCGCTCGGCGATATCCTGGGTGCCGCCCTCAAGCGCAAGCAGGAGAAGGACGGCGAGTAATCGCCTGACCTTCGCGATCTAACGACGACGGGCGGCACCTCGCGGTGCCGCCCGTTTTCGTTTCAGGCTTTGGGGTAGAGTTTTTCCAGCGCCGCGAACACCGCGCGCACGGCCTGGACATGGCCGCCTTCGGCGCGACCCGCGCGCGTCCACGGGTTCCAGCCGAACACGTCGAAATGCGCCCAGCGGCATTTGTCGGGCACGAAGTTCTGCAGGAACAGCGCGGCCGTGACCGCGCCTGCGAACGGCCCGTCGGAGATGTTCGACGTGTCGGCGATCTTGCTTTCCATGCGCGCGCGATAGCCCTGCCACAGCGGCATCAGCCAGAACGGATCGTGCGCCGAAATGCCCGATTGCAGGAAGGCGCGCGCCAGATCGTCGTCGTTGGAAAAGAACGCCGGCAGATCGGGGCCCAGCGCCACGCGCGCCGCCCCCGTCAGCGTGGCGAAGTCGATCATCAATTCGGGCTCGTCCTCGCCCGCCGCCGCCATCGCATCGGCCAGGATCAGGCGGCCTTCGGCGTCGGTGTTGCCGATCTCGACCGTGATGCCCTTGCGCGATTTGACGATGTCGAGCGGACGGATCGAGTTTCCCGAGACCGAGTTCTCGACCGCCGGAATCAGCAGGCGCAGGCGCACGGGCAACTTCGCTTCGACGATGAGCCGCGCCAGGGCCAGCGCGTGCGCCGCACCGCCCATATCCTTCTTCATCAGCTTCATGCCGGCATCGGGCTTGATGTCGAGCCCGCCGGTATCGAAGCACACGCCCTTGCCGATCACCGCGATGCGCGGATGTTTGGGGTCGCCCCAGCGCATGTCGATCAGGCGCGGCGCTTTTCCGGCCGCACGGCCCACGGCATGGACCAGCGGGAAACCTTCTTTCAGCAGCTTGTCGCCGACGATCACGTCGGATGCGGCGAAGTCGAGTTCTTGCGCGGTTTCGATCGCCGCTTCGGCCAGCGCGTCGGGGCCCATGTCCTCGGCGGGCGTGTTGATGAGATCGCGCGCCAGACCGTCGGCCGCGACGATCGCCTGCACGCGTTTACGATCTGCCTTGGCGGGCCACACGAGCTCGGCCGGCGCTTTGGCGGCCTTCTTGTAGCGGTCGAACACGTAGCTGCCGAGCCCCCAGGCGAGCGCGATCTCGGTGGCTTCCTGCGCATCCGCCGGCTCGGGGTCGAGGCGATAGGAGCCGGCGGGCAGCTTCAAGGGCAGCGCGCCCCAGCTCCAGAATTTATGGCCCGAGCCGTCGGGCGATTCGCGTTCGGGCGCGCCGACCAGCACGCGCTCGATTTTTCCGTCGCTCGCGGGCAGCGCCAAAATTTCGCCCGACGCCGCCTTGAACCCGACCGATTCCGCGTAGCGCTTCTGCGCGGCTTTGGCTTTCTTGAGCCAGGCGGGCAGGGCGCTTTTGGTCAGCGCCGTCAGCTTGACGGTGGCGGAAGCGGGTTTCGGGCGAAGGGTAAGGCGCGCTGGCATGACGACTCCGATTTGTACGGCGACAACTCGGACCTTGCCCCAACGGCGCGGCTCTGGAAAGAACTTGGGCGAACAGCCAAAAGGGATTTGCCCATGACCCAAGCGACGCTCTTTCTCGGCAACAAAGCCTATTCGTCGTGGTCGCTGCGCGGCTGGCTCGCGTGCAAGATCGCGGGGCTGGATTTCCGCGAGGAGATCCACGACATGGGCGCGCCCGATTGGAAAACCTGGATCGCGGCGCGCTCGCCCACCGGCAAAGTGCCCTGCCTGTTGATCGACGGGGCAAGCGTGTGGGAATCGCTGGCGATCGGCGATTATCTGGCCGATGCGGCGCCGGGGAAATTTTGGCCGCAGGACAACGCGGCGCGCGCCCAGGCGCGCTCGATCGCCGCCGAAATGCATGCGGGCTTCGCCGAATTGCGCAAGGCGATGTGGATGAACATGCGCGCGCGTTTCCCGGGCAAGGGCCGCACGCCGGGGGCGCTTGACGATATCGCGCGGATTCAGGGGCTTTGGGCCGAAACGCGCCGGAAATTCGGGGCGGGCGGGCCCTATCTGTTCGGCGCGCAATTCGGCATGGCGGATGCGATGTACGCGCCCGTGGTCGCGCGATTCGTCACCTGGGCGCCGGAACTCACGAAAGATTCGGCTGCCTATGTCGATGCAATGTGGAATCATCCCTATATGAAGGAATGGCTCGCGGGCGCCGCCGCCGAACCTTGGGTTCTGGAGAAGTACGAGACCGCCACCGATTGAGACAGGCATCGATCGAGACTCCGCATGACCGAACGCACCGCCACCCGAACGCAAGCCCCGATGCCCGCACAGGCCGTCGAGTTCGGCCAGCCGGACGAGTGGGTGCGCATCCGGATCGGGGCGCGCGGCATGATCTGGTCGCTGTCTTGGCTGGCCGTGATCGGCGGCACGACGCTGTCGACGATCGCCGTCGCGACCGCGTCGGCCGGACCCGCCGGGTTCCTGGCGGCCTTGCCGCCGGCCGCGTTGATCGCCTGGGCGCTGACCGCCGTGTGGCGCCGGCGGATCGGCCCGCGCGAGCTTTATTTCGACCGGATCGGCTTCTACGACACGACGACCGGGCGCGAACCGCTGCGGTGGACGGATGTCGAAAGCCTCGACGTGATCGAGCGGCCGCCGGGCGGATTGTGGGTCGCGCCCAGCGCCGCCTATCTCGTCGCGCGGCTCGTGCCGGCCAAACGCAAGGCCGGCCTGTTCGACTGGGCGAAAGCGGCGGAATTGCGCGGCGGCGTCGTGCTGCATGCGACCGAGGCGATGCATCTGCCGGTGCCGTTCGAGTATCTGGTGCTGAATCTGCGCGCGCGCGGCGCCCCCATCCGCCCGCATGCGCCGAATTTCGACGCGTTCGAATACGACGCGCGCTGGCTGCCGCCCGCCGAAGCCGCGCAATTGATCGAAACCCGGATGGGGTCGCGCGCGCGGCCCTTCGCCAATCACAATCTGGATATCGCGCGCAGCCGCCACGCCAAGCCGGCGATCGCGCATTGGGAAGCGGTGCTGGCCGAATTGCGCCGGATGTCGGGGCTGGTGTCGGCCGACGAGTGAAATTGGACCCATTCCAGGGTTACTCGCTAGGCCTTTAAATTCCGGCCAAATTCGGTTATTGATTATATATGAACTCGATGCGTCCCTTTGCTTCCCTCGTGGATCGCTTGAAGGCGGCGGGTTTGCGCCCGACCCGCCAGCGCCTGCAATTGCTGCGCGTTTTGGGGGCGGGCGGGCATCGCCACCTGACCGCCGAACAGCTGTCGGCCGACGCGCGTGCCGCCGGCCTCAACGTGGCGCTGGCCACGATCTACAACACGCTCAACCAATTCACGCAGGCGGGATTGCTGCGCGAAGTGGTGGTCGAGCCGGGCCGGTCCTATTTCGACACCAATCTCGGACCGCATCATCATTTCTTCGACGAATCGGCCGGGATGTTGATCGACATTCCCGCCGACCAGATCGCGGTGTCGGCCCTGCCGGCCCCGCCGCCGGGCAAGCGCGTCGCGGCGGTCGATGTGGTCGTTCGCTTGACCGATTCCTGACCGTTTTGGGTCGGATATAGGGTCATTTTTCACATAAGATGCAAATGGTTCTCATCTAAATTGGAACCGTTCCAAAACTATTGACTTCGCCCTCCCGCAGCCCATTATCTGCGCGCCCGGCATTCCGCCGGCCGCGTTGCGCCGCTATTCCGGCGCGCCATTCCAGGGAGTGTTCCATGCCCAAGCTCAAGGGAACCAAGACCGAGCAGAATTTGAAGGACGCGTTCGCCGGCGAAAGCCAGGCCAACCGCCGCTATCTGTATTTCGCGCAAAAGGCGGACGTCGAAGGCTACAACGACGTGGCGGCGGTGTTCCGCTCGACGGCGGAAGGCGAAACGGGCCACGCGCACGGCCATCTCGAGTATCTGGAAGAGACGGGCGACCCGGCGACGGGCGAGCCGATCGGTTCGACCGATCTGAACCTCAAGGCGTCGATCGCGGGCGAAACGCACGAGTACACCGACATGTACCCGGGCATGGCGCGCACCGCGCGCGACGAAGGCTTCGACGAGATCGCCGACTGGTTCGAAACGCTGGCGAAGGCCGAGAAGTCGCACGCCGGCAAGTTCCAGAAGACGCTCGACACGCTGGCCAAGTAAGCCGGCCGATACCCCCCGGAACGACGGCGGGCCCCGATCGACGGGGCCCGCCGACCGCTTCCGTTTCTTCATCGCGGAATAGGGAAACGTACCGATGCGCGAAGGCAGTCTCGAAGCGCCGACACGGCATCCGATCGATTGGCAGAGCCCGGATTTCTGGGACGATGCCAAGCTCGACGCCGAATTGCGCCGCGTCTTCGACATCTGCCATGGCTGCCGGCGCTGCTTCAATCTGTGCGATTCCTTCCCGCGCCTGTTCGACTTGATCGACAACACGAAGGGCGAAACGCTCGAGGAAGTGCCGTCGAGTGAATTCAAGGGCGTGGTCGATTCCTGCACGCTCTGCGATCTTTGCTTCATGACCAAGTGCCCCTATGTGCCGCCGCACGAATGGAACTTGGATTTCCCGCATCTGATGGTCCGCGCGCGCGCGATCGAGGCGAAGAAGAAGGGCGTGCCCTTCGCCGAAGCGCAGCTCACCAAGACCGATCGTAACGGCAAGCTTGCTTCGGTGGCGCCGGGCATCGCGAATTGGGCCTCGGATACGTCGAACAAACTAACGCGCGGCCTGCTGGAAAAAGTCGCCGACGTGCATCCGGACGCGGCGCTGCCGAAATTCCACGGCGCCACCTTCGCCGTGCGCGCCAAGCGCGAAGCTTTGGAAATCAACGCGGCCGCGCCCGCCTACGGCAAGCGCAAGGCCGCGCTCTACGCGACCTGCTTCGTCAACTACAACAATCCGAATATCGGCATGGCGATGCGCGCGATCCTGGCCAAGAACGGGATCGACAGCAAAGTCGTCTATCCGAAATGCTGCGGCATGCCGCAGCTCGAACACGGCGAGATCGAGAAGGTCGCCGCGACCGCAAAGCAGGTCGCGGCGGAAATGTCGCCGCTGATCGACGAAGGCTACGACATCGTGGCGCTCATCCCGTCTTGCGCGCTGATGCTGAAATTCGAATGGCCGCTGATCGTGCCGGACGATCCGCTCGTCAAGAAGCTGGCGCAAGCGACGTTCGACGCGTCGGAGTACGTGGTCGACATCGCCAAGCGCGAAGGCTTGGCGCCCGGCCTCGAGAAACTCGACGGCGGCGTTTCGATGCACTTCGCCTGCCATGCGCGCGCGCAGAACATGGGCCCGAAAGCGGCCGAGATGCTGCGTCTTGTGCCCGAAATCTCGGTCGCCGTCATCGAACGCTGCTCGGGCCACGGCGGCTCGTGGGGCGTGATGAAGCGCAATTTCGAACTCGCGTTGAAGGTCGGCAAGCCGGTCGCCAAGACCGTCGCCAAGAACGCGAAAACCTATCTCGCGTCGGAATGCCCGCTGGCGGGCGAACACATCGCGCAGGGCGTGGAACGCCTCCCGGCGGAAGACCGGCCCGCGAATATGGAGCCGCCGCTGCATCCGATCGAGTTGTTCGCCAAGGCCTATGGTCTGGTTTGAGGAGAATCAAGATGATCGCCGCCATGAAGCGTGAAATCACCCGTGCCGACATCATTCCGATGGGCGATTACGGCCGCGAGCGCAAGGCGCTGCGAGTCGATATGGTCGCCGTGAAGAAGAACCGCCGCGTCGAAGTCGGCCCGATCGCGACCTTCTACTTCGAGAACTACCAGACGATGTGGCATCAGGTTCACGAGATGCTGTTCATCGAAAAGGGCGGTGAAGGCCAGATCGCCGACGAACTCGCGGCCTATAATCCGCTCATCCCGCAGGGCGACGAATTGGTCGCGACGGTGATGCTGGAGATCGAAGATCCGGTGCGCCGCGCGCGCGTGCTCTCGGGCCTCGGCCATATCGAGGACCATATGTATCTCGAAGTGGCGGGCGCGCGGATCGCCGCGGTCAGCGAAACCGACGTCGAGCGCACCAAGGACGATGGCAAGACCTCGTCGGTGCATTTCGTGCGCTTCAGATTGACGCCCGCACAGATCGCCGAGTTCCGCAATCCCGGTGCGCGCGTGCTGCTGGGCATCGACCACGCCAATTACGGCCATATCGCCGTGATGTCGGACGCCACGCGCAACGCTCTCGCCGCCGATTTCGCCTGATTACGCGGTCTGGCCGCCGATCTGATAGGCGGCGACCATGACCAGCGACACGTCGCTGCCGCCGTCGGAAAGCGGCAGGATCAGGCGCTCCCAAGTCTGGCCGAGCTGCCATTGCTGGCGGCCGTCGAGCGTGCCGTGGGCGAATTGGGCGGAATAGGTCCGCCACGCCGGGGCGGCGCTGACGCGAACTTTTTCGTACTCGCCGCGTAAAAGCGCGGCCTGTTCGGGCGGCAACTCGTCGATCGATTTGCCGGTCATTTCGCGCCGGAACGCGTCGACGAACGCCGTGCCGTAAAGCCGGTAGACCCAGCGGCCGTCGGCCCAATCGACCAGCATCAGATGGCCAAGCCAGATCCGCATCTCGATCGGGTCGAAATCGGCGCGATCGGGCACGGACGCGCCTTTGCGGCGCGCCTCCCAAAAGTCGAGGAGCGCATCGAGCCGCTTTTCGTGAAATACCGGCCGTTCGGCCACGAACACCCCGTCTGCCCAGGCGAATCGGGCGGGATTATGGCGCCGCGATGCCCGGCCGCACAATCCCGGCCTTGCTTTCGCAGCGCCCGGACGGCACTTTCCGGCCCATTGCGGTCGGAATGCTGAAAAAGTTCCTCAAATCCGAAACGGGTCAAACCGTCTTCGCCCGTTTGGCGGCCGGGTACATCGCCCTCGTCTATCGCACCACGCGCTGGACCGTGATCGGCGGCGACGTGCCGGAAAACTTTGCGCGCCAAGGCAAACCATTCATCGGCTGCTTCTGGCACCAGCGCATGGTGCTTCTGCCGCCGATCTGGGCGAACCGGCGGCCCTACAACATGCTGATTTCGGCCCACCGCGACGGCGTTCTGATCAGCCGTACGGTCGCGCATTACGGCATCCGGACCATCGTTGGCTCGACCAGCCGCGGCGCGGCGGATGCGCTTCGCGCGATGGTCGCCTGTTTGAAGAAGGGCGAAGTCGTCGGCGTGACGCCCGACGGGCCGCGTGGGCCGGCGCGCAAGGCCGCGCAAGGCGTGGCCGCCGCCGCGTTTCTCGCGCAGGCGCCGGCCGTCACGATGATCTATTCGGTATCGCGCGCGAAGTTCCTGCGCAGCTGGGACCGCTTCATGGTGCCGCTGCCGTTCGGCAAGGGCGTGATGCTGTGGGGCGAACCGATCGCGCCGCCCGCCACGCGGGACGGGATGGACGCGTTCACCGCGACGCTCGAGCAGCGCCTCGACGCGGCGTGCGACGAGGCCGATCGCCTTGCCGGGATCGTCGCGCCCGCACGGCGCGAAACATGACCCGGCTTCTCTACCGTGCCGTCGCGTCGGCCGCCGCCCCGGCCCTCGAAATTTTTCTGAAGCGGCGATTGACGCGCGGCAAGGAAGACCCGCTGCGCTGGCGCGAGCGCAAAGGCCACACCGATCGCCCGCGGCCGGCGGGCAAGGTTCTGTGGATTCACGGCGCCTCGATGGGCGAGGCGCGCTCCGCGCTGCCGCTGGTCGCGGCGTTGCGCGAAACGCGCCCCGATCTGTCGGTGCTGTTCACGACCGGCTCGCGCACGTCGGCGGAGATGCTGGCGCGCGAGCTCGACGGTACGCGCGCGTTCCATCAATACGTGCCGCTCGACGTGCCCGCTTGGGTGAATCGCTTCCTCGACCATTGGCGCCCGGATGCGGCGTTGTGGCTCGAAAGCGAATTGTGGCCCAATCTGCTGGGGGCGCTGGCCAAGCGCCGCGTGCCCGCCGCGCTGATAAACGCCAGACTTGCCGAACGCTCGGCGCGGCGCTGGGAACGCACGCTCAAATTCTTCGCCCCGCCCTTCGAAGCGTTCCGGCTGGCGCTGGCGCAAAGCGAGGACGATGCGGCCCGACTGCGGCGATTGGGCCTTGCCGACGTGCGCGCCATCGGCAATCTCAAACACGATGCGCCGCCGCTCGCCGCCGATGCGCAAGCGGTCGCCGCGTTGGGCGGCATGCTCGACGGCCGCTTCGCCTGGCTCGCCGCGTCGACCCATCCGCGCGAGGAAGCCGCCATCCTCGAAGCGCATCGGCAAGTCCGCCACGAACGCGGCGACGCGCTGCTCGTTCTGGCGCCGCGCCACGCGACGCGCGGGGCCGACATCGCCGCCGCATGCGATGCGGCCGAACTTCCCGCCGTGCGGCGTTCGCTCGATCAAAATCCCGGCACGACGACCGCCGTCTACGTCGCAGACACGATGGGCGAGTTGGGCGTGCTCTTTCGCGCCGTGCCGATCGCGTTCGTCGGCGGCTCGCTGGAGCCTCATGGTGGCCAGAATCCGCTCGAGCCCGCGCGATTGGGCGCCTCGCTCGCCTTCGGCCCGTCGATGGACAACTTCGCCGAACTCGCGCGCGATCTGATGGCGGCCAACGCCGCGACGCGCGTGGACGATGCCGCCGGTCTCGCGGGCTGGGTTTTGGCGCGCGCCGCCGATCCCGCACTGGCCGCGCGCGAAGGGGCGGCTGCGCGCGAATTCGCAGCGAAGGGCGAAGGGACCGTCGCGCGGATGCTGGCGGCACTCGAGCCGGTCCTCGCGGGTCTCGGCCCCAAAGCCGTGTTCCATGCTCAGGCGGAATCATGAAGGCGCCTGAGTTCTGGCGCCGCGGCGGCGCGCTCGCGGCGCTGCTGTCGCCCCTCGGCTGCCTCTATGCGTTGGGCGGCGCGGCCCGACTGCGCTACGGCGCGTCGTTCGACGCGGGCGTGCCGACGATCTGCGTCGGCAATCTCACCCTCGGCGGGGCGGGCAAAACGCCCGTCGTGCGCGAACTCGCGTCGATTCTGACGGCGAACGGCAAGCGTGTGGCGATCCTGTCGCGCGGACATGGCGGCGCGGCGCAAGGCCCGATCCGCGTCGATCCCGCGGTTCACGACGCCGCGACGGTCGGCGACGAGCCCTTGCTGTTGGCGTCGGCCGCACCCGTCTATGTCGCCAAGGATCGCGCGGCGGGCGCGCGCGCGGCCTTGGCCGACGGGGCGAATTGCCTGTTGCTCGACGACGGGTTCCAAAGTCCGGCCTTGAGGAAAACCTTCTCGATCGTCGTCGTCGATGGCGGCGCGGGCGTCGGCAACGGGCGCGTTTTTCCGGCGGGACCGCTGCGCGAGCCGCCCGCATGGGGTCTCGCGCGCGCCGACGCCCTCGTCATGATCGGCGCCGATGCGACCGGCTTCGTCGCCGATCATTGGCGCGGGACAGCGCCGCTGCATGCCACGCTCGAACCCGTTTCGCGCGAATTGGCGGGGGCGACGATTTTCGCCTTCGCCGGGATCGGGCGGCCGGAAAAATTCTTTTCGAGCTTGCGCGAGCTTGGCTGCACGCTTGCGCGAACGCGTGAATTCGCCGATCACCATCCCTATACGCGCGGGGAGATCGAAGCCCTCCTGCGCGACGCGGCGCAAGCCGACGCCAAACTTGTGACGACCGAAAAGGATCTCGTGCGTATTCCCGCCGATCTGCGCGCCGCTATCGCGGCCTTGTATGTCCGCCTCGCTCCGGCCGATTCCGCCGGCTTCGCCGCGTTGGCGCGCGAGGCGGCGCGATGAGGAAGCTGTTGCATCTGCTCGAAGCGGGCGTCGTCGTCGGCATGTATCATTTGCTCGGCCTGCTGCCGCGTCGCGTCGCGTCGGACATCGGCGGCGCTTTCGCGCGCTTCGTCGGGCCGAAACTGCCGCTGTCGAATCGCGCGCGAAAGAATCTGCGCCGCTTCATGCCGGAACTCGGCGACGACGGGATCGAAAAGACGATCCGCGAAATGTGGGACAATCTCGGCCGCACGGCGGCGGAGTATCCGCATCTGACGCGGTTCACCGCATTCGTTCCCGATGCGGATATCGAGGTGCTGGGGACCGCGCATGTCGATGCGGCCAAGGCGGCAGGAAAGCCGATCATCTTTTTCGCAGCCCATCTGGCCAATTGGGAGCTCGCCGGTCTTGCCGCCGCGCGCTACGACACGCCGGTGCATCTTGTTTATCGCGAGGCGAACAACCGGCACGTCGAGACTCTTTTCCGGCACGGGCGCGGCGAATTCGCGGCCGGTTTGATCCCCAAGGGCGCGTCCGGCGCGCGGCTCGCCATGCAGGCGCTCAAGGAGGGCAAGCATCTGGGCATGCTACTCGACCAGAAAATGAACGACGGCATTGCCGTGCCGTTCTTCGGCGCCGATGCGATGACCGCGCCGGCATTGGGCGTGCTGGCGCTGCGCTACGATTGCGCGATCCTGCCCGTGCATGTCGAGCGATTGGGCTCGGCCGCGAAGTTCCGCGTGACCGTGGAGCCGCCCCTATCCGTTCCGGAAGGCACGGACAAGAACGAGCGTTTGAAGACGCTGCTGATTTCGGTCAACGCGCGGATGGAGGAATGGATCCGCCAGCGGCCCGGCCAGTGGCTGTGGTTGCACCGCCGCTGGCCGGATCCGAAGTAGCCGCGTTCTACGCGGCGTCGGCGGCGACGCTGAACTTCTTGATCGTGTCGGGTTTGCGCGGCGGCTCGCCCTTGGCGATGCGGTCGACATGCTCCATGCCGTCGATCACCTCGCCCCACACCGTGTATTGGCCGTTCAGAAAATGGCCTTCGTCGAACATGATGAAGAACTGGCTGTTCGCCGAATGCGGGTTCTGCGCGCGCGCGGCCCCGACCACGCCGCGATCGAACGGCGCCTTGGTGAATTCCGCCCGCAGATCGGGCTTTTCCGAACCGCCCATGCCCGTGCCGTCGGGGCAGCCGGTCTGGGCCATGAAACCGTCGATCACGCGATGGAATTTCAGCCCGTCGTAGAAGCCTTCGCGGGCGAGTTCCTTCACGCGCTCGACATGCTTGGGCGCCAAATCCGGACGCAGCTTGATCGTCACGCGACCCCAATCGAGGTCGAGATAGATCGTGTTTTCGAGATCGTCGGCCATTTGGATTTCCTTATTCCTTCACGTCGGCGGCGACGCGCACGGTGCGCATGCGGTCGGGATTGCGCGGCGGCTCGCCGCGGCGGATGCGGTCCACGAATTCCATGCCCGACAGCACCTGGCCCCAGACGGTGTATTGACCGTCCAGGCTGGCGCCGCGCCGGAACATGATGAAGAACTGGCTGTTCGCCGAATTGGGGCTTTGCGCGCGCGCCGCGCCCACGGTGCCGCGTTCGAACGGGACGCGGCTGAATTCGGCGGGAAGATCGGGCTTCTGCGACCCGCCGCGCCCCGTGCCGGTGGGGTCGCCCGTTTGCGCCATGAAACCTTCGATCACGCGGTGGAATACGACGCCGTCGTAGAAGCCTTCGCGCGCCAGCTCCTTGATGCGCTGAACGTGGCGCGGCGCGATATCCGGGCGCAGCTGGATCACGACCCGGCCGTAATCGAGTTCGATAAAAAGCAGATTTTCGCGGTCGGAGGGGGCTTGGGCGTGGGCCGTAACGGCGGCGAAGGCGAACATAATCGCCGCGGCGAATACTCGTATCAAGCGCATCACTAGTCTCTCCGGTCTGCCCGAAACGCGCGGGATTATGGTGTCGAGCCGCACAGCTTGCAATGCGGGTCTTTGGGCACCGCGATCCGGCGGAAATTGATGTCCAGGGCGTCGTAGATAAGCACATTGCCGGCAAGGCTTTTGCCGAGGCCCAAAAGCTCCTTCAGCGCTTCCGTCGCTTGCAGGCTGCCCGCCACACCGGCGACGGCGCCGAGAATCCCGGCCTCCTCGCAACGCGGGATCAGGTCCGCCGGCGGCTTTTCCGGATGCAGGCAGCGCAGGCAGGCTGTTTTGCCGTCATAGGCTTTGTAGGTCGAAAGCTGCGCTTCGAAGCGCAACAGCGACGCCGAAACCAAGGGGACGCGCGCGCGATAACACGCGTCGTGGACCGCATAGCGCGTGTCGAAATTGTCCGATCCGTCGATCACGAGGTCGTGGCCCGCGATCAAGCCGCCGCCATTGCCCGCATCCAGGCGCAGCTTCCTGGCGTCGACATCGATATGCGGATCGAGCCGCGCGAGGGTTGCGGCCGCGCTTTCCACTTTCGCGCGCCCGATCGCCGCCTCGGAATGGATGATCTGACGCTGGAGATTGGTGTCGTCCACCGTGTCGTCGTCGACGAGCGTGAGATGACCCACGCCAGCCGCGGCGAGATAGAGGGCGACCGGCGAACCGAGCCCGCCCGCGCCCACGATCAGAACGCGGCTCGCCAGCAGCTTCGCCTGACCGGCTTCGCCGATCTCGTCGAGGATCAGATGGCGCGCGTAGCGCCGGAACGCGCGATCGTCCAGCGCGTCCGGCATGTCACGGTTCGCTTTCCACGCCCGCTTCGCGCGCGCGCTCGACCAGCTCGGCCAAGGTCATCTTGCCCAAGCGTTCGAGCAATTCGGTCTGCAGTTCCATCCAGATCGGACGCACGATGCGATGGCCCAAAGCCGAGGCGGGCGCGCCGGTCAGCGGATCGGGCGCGATTTCGATCGTGCGCACGATACGGACGATCTCGGCGATCGTGATCAATTCGGGTTCGCGCGCCAGACGATAGCCGCCTTTGGGGCCGCGCTGGCCGGTCAGCACGCCAGCGCGCACGAGCGCCTGCAGGACCTGTTCGAGATAGCGCTTGGGAATGCCTTGCCGTTTGGTGATCGCGGAGGCCTGAACCGGCCGCGATTTCGCGTTGTAGGCGACATCGAGAACGGCTTCGATGCCGAAGAGAAGTTTTTTGGTAAGGCGCAGCATGGCGGGGGGAGACCTATCTGCCGGTGGAGCCGAAGCCGCCGCCCGAGCGCCCGGTCGGCGGCAGGGACGGGCGTTCGACGAGGGCGGCGCGCGCGTAACGCGCCAGAACCATTTGGGCGATCCGCATGCCGCGTTCCAAGCGCACGGATTCCTGCCCGAGATTGACGAGGATGACTTTCACTTCGCCGCGATAATCGGCGTCGATCGTGCCGGGGCTGTTCAGCACCGTCAGCCCGTGTTTGAGCGCGAGCCCGGAACGCGGACGCACTTGCGCCTCGCAGCCTTCGGGCAGCGCCATCGCGAGGCCGGTCGGTATCAGCGCGCGCTCGCCGGGCCTGACCTCGACGGGGGCGTCGATCGCGGCGAGCAGATCGAGTCCTGCCGAGCCTTCGGTCGCGTAGGCGGGAAGATCGAGTCCGTCGGCGTGCGGCAGGCGGACGATATCGACGACGATGTCCGACATATTCACGCGGCTTCGTTGAAATAGGCGGCGATACGAAGCGCCAGGCGGCGCGCGACGTCGTCCTTGCTCTGGTGGTCCCAGGACTCCACGCCGGCGCCGTCGATCACGTGCACGGTGTTGGCATCGCCGCCGAACACGCCGGTGCCCAGGGATACGTCGTTGGCGACGATCCAGTCGCAGCCCTTGCGCCGGCGCTTCTCGGTCGCGTGGCGGATCAGATCGTCGGTCTCGGCCGCGAAGCCGACGACCAAGCCGGGGCGCTGCGCGTGCTTGGACAACGTCGCCAGAATATCCGGGTTCTCGGTCAGGGCCAGCACGGGCGCGGCACCGCCGTCCTTCTTCAGCTTGGTATTGCCCGGCGTCGCGGGCCGCCAATCGGCGACCGCGGCGGCGCATACGGCGATATCGGCCGGTAAAGACTCGACGCAAGCGGCCAGCATTTGCTCGGCGGTCTCAACGTCGCGCAGCTTCACGCCGGCGGGCGCGGCCAAATTTGTCGGGCCGCTGACCAGTACAGTTTCGGCGCCCAGCGCGGCGAGCGCGGCCGCGATCGCGTGGCCCTGCTTGCCGGAGGAGCGATTGGCGATGTAGCGCACGGGGTCGATCGCTTCGTGCGTCGGGCCTGAGGTGACGAGGGCGCGTTTGCCCGCGAGCGGCGCGTTCGCGTCGAAATGGCGCTCGATCGCCGCGACGATGTCGAGCGGCTCGCTCATGCGGCCCGCCCCGATCTCGCCCTCGGCGAGTTCGCCGCTTTCCGGTCCGATCGACGCGACGCCCCGCGCGGCGAGTGTGGCCATATTTCTGCGCGTGGCGTCGTGCGCCCACATCACGTGGTTCATCGCGGGTGCGACCAGAATCGGTTTATCGGTCGCGAGCAATATGGTCGTGGCGAGATCGCCGGCAAGTCCCGCCGCCATCTTGGCGATCAGATCGGCGGTCGCGGGTGCGGCGACGACAAGATCGCAGTCGCGCGCCAAGCGGATATGGCCGATTTCGTTTTCCGCCGTAAGATCGAAAAGTTCGCCATAGACCTTGTCGCGCGACAGCGTGGCGACGCTGAGCGGCGTGACGAACTCCTTTGCCGCCGCCGTCAGCACGCAGCGCACGCGCGCCCCCCGCTCGCGCAATCGCCGGATCAGATCCAGGCTTTTATACGCGGCGATACCGCCCGCTACGATCAGCAGGATGCGCTTGCCCGACAGGGTTTGCGGCGGCGGCGTCATGGGGGGATTCACCTCTTGAAAACGCGTGAATTCTACCCCGACACGCCGTCTGCCGCAACAGAACGCGCTAATCTTATTTGAAAATCAAAACGATAATGGCCATCGCCGCGGCGCCAGCGGCAATCCAGGGCCAGGGCGAGGGGCGGCGGCCGGCGCCGAACGCGGCCAGCGTATCGGGGTGCAGGCGCACGCCGCCATCGGCGATCAGCGCCGCCGCGCGGTCGAGATTGGCGATCAGCGCGGGCAGTTCTTCGAGACGCGCAAGCAATGTGTTGGCGCCGGTAAGGCCGCGCGCCAAAGGCCCGCGATGCGCCGCCATCCATTCCTCGATCAAAGGGCGCGCCAGCGCCCACATATTGATCGACGGGTCGAGGATGCGGCCCACGCCCTCGCAGACCAGCATGGATTTCTGCAGCAGCAGCAATTGCGGCTGCGTTTCCATTTGGAACTGCTCGGTCACTTCGAACAACTGCGCGAGCAGGCGCGCCAGCGAGATGTTCTCGAGCGGCAAGCCCAGAATCGGTTCGGCGATCGCGCGCGCGGCCTGGGCGAAGGCGCCCATGTTCTGACTTTCCGGCACGAAGCCGGCGCGGAAATGCACTTCCGCGACCTTCTGATAATCCTGGGTGAGGAAACCCGCCAGCATATCGGCCAGCACGATGCGCGTGGGCGCGTCGATCCGGCCCATGATGCCGAAATCCACGGCGACCAGCGCGCCATCCTCGGCCACGAAAATGTTTCCGGGATGCATGTCGGCGTGGAAGAAGCCGTCGCGGAAAACTTGGCGGAAGAAAGTCCGCGCGGCGCGCGCCACGATCTCCTGCGGATCGTGCCCCGCTTCGATCAGCTTCTCGCGCTCGTCGACCGGAATGCCGTAGATGCGCTGGGTGCATAGCGTGCGCTTGGCGGTGCGCGTCCAGTCGACGCGTGGGACGCGGAACTCTTCGTCGCCTTTGAAATTCTCCGCGAGCTCGGCGGCGGCGGCGGCCTCCAGGCGCAAATCCATTTCAAGTCGCACGGTTTCGGCCAGCGTTTCGACGACCGCGCGCGGCTTCAAGCGGCGCAAGGACGGCATGAAACGCTCGACCAGCCGCGCGATCCAGGCGAGCAGATCGACATCGCGTGCGAACGCGACCTCAACGCCCGGGCGCAGCACTTTGACGGCGACATCGTCGCCGTCCGGCGTTTTCGCGAAATGGACCTGCGCGATCGACGCCGCCGCGACCGGCGTTTCGTCGAATTCGGCGTAGATTTCCTCGAGCTTCAAGCCCAATTCGCGTTCGATCGTCGCGCGCGCTTGCGCGAAGGGGAACGGGGCGAGGCTGTCCTGCAATCCGGACAAATCGGTCGCGACCGCTTCGCCCACGATATCCGCGCGCGTCGATAGGACCTGGCCGAGCTTGACGAAGCCGGGGCCGAGTTCGCCCAGTGCGAGCGCCAAACGCTGACCGGGGCGCGGCGGCAATCCCGATCGGCGCAAGCGCCGGCCGATGCGCGCGGCGAACGGCGACAGGGTTTCGATGCCGAACGCTTCGAACGCGTCATAGGCGAGCAGCGTGCGCGCGATCTTGGCGAGCCGGAACAGCCGGCCGGGCAGGCGGAACGCCATCAGGTCCGCCAGCCCGCATGGATCGCGACGATCCCGCCCGAAAGATTGCGGTAGCGCGCGCGCCCGAAGCCCGCTTCGCCCATGCGGCGCGCGAGTTCCTCCTGCGGCGGAAAGCGGCGGATGCTCTCGGCGAGATAGCGATAGGATTGCGCATCGCCCGCGACCCATTGGCCGAGCTGCGGCAGCACCGAGAAGGAATAGGTGTCGTAGATCTTATCGAGCACGGGCATCGCGACGCGGCTGAATTCCAGGCACAGGAAACGTCCACCCGGCTTCAACACGCGGCGGATCTCGCGCAACGCCGCGTCGGGGTCGGTCACGTTGCGCAAGCCGAAGGCGATGGTCGCGGCATCGAAACTCATCGACGCGAAAGGCAGCGCCATCGCGTCGCCGGTGATCCAGTCGAGCTTGCGGGTCAGCGCCCGCGCGCGGCCTTGGCGCAGCATCGCTTCGTTGATGTCGCAGACCGAGACGTCCGCACCCGCATCCTGCAGCGCGAAGGCGATGTCGCCCGTTCCGCCGGCGAGATCGAGGAAATGCTCGCCCGGGCGCGGGGCGGCTTCGTGGACATAGGCGCGCTTCCACAGCCGATGCACGCCGCCGCTCATCAGATCGTTCATCAGGTCGTAGCGGCTCGCCACGGAATCGAAGACAGCGCGCACGCGCTTGGCCTTCTCCGCCACCGGCACTTCCTGGAAACCGAAATGGGTCGTTTCGTCCGTCACGCCGGGAACTTAGCGGACTGCGCTGGAAAAGCAAAAGCGCATCGGGCAGGGTCTGGTCCGGTCATGCCCGAATTGCCCGAAGTCGAAACCGTCGTCCGCGGCTTGAGGCCGCATCTGGAAGGTCGCGTGTTCGCCGGCGCGACCGTTCGCCGCGACGCGATCCGCTCGCCCATCCCGCCGGATTTCGCCACGCGGGTGGCCGGGAAGCGTATCTTGTCGGTCGAAAGGCGCGCCAAATACGTCTGGATTCGTCTGGAAAGCGGCGACGTGGTGATCGTGCATTTGGGCATGTCGGGACGTTTGGTCCTTTTGACCAAGCACGTTCCGAATGCCGGGCCGCACGATCACGTCGATTTCACACTGAAGGACGGGCCGACGATCCGCTTCACGGATCCGCGCCGCTTCGGCGTGATCGACATTCTGCGCGACGGCGAACTCGGCAAAGACCGGCGATTCAAGGATCTGGGCCCCGAACCGCTCGACGCGTCGTTCGATGCGGCGGCGCTGACGGCGGCGCTGGCGGGGTCGAAGGCGCCGTTGAAAGCGGCATTGCTCGACCAGCGCAACGTCGCCGGTCTCGGCAATATCTATGTGTGCGAGGCCTTGTTCCGCTGCGGCCTGTCGCCCAAGCGCAAGGCCGGCTCGGTCAAGCGCGACAAGATCGCGGCGCTGTGCGCGTCGATCAAGGAAACCCTGTCGGACGCGATCAAGGCGGGCGGTTCGTCGGCGCGCGATTACGTGCAAGCCTCTGGCGAACTTGGCTGGTTCCAGCATCGCTGGCGCGTTTACGACCGCGAGGGCGTCGAATGCGTTTCGTGCGCGAACAAAGTCAAGCGTATCGTTCAATCGGGGCGCTCCACTTTCTATTGTCCGATCTGCCAGCGCTGACGTAGAAATTCCGCGTCATGCGCGTTCTTCTCGCCGCCGCGATCCTCGTCATCGGCCTGCTCGCTCCGGCGGCGGCCCAGGATGCCTATGTCGGCGGCGTCGACGATCTGCCTTTGATGCCGGGGCTTTCGGCCGACGGCGACGCGACCGTCTTCGACGCGCCCTCGGGCCGCGTGGTCGACGCGATCGCTCAGGGCCGGGTCTCGCGCGCGGCTGTTCTCGACTTTTATACGCGGACGCTCGCCGAACTCGGCTGGCGCGGCGAAGGCGAGGGGCGTTTCGCCCGCGAAGGCGAGAAACTGACCATCGAATTTCCGGCGCCGTCGGGTGGCGTCACCCGCGTTCGTTTTTTCCTGCGGCCCGAGTGAGGGACATATGACCTACGAAAACATTCTGGTCGAAACCAACGGTGCCGTCGGCATCATCCGCCTGAACCGTCCGAAGGCGCTGAACGCGCTCTGCGCGGCGCTGATCGCCGAGTTGGGCCAAGCGCTCGACGCGTTCGAAGCCGATCCGGCGATCGGCGCGATCGTGCTGACCGGATCGGAAAAGGCGTTCGCCGCCGGGGCCGATATCAAGGAGATGGCGTCGAAGACCTATATGGACGTCTATCTGACCGACTTCATCACCAAGGGTTGGGAGCGCATCACCGTCTGCCGCAAGCCGATCGTCGCGGCGGTGTCCGGCTTCGCGCTGGGCGGCGGCTGCGAGGTCGCGATGATGTGCGACTTCATCCTCGCCGCTGACACCGCCAAATTCGGCCAGCCGGAAATCACCATCGGCACGATCCCGGGGGCGGGCGGCACGCAGCGCCTGACGCGCTTCGTGGGCAAATCCAAAGCGATGGAAATGTGCCTGACAGGCCGCATGATGGACGCCGCCGAAGCCGAGCGCGCCGGTTTGGTGAGTCGCGTCGTGCCGGCCGCCGAACTGGTCGACGAAGCGATCAAGGTCGCGGCGAAGATCGCGGGCCTGTCGCGGCCGATCGTGATGATGGCCAAGGAAGCGGTCAATCGCGCCTACGAGACGACGCTTTCCGAAGGCATCCGCTTCGAACGGCGGACATTCCATGCGACCTTCGCGACCGAAGATCAGAAGGAAGGGATGGCCGCGTTCGCCGAGAAGCGCCCGCCCCAGTGGAAAAACCGTTGATTCGCCGCCATTTTCCGGCCGGTTGACGGGGTGCGCGAACGGGGGCTATAACCCGCGACCTTCGTGAAGGAGCCGGCCGGCTTCGACGCGATCCGGAATCCCATCTCGAGAGATAAAATGGCGAACACCTCCTCCGCGAAAAAGGCCGCGCGTCAGACGCTGCGCCGCACCGAAGTCAACCGCACGCGCGTGAGCCGTATCCGCAGCGCGATCAAGAAGGTCGAAGACGCGATCGAGACTGGCGACAAGAAGGTCGCGGCCGAAGCGTTGCGCGCGGCGCAGCCGATCATCGCACGTGGTGCGAAGACGGGCACGCTGCACAAGAACACGGCGTCGCGCAAAGTGTCGCGTCTCGCTCAGCGCATCAAAAAAATCGGCGCCTGATTTCAGCGCCGTGCGGCATCGCGCAAGCGATTCCGCGCTTGATTTTTACGCCGCTCGCGTTCCCGCGCGAGCGGCGTTTCTTTTTCGCGCGAAGGAACGCCGCGCAAGTCGTTGAAACGGAAGTGCTGCGCATGCGTGCGAAATTTTTTTGCGCGATACGCAAGTTACTTCCCGATGCAATCGCGCAACGCCGCGTGCGATTAAAAAATCGGACTCGTATTCCGCATGACTCCAGTTGCGAGTCTCGCGCGAGCATGATTAAGTCGGATCGTCGTCGGAACGATGACGCCGGATAAAAACGGCGCCGCGCGATGAAGACAGGGGCGGCCCCCGCTGAGTTGTTTAGCGTCGGCCCGATGCGATATCCGAACCCTCGGGTTCGTTATCTTCGGTTCGACCGAATGTGGAGTGACGTATGCGGCGCCGGCCTTCGGACTGGAAAGTAATCTCGGCGGCGCAGGACAATTCCGCACAGGATGCCGCGCCGAGTACCCGCACCCGATCGACGGCCGATGCGTCCAGCGACGTCAAGGCGACCAACGAAGGGGCGGGCGATCGGAAGTCTGGAGCAACACAGACTCTATCGCAGGGGACGGGCATTGTGAGTTCGATTTCCGCGCCAATGAATTTTCCGCGCGAACGCGCCGCGCCGTGTTTCGGCCGCCGCGTTTCCTACGGCGACAATCCGCGGTTGGCATTGTTCGCGCCGCCCCGATGGCCGGGCGGCGGCGGACGTTCCGCGCGCCGATCGGCCAAGAGCTGATCGAACGCACGCGCGGAACGGAAGTTCCCACGGATCCGTCCGGCGCCTCGAATCGCGCGACCGGCCGGGACGTCGGGGTGGTCATGTGTCGGCAGTAAATGAAGTGAGCGGTTGGACGGCGATGGGCGAAGCGACGCAAGACGGTCGGGCGAACGGAAATCTCGGCTACGCGGGCGATCTGTCGCCGCGCGATGCGTGGGCGCTTTTGGAATCCGAGAAGGATTCGGTTCTGGTCGACGTGCGCAGCCGCGCCGAATGGACCTTCGTGGGCGTGCCGTCGCTGGTCGGTCTGGGCAAGGCGCCGCTCTTCGTGGCGTGGCAGAACTACGCGACTGCGGCCGATGGCCGTGCCCAGATGATCCCGAACGGCGAATTCGGCCCCGCCGTGGTCGCGGCTGTGCCCAAGGCCTCGCCCGTGGTCTTCCTCTGCCGCTCGGGCGGACGCAGCCGGGCGGCCGCCATCGCGGCGACGGGGCTCGGCTATGCGCGCGCCTATAATCTCGCCGGCGGTTTCGAGGGCGACAAAGATCCGGATGGCCATCGCGGCCGCCTCGGCGGCTGGAAAGTCGCCGGCCTTCCTTGGACGCAGGAGTAACGACGATGCGTCCGACCGATCTCGGCCCCAGCCTTGAAGCCCAATGGGTGCGCGTGCGCGCGCGTTTGAAAGTGGAATTCGGCGAAGCGGCCTATCGCTCTTGGCTGAAGCCGTTGACCCTGGTGGGCCAGGACGACGGCGTCGTGCGGATCGCCGTACCCACGCGCTTCATGCAGGACTGGGTGCGCCAGCATTACGCCGACCGCATCAAGTCGCTGTGGCGGGCGGAGAACAAAGCGATCCGCCTGATCGAGGTTGTCGTCCAAATGGCGGCTCCGCCGCTGCAGTCCTCGTCGAACGCGCAGCCCGGCCCCGGCTCGTCGCTGTTCGTGACCGCGCAGGGTGCGCGCACCCAGGCGTCGTCGCCGAGCGCGCGGATCGGCATGGCGCCGTCCGCCCCCGCGGTCGCGCGCGCGGGCCAGGACGACGTCGAGGATTTCGGCGCACCCCTCGATCCGCGCTTCACCTTCCAAAGCTTCGTCACCGGCAAGTCGAACGAATTCGCCGCCGCCGCCGCCAAGCGCGTGGCCGAGGAAGCCAAGGTGCCGTTCAATCCGCTGTTCCTTTACGGCGGCGTCGGCCTGGGCAAGACCCATTTGATGCACGCGATCGCGTGGCATATCCGCAAGAAGCATCCCTCGCGCCGGGTCGTGTATCTCTCGGCCGAAAAATTCATGTACCAGTTCATCCGCGCGATGCGCTTCAAGGACACGATGTCCTTCAAGGAGCAGTTCCGCTCGGTCGACGTGCTGCTGGTCGACGACGTCCAGTTCATTTCGGGCAAGGACGCGACGCAGGAAGAGTTCTTCCACACGTTCAACGCGCTGGTCGATCAGAACAAGCAGATCGTGCTGTCGGCGGACAAATCGCCGGCCGATCTCGAAGGTCTGGAAGACCGCGTGCGCTCGCGCCTGGGCTGGGGACTGGTCGCCGACATCCACCCGACGACCTACGAGTTGCGTCTCGGCATTCTGGAGACGAAGGCCGAGAAGCTCGGCACCACGGTGCCGCCGAAGGTTCTCGAGTTTCTCGCCCATAAGATCGTGGCGAATGTGCGCGAGCTCGAAGGCTCGCTGAACCGCATCGTGGCGCATGCCACGCTGGTCGGCCGGCCGATCAGCCTCGAAGGCGCGCAGGAAGTGCTGCACGATATTCTGCGCGCGTCCGATCGCCGCGTGACGATCGAGGAGATCCAGAAGAAGGTCGCCGAGCATTTCGCGATCCGCTTGGCCGACATGCATTCGCCCCGCCGCGCGCGCGCGGTGGCGCGGCCCCGGCAGGTGGCGATGTATCTCGCCAAGCAGCTCACCAGCCGTTCGCTGCCCGAGATCGGCCGCAAATTCGGCGGGCGCGACCACACCACGGTCATGCACGCGGTGCGCAAGATCGAGGAATTGCGCGGCTCCGATATCGCGTTCAGCGAGGATATCGAGCTTTTGCGCCGGATGCTGGAAGCCTAAATTTTCATGGCCAGGCACCCGCGCATTCTGCTGACGGGGTTCGAGGTCTTCGGCGGCCATCGCTTCAACCCGTCGCAGGCCATCGCCGCGCGCCTGGACGGCGAATGGGCGGGCGATGCGCGGATCGAAGCGCGCATCCTGCCGGTGTCGCTCGCCAAGCTCGACGACGCGCTCGATGCGGCGCTGGCCGAGGTGAAGCCGATCGCCGTCGTGGCGCTGGGTCTGGCCGAGCGGGAGGCCGCGATCCGCCTCGAGAGCGTGGCCCATAACGAGCTCGATTTTCGCATCCCCGACAACGACGGCAAGAAACGCAAAGGCAAGATCGACAGGGCGGGGCCGGCGATTCGCGCCTCGACCTTCCCGATCCCGGCGATCCGCAAAGCCCTGCTTGCCGCCGGCATCCCGGCGCGCGTCTCCGACGATCCCGGGCGCTTCCTGTGCAACGCCGCCCTTTACGGGCTGCTTGCGCGTCTCGGCAAAGGCGTGCCCTGCGGCTTCGTCCATCTGCCGCGCACACCCGAAATGGTTGCAGGATTGCTGAAAAAAGACCCGGAATCGGACCCCGCCGCGCTTGCCTCGATGGGCTTGCGGGTGCAATTGGCGGCGATCCGGCTCGCGGTCGCCGAGACCGCGCGCAAAGCGCTGAAATAAAGCGTTTTTCCGAGGTTTTTCCGGCGCTCGCGGAGCTTTTGCTTCGCGCTCGGTTTGGTATACTCCCGACCCGAAATTTCGATTCGCCAAACCCCATATCGCAAAGCCCACGCCCCTATGAAAATCACGATCGAGCGCGCGGCCCTGCTCAAGGCCCTTGGCCATATCCAAAGCGTCGTCGAACGACGCAACACGATCCCCATTCTGTCGAACGTGCTGCTCGACGCGTCGGCCAAAGGCGGCCTCGCGCTGACCGCGACCGACATGGACGTCGCCTTCGTCGAAACCGTGGCGGCGGAAATCGCCAAGCCCGGCACCACGACCGTTCAGGCGCACACGTTCTACGAAATCGTGCGCAAGCTGCCCGAAGGCAGCCAGGTCGGCCTCGAATGGGATGCCGGCAAGGGCCAGGTTTCCTTGCGCGCGGGCCGTTCGACTTTCGCGCTGGCGGCTTTGCCGGCGGACGATTTTCCGAAAATGGCGTCGGGGGACCTCCCGCATAAATTCGAGCTGGGCGCCGCCGAGCTCAAGCAGCTCATCGACAAGACGCGTTTCGCGATCTCGACCGAGGAGACGCGCTATTACCTCAACGGCATTTTCCTGCACTCGACCGTCGCCGACGGCGTGAAGGTCTTGCGCGCCGTCGCGACCGACGGGCATCGCTTGGCCCGCATCCAAATGCCGCTGCCGACGGGGGCCGAGAACATTCCCGGCGTCATCCTGCCGCGCAAAACGGTGATGGAAGTGCGCAAGTTGATCGACGAGGTCGACGGCGCGGTCGAAGTGTCGCTGTCCGACACGCGCGTGCGCTTCGCCTTCGGCGACGCGGTGCTGACCTCCAAACTGATCGACGGCGCCTTCCCGGATTACGAGCGCGTGATCCCGTCGGGCAACGACAAAACGATGGAGGTGAACTGCAACGAGTTCGCCGCCGCCGTCGACCGCGTCGCGACGATCTCCACGGAAAAGTCGCGCGCCGTGAAGATGGCGCTGACCAAGGGCACGCTGGCGCTGTCGGCCAATTCGGCCGAAGCGGGCTCGGCGAACGAAGAGATCGAGGTCGCCTATCAGGGCGCGGCGATCGAAATCGGCTTCAACGCGCGCTATCTGCTCGACATCGCCGAGCAGATCGAAGGCGAGAACGCCACCTTCAAGATGGCCGACGCCGCCTCGCCGACCGTGGTGACCGATTCCGCCGACCAAAGCGCGCTCTACGTCCTCATGCCGATGCGCGTGTGAGGGGATTGAGCGTCCGTCTCGCCCACGCCAACCCGTCGCCCGGCCCCGCGAAGGCGGCCGCGGCGGTCGCGCGTCTCGATCTCGCGCAGTTCCGTTCCTACGCCGAATTGCGCCTCGAACCCGGCGCGCATCCGGTGGCGCTGGTCGGCCCCAACGGGGCGGGCAAGACGAACATCCTGGAAGCGATCTCGTTCCTCGCGCCCGGCAAGGGTTTGCGCCGCGCGCGGGTGACCGAACCCGAGCGCCGCGGGGCGACGGCCGCCTGGGCGGTCGCCGCCCAAGTGTTCAAGGGCGCGGATGAAATCCGCCTGGGTACGGGGCGCGGCGAAGGCGACAAGCGGATTCTTCGCATCGACGGCCGACCCGTGCGCGGCCAGCAGGAACTCGCCGAACATCTTTCCGTGATCTGGCTGCTGCCGGAAATGGACCGTTTGTTCGCCGAGGGGCCGGGCGCGCGCCGCCGTTTCCTCGACCGTCTCGTCTACGGTTTCGATCCCGAACATGCGGGCCGCGTGTCGGCCTATGAGCATTCCTTGCGCGAACGCGCGCGCCTGCTGGCCGACGGCAATCGCGACGAATCTTGGCTCGCTGCGCTGGAGGATTCGCTCGCGCGTCACGGGATCGCCATCGCCATCGCGCGCGGCCAGACCGTCGCGCGGCTCGCGCGCGCGGTGAAGGCGAATATCGGCGCGTTTCCGGTCCCCGATCTCGCGCTCACCGGCGGCGTCGAGACGCTGGTCGCGGAAATGCCGGCTTTGGCCGCCGAAGATCGCGCGCGCGAAATCCTGGCCGCGAACCGTCAGGCCGACGCCGAAAGCGGTTCGACCGGGTTCGGCCCCCATCGCGGCGATCTGCGCGCCCATTGGGCGGCCAAGGACGCCGCCGCCGAATTCCTGTCGACCGGCGAACAGAAGGCGCTGTTGATCTCGCTCGTTCTCGCCTACGCGCGCGAACTCGCGGCCGAGCGCGGCCATCCGCCGATCCTGCTGCTCGACGAAATCTGCGCCCATCTCGATCCCGCCCGCCGGGCGGCATTGTTCGACGAACTCGACGCTTTGGGCGCCCAGTATTGGGCGACCGGGGCCGACCCCGACGCCTTCGCGCTGCTGCGCGAGCGCGCCGTTTTCTTCGCCGTCCGCGACGGCGTTTGCGATCCGCATCGAGGCACTCCATGACCGCCGTTCCCAAGAATATCGACGACGCCTCGGCCGCCTACGGCGCCGATTCCATCAAGGTGCTGCGCGGCCTCGACGCCGTGCGCAAACGCCCGGGCATGTATATCGGCGACACCGACGACGGCTCGGGCCTGCATCACATGGTCTACGAAGTCGTCGACAACGCGATCGACGAAGCGCTGGCGGGCTGGTGCGACGCGGTCGAGGTGACGCTCAACGCCGACGGCTCGGTCACGGTGCGCGACAACGGGCGCGGCATTCCGACCGATATCCACGCCGAAGAAGGCGTGTCGGCGGCCGAAGTCATCATGACGCAGCTGCATGCCGGCGGGAAATTCGACCAGAATTCCTACAAGGTTTCCGGCGGTCTGCACGGCGTGGGCGTGTCGGTCGTCAACGCGCTCTCCGAAAAGCTGGTGTTGAAGATCTGGCGCGCGGGCAAGGCGCATCAGATGGAATTCCGCCACGGCGAAGCGGTGGCCCCGCTCGCCGAAATGGGCCCGGCGGGCGACAAGCGCGGCACGGAAGTCACCTTCCTGCCGTCGAAGGAAACCTTCACGCAAACCGTGTTCGACTACGACACGCTCGAACATCGTTTGCGCGAACTCGCCTTCCTCAATTCCGGCGTGAAGCTGATCCTGTCGGACGAGCGCCACGTGGAGCCCAAGCGCGTCGAGCTGTTCTACGAAGGCGGCATCGAAGCCTTCGTCAAATATCTCGACCGCTCCAAACAGCCGCTGCACGCGCCGATTTCGGTGAAGGGCGAGAAGGACGGCATCACCGTCGAAGTCTCGATGGAATGGACCGACGCCTATCACGAGACGGTGCTCTGCTTCACGAACAACATTCCGCAGAAGGACGGCGGGACCCATCTTGCGGGCTTCCGCGCGGCGCTGACGCGCACCATCGTGAAGATGGCCGCCGACATGGCCGGCAAGAAGGACAAGGTGGCGCTGACCGGCGACGACGCGCGCGAGGGCCTCACCTGCGTTCTGTCGGTCAAGGTGCCCGATCCGAAATTCTCGTCGCAGACCAAGGACAAGCTGGTGTCGTCGGAAGTCAGGCCCGTGGTCGAAACCGTATGCACCGACAAGTTCCAGCAATGGTTCGAGGAGCATCCCGCCGAAGCCAAGCGCATCGTGCAGAAGATCGTCGAGGCGGCGACCGCGCGCGAGGCCGCGCGCCGGGCGCGCGAGCTTACGCGCCGCAAAGGGGCGCTCGACATGGCCTCGCTGCCCGGCAAGCTCGCCGATTGCCAGGAACGCGATCCGGCCAAGTCCGAACTTTTCATCGTCGAGGGCGATTCCGCCGGCGGCTCGGCCAAGCAGGGGCGTAACCGCGTCAATCAGGCGATCCTGCCGATCAAGGGCAAGATCCTGAACGTGGAGCGCGCGCGCCTCGACAAGATGCTGTCCTCGGCCGAAATCGGCACGCTGGTGACGGCGATCGGCACGGGTATCGGCAGCGAGGAGTTCGACGTCGCCAAGTGCCGCTACCACAAGATCGTCATCATGACCGACGCCGACGTCGACGGCAGCCATATCCGCACGCTGTTGCTCACGTTCTTCTATCGCCAGATGCGCGCGCTGCTGGAGGCGGGCTACATCTATATCGCCCAGCCGCCGCTCTATAAGGTCAAGAAGAATTCGTCCGAAGTCTATTTGAAGGACGAGCGCGCGATGGAGGATTACCTCATCGCGGGCGGCATCGACGGCGCGGTGCTGACCGCGGGCACCGACGGCAGCCAGCGCGCGGGCGAAGATCTGCGCGCGGCCGTGGAGCGCGCGCGCGCCGCCAAGGCGATGATCCAGGCGCTGGTGCGCCGCGTGGGCAATCGCGACGTGGTCGAACAGGCGGCGATCGCGGGTGCGCTCGATCCCAATCTGCTGGCCGACCGCGCGACCGCCGACCAGATCGCCAAATTCATCGCCACGCGTCTCAACGTGCTTTCCCCGGAAACCGATCGCGGTTGGACCGGGGCGGTCGCCGATCAGGGGCTCTATTTCGAGCGCAAGCTGCGCGGCGAAACCGATCGTGCGACGATCGATCAGGTGACGATCAATTCGGCCGAAGCGCGCCGCTTGGTCGAAATGGCCGGCGATCTGCAGGCGCTTTACGCCAAGCGCGCCAAGCTTTCCACCAAGGACAAGGGCATCGTCGAAATCGCCGGGCCGATCAAGCTGATCGACACGGTGCTCGAGGCGGGCAAGAAGGGCCTGACGTTCCAGCGCTACAAGGGGCTGGGCGAAATGAACCCCGAACAGCTGTGGCAGACGACGCTCGATCCGTCGGCGCGCCATCTGCTGCAGGTCAAGGTCCAGGATTCGGCCGACGCCGACGGCGTATTCGCCACGCTGATGGGCGACGTGGTCGAGCCGCGTCGCGATTTCATCGTCGACAACGCCCTCAAAGTCGCCAATCTGGACGTCTGATCGCTTGACCTCATTTCACGAATATGGACGCCGAAGCACTTTGGGGAGCGCAGAAAAATCTACATATAGGGTCACTCCCACCTTGAATCCTGTCGGGGAAAACCCAATTGATTTTGTTCGCACATAAAAAATAAAGGCCGAGCAGGATGAGTATTTTTTGGTTTGCCGAAGCCGTGCTTCCCTACATCTTTCTTTTGTTTGGTGTAATGGTCCTAACGGGAAACGACATGGCGCGCCGTTACCTCGTGACCTGTGGCATGTCGTTTAATGCGCGACGTCTTGTGGGTGCGTCGCTCGCCCTTGGGGCATTCGCCATGCTCGCGGAGTTGACGTCTTGCCATGTGACGAGCGGAGTTATTGGCGCTCTCGTAGCGATGTCGCTCGCTGCGAGCTATCGCGGTCAAGTGCGTAGCGCCCTTGGGTCGGCGGCAACAGCTGCTTCCCTTATGCCCATCGTGGTGATGCCATGACCGCGACATTGAGCAGTTTTCCTGCCTTTTGGTCCCTTGAGCCATTCAAGGCGATAGATAAAATTCGTGCTGACTTTCAGCCGGGCGCGAAAGAAATCACTCAGTATCCAATCAAGTACTTGAGATATTGGTTCGTTAGAAATTTTCTGGAGACTGAAGCGAAGCGCCTTTCGCGCCCTCTCAATGTTTTGGAGGTTGGGGTCGATCGCGGTCAGATGCTCGCGTTCATGGGAGACGCGATCAATCGTAAAAGTACCATTAGAAGCTGGACAGCAGTTGATGTGGCACCGAATGATCCCTGGCTTGCAAAATTAGGGTATTCCGATGTTATTCGGCACGACGTCGATTTCGGTGCCGATCCCGACTTGCATCAAACTTTTGATGCGATCATTTTCTTGCATGTTCTCGAACATCTGTACGCTCCCGAGCAAACGCTCAAAACCTTTCTTCGATATGTACGGCAAGATGGAATCTTGGTTGGCGGCTGTCCAACCATGCCTTCGTTGATTGCCGATCTCGGCTATGAAAGCCGACTACGCCGAAAAGCAAAACACTTCGGGCATGTCAGCGTCATTAGTCCGGAGCGGATCGAGCGGTTCGTTGAGGTAGAAAAATTGAACTTGGAGTTTCTATCAGGGGCCTATCTGGCACGGAAACAGGGCGCGTGGATCGAAAACTTTACCGCTTGGATGCGGCTGAACATCGCTTTTGGCGCCATTTTTCCGTCATTGGGTAGTGAGGTTTACTTTCAGATTCGCAGGATAGGTCCAAGCGTCCTTGCCTGATCTATAGGATCGGCTGGGCTGCCCTTGGTATCTTGGACAGCTATCTGGCGTGCCTCAGTTTTGGCGGACATCTAGATAGGTTTCTTCCAAACCTGGGTGGGCCACTTCACGACGCCAATCGTCGCCTGATCTCGATCGCAAAGATCTCCTCGAGAACAGCATTGAGCCTGCGAGGCGACATCCCTCTCCGTACTGCAGAGACCAATGCCTCGCGCACCTCGGGCTCAAGTCCTGGTGCATCTTCCGCGGGCAGACCCTGCCGTCTACCAAGTTCAGCGACAATCGTGTCGATCACTCGATCAGCTGCCGTTGGGGGAGGCGGCGGCATATGAACCAAACGGAGCCGCGAGAGGAGGGGTTTTCCGAGCTCTGCGATGTCGTTTGCCGTCAGAATCCAATTCACAAACGATAGATCGACGTTTGTTCCCAAGGCTTCATCATAAAAGCGCCCACGGGTCTCGGGCTCGAGCATTGTAAGCAGAGTCGACGCCATCTTGCCGTTGCGGCCACTGCCGCCGGCCTTGTCGATCTCGTCAATCAAGACGATCGGGTTGGCGCATTCGGCCTCACGAAAAATCTCAACAATCCTCGCGGGCTTGGCTGTACCCCATCCTCTAGCTGTACCCGCAAAATCTCTATTGTCCGAGCTACCGCCCGCATTGATGACATGTAGCGGTACGCTGGAAAGTTCAGCGAGGCGACGCGCGAACCTTGTCTTGCCGACACCGGCCGGCCCTAGAAGCAGGATCGGTGGAAGCGCGAGCCATGGGCGACCCGAGGCCGCAGAAAGTGTCAAAGCGTGCTCAATGTCTCGTAAGAGATCTTCAGCCCAGGGATACTCGTGTCGTAGCGCCGCTAGAAGCTTTGATGCAGTCGCGTGGGTGATATCACCTTTTAACTCGAGCGGATCGTTGAGGCGATCATACTGTTCGGAGCTCGAGGAATCGGACTTCCACTTTCCAACGGTCGCCGCCACGACGGTGACTTTGCGCTCGTTAATCTCGACACTGCGTCTCAGACCTCTACTCCGAGCGTCTCGCTTCTTCTTATCTTCGTCGGAAGGCCGCCTGAAGAACGACGCAGGCAACTGAATCACTGCAGAAAACTCTTCCGCCCGGGGCAGCTTTAGCCAGCCTTCGATACGTCGTTTGAGATTTCGCCGATTTTGGCTGTGTCCATCAGCCATGCGTTGAGCCAAAGCACCGGCTACGAGCAGGCACGCTGTCGGGTCGCCTCGGAATGCCAAGACCAGCAGAAATCCAACGTAGAGCCCGGTCTTACCAGTAGCTTGGAGATCCAGGGCAAACTCGAACAGCTCGCGATCCTTCTCCGGGACGCAAACTCCCGTTAATGCCGGCAGAGTTTCGAGCTGCTCGAAAAGCCATTCCGCCTTCGCGCGGCCTCTGTAACGATCCCTTGGCGGATTGGTCCACCACACGATGTTAGTCAGTTCGGAATCATCGATCGGGAGATACATGCTCAAGCCTCCCGCTCTGCTGGAGCGACGATGGCAATCCGCTTCCGCCTATTCTCGTGTCCACGAAAAGCACCACAGCGGTCGTCCGCTAAGGTCGTCGGCCAAACTACCCGCAGTTCCGGCTCCTCTGTGGATGAGAGGAACGTCAAGTTCCGCGGCGATGAGAATCGGCAGACGCCGGAGCGCTGCTCGGGGCGGGCATCCCAGTGAAGACAGCTCTTGCAGGAAGTAGTGAACATCGACCCCTCTCAATTAGTGGCCGGCTCATTAGATTTCTCGACGCCCAAACCGTCAATCGAGGCAGTGCTGTATGCTGACCTCACAAATCAACGCGCCGGAATCAGCGCTGATTCATCGCCAGTCAGGACATCTCTAAGGCCCTGAAAAACAATCGAACAAAAAACGGGTCTCAATTTCTCTGCAAGCAATGACGCCAAATCTCACTTTCTGTGAGAAACATGGCTGAATTGCAGTTTGCGCCGTACACTAGAATCAATGAGTTGTTGGAACTAGAATCTCAATTTGTTTGAGTCATGACAGCTATTCTTCTCGCGCCGAAGCTTGGCCAGACGTCGTGTCGCGCTCGCAGGCCGGGCGAACCCGTCTTGGAGATTGACTCGACCGTCGAAAATGCATTTCGGCCGCGATGGTTCGGTTTTTGGGCGAGGCTCTGTTCTCGCGGCTCGAAAGAACTAGCTCAACATCCACGATGAGCCCGATCACCGTTACGCCCGAAACCACATCCTTTGCGCCCGACGACGTCCGCCAGTTTGCGGCCGACGGCTACTTGATCGTCCGCGGCCTGGCCGCGCCCGGATTGTGCACCCGCATCTGCGAGCGGGCCCGCGCGGCGCTCGCCGGGGAAGTCCCGCCGCTCGAATACGAAGCAAGTCTCGGCTATCCGGGCGCGCCCGCTTCGCTCGCCGCCGAAGGTGGGCGCACCGTGCGCCGCCTGCTCGGCGCCATCGATCGCGACGACGCAATGCGCGCGTGGGCTTGCGCGCCTGCGATCGCCGGACGCATGGCGCAGCTTCTGGGCGCTCGCCCCGTGCTATCGCGCGCGCACCACAACTGCCTCATGACCAAGCATCCGAGTTACGGCAGTCAAACCAATTGGCATCGCGACATTCGCTACTGGTCGTTCGAGCGGCCTGAGCTGATCTCGCTTTGGCTCGCCTTGGGGCCGGAACGCGCCGGGAATGGCGGGTTGTTGGTGCTGCCGGGCACGCATCGCCTCGAGATCGAGCCCGATCGCTACGACGGCGCCAAGTTTCTTCGCCCCGATCTCGCGGTCAATCAAGAACTGATCGCAACGCAGCGCGCCGTCGAGCTGGAGGCGGGTGACGCGCTGTTTTTCCATAGCCGCCTATTTCATGCGGCGGGTCGCAATGCGTCGGCCGAGTTGAAGCTATCTCTCGTGCTCACCTATCGCGCGGCCGACAATCCGCCGATTGCCGGCACGCGCTCGGCGGCGCTGCCGGAGATTTTCCTTTAGGTGCGCGCGCCCCCTTCGACATGAAGATGCGGCGTCATCGGAAACGAATCCTTCGAACGCGTCGTGCCGTTCCGGCGCGTCGTGGTGCCGGGCGGCAAAATCGCCAAGCGGCTGTCCTGCAACGCCGCGACGATCGACCATCGGCGCGCGCTCGATCGGACTGATCGACGCCGATCCGGGGCGCGTCAGACGATCGCCCATCCGGCGGCCGCGATGGCGGCGCCGATCGCCGCCAACGGCACCAGCGGGTGGATGTTGTTCATCCGGCGAACCAGGTTGCACAGCAAGCCCACCGCCTTCTGCGCGGGCGTGCGCGGACTCTTCGAATACTCCATCGCCGCCTTGACGACGTAGAAGACGCCGGTATTGGCGGCGAGCGCGGCCAGCTTCGACACGCGCGCGCCGGCCGGCACGATGAGATAGTTGCACTTCAGCAGGATGCGCTGCCGATCGGCGGGATCGTATCGGCCCTCGACCCAGTGCAGCTCGCGATGGAAGTCGAGCAGGCCGATCTCGTAGCTGGCGAACGCCTTCTCGACGCCGCTGTCGTGGAACACCACCTTGTAGCTCGCGTCGGACTGCAGGTAGATCAGCGCGCGCACCACCATGCTCCCGGACAGGAACCGCAGATTCCCGTCGTAATGCCGGTCGAAAAGCCCCTGGTCGCCGCCGCGATCCTTGTTGTAGTGCGAAATGTAGAGTTCGTCGGTGTGCGTCATCGGCGCGATTTCGCTGCCGGGCGGCGCATGCGTCCCGATCAAGCCGCGGACGAGGGGGCCGCCGCGCAGCCGGTCGATAAGTTCGACGGCGGCCGCGGGCAGCGTATCGACGTAGACGTGCTTCGACGGCCGCTGCCGCAGTTCGTCGCGGTAGCGCGCCTCGACCCACCGCACCAGGGCGTCGATCGTCTCCCGGTCGGCCGGATCGTCGAACCGCCCGAGGGTCGCGGGGAAGAGCCTTGACGGCCGGATCGCCGGTTCGGCCCGAATGCCCGCCTCGGCCGTCTTCGTCGCTCCGCTCATGTCGTTCTCCTTGGCGTCTGCGCGGCAGGGGCGCCGCCCGCGTAACGGCGATGCAGGATCGCAGCACAACCGGCGGCGGCGGCGAGTTGAAGCCACGCCGTCGTTCCCGCGCCTTCGGCGAAGAAAACGGCGGCAGCGACGGCCAGCGCGCCCGCCACCGTGTATCCGCCGATCCGGACGAATCTTTCGCGCGGCTTCCCGGCGAGCTCCATCGCAAGCAATCCGACGTTGAGTGCCACGTGCAGGCAGGCGAGCGGCCACCATTGCCGGGCGAAGTCGGCGTTGATCAGCGTCCCGCCAAACGCAAGGACGTTCCCGACGATCATCGGGTGCGCCATCGACGAATAGGGGAACGCGGCGATCCGCAGCGGCGGCAACCCCGCCACTTCGTGGCCGTAGTAGGTCCGGTCGAAGCCGAGCACGGCGGCGGCCCGGACGTTCAGCAGCACGCCGCCCGCGACCGCCGCAAGCGACAGGATGTCGAGCGGTGCCGCAAGATAGACCGTCGCGAAGACCGCGACCGAGACG
>VYME01000081.1_pt1 | contig 49483 bp, 51 predicted proteins | sample 5115281 | NCBI WGS metagenome assembly VYME01 (sample SAMN12291780, study PRJNA351875) | freshwater metagenome | isolation source: freshwater lake | place: USA: Michigan, Wintergreen Lake | collected 2013-08-08
TACGGGGCCCAGCGCCTCGATTTCTTCCGAACGCGCGGGCAAGATGCTCAAGGAAGAAATCGAGGCGCTGGGCCCCGTACGCGCCAAGGACGTCGCCGAAGCGCAAACCTCGATGGTCAACACCGCCAAGGAACTCGCCGCCAAGGACGAGATCGTCCTGTCGAAAGGCGGCGCGGGCGGCGCGGACGACCTCATCTACTAAGAAAGATCATGCACAGCGCCATCCGGGATTTCATCGCGCTCGCGGAGCGCGAAGCCGCCGTTCATTCCGACACCGCCGACCGCGTGCTGGCGATAGCCCCCGCCATGCGGCGCTTGGCGCACGAAGGGGTGGGCGTTCTCTCGCCCGATCAGATGCGCAGCGACGCCGCGCACTATAACCGCAACGCGATCCACATCTGCCCGCAGGGCGAAATCTCGCTGTTCGCGCTGGTGTGGCTGCCGGGACAATGGACGCCGGTGCACGATCACGGATCTTGGGGCGTGGTCGGCGTGCTGCAAGGCCATTTGCAGGAGCGCGCCTATATGCCGCGCGACGGCGAGATCAAAGCGAACGACGGCATCGTGCTGCGCCGAGGCGGCGTGGTGCTGCTCGATCCGGGCTCGGTCTCGACCTTCGTGCCCAATCCCGACCATATCCATATGACCGGCGTACCCGACGACGGCGAGACATGCGTCTCGTTGCATCTCTACGGGCGCAACATGGATTCCTTCCACATCTACGACGTCGCCGCCGGCACACGAAAACTGATCGACGTGCCGCACCAGAAGGTCGGGACGGATATCGACGCCTAGGCGCCGTGCGTGCGCGGATAGGCGCTGGGCGCGGGCGGCACATGCGTCGCCAGGAACGATTCGGCCGGCCGTAGGATTTCGATCTTCAGCGGATGGCAGCGCGCCGTGTCGCTCGAATGCTCGGCCGAGCAATCCCCGCCCGGACAGGCCGATAGCGCACCGATCAGATCGATCTCGGCGAGGAACGCGATCGAATCGCCCGGGCGCACCGGACTCGCCTTCATGAAATACTGATGCGTGTCCTTGGTGAAGCCCGTGCACATGAACACGTTGAGCACGTCGTGGACGTGAAGCTCCGCTTGCTGCGCCGGCAAGCCGCTGATCGCGGCGAAAGCGCGCGTCAGATTCGAATGGCAGCAATGATGGTAGTCGCCGCCGGACAGCAGCCGGTTGGTGTAGGGATCGCAGCGCGTGCCGATCACATCGTGCACACCGCCGCCATGCGCGTCGAACCCGTACCAGGCGAGGCTATCGGCGACGATCGTCGCCATCGGGCGCAGATAGGGCAGCGTGCTCCATAGACGGTGCCCGCGGGTCACGTGCGTGGCGTGCAGCGCGCGCGTCTTGCCGCTGAAGAAACGCTCAGCGGGATCCGCAGCAGACCAAAGGTTCAGATCGCCGACCTGCGGGCCCTCGACGCTGACGATCCGGAAAAACCAGCCCGCCGGGACGCGGAACGCGCGCGCATCGCGCGGCGGAACGATCACGGTCTCGGCGACCGTCGCCCCCGCCAACCCCGCATCGAGCTTGACGAGATCGGGCGGCACGAGCCCGTCGACCGGATAGCAGATCACCGGGCGGATGGCGCGGCGCGCCGCGGCGTCTTCGGGTTCCTTCATGGGCCGAGCATAGCCGATTTCAGCGTTTCGGCAGATCGGGCGTATCGGCGGGCGCACCGATCCAGCGCGCGGCCTCCAGATCGCCCGACAGATCGCGCTGATAGGTCGGGAGGATGCGCAATTCCGGAATCGTCGCGCGCGGCGGCAGCGTCGCGCAGAGCCGCACGGCCTGCGCCACGTCTTCGGGGGCCAGCATCGTCGCGCGCTCCGCGTCCGTAGGCTTGTGAGGGCGGCGCTCCATGATCGGCGTATCCGCTTCGCCCGGCACCACGGCCGTCGCCCGGATACCCTGATTGCGGAACGTGTTGTGGACGAACCCCATTAGATTGATGGCGCCGGCTTTGGCGGCGCCATAGGCAGCGCCGCCCAGCAAAGTTCCGTTGAGGCCGGAATACGAGGCGATCGTCACGATCGTGCCGGCCCTCTTGGCCAGCATGTCGGGCAGCGCGGCTTGGGTCATCGAGAAGACCGCCGTGAGATTGAGATCGACGATCGCGCGCCATTCCGCTTCTGACATGAAGCGAATATTGCGCACGCGACTGGAATGGCCGGCGTTGTTGACCAGAATATCGACCGGCCCCAGCGACGCCTTGATTTTCGCGAGCGTACCGGCCGCATCGTCGTGCCTGACGACGTCGAGCGGAAAGGCGGCCGCCTTGCCGCCGGCGCTCGCGATTTCCGCTTGCGTCTCCAGAAGATTCGCTTCGCGCCGTCCCGACAACGCGAGCGTGGCGCCTTCTTCGGCCAGCGCCAACGCGATCGCCCTACCGATTCCCGAACCTGCGCCGGTCACCAGCGCGATCCTGCCGTCGAGCCGCCCCATCGGATCCTCCCCTCCGTCGATGTCTGCCGAGTATGGCGGCGAAGACCCGCCAAAGCGAGCGCAGGGTATGGGCAAGGCTCGGCCCGGATCAATCCTCGAGGCATTCGGGCGGCAGATCGAATCCGCCCGCGACGTTGACCACCGCTTGACGTTCCAGCGCGGAATAATTGCCCCGCGACTGGCGCGGACAATCGCGCGCGAAGCCGCCCGCAACCAGCAAGGCCGCGACATCCTTACCGTTCACGCGGCAGCGCGCCAGCGGCAAGCGTTCGGCCATCTGGCCCGTGGTGATGCAGGTCACCGCGTTGCCCGCCAGCAACTGGCGCAATTGCTGTGCGGCCGTGTAGCCGCCGTACTCGTTGGGCCGCGGGGCAGCAATACCCCACAGGCGATAACGCTGGCCCGCGACGTTCACCACGTCGCCGCGCTCGGCTTCGATCGGCATCGGCGATTCCGGCCGCGCGATTCCGCGGTCGTCCGGCGCCGCGCCGCGCTCGGCCTGTTCGGCCTTATCCTGCAACCGGCGCTGGAGCTCGTAATTGAGATCGATCGGGAAACTCGTCTGGGCGGCCGCGACGCCGGGCAGAAGCAGAACGGCGAAGGCGAGCGCGCGCATCATTGGACCAGCACGCGCCAGCTATGGCCGAGCCATGTATAGCTCGCGAAGCCGATCGGCGCGGCCAGCAAGATCGCCGCCAGCGTCCATCTGCGTGCCGCGGCGTCGACCGGCCGCGACATCCGCCAGCAACCGAGCAGCGCCAAGGCCAGCGCGCCGACGGCGAAGCCGCCCAGAACGTCCGCCCAGCTATGCGCCGTCGTCTCGACCCGCGACCAGCCCGACAGCAGCGCGATCGCCGCGACCGGCGGCAGATTGAGCCACATCCCGCCGCGCCCGCCCATCAGAATGGACAGGAGCCCGCCATAGAACGCGACCGCGACGCAGACATGACCGCTGGGGAAATGGGGCAGATCGGCGCTGTCGCGCAGCACGGCCTTCAAGCCGCCCGTCACCGCCGCGGCCAGAACGAAGGCGATCGCCCAGCGCAAAGCGGGTTCGACGCGCCGCCGGGCGAACAGCATCAACACGCCGGCGGCAAGCAGCGGCGCCACGAAACCGACATCCGCAAGCGTGTTCAGCAGCTCCATGACGCTCAAAGAAAGCGATAGAGGAAATCGGAGATATGGATTTTACGCTTGTTGATGACGACGCCCAGCGACGTGCCGCCGTTGGCGTAGACTTGATGGACGAGCTCGTGGATCACCGGCACGCGGGTCTTCTCGGATTCCGCGACCACGACCGTCCCGCTCATGAAACGCGACAGCACCAGCGAGAACGCCACGTCGCGCGCGGGACCGCTATCGACGATGATCCATTGGAACCGACGGCGCAAAAGCCCAACGATTTCGCTCAGCGCGCTGATCGACAGCGTCCGGCCGTTATAGCCTTTCCGATCGACGATCGGCGGCGTCAACGCCATCAGCGACAGATTGCCGCGATGCATGCGATGCATCGCGGCGTCGAGACTGGCCTTGCCCTGTTGCACGTCCTGAAGGCTTGCGCCTGCCGTAATGCCCACGCGCTGGAACTGCGACATCTTCAAGGGATCGGCGTCGATCAACGCCACGGGCGCATCGACGTTCAGCGCCGTGAACTCCGCCAAGCCGCCGGAAATCGTCGACACGCCGCAGCCCGGGTGCGGACCCAACACCTGCACGGCGAAAGACGATTCGTCCTTGCGCAGCATCGCCAGCTTGTTGAACAGGCTGAACAGCGGCTGGCCCGCCCCCGCGTCCTCGGGCAGCCAATCGGCCTGCGGCGGCGGCGGCGCTTTGTGGTTTCCGAAAAGCATCGAATCAGTCCTTCGTCCTGGCGTCAGCATAAACTGCCAGCGTTTCAGCAACCATGCGTGCGACGCCGCCGCCGCGAATCCGCGAAATCGCATTGTTCGCCAGCGAGTCGCGCAGCGCCTTGTCGCCGGCGATCGCGTCCAACGCGGCGGCAAATGCGTCCGCATCGCCGACTCGAGGAACGACGATCCCGGTCTTTCCGTCCTCGATCACGTCGCGCGTACCGCTGACGTCGGTCGCGACCACGGGCAGCCCCATGCCGGCCGCCTCCAGCATCGTGTAGCTCAAACCTTCGTAACGGCTGGGCTGGGCCAGCAAATCGAAGGCCGCGTAATAGCCCAGCGCTTCGCGCGCGCCCAGCCAGCGTATATCGGCCGTGCAGCCCGAAGCGGCCGCCAAACGCTCCGCCCGGGCACGCCCTTCGCCGTCGCCGATCACGACCAAGCGCAGAAAAGGACGCGCCGCGCGGACCTTGGCAAAGGCGGCAACCATCACGTCAATGCCTTTATGCGCCCCAAGTCGGCCGACGAAACCGATCGCCAGATCGCCGTCGCGAAGTTCGAGTTCGGCGCGAACATCTTCGCGGGTGCGGGCCGGCTTGGGCGGGTCGACCCGGTTGAGGACGACGTGGATTTTGACCGCCGGAATGCCGAGCGCCGCGAGATGCGCGCCCTCGCCCGACGCGACGGCGACGACGACATCGGTCATACACGCCAAAGCGCGCTCGCCCGCGCGATAGACGAAACGCCTGAGCGGCGGCAAATCGGGATCGAGCGTGGAAATCGCATGCGGCGTATAGACGATCCGCGCCCGCGAGCCGAGACCCGCCAGCCGTGCGATCATGCCGCCCTTCGAGGAATGGCCGTGGATCACGTCAAACGGCCCCTTGGCGGCGATTTCGCGCCGTACGGCGAGCACCGGACCCAAATCCCAAGGACCGGGGGCACGACGCATGGGCACGGCGCGGAAATCGACGCCGCCGGCGGCAAGCCGTTCGCGACCGGCGCGGAAAATGGCGTCTTCGCGCGCGGGCGAGTAGATAACGTTGACGCAATGGCCGGCCGCGTGCGCGCCGTCGATCAGATCGAGAAGATGGCGCGCCACGCCGGTCGCCGCGGATTCAACGACGTAAAGAACTTTCATCCGCGCGGCCCCCCGACCCGGACCAGCAGCCGCCCGAGGAACAGAAGCGCCAACAGCACGTAGACGCCATAGAACGACGGCGTGTAGACGAGGCTGTCGACGATCTGCAGCACCAGAAATCCCGTCCATACGACGTACTGGGGAATGTACCCGTTGGCGCCCGCGCGCGATTCCAGCGCGTCAACGATCCAGTGCATGATCCGCCCGACCATGATGCCGTAGATCAGGCCGCCGATGCACACGCCCGGCAGACCGAAGTTCACGTACATTTCGCCGAAGATCGGCGGCCGTAAGCCGCTGTGGAACGCGGGGTCGAGTCCCGCGAGGACCGGCGTCACGCGACCGAATCCGAACTGCTCGCGGAAGGGAAACATATAGGCGGGAATGAAACTGAGATATCCCGAGATATAGGTTTTGCCCCAGAAGAAATCGACGCTGTCGAGCCCGGTCAGTATCCACGCGAAGTCGCGCAGGTCGGAAAGGTTGTTGCCGTAGAGCAGCGCGCGGATCATGTCGAGCTGAGGACGTCCGCCCTCGGTATCGCCTCGCAGATTCGAGATCGATAAAGCCGCGCCCGCGAGCGCCACCGCGCCCAGCAGCATGACCGGAAGATTGCCGAAACGGCGCGGCATGCACATCATCACCGCGATCTGCATCAGCGTCAGCACCGCGACCGTGCGGTTACCGCCGAGCACGCCCAGCAACGCGATCGCGAGTCCCAACGCGATATAGGCGGGGCGCTTGCGCGTGTCGCCGTAAAGCACGACCGCCGCCGCGACGAACGGCACGATCTGGCTCCACAGATTGTAGATCGGCCGCAATTCGGCGCGTTCGAACACCAGCGAGCGCGCGACCAGCGGCTGGAAGCCCAGCGCGAACATCGTCAGAGTCAGACCGGCGACGATTCCCAGGCCCAGCACGACGCCGCCGCCGCTGTTCCAGCCGTTGGCGACGATTCCATAGACGATGCGGCAGCCGAGCGGGGCGCGGCGCATGGTGACGCGCGCGATCAAGATGCCGGCCACCATGCACACGAAGCCCGCCAGAGTCAGATAAAGGGCCGTGTCGATATTCGCGAGAATCGCCTCGAAGTGACGGGTCGTGGACACGATGTTGTGCGCCGACCACGCGAAGGGGTACATCACAACGATCTTCAGGAAAAAATTGAACCCGAAGAAATAGCTGGCGAAGGACAACGCGCCCCAGCGGCGATAGTCGCGCGCGTAGAATAGGACGAAAGCGAGCGTGCAGACTGCCAGGATTAGCCAGTTCTCCGGCGGAATACGGCCGAGCACGAGCCAAGGATCGATGCGCATCATTGGCCCGTCTCCGGGCGTTGCAGGGCGAGCGGCAGACGCCACGCGAGCCACGCATAGACCCCGGCACCGAACGCGTAAGCACCGGCGTACAGCGCCATGAAGCCGACGACGTCGATCCCCGATACCGCCGCGGCGACGGCGACCCCCGTCATGATTGCGGTCATGAGCCCGGCAGCGCGCATGATCGCCGGAAAATGCCCGGTATGGACAAGAAGGAAATTCGACACGGCTTGGATCAAATTGCACGCAATCAGCAGCATCAGGATCGGCGTCGCCGCCGGCGGCATTTGCGCGGCATCGCCGAGGATCAATCGGTAGAGCGCGTTACCCCAGAAGGCGAGCAGGCCGCAGAGGCAGAGCGCGGGCACGGCACCCAACGCGGCGGCGATCAACGTCGCGCGCATCAAGGCGGGACGGTCCCCAGCCTGAAAGGCGCGCGTCTGGCCGGGCACCATGAGGTCGCACGCGGCGGCAAACAGAACATTCGCGCCGCGGAATATCTTGAATGCCGTATCGAAAATGATCGTCGGCGCACCCAATCCCATCGCGGCAGGCACGAGCAGCGAGGGATAATTGTAGACGAAAACCTCGCCGGCAGCGTAACCGCCGCTCCCCGTCAATTGCGCACGGTTGACGCGGGCGAAGTAGCGCAACGCGCCGACCGTCGCCGTCGCGCCGCCCAGTTCGAAGCCGCGTTCCGCTCGCAACCGCCTGATCGCCAGCACGAATAAGGCAAGCCAGACGGCGTTGCTGGCGAGCAGGAACGTCACGAACGAAAGGTCGAAAAGAAGACCGAAGAGCAAAGCCAAGTGTCCGAGCCGGCGCACCGCTTCGAGCGTCTCGAAGTAAAGGAAGCGGTCGACCGCCGTGCTGACGTTGCGCAGCGCGAACCAGGCGAGATTCAGCGCCGCGAAGACGAAGAACAGCGCGAACTCTATTCCCTGCCTCGCGCCGCCTCCGAACAGAGTCGAAACGGCGAAGCACGCCGCGCCCCCCAGCAGCGCCAAACCGACATAGAGAAACGTGACGCCGGCCGCCTGCAAGCCCGGCGATGGCGCGCCGTCCGCCGCCGCGAGCCTACCGCCGAGGAATCGCGCGCGAAGTTCGACGTAAAGGACTTTGGCTATACCGAGATCGAACAGCCAAAGCGACAGGCCGAGATTGCCGACGATGATGAACAGCGAAAAGCCGTGCGGATCGAGAACGCGCGCGAAGACATAGGTCTGGCACACCCCGGTCACCAAGGCCGCGCCGGCGGTCGACCCGCGCAACACGAGATACGACAGAAAAACCGCGCGCGTCACGCCGCCGCCTCGCGGCAGCGATCGAGCAGCGCCTTGGCCGTCAGCGGCCAGCGGAAGCGCTTGACGTGCGCGCGGCCGCGCGCCGACAGGTCGGCGCGCAAAGCCGAGTCGCGCGCCAAGCGCGCCATGATCGACGCCAATCCGTCCGCGTCGTCCATACCGCAGATCAGCGCCGCGTCGCCGCTGCCCGAAGTCTCCAGCAATGCCGCCTGATCGCTGATCACAACGGGGCAGCCGCACACCATTGCTTCGATCGGCGGCAGGCCGAAACCTTCGTAGCGCGAGGGAAAGACGAGCGCCAACGCGCCCTCGTAAAGCGCGCGCAGTTCGGCGTCGCTGACGAACCCCAAATGCGCAACACGATCGGAAAGGCGGATATCGCCGCTCGGATGCACCCGATCGTCGCGCTTGCCGGTCAGCACGAGCTTCGTGCCCTTGGGCAGATCGGCACGCTCGAACGCCGCCTGCACCAATTCGACATTCTTGTTCGGGCTGCCCACGCCCACGGCCAGGAAATACGGCGCGCCGGTCAACCCGTTGCGCGCCAGCGGCGCGGCATCGGCCGCGACGTCGAGGATATGCTCCGCCGCCAAGCCGCAAATCGAGATCCGCGCCTGGGGGATTGCGTACCATTGCGCGATTTCCCGCCGCGAAAAGTCGGAGATCGTGGCGATCCGCTTGGCAATCCGCCCCAGCAGCGGCACGAGCGTTTTATAGGCGAGGCGGAACGCGAAGCGGAAGCTCTGCGGATTGACCCAGGGGGTCGCGTCGTGGACGACGACGACTTGGTCGCGCTTGGCCAGCGGTCCGAGATTGCAAAGATTGAGCAGCACGCCGTCGCGGCACGCCAAAGGGAGATCGATCTGCTCCCAGCCGTAGCCGGATTTGAAGAATCGCCCGGCGACGCGCGTTTCGATCCGCGACAATGGTGGCGCTTGCGCGCCGGGCGGCAGCCAAAGCACGACCGTCCCCCACTGCGCGGCGATCGCGGGATCGGCGAGCAGGTTGTCGATCGCGCGCACGGTTTGGAGCGCGAAGCGCTGCACGCCGGTCTGCCGCTGCGTGACGAAGCGGCCGTTGATATGCAGTATCGTCATCGCGCGCCCGTCAGACGTTGTTCTTGGGCAAAACGACGGCGGCGGGCGTGCGCAGTAGGATCAGCATATCCAGCCAGAACGACCATTCGCGGATATACTGGAAGTCGAATTCGACGCGCTTGCGCAGCTTGTCTTCCGTGTCCGTTTCGCCGCGCCAACCGTTGATCTGCGCCCACCCGGTCATGCCGGGCTTGACGCGATAGCGGATCGCATAATCGGGCACAACGTCGGCGTAGAGTCGCCCGTCGGCCTTCGCCTTGGGCGCATGCGGACGCGGCCCCACCAGCGACATCTCCCCTTTCAGCACGTTGAAGATCTGCGGCAGCTCGTCGATCGAATACTTGCGGATGAAATGGCCCACGCGCGTCACGCGGTCGTCCCGGGCGGTCACCAGCTTCTCGGCCTCCGCGTCGGCATTCTCGACCTTCAGCGAGCGGAATTTGTAGATCGCGAATTTGCGCCCGAACTGGCCGCTGCGCAGCTGGCGGAACAAGACCGGGCCCGGCGAGTCGAGTTTGATGGCGATCGCCGCCGCGATGAGGATCGGCGAGATCAGCGCGGCGATCAGCGAACCGACGACGACGTCGAATCCGCCCTTCAGCAGACGGTCGCGCGGCGCGAGCGGCGGCGTCATCAGCGTGGGCATGACGACGCCGTCGCCGCCGTCGACATGCGACATCGACAACGCCGACAATTCGGGATCGGGCACGAGCCATACGGTGATCGGCAGGAACCGCAAACGGTCGAGCAAAGAGGCGATGCGCGACCCCGCCGTCCAGGGCAGCGCCATATAGACGTGCAAATCCTCGTGATCGGCGACGTACTCGATCAGCGCCGACAGATCGCCGAGATAGGGCAAGCGCTCGCCCAAGCCTTCGCCGCGCGTCGCGCGGTCGTCGAAGTAGCCGATGACTTCGACATCGGCGCCGACGCGCGACAGGCGATCCATCAAGCGCGACGCCGAGACGCCGCAACCGACCAAAACGGCGCGGCGCGAAACCGCGCGCCGGAACGACGAGCGCCGTTCGAGCCGCGCCGACGCGCGTTGCACGAACTGCAGTCCGATCAGCGCCAGCACGAACCACGCGACGAGCCAGGCGGTCAACGCCGGCGACGGCGCGGCATCGAGCGCCGCGGCGGCAAGTCCGGACGCGACGAAGCAGGCGGCCAAAACGCGCGGCATCGACAGGCCGGGCGCCTCGCCCGGCAGGCGGCGTCGCGGGTACCGCCGCGCGAGCCAACTTAGAACGACGTAGGCGAGCGCCAGAGCCGCGGCGAACGGCCCCTCTTGCGCGGGGATCGGCTCGTGCGCGCCGACCGCTTGCAGTGCCGCCGCGGCGAACCATCCGGCGGCGAACACGCCCGCGCCCTCGGACAGCGCCGCCAGCGCATCGAAGGCGCCGCGCGACAGCGCCAGCGGCGTTTTGCTTCCGGCCGCCGCGCGCATGGTTTGTGTTTCCGCGCTCATGTCAATTCGTGTTGCTCGTCCGGCCGACGGTGTAGGTGAACCCGCGCTGGAACGGCACGACGCGGTTGATGAATTGGTCGATGAACAAATTGACCTCGGCGATCGAGGATTTCGGCACGAACACCACGTCGAAGGCCTGCAACGGCACGTCCGGATTGCGGCCCGCGACGTAGCCCGCGACGTCGACCGTTCGCATCATCGGCCGGCCGTCGCGCCCGCGACGGATCAGCACGACTTCCGTCGTCTTGGCGGTGTCCATGAAGCCCTTGGCGAGGAGGATCGCCTCCATCACGCCGATCCGCCCGGGCAGATTGATGAGACCCGCGCCGTTGACCTCGCCGCCGACGAAAACGCGCTGCGAGGCGTAATTGCGGATCGCGACGGTGACACGCGGCTGAACGAGATCGCGGCTATAGCGCTTTTCCAATTCTTCCGTCAGCGCTGCGACCGTCTTACCCTCGCCGACCACTTCACCGACCAGCGGCAAGGTAAACCTTCCATCCGGTCCGACGACCGCGCGATCGTTGTATTCGCCGCTGAACGGCAGGCGGATATCCAACTCGTCGCCGGGCCCGATCCGGTAAGGCGAATCGTCGACGACCCACGGCGCGAACGAAGCCGCGTCGCTGCGTTCGGCCCGGATCGTCTCGGTGCCGCACGACGCCATGCCCAGCGACAGCAGCGCCGCCGCGACGGCGGACCGCATCGCCCCGAGTCGCCGTGGTTTCAGCCAATGTAACATTATGTGCCTGCAGGATTGCCCGAATCGCGACGGCATCATTAGAATTCGGTTCAGGCTGGATTGGAAGATCAGTCTAGATCACAGCGAAAGCAAACCAGCTCTCCATGACGCCATCCGATCCGACGGCCATCCCCCCCCCGATCGCGCTTTCGTTCACGACGCGCGATTTGGTTCTGATTCTCTTCCGCTTCCGTTACAGGGTGCTGCTGACGTTCGTCGTTTGCGTGTCCATCGCCGTGGCGCTCAGCTTCCTGATGAGACCCGTCTACCAGTCGGAAGCGTCCATTCTCGTCAATAAGCTGGGCCGCGAGTTCACGTTCAGGCCGGATCTGAGCGTTGGCGTGCAATCCGCGATTCCCGTGGCGACCGATCCCGACGAGATTCTCAACACCCAAGTCCAGCTGATGCGCAGCCGCGACGTCATACTCGCGACGATCGAGCGGATGGGATTGGCGCGGCTTTATCCGGAGCTTTCGGAGCCCGGCGAGGCGCCGGACATCGACAAGGCGCTGAAGAAATTTGACGACGCGCTGCAAACCGCGCCGCAACGCACGTCGAACATCGTGCACATCGCATTCCGCAACCCGGATCGCGAATTGGCCGCCGCCACGCTGGATGCGCTGATACAAATTTTCACCGAGAAGTCGATCAACGTCTACATCAACACCCAAACCGCTTATTTCGAAAAGCAGGTCGCCCAGGCGCGCGAACGCTTCCTGGCGAGCGACGGCAAGCTGACGGCGTTCCGCCAGCGCTTGGGCGCGCAAGCCTTCGAGGCCCAGATTCCGCTGCTGCTGCAACAGCGCATCGACATCGACAGCGAGTACAAGCGCGTCTTGGCGGCACTGGCCGGCGCCACGGAGCGCGTTCAGGCCGTGCGCCACGCGATCTCGCAGACCCAGCAGGAGATCACCGCCTTCGTCGATACCCAGCAAAGCCGCGTCATCGACGACGCGCGTACGAAGCTATTGAACCTCAAACTTCGCCAGCAGGAGATCGCCGCCAATTTCGTCCCCGGCAGCCGCCAAGTGCAACAGGTGGAGCGCGAAATCGCGATCGCGGAGAAGTTCCTCGGGGACCAGCTGACCTTGTTCTCGGGTACGGTGCGCCGGGCGCGCAACGAGGTGGCGACGGCGCTGGAAACCGAGCTCAACCGTTCGCTCGCCGAGCAGGCGGAGCTCGAAGGCAGGCGCAACACGATCCTCGCCAGCGTCGCGGATATCGACCGGCGTTTGTCGGACGTGACGGGCGGCGAGACCGAGCGCTGGTCGCTCGAACAGGATGTGACGCTTGCCAAGGACATGCTGAAGCTGTTCGCGTCGAAGCTCGAAGACGCGCGTGCGGCGGATTCGTTGAATCAGAGCCGCATCGGCAACATCGCCATCGTGCAGTCGCCGTCGCTGGCCGATCCGCGCCAGCCGGTCCAGCCGCGGCCGCTGCTCTATTGCCTGTTGGGCGTCGTCGCGGGACTGTTCCTGGCGGTCGTCGTGGCGCTGCTGTCGGAACTGATCTCCGACACGATCTACGATCCGGTGCGCACCGAACGCCTGCTCAGCGTGCCCACGCTCGCCGTGTTCAACTACGTGCCGGCCGAGCAGCTCGAACGCTGACGCGCTATCCGGACTTGAAGCGCAATTCGACGATCTGCGTCAGCCGTCCGCCCGACCGCAATGGCCGGCGCCACAGCAAAGGTTGCGACAAGAAGAAATTCGCCGACCGCGCGATTGAAACGCCAAAAGAACGGATTTTGGAAAACCGCCGGCGACACGCTTGGAAAACAAGGCCAATGACCCTGTCGCGTTATTCCAGATTATCGAAGGGGATAAATGGTGCCCGGGGCCGGAATCGAACCAGCGACACTGCGATTTTCAATCGCATGCTCTACCAACTGAGCTACCCGGGCACCGGGCTCGTGGGAGGCGTGTATAGGGCCTGCCCGGAGACCTGTCAACGCTTGGAAGCCGCCGATTTCTTCCGGCTTTTCGGGGTCTTACGCGCCGCCGGCATGCGCACCGCGGCCTCGACGGCGCCGCGCGCCCAAGGCCGCATCTCGGCCGCATCGTCGAGCGCTTCGGGCGGAACTTCGTAATAGCCGAAGGAGACGCGCTTCCTCGTCTTCCCCAGGTAAGTGAAGGCTTCGAGCCCCGCCGCTTCGAATTGCGGCCGGTTCGCGGCGTCGGTTTTGAGATAGAGCCGATCGTCGGCGATCAGCCCGAACATCCGGCGATCGCGGAACAAACCCCAGCCCGAGAACATCCGCTTGGCCGAGACGCGGCCCACCGCCTCACCCAGCAATTCGACGCACATCGCGACGAAGCCGCCGGGCGCGCCGCTCATCGGGGATCGTCCGGCGTCTCGTCGGTCGGGATGCGATAGGCGCCGTCGAGCCAGCGGCGCATATCCTCGTCTTTGCAGCGCGCCGAACAGAAGGGCCGGAAATCGGCATGCGCCGGCCGTTTGCAGATCGGGCAGCCGGATTTCTTCGCCTTCTTCGGCAGCTTCACGACCTGGCTCATTCGCCTGCCCGCCCCTGCGACCTCGCGCGCGTCATCTCGACCAGACCGCCGGCGGTGATGCCGAGCACGTCGACGCGACGGCGATCGTGGCGCGTGGCATGTTTGAATGCGTCGAGCAGCCGCGCGCGTTCGCCGGGCTTCACCACGCGCAAGATGTCGATGGCGATCAAACCCGCCAGATCGCGCAAACGGATCTGGCGCGCGATCTCGCGCGCGGCCTCCAGATCGATGGTCAGCGCGTCGTCCTTCGCGGCGCCCGAATTGACGTCGATCGCGACAAGTGCCGCCGTGCGTTCGATCGAGAGCCAAGCGCCCGACGGCAAGTCGACGCGCGGCGTTCCCAGCTTCTCCAGCAGGCTTGCCGCATCGTGCCGGTCGAAGGCGAACTTGTCGTGCGCGATACCCGCGAGCTTCGCGAGCTCGGCGTCGGGCGTGAGCAGCCGGGCGCCGGGCGCGTTTAGCGCGCGCACCAACGCGGGCACGGCGCCGTCGGATGCGAGCATTTCCGGCGCGCCGTCGCGCGCGAACGCGGCGGCTTTTGCGCGCAGCGCGTCGATCTCCGCCGCCAGCGCGGCGTCGTCGACTTCCAACGCCCCGCCGCGCAGGATCAAACCTTCGCCCTCGCGCAGCATCGCGTGCGCGCGGCCTTGCAACGCGTCGCGCTTGGCGGCGGAAATGCGCTTGGACACCGACGCGCCCTTGCCGCCCGGCAGCAGCACGGCGTTCGCGCCTTCGAGCGCCAGCCGCGTCGAGACTCGCGCGCGCTTGTCGCCCGACGGCGGCTCGATCACCTGCACCAGCAGCGTGCGGCCCGGCGGCGGCGGGTTCGGCGTATCGAGCAACGCGACCAATCCGCCCGGCAGATCGACGAACACGCCGCCATGCACCGCCTTCGCGACGCGCGCGCGATGGATCGTGCCGATCGCGACGCGCCGGTCGGCGGGCTCGCGGGCGATATCGACGAGTTCGCGGCGCGAGAAGGCGACGGCGCGGATCGCGTCGCCGTCGCGATCGATCAGGATTTCGTCGATATTGGCGGTCATGCGCCTGCCCCTTCGAGCAGCCGCGCCGTCTCGTAAAGATCGAGGCCGACGACGTTGGAATAGGAACCGGACAGGAAACGCACGAATTCGGCCGCCTTGCCTTGGATCGCGTAGCCGCCCGCCTTTCCGCGCCATTCGCCGCCCGCGATGTAGCCGTCGATCTCGGCTTGCGTCAGGCGCTTGAAGGCGAGGATCGTTTCGCTGAGGCGCGCGCGCGGCTTCGCGCCCGGCACGATCAAGCAAATCCCGCCGAGCACGCGATGGCGGCGCCCGGACAGCAGCGCCAGGCAGCCGCGCGCCTGGGATTCGGTTTCGGCTTTCGGCAGGACTCGCCGCCCGCAGGCGACGACCGTATCGGCGCCCAATACCAAGGCGGCGGGGCGCGTGGCCGCCACCGTCTCCGCCTTCCCGTACGCGAGACGCGCGGCCAGCGCGCGGGGGCTTTCGCCGGGACGCTCGGTTTCGTCGATATCGGCAGGAAGAACTTCAGCCGGGATACGGCCGATCTGAGCCAGCAACTCGCGCCGGCGCGGACTCGCGGAGGCGAGGACGAGCGGCGGCGCCAAAACGGCCCCGCTTACTTGAAGCGGAACGTGATCCGACCCTTGGTCAGATCGTAGGGCGTCATCTCCACGTTGACGCGGTCGCCCGCGAGCACGCGGATGCGGTTCTTGCGCATCTTGCCCGAGGTGTGGGCGAGTACTTCGTGGTTGTTGTCGAGCTTCACACGGAACATCGCGTTGGGCAGGAGTTCCTGCACCACGCCCGAGAACTCGATCAGACCTTCTTTCGCCATGGATCTCCGGTAGGTTCTGGACTCCGCCCCAAGGGCGGGATCGGGGCCGCAACATGGCCCCGAAGCGAGGCAAGGTCAAGCCTCGCCCGCCTTGCCGAATTCGGCCGCGACCCCTTCGAAACGCTTGAGAATCCGCGATTTGAGTCCGTCGCGCAGCGCGCGGTAGCCTTCCATGCGCGCCTCGCGGCTGCCCTCCTCGATCAAATTCGGGTCGAAAGTGGGCCAATACTCGACCTCGCAGGCCATGATCCGGGTGAGTTCGAGGGCCTTGTGATGGGCCTCGGGGCTCAACGTCACGATCAAATCGAAGGAGCTGTCGTGCAGCTCGTCGAAAGTTTTGGCTTTATGGCGCTGGATATCGACGCCCAGCTCCGACAGCGCCGCGATGACGAAAGGATCGACGTCCTGGCGCTTCACGCCAGCGGAATCGACGTAGACCTTGGTGCCGAGCAGCTTTTTCGCCAGCCCTTCCGCCATCGGCGAGCGGACCGAGTTGTGCGTGCAACAGAACAGGACGCTGCCGATCTTGTCGGTCATGGCGGCCGCGTTCAGCCCCGGATATGCAGAACGCAGATCAGCGTGAATAGGCGGCGCGCGGTGTTGAGATCCATGACCATCCGGCCCTCCAGCCGGTCGCGCAGCAGCTGGGAGCCTTCGTTGTGGACGGCGCGGCGGCCCATATCGAGCGCTTCGATCTGCGAGGGCGAGAGCCGCTTGATCGCATCGTAATAGCTTTCGCAGACGGTGAAGTAGTCCTTGATCGTCGTGCGAAACGGCGTGAGCGGCAGCGGATGCTTCTCGATCGCCTCGCCCGCCTCGGTCTTCAGATCGAAAATCAGGCGGTTTTCCTCGATCGACAACGCCAGCTGATACGGCCCGTCCGGCCCGCCGACGAGTTCGAAGCGGTTCTCGTCGAGCAGATCGAATATCGCGACCGTGCGCTCGTGTTCGATATCCGCGTTGCGCCGGACCCGCAGATTCTCGGCCAGGTCGATCTTGCAGATGCGATTGCGCTTCTCGCCCGACCCGTCCATCGATTTACCTCCGATTTTTGGCGACACGTATCGACAGCGACCGCGCGTGCGAGGCGAGCCCTTCGGCCCGCGCCAAAACGATCCCCGCGCCCGCGAGTTTCGCGAGCCCCTTCGCGTCCGCGCCGATGAGCGTCGTGCGCTTCATGAAATCCGGCGTGCCGAGGCCCGAGGAGAAACGCGCCGTGCGGCTGGTCGGCAGCACGTGGTTCGGCCCCGCGAGATAATCGCCCAACGCCTCGGGCGTGCACACGCCGAGGAAAATCGCGCCGGCATGGCGGATCTTGCGCGACATCGTCTCCGCGTTCCGGCAGGCGAGCTGCAGATGCTCGGGCGCCAAACGGTCGACGAGATCGATCGCGTCGGCCAGTTTTCGCACCACCACGATGGCGCCGTGATCGCGCCACGAAGCGCTTGCGATCGCGCGGCGCGGATGGGCGGCGAGCTCGGCGTCCACGGCGTCGGACACGGCGGCCGCGAAATCCGCGTCGTCGGCGATCAGCACCGACTGCGCGGCGGCGTCGTGCTCGGCCTGGGCCAGAAGATCGACCGCGATCCAACGCGGGTTCGCCGTCTTGTCGGCGACGATGCAGACTTCCGACGGCCCCGCGATCAGATCGATGCCGACCGTGCCGAACACCATACGTTTGGCGGCGGCGACATAGGCGTTGCCGGGGCCGGTGATCTTATCGACCGGCGCGATCGTTTTGGTGCCGAAGGCCAACGCCGCCACGGCCTGGGCCCCGCCAACGCGATAGATCTCGTCCACACCGGCGATATCGCAGGCCGCGAGCACCAAAGGTTCGATATGGCCGCCCGGTGCGGGCACGGTCACGACCAGGCGCTTCACGCCAGCGACCTTCGCGGGAATCGCGTTCATCAGCACCGAGGACGGATATGCCGCCTTCCCGCCGGGCACGTAGAGTCCGGCGGCGTCGAGCGGGCTCCAGCGCCAGCCCAGCGAAACGCCGGTCTTATCGGTCCAGCGCGCTCCTTCGGGCTTCATGCGCTTGTGGAACGCGGCGATACGCGATGCCGCGACCTCCAGCGCCTTCAATTCCAGCTTCCCGCAGGCCTTGCGCGCGCGCGCGATCTCGGCCGCCGTCACGCGCAGCGTCTTGGGCGTGAGCGTCAGCCGGTCAAAACGCTTTGTGTATTCGATCAGCGCCGCATCGCCGCGCTCGCGCACGTCGGCGACGATCCTCGCGGCGGCCGCGTCCGCGTCGTGCGACGATTGCTCGCGCGAGGCGAGCAAGGCCGCGAAGTCGCGCGCGAAGCCGGGCTTCGACGCGTCGAGCTTACGCGGCACGGACCACCTCCGCGATGCGGTCGACCAGCGGAGCGATCTGGGCGTGGCGGGTTTTCAGCGCCGGACGGTTGACGATCAATCGCGAGGTGACGTCGGCGATGCGCTCGATCTCGACCAGGCCGTTCGCCTTCAGCGTGGCGCCGGTCGAAACAAGATCGACGATCCGGCGCGCGACACCCAAGGCCGGGGCAAGCTCGATCGCGCCGTTCAGCTTGATGCACTCGGCATGCACGCCGCGGCGCGCGAAATGCTTGCGCGCGACGTTGGGGTACTTCGTCGCGACGCGAACATGCGACCAACGGCGGGGATCGTCGCTGCCCGCGAGTTCCACGGGTTCGGCGACCGCGAGATGGCACTTGCCGATGCGCAGATCGAGCGGCGCGTAGATTTCCGGATAGTCGAATTCGACGATCACGTCGTCGCCCGCCACGCCGATATGCGCGGCCCCGAACGCGACGAAAGTGGCGACGTCGAAGGCGCGCGCGCGCACGATGTCGAGACCGGGATCGTCGGTCTTGAAGCGCAAAAGGCGCGTGTTCGGATCGTCGAACTCGGGCTCGGGCGTGATCCCGGCACGGCGCAGCAACGGCATCACCTCTTTCAAGATGCGGCCGTTGGGCAGGGCCAGGACGAGTTTTTCGTTCGGATTCACGTTCGCAACACTCCGGATCGCGGCGGTTATAACCGTCGGCGACCGGGCTGTCATGGCGCGGAAAAAGACTGTTATTTCAGATGGTTAGGCGGCCGGATGTCGCGGGCGCCATTGCGTTGGCCAAGGCTCGCCCAGGTCGCGCACCAAACAGGCGATCCCCTTGCCTTCCAAACGCAGCTTCGCGTCGCCCGAAAACACCATCGTCACGGCGCCGTCCTGCGCTTCGATGGTCAGCAACTCAAGCACTTTGCCGCGATCCTTCGGGTCCAGGCCCTTGCAGCGCACGGCGTCCACCCTCTGGAAATGGACCGCGCAATTGACGCGCTCGTAGTTGGCGCAAGGCAGGAAGGCGATGTCGGGCACATCGTCGGGCGTCGGCGTCTGGGCGTCTGGCTCGCTTTCCCAGGTCTTCTCGCAGTTTTCCCAACGGAATCGATTGGCGACGAGCACGAACTCCTTCAGTCCGGATTCGAACTTCATGTCGGCGAGCGGGATCAGCGCGTCCTGAAGACAAGCGGCGACGATGCGGAAGTCCTCCGCGTCGGTCGCCTTGAGCTTCAGGCACTCGCCCATCAAGCCGCTTCCTTGACCCGCTCGATATCCGCCCCGCACGCGGCGAGCTTGGCTTCCAAACGCTCGTAGCCGCGATCGAGGTGATAGACGCGATTGACGACCGTCTCGCCCTGCGCGACCAGCCCGGCGATCACCAGCGACACCGAAGCGCGCAGATCGGTGGCCATCACGGGCGCGCCGGTCAGTTTCGGCACGCCGCGCACCATTGCCGAACCGCCGTGCAGATTGATGTTGGCGCCCATGCGGCGCAGTTCGGGGACGTGCATGAAACGGTTCTCGAAGATCGTCTCGGTGATCATCGAAGCGCCTTCGGCCGTCGTCAACAGCGCCATCATCTGCGCCTGAAGATCGGTCGGGAAGCCGGGGAAGGGCTCGGTCATGACGTCGACGCCCACCAGCGGCGCGTTGGTGCGCCGCACGCGAATCCCGCGCGGCGTATCCTCGATCGTGACGCCCGCCTGCGTAAGCGCCGTCGCGGCCGACGCGATCAGCTCGCTGCGCCCACCGATCAGTTCGACGTCGCCGCCGGTCGCGGCGGCGGCCATCGCGAAGGTGCCGAGCTCGATCCGGTCGGGCAGAATCGAATGCGCGGCGCCAGACAGCGCCGTGCCGCCATGGATCGTCAGCGTATCGGTATCGATACCTTCGATTTTGGCGCCCATTGCGATAAGGCAGCGGGCAAGATCGCCGATTTCCGGTTCGCGCGCCGCGTTGGAGAGCACGGTCGTGCCCTTCGCCAGCGTCGCCGCCATCATCAGATTCTCAGTGGCGCCGACCGAGACGAACGGGAACACGAAACGCGCGCCCTTCAAGCCGCCGGGCGCCAGCGCCTCGACATAACCTTCCCGCAATTCGATCTTGGCGCCGAGCGCTTCGAGCCCCTTGAGATGAAGGTCGACCGGTCTTGCCCCGATGGCGCAGCCGCCGGGCAGGGAGACTTTCGCCTTGCCTTCGCGCGCGACCAGGGGGCCGAGGACGAGGATCGAGGCGCGCATTTTCCGCACCAGATCGTATTCGGCCGTCGTATTGGAAATCTTGCGCGCGTTCAGCGCCAGAACACGGCCCTGATGGCCGCCTTCGGCGTGGCCGTCCAGCGCGATTTCCACGCCGAGCGTGCCGAGCAGATTGGCGAGGGTGGTGATGTCGGCGAGATGGGGGATGTTGGCCAGACGCAGCGTTCCGTCCGTCAGCAGGCTCGCCGCCATCAACGGCAGGGCCGCGTTCTTCGCCCCGCCGATCGGGATGGTGCCGACGAGGGCCTTGCCCCCGCGAATGCGAATCTTGTCCATGAGCCTCGTCGCCAGCAGCGTCGGGAATCTCTTACCGCGCGGTTGTGGCGAAATCCAGGCCGCTTTGGGGGTTCCTAGAAACCTGATCCCGGGCGGGCCAAATAGGCCTTCTCCGCCTCCGTGCTAGCCCGTCCCAGAATGGCGTTGCGATGCGGGAATCGGCCGAACTCGGCGATTACGGCGCGATGCCTGTGGGCGTAGTCGACGACGTTCGCCCGCCAGGGTGTTTCGGGGAGCGCTTCCATCAGGGCGCATGATTCGTCCTGGGCGCCGATGTCTTCGGCGTGCTCGAACGGCAGATAGACGAAGACGCGCATCACCGGTTCCAGCGCGCGATCGAAACCCTTCGCCACGGTCGCGCGCGCCGCGGCGAGCGCCAGCGCATCGGTCGCGAAGGCCCGCGCTGTTCCGCGGTGGAGATTGCGCGGCGCCTGGTCGAGCAGGAGAACAAGCGCGAGCGAGCCTTCCTCCGTATCGAGCCAGGGTTTGAGTTCGCCCTTCGCGGCGCGCTCGGCGAGAGTCCCCAGCTTCGCGCGGCATTCGGCGTCGAACGCGTCGTCTTTCGCGAACCAGACTTTGCGGAACTCGCCGGGTCCGTCAGCGAACCAGAAATCGAGCACCGACCGGATCGCCGCCTCGGTTTCCATCGCCGCACGCCCGCGCGCCTGGGCTTTGCGTTTGCGCAAATTCATGCGCAGCGCCTCGGCTTCGCGCGTCTTGCGCCGCGCCTCTTCGAGCTGCGCATGCAGATTCTTCGCGGTCACGGGCGGGGCGCCAATCGGTTGGCCAGGAAGGCGAGCGTCGAGCAGCCTGCCATCACGGCGCACATCGGCAAGGCCGTGCCGTCGTCGAACAGCCCCGCGAGCACGCTGGTCACCGCGCCGACGGCGAACTGCAGGGCGCCCGCCAAGGCGGAAGCCGCCCCCGCGATGTGCGGGAACGGCGACATGGCGCCCGCCATCGAGTTGGCGCCGATCGCCCCCATCGTCGCCATCAACAGGAAGATCGCGGCCACCAGACCGGCAAGCCCGCCGAAGCCCGTGATGCCGACGGCGAGAATCGCGAAGCCCACGAACAGCGCAACCGTGTGACCGAAGCGCAAGGTACGATCGAGACCGAAACGCGGCATGAAACGGCCGTTGAGCGTGCTCGACAGCATCATCGCGAGCACGTTCAGTCCGAAGAGAAAGCCGTAATACTGCGGCGGCACGCCGAATATCTCGATGAAAACGAACGGCGTGCCGGCGATATAGGCGAACATCGCGCCGAAGAAGAACGCGCCGCCGAAGGCGTAAGACAGGAAGCGGCGGTTGATGGCGAGTTCCGTATACGCCGCCAGGATCGACCGCCAATGCGCCGAGCGGCGCTTTCCCTCGCCGTGCGTTTCGGGGATCTTGAACAGCACGAGCAATACGATCGCGGTTGCGATCACCAGCACAACGAATATCGCGCGCCAGCCCAGCCACATTTCGACCAAGCCGCCGATCATCGGGGCCAGCATCGGCGCGGCACCCATCACCAGCATCATCATCGACATCATCACGCCGGCGCGCTCGCGATCGAACACGTCGCGCACCATGGCGCGAACCATGACGGGCGTGACGCATGCCCCCACCGCCTGTACGAAGCGCGCGGCGATCAGAAAATCGTTGCTGGGCGCCGAAGCCGCGGCAACCGAGCCGGCGGCGAAGATCAGCAACCCCGCCGCGGTCGGCCAGCGGCGACCGAACCGGTCGCCGATCGGCCCCCAGACGAGCTGGCCGACGCCGAAACCGGCAAAGAACACGCCAAGGGTGAGTTGAACTTCGTGCTGGCTGGCCGCAAACTCGCGCCCGATCGCGGGCAGAGCCGGCAGATACATATCGACGGAAAGCGGGGTCAGGCCCATCAACCCGCCCAGAACGGCCACAAAAATCCTATCGCCCGGCCAGGGACTGGGCCGGGGCCCGCCTTGCAACGCCTTGAACATAGCGTGCGTTGTAGGCCGTGCGATTAGATCGCGTCGAGCGGGATTTTCAGATAGCGCGTGCCGTTCGCTTCGGGCGGGGGCAATTCTCCGGCGCGGATATTGACCTGGATCGAGGGCAGCAGCAGCACAGGGGCCGACAGCGTCTTGTCACGGGTTTCCCGCATATTCACAAAGGAATCCGCGTCGATCCCGTCCCGGATATGGATGTTGCCCGCGCGCTGTTCGGCCACGGTCGTCGACACGCGCGGGCCCCGCGTTTCCGGCGGATAGTCATGGCAGACATGCAGGATCGTATCGTCCGGCATGTCGAGAACACGCCGGATCGAGCGATAGAGCATGCGCGCATCGCCGCCGGGAAAATCGCAGCGCGCCGTGCCGAGGTCGGGCATAAACATCGTATCGCCCAGGAAAATTTGGGTCGGACCCGCCCCGGCCGCCAGCGCCAGCATCATGCAGGACGGCGTGTGACCCGGCGTTTCCCAGGCCGTAAATTTGGCGCGGCCGATATCGATCGTATCGCCCTCGCTCAGCAGCCGGTCAAATTGCCGCCCGTCCACCGCGAAGTCGTCGCCGAGATTCAGGATATCGCGCCAGGTCGCCTGGACCTTGCCGATCTTGGCGCCGGTCGCAAGCTTGGCGCCGAAGCGCTTCTTGAACCAGGGGGCGGCCGACAAGTGATCGGCATGGGCGTGGGTTTCGATCACCCATTCCAGCGCGCAGTCGCCGATCAGCGCCGCGAGCTTTTCAGCCGTCGCGGTCGAAGTGCGGCTCGCCTTGGGATCGTAATCGAGGACAGGATCGATCACGGCCGCGCGCCGGGCGTTGCGGTCGGCGACGACATAACCGACCGTTCCCGTCGCAGGGTCGAAGACGGATTCGACGGCGATCGCGTGCGGCATGGACGAGCCCCTTGAACTTTAGTATTATCTAATATATATCCTGCGCCGAGGAGATTTACAATGTCCGTTCCGCTGACCGAAGTCGATGCCGCCACGCTGAAGACCTGGATGGATCGCGGCGAAGCCGTGCTGATCGACGTGCGCGAGCAGAACGAGTTCGCGCGCGAGAGCATTCCCGGCGCCGCGCATGTCCCGCTGTCGAACTTCGACCCGGCCCAGATTCCGGCCACGAACGGCAAAAGGCTCGTCGTGCATTGCCTTTCCGGAAAACGCTCGGCCAACGCGCAAGCCCAACTCGCCAAGGCGGGGATCGCCGCGATCAATTTTTCGGGCGGCATCATGGACTGGAAGGCGTCGGGCTATCCGATCCGCGAGAACAAATCCGCGCCCCTGCCGATCATGCGCCAAGTGCAGATCGCAGCCGGAACGTTGGTGCTGACCGGCGCAGCGCTCGGGGCATTCGTCCACCCCGGTTTCTATGCCCTGTCGGCCGCGATCGGCGCGGGCCTGATCTTCGCGGGCGCCACCGGCTGGTGCGGCATGGCCAGCTTTCTGGGACTATTGCCGTACAACCGCCGCGCTTAACCCGGATCGCGGCCGAACGCGCGAAGCGCTTCGCGCGTGCGCTCGATCTCGTCCTGGATGACGCGGCGATAGGCTTCGTAAAGCGCGGATGAGATGTTGTCGAACGTGCCGGTCTGGCTCGCGCGCAACTGCGCGAGACGGCGTTCGAGGCGGAAGATTTGCGCAGCGTTGTCGTCGTCGCGCCCCGCCTCCAGCCGCGTGACGACCGACGAAAGACGCTCGCGCAGCGCTTTGCGCAGATCCTCGTCCAGCGGCCGATCGAGCAGGACTTCCATCTGTGCGGCGAGCTTTTCGAATTCGAAACGCACATCGACCGGCGAACGCTCCTGCGCGACCACCGGCATCGCGATCAAGGCGAGAAGAAGAGCGAGCGCCTTCATGCGCCTTTGGCGTGATGGTAGACGTGCCACAGGAACAAGGCGCCGGCCGAACGATGCGGGCGCCACGCTTCGCCCAGCTTGCGCAAACGCTTCTCGTCGGGCCGCGTGCGTAGCTTCTTCAAAATCCGCATCGCCTCCTGCAAGGCGAGATCGTTGCCGGGCCACACATCGGGCCGGCGCATCGCGAACAGAAGATAGATCTCGGCGCTCCATCGGCCGAGCCCCTTCAATTTGGTGATCGTCGCGATCGCCTCTTCGTCCTCGGCCGCGTGCAGATCGTCGAAATCCAGCGCGCCCGATGCGACCGCTTCGGCAAGGCCCCGGATATAGGACGCCTTCTGCCGCGACAGACCCATCGTGCGCAGCGTGTCGTCGGGCACTTCGATGATGCGGCTCGGCTCCATGGCGCCAAGCCCCGCTTCGAGCTTGTTCCAAATCCCCGTCGCGGCCGCAACCGAGACCTGCTGCGCCACGATCGCGCGCGCGAAACCGACGAAGCCGATCGGCCGCGCGCGCGGCTTCGGGTAGCCTATGCGCGGCAGCCATTCGGCGACATGCGGATCGAGCGCGGCGAGTTCGTCGATACTCCGGCGCAGATCGCGCCGCGCCTTCGCTTCCGACACGGTCTGCAGCTGCGGGGGCATAGCGCGCGAACGTCAGGCGTGCGTATGGCTCAACGTATCGGTCAGCGTGGTCAGGCGCGCCAACAGATAATCCGCCGTTTCCGGGTCGGCGTCGTCGACCTTGGTCAACACACGCTCGATCATCTTGCGCCGGAAGCGTTCGCGATCGGCGGGACCGCCATCGTATTGGGTCTCCAGCGCCACTTCCAGCGCCGCCTTCACTGCCGGGTACAAAGCGGGCGGCATGTAGGCGCGCTCGTAGATGTATTTAAGGCCGCCGGCCGGATCGTAGATCAGCTGGCGCGCGCGTTCGATCGGGAAATCGGCGCGCAAAGCGAGGCCACGCTCGAACAGGAACAGATCGCCCATGCAAAGCGCGCGGATGACGATGCCGGGATCGAGGCGGCCGGTCGAATGAAGCTGCGACGCCAGTTTCGCCACATCCTGCTCGCCCGATTCGAGCGAAGTGCCGACGGTCGCGATTTCGCGCGCGCTCGCCGCGAGGCTGGCGGCGAGATCGGCGGAAACGTCGTCGCGCGCGACCAGCTTTTCTTTGATCGATTCCGACGCGAGCGCATAGAGCTTCTCGAGGGCCCGCACCGGCAGCTTGCGCCGCTCGGCGAGTCTTTCCTGCACCAGCTTCGCCTTGCCGTGCTTTTCGACCAAACGCTCTGCAGTGGCGTCAGACAGCGCTGCCCCCTCGTTGCCTGCCAACGTGGCGGCGACGCGCGAGGAGCCCTGATCGACCAGCGAGCGCGCGACGGCGTCGGACACGGTTTTGCGGCCGGCGATCGCGACCTGCTTTTCTTCGGCCTGGGACTTCACGATCTCGACGAGTTCGGCATCGGAGAAAGCGAGCGACTCGCGCAACAACGGCAGCGCGACCTCGTCGATATCCTTCGCGAGCGCCATGCCCAAACCTTGCGGCAATTGCGGCGCGCTTTTGAGGTGCAGGGCCAGCGCTTGGCGGACGGTCGCCATCGCGTCCTGCGCCATCAGCATCAAAACGTTTTCGGCTTCCGCACGCTCGGACGCCGACAAGCCGGCATCGGAATAGACGGCGGCGACTTTCGCCGCCATCTCGGTGCGCGCCGCGGCGGAGTTGTCGTCCGCCAGTCGCGCGATGTCGGCTGGGGTGAGCTTGGCCATGCCGCTATTCTCCGCTCGCCGCCGGGTTGCGAGCAAGGCGCGAATGCGCCAAGCCCGCCCGAGCGGTCACATGAACATTCTGCATCCATCCCCCGATCTTTCGCAACCGTTTGACGGCCCCAATCGCTCGCCCGTACAACGATCCTGGTTATTTGGGAGATTCGCGCAATGGATGGCGGGGAACGGGTCGAACTGTCGAGGCCCGTGGGCGACACGGTCAAAGCGACCACCTGCTATATGTGCGCCTGCCGTTGCGGGATCAAAGTTCATCTTAAGAACGGCCAAATCCGCTATATCGAGGGCAACAAGGACCATCCGGTGAACCGCGGCGTTTTGTGCGCCAAGGGTTCCGCCGGGATCATGAATCATTACAGCCCCGCGCGCCTTAGGAAGCCCTTAAAGCGCGCGGGCGCGCGCGGTGCGGGCGAATTCGTCGAAATCGAATGGGACGAAGCGCTCGGCATGCTGGCCGAGCGTTTGGCCCATATCCGCGCGACCGATCCCAAGATGCTCGCCTTCTTCACTGGCCGCGACCAGAGCCAGTCTTTGACCGGCTGGTGGGCCAATCAATTCGGCACCCCTAATTTTGCGGCGCATGGCGGTTTCTGCTCGGTCAACATGGCCGCAGCCGGGCTGTACACGATCGGTGGATCGTTCTGGGAGTTCGGAGAGCCCGATTGGGACCATGCCGAGTACTTCCTTATGTTCGGTGTGGCCGAGGATCACGATTCCAATCCGATAAAAGCGGGCATCGCCAAGCTGAAGGCGCGCGGCGCCAAATTCGTGTCCGTCAATCCGGTCAAGACCGGCTATCAGGCCGTGGCCGACGAATGGATCGGGATCGCGCCGGGCACCGACGGGCTCTTCGTGATGGCGCTGATCCACGAACTGCTCAAGGCCGACAAGATCGATCTCGAATTCCTGGTAAAGTACACCAACGCGCCTTGGCTGGTGCGCGGCGATGACGGCTTGTTCGCGCGCGACGCGAACGGGCACCCGCTGTGCTGGGATTCGCGCACGAATGCGCCCGCCGACGCGACGTCGGTTGACGTTCGGCCGGCCTTGGTCGGCGAGTTCATGCTGGCCGACGGCACCAAAGCCACGCCGGCCTTCGAGCTGATGGCGCGGCGCTATCTCTCGCCCGATTACGCGCCCGAAGCGGTTGAATCGCAATGCGGCGTGCCCGCCGAAACGATCAAGCGCATCGCGGCCGAGCTGGCGCATGCGGCGTTCGAAAAGCAGATCGTGATTGATCAGCCGTGGACCGATTGGGCCGGGCGCCGTCACGAAAAGACCGTGGGCCGTCCGGTGTCGATGCATGCGATGCGCGGCATCTCGGCGCATTCCAACGGCTTCCAAACTTGCCGCGCGATCCATGTGCTGCAAATCCTGCTCGGCGCAATCGATGGGCCGGGGGCGTGGCGCTACAAATCGCCCTTCCCGCGCCCCTGCCCGCCGGGGCCAAAACCCACCGGCAAGCCCGAGCAAGTCGCCCCCAACAAGCCGATGGGCGGCATGCCGCTCGGCTTCACGCTGGGGCCGGAAGACCTGCTGCTCGACCGCGACGGCAAGCCGATGCGCATCGACAAGGCGTATTCCTGGGAATCGCCGATCGCCGCGCACGGCCTGATGCATATGGTGATCGCCAATGCCTGGGCGGGCGATCCCTACGAGATCGACACGCTGTTCATGTACATGGCGAACATGGCGTGGAACTCGTCGATGAACTCGTCGGGCACGATGCGCATGCTGACCGACAAGAAGGCGGATGGTTCCTACCGTATTCCCTTCATCGTCTATGCGGATGCTTATGCCAGCGAGACGGTCGCCTACGCCGATCTCGTCCTGCCCGATACGACGTATCTGGAACGCTGGGATTGCATCTCGCTGCTCGACCGGCCGATCGGATCGGCCGAAGGCCCGGGCGACGCGATTCGCCAGCCGGTGGTGAAACCCGACCGCGACGTGCGCCCGTTCCAGGACGTGCTGATCGATCTGGGCGCGCGACTTAAACTGCCGGGCTTCACCGAAGCCGACGGCAAAGCGAAATTCCCCGGCGGCTACGCAGATTACATCGTCAACCATCAGCGCAAGCCCGGCGTGGGGCCGCTGGCCGGTTTCCGCGGGACCGATGGCAGCAAGTCGGGCGTGGGCGAGCCCAACCCCGATCAGCTGCAGCGCTACATCGACAATGGCGCATTCTGGCGCCACCACCTCGAACCCGATCAGCTTTACTACAAGCATGCGAATAAGGGCTATCTCGACGCGGCCGTGAAGCTCGGCCTGATCGACAAGCCCGATCAGATCGTCATGCAGATCTACTCGGAGCCCTTGCAGCGCTTCCGCAATGCGGCGCGCGGGCTTGGCCCCGTGCCTTGCCCGCCCGAGCACCGCGCGCGCATCGAAGCCTATTGCGACCCGCTGCCCTTTTGGTACGCGCCCTTCGAGGGCGAGCGTATCGCGAAGGATCGATTCCCGCTGCACGCGATCACGCAGCGCCCGATGCCGATGTACCACTCATGGGGTTCGCAGAACGCGTGGCTGCGCCAAATTCTGAACGAGAACCGGCTTTACGTGCATCGCGAAACGGCGGCGGCCCACGGGCTGGAAGACGGCGATTGGGCGTGGATCGTATCGCATCACGGCCGCGTCAAGGCGCAGATCAAGACGATGGAAGGCGTGAACCCGATCACCGTCTGGACCTGGAACGCGATCGGCAAGCGCAAAGGCGCTTGGAACCTTTCCGAAGATTCGCGCGAGGCGAACCGAGGCTTTTTGCTGAATCACGCGATCTCGGAACTTCTGCCGGCAAAAGACGGCGAAGGCCGCGTGTCCAACTCCGATCCGATCACCGGCCAGGCCGCGTGGTTCGATCTGCGCGTGCGACTCGAAAAAGCCGATCCGGTCGAAGCGGGCGTCACCGCGCCGCTGCACCCGACGCTGGGATTGCCGCCCAACATGCCCGTCCGCCCCGACATCTTGCGGTACGGCAAGGAGTTCCGCCGATGACGGCCTATACGCAAACCGCCAAACGTTTGGGCCTCGTCATCGACCTCGATACCTGCGTGGGCTGTCATGCTTGCGCGGTGAACTGCAAGGAATGGAACACCGGCGGCCATTCCGCCCCGCTGCCCGATCGCGATCCCTACGGCGTGGATCCGGCGGGCGTGTGGTTCAACCGCATCCATACGTTCGAGGCTGGCGAAGGTCCGGCGAGCCGCACCGTCCATTTCCCGAAATCCTGCCTGCATTGCGCCGAGCCGCTCTGCGTCGAAGTTTGCCCGACGGGAGCGAGCTACAAGCGCACCGAAGACGGCATCGTGCTGGTCAACGCCGATACGTGCATCGGCTGCAAGCTGTGCTCCTGGGCGTGCCCTTACGGGGCGCGTGAATTCGACGACGATGACGGCGTGATGAAGAAATGCACGCTATGCGTCGACAAGATCTACAACGAAACGCTGCCCGAGGCTGAGCGCGTGCCCGCGTGCGTTTCGACATGCCCCGCCTCGGCGCGGCATTTCGGCGATCTCGGCGATCCCAACTCGTCTGTCTCGCAACTCGTCGCCGAACGCGGCGGGTACGAGCTGATGCCCGAAATGGGCTACGCGCCGACAAATCGCTATCTGCCGCCGCGCGCGAGCAAGTCCAAGACCGGCTGCACCGGGACCGGCGCGGCGCTCGATTCAAAGATCGATCCCAACGCGCTGCACCCCGTGCTGCGTTGGGTCGACAGATTCCTGTCGCGTTAAACGGTCCATGCATCCCGCTCTTTCCGTAATCGTCTTCACGACCGCATCTGGGGCGGGCTACGGCCTGCTTGCGCTGATCGGCCTGTTCAACGCGCTCGGCCTGATCCCGGCCGCGTCGTGGTTCGGCTTCTGGTCATTGGGCTTGGCGCTGCTCCTGATCGCGGGCGGCTTGCTGACCTCGACCGCGCATCTGGGCCATCCGGAACGCGCGTGGCGCGCGGTCAGCCAGGTCCGCACCTCGTGGCTAAGCCGCGAAGGCGTCGCGGCATTGTTGACCTTCCTGCCCTTTGGCACGTTCGGCATCGCCTGGGTGTTTTTCGCCAAGACCGAGGGTGTGTGGGCATTGCCGGGTCTGATCGCGGCTTTCGGTGGCGCCGTCACCGTGTTCACCACGGCGATGATCTATCGTTCGCTGAAGCCGATCCATCAATGGCACAACAAGCATACCGTGCCGGTCTATCTTGCGCTGGCGCTTGCGACGGGTGCCGTGCTGCTCAACGCGCTGACGCTGTTGTGGGGGCATCCGCAGAAAGCCGTCGGCGCGGTCGCGATTCTATCGTTGCTGGTGGGCTATTGGGCCAAGCGCCGCTACTGGCATTTCATCGACACGACGAAATCGGCCTCGACGCCCGAGAGCGCCACCGGCCTGGGGGATCGCGGCAAAGTTCGTTTGTTCGAAGCGCCGCATCAAGCCGACAATTATCTGATGCGCGAGATGGGATACCAGGTCGCGCGCAAGCACGCGGCGAAGCTGCGCAACATCGCGGTGCAGACGCTGTTCGTCGGCCCGTTGATTTTGACGGCGTTGGCTTTGGTGTTGCCCGGTCCTGCCGCCGCCTGCGCCGCCGTGCTGGCCGCGGCGAGTGCCGCGATCGGCGTGGGCGTCGAGCGCTGGCTGTTCTTCGCCCAAGCGAAGCACAGCGTGACGCTCTATTACGGCGCCACGGAAGTCTGAGCTACTTCCGCTTTTTCTTCTTCTGCTCGGCCGCAAACGCGGCGCTCATTTCCGCTTCCGGCGGATAGAGGCCGAAGATCGACTGGCCCCTCATCACGCGCTTTTCGACGAAGTTCTCGAATTCCGTCATGCGCGTGGCTTCCTCGGCGATTTCGTCGGCGAGATGCGCCGGGATCACCGCGACCGCTTCGCCGTCGCCGACGATGACGTCGCGCGGATAGACCGCCACGTCGCCGCAGCCGATCGGGTTGTCGATGTCGAGCGCGTGGTGGCGCGTGAGATTGGTCGGGGAGGACGGGCGGTTGGCGTAGGCCGGAAAGCCCAATTCCACGATCGCCGGCGTGTCGCGGAAGCCGCCGTCGGTGACCACGCCGACCACGCCGCGCTTCATCAACCGCGTGACAAGAATGTTCCCTGCCGACGCCGCCAGCGCGTCCTTGCGCGAGTCGATCACGAACACGCAGCCCGGCGGGCATTGTTCGACCGCGACGCGCTGCGGATGTGTGCGGCCCGCGAAGCCGGAGATGACGTCCAGATCCTCCCGCGCCGGGATGTAGCGCAGCGTGAACGCCTCGCCCACCATGTTGGGGCGGCGCTTGCCGACCGGGGCGACGGGGAACACGCCCTGCATCACGACGTTGCGGAAACCCTTCTTCATCAGGGCGGTCGACAGGGTCGCGACGCTGACTTTCGACAATGCGGCGCGCGTTTTCGCGGAAAGCGGTTTGTTGGCCATGTTCCTCACGCTGACGCCGCAACAGCGCGGCGCTCGTTTTGATGTTGTGCGCGAGTCAGTAGCACACGGCTTTGCGGACGCCTAGAGCGCGCCTCCGATTGCGCGGCTAGCGCGCGTCGGCCATGCGCCGATGCACCGGGCACGGCGCCGATCCGTGGGCGAGGCAGAACGTGCCGACGAATTTCGACATCTCGGCGGCGGCCGACGCCGCGCCCGCGTTGACCGCATCGAGCCGTGCGGCGGACGCTTCCGCTTTGCGGCGCAACGCGGCTTCATCGATCGTCAGCAGCTTGCCGTCCGCCAGTACCGTGCGGCCCGCGATCATCACCTTGTCGATCGAAGCGCCGGATTCGCCGAACACCGTCTGCGTCATCGGGTTGCGGAACGGCACGAAATTCGGCGCGTCGAGGCGCAGGAACACGATATCGGCGGCATAGCCGGGTGCAAGCATGCCGATCTTGTCGAAGCCGAGCAGCGCCGCCGAGCCTTCGGTCGCCAGCGCGAAAGCTTCGTCGGCCGACAGCCAGCGTTCGAAATCGGGCCCGCGCAAACGCGACAGGAACGAAGCAAGGCGGGTCGCTTCGAACATGTTCTGCCCGTCGGAGGTATTGGTCGCGTCGGTGCCGATGCCCACGCGCAAGCCCGCGTCGAGCATTTCGCGCACGGCGGCGACACCCGACCCCAAACGCAGATTGCTGGGCGGGTTATGCGCGACCGCGCAGCCATTGGCCGCGAGGCGCTTGATGTCATCGGGCTCGAGCCAGATACCGTGCGCGCCGCTGAACTCTGGGCCGAGCACGCCGAGCCTGTCGAGATGCTCGACCATCGTGCAGCCGTAACGCGCGCGCGCGGCGACAGCCTGCGGCTTCGACTCGCAAAGATGGGTTTGGAACCGCAATCCCGTCTCGCGCGCCAAGCGCGAGGCAGCGACGAGAAACTCGTCGCTGGCATGCAGCGGAATGGTCGGCGCCACGCCCGGCCGCACCATCGCGCGGTCGTGCGGCCAGGTTTCGACCGCCTTTCGCACGGTCGCGAGGCTGACCTCGAAACTCTGCATCGCCATCGCGGCGGCTTTGGATCTATGCGGCTCCGGAATCGCGTCGAGCAGTGCCGGGAAGGCTTGGAAAAGCGTACGGTCGGCAAGCATCGGCGCGACGACAGCGCGCATGCCGGCATCGGCATAGGCTTGGCCCACGGCATGGGCGCCCTCGATCGACGGGGCGGGGATTTCGACGAACAGATCGAAGGCGGCCGTACAGCCGCGCCTTATCATCTCGACCGCCGACAAAGCGGCGGAGATGTATTTGTCCTCCAACGTGCGCGATCCGTTGATCGCGCCGTTGCTGTTGAGGAACAATTCCAACGGCACGCGATCCGCGACCGCCCCGCGCCCCAGCCCGCCATGGGCGTGGGTGTGCGAATTGATCAGCCCCGGGATCAGCAGTCGGTCAGACGCGTCCAGCGTTTCGGCCGCAGGCGCATCGATCCGGCCGATCCCAGCGATCGCGCCGCCGTCGACCAGGATGTCGGCATGCGGCGCTTGCCCGGTCTTGGAATCGAGAACGCGCCCGCCGGTGATTTTCAGCGGGCGCGTTCCGGTCATTGGCTGGTCCTCAGTTGGTCAAATAAACCAGCTCGCGCTCGGCGCGCGACGGCAGGAAAGAGCGGTTGAAAATCTCCGACGGCGCAGGCGTGCGGGTCAAGCTATAACCCTGCACGACCATATCGATCGAACGCGCCAACCGGTCGTCCTTCACGTCGCCCGCCCCGATCTCTTTGGCTTCCGCCGAGATCATCAGCTTTTCGTAGGCGAAACGCAGTCGGCGCTGCTCGACCGGAATGTCGACCAGCTGGTCGAACTTCCTCACGGATTCCATGGCGCCGCCAATGTCCTTACCGACGTCGATCGTGGCTTGGCTGACGGCGCGCACGAGGCCTTGCACCGCGCGGGGGTTCTCCTTCAGCAATTTCTGCGAAACCATCAATCCGTTCGAGTAGAGATCCATGCCGAAATCGCCGAACGGGAACCACGTATAATCCTTGTCCGGATCCTGGCCGAGACCGACGAGATTGAAGTAGCTGGTGATGTTGAAAACCATGGCCGCGTCCATATGGCCCTGGATCAGCATCGGTTCCTGCAGATTGGGCGCCATAGTGGTGAACTTAATCTTGGAAAGATCGAGATTGTTGACCTTGGCGAAGACCGGCATCAATCGCGTGGTCGGCGTGCCTTGCGCGCCGCCCAGCGTCTTGCCTTCGAAATCCTTGATCGTCTTGATGCCGCTGGCGTTGCGCGCGACCACGGCGAAGGGCGGCTGGGTCCACATCTGGAACACCATCACCGGCGCCATGCCGGGCGAGGTGGCCGCGTTCTGAATGATCGCGTTGATATCGCCGAATCCCGCGTCGTAGGCGCCGCCCATGATGCGCGTGATCGTCGCTCCCGAGCCTTCGCCCTGATCGATGACCACGTTCAGGCCTTCGCGCGCGAAGTAACCCTTGTCGCGCGCCACGAAGAACGCGGCGTCCGACCCTTGGGTTTTCCAGCCCAGCGTGAAGCGGATCGTGGTCGGCTGCTGGGCGAATGCGCTGCCCGCCGCCAGGGCGAAAGCGCCGGCGAAGGCCAACGATTTGAGCAAATTCCGCATCGGGGGCTCCTGTGAAAGATGAATCCGACGCGAATTCAGCATGTTCCGTGCCAAGAATGGCCATGCCAGAAACGGTCGCTTGACCCGAGGCCCGCCGCCGGGTTACGCATGGATCATGGAATTCCGACTTACGGCGCTTCGACTTATTTGATCCCGCCCCGTCCGGCCAGGACGGGAGCCAAGCGGGTCTTTCGCCGTTTCGCCTCTGTCGCCACCGGAAATTCCATCGTCCCATGATCCCCGACCGTTCACAGCTGGCCGCCCAGGCTTTTCTGATTCGCGTGGCAATGGCGCTCGCGCGACTTACGCGCTGAGACCGTTTTCGCCCTTCACCTTATTCTTGAATTCGACGGAACCGCCAAAATGACCACGATGAAGAACGTCTCCAAGTATCGCCAATTCGCGCCGATCGATTTGCCGAACCGCCAATGGCCGACCCGCACGCTCGACAAGGCACCGATCTGGTGCTCGGTCGATCTGCGCGACGGCAACCAAGCGCTGGTCGAGCCGATGGGGCCGGAGCGCAAGCGCCGCATGTTCGAATTGCTAGTGCGCTTGGGCTTCAAGGAAATCGAGGTCGGTTTTCCCGCCGCTTCGCAGACCGATTTCGATTTCGTGCGCCAGCTGGTCGTGGAAAAGCTGATCCCCGACGACGTGACGATCCAGGTGTTGACCCAGGCGCGCGACGAATTGATCGAGCGCACGTTCCAGGCGATCAAGGGCGCCAAGCGCGCGATCGTGCACCTCTACAACTCGACCTCGACCGTGCAGCGCCGCGTCGTATTCGGGCTCGACAGGCCGGGTATCGTCGACATCGCAGTCAAGGGCACAAAAACGGTCAAGCGCTTGGTGCCGACGGTGCCCGAGACGGAGGTCGTATTCCAGTACAGCCCCGAAAGCTTCACCCAGACCGAGCTCGATTTCGCCAAAGAAATCTGCGAAGCGGTGATGGACGAATGGGGCCCGTCCGCGCAAAAGAAGATGATCTTCAATTTGCCCGCAACGGTCGAGGCGGCGACGCCGAACATTTACGCCGACCAGATCGAATGGTTCGCGCGCAACGTGAAGCATCGCGACCGCTATATCCTGTCGCTGCATCCGCATAACGACCGCGGCACGGGTGTCGCCGCCGCCGAGATGGGCGTGTTGGCCGGGGCCGACCGCGTCGAAGGCACGTTGTTCGGCAACGGCGAGCGCACGGGCAACGTGGACGTCGTGAACCTGGCGCTGAACCTGTTCACGCAAGGGGTCGACCCCCAACTCGACCTCAGCGACGTCAACGAAATCGTGCGCACGGTCGAATACTGCAACCAATTGCCCGTGCATCCGCGCCATCCCTATGGCGGCGAATTGGTATTCACCGCCTTCTCGGGCTCGCACCAAGACGCGATCAAAAAGGGCTTCGCCGCCCAAGCCAAGTCGAATACCGGCCTGTGGGAAGTGCCCTATCTGCCGATCGATCCGCAGGATCTGGGCCGCAGCTACGAAGCGGTCATTCGCGTCAACTCGCAATCGGGCAAGGGCGGCATCGCCTATCTGCTCGAAACCGACTACGGCCTGGAGTTGCCGCGCCGCCTGCAGATCGAATTCGCGCAAGTCGTACAGCGCGTGACCGACACGACGGGCAAGGAGCTTTCCGCCAAAGACATCTACGACGCCTTCACGGCCGAGTATCTCGAAGGCGGCAAGTTTGCCTTCGTCGAGCACACGACGCTGCCGACCAAATCGGGCACCGAGCGCAAGATCGACGCCAAGCTGCGCATCGACGGCAAGGAAACGACGCTGTCGGGCGAAGGCAACGGACCGATCGCGGCCTATGTCGACGCGCTGAGCCGCGCGGCCGGCGTCCCGATCGACGTGGTCGATTATCGCGAGCACGCGATCAAAGGCGGCGACGGCGCCAAAGCGAAGGCGGCAGCCTATGTCGAAGCCAAGGTCGGCGGGCGCACGCTGTTCGGCGTGGGCGTGGATTCCAACATCGTCACCGCCTCGCTGAAGGCCGTGACTTCGGCGGCCAACCGCGCGCTGCGCTGACGCACGGCTTTCTTACCGCAACGCAAACCCCGGGGCGGGAATTTTCCGCGCCGGGGTTTTCGCGCTCAACGTCCGCGCGGCGCAGTCTTGGTCGTTTTCAAACGCGCGAGGAAGGCGGCTTTATGCGTCGTGCGCCATTCCTCGAAATCCCAAGCCGTGTCGGAAGCGCGCACCGCGCCGCTGCCGTCGGGCACGTAGACCAGCGCTTGCAGTCGCTTGCCGTCGGCGCGTTCGACGACCCAGGATTCGGCGCGATAGCCCTTGCCTTCATAGGCGTCGAGCAGCGCTTTGGCTTCCGGCGTCACGTCCAGCGCCAGCACGCCCGGCGTCTTCGCGCGGCCGTCGGCGACGACGACCGGGAATGTCGCCCGTTCGGCCTTGCGCCGGCGCCAGCCGAGCAGCGTGGCGTCTTCGACGCGCTTGGGCGCCTTGCCGCCCAGCACCGCGCGGCGCACGGCGGGATCGATCAGCGTGCCGTAGAAGAAAAACTTCAGGAGGGGCGCGGCCATGTCAGTGCCCCGCCGCCGCATCTTGCGGCAAATCGACGCCGGAACGCGCGAGCTGCGCTTCCAGCGCGGCTTTCAAACGCGCGAGCCCCGCTTCGGTCTTCGACTCGCAGCGCGCGACCAGCACGTCTTGCGTATTCGACGCGCGCAACAGCCACCAGCCGTCCGGGCCGTTGACGCGCACGCCGTCGACCGGGTTCACGTCCGCCCCTTCGGCGGCGAGACGGCCGCGCACTTCTTCGACCACTTCGCGCTTGCGCGTGTCCGAACAGGGGAAGCGCAGTTCCGGCGTGTTGACGACGGCCGGCAGGCGGTCGCGGATATCGGCGAGGCTTTCCGGACGCTTGGCCAGGATCGCGAGCAGGCGCAGGCCCGCATACATCGCGTCGTCGAAGCCGTACCAGCCGTCGGCGAAGAAGATATGGCCCGACATTTCGCCGGCGAGCGGCGCGCCGGTTTCGGCCATCTTGGTCTTGATGATCGAATGGCCGGTCTTCCACATCAGCGGCTTGCCGCCCATGCGGGCGATTTCGTCGAACAGGACTTGGCTCGCCTTCACGTCGGCGATGATCGTCGAACCCGGCAGGCGCCCGAGGATCTCCGACGCCAGCACGGCGACGAGCTGGTCGCCCCACAGGATGCGGCCTTTGCCGTCGACTACACCGATCCGGTCGCCGTCGCCGTCGAACGCGATGCCGAGATCGGCCTTCCTCGCCGCGACCGCGTCCTGCAACTGGACGAGATTCTTGGCGACTGTCGGATCGGGATGGTGGGCGGGGAAACGCCCGTCGATCTCGGCGTTGAGCAGCGTATGCGTGCCGGGCAGCTTGGCGCACACATCGACCATCACCTGGCCCATGGCGCCGTTGCCCGCGTCCCACACGACGTCGAGCGCCTTGCCGTCCTTGGGATAGTCGCGCAGCAGCCGCGCGACGTAAGCCGCGCGCACGTCGACGTCGCCGGCCTTGCCCTTCCCTTCGGCGACCTTGCCCTCGGCGCAGGCCCTGCCCATCGCCTGGATGTCGCCCCCCCAGAACGAGGCTTTGCCGATCGTCATCTTGAAGCCGTTGTAGTCGGCCGGGTTGTGGCTGCCGGTGATCATCACGCCGCCGTCGAGGCCCAGATCGCGCGCGGCGAAATAGAGCATCGGCGTGGGCCCGAGCCCCACTTTGCGGACGTCGAGGCCGCAATCGATCAAGCCGTCGATCACCTTGCCCGACAATTCGGGCGAGGACAGCCGGCCGTCCCAGCCGACGGCGACGGACTTGCCGCCCTTGGCGACGATCGCGGAGCCGAAGCTGCGGCCGACCGCATAAGCGTCGGCGGCGAACAGCGTCTTGCCGACGATCCCGCGCACGTCGTATTCGCGCAAGATCGTGGCTTCGAACGTATGGCCGAATGCCATCACCCCGCCCCCACGCCGGTCGCGGTCGCCGGACGCCCGATCGAGTGATACTCGAACCCGGCAGACTTCATATCGGCCGGCGCGTAGCAATTGCGCAGATCGACGACGATCGGAGTCTTCAATAGCTTCTTCACCCGATCGAGCTGCAGCGCGCGGAACTCGTTCCACTCGGTGATGATCAGGGCGCAATCCGCCCCCTCCATTGCCGAGTACGCGTCCTTGGCGAGCGCGACGCCCGGCAGCATCGCCTTGGCTTCGTGCATGCCTTCGGGATCGTAGGCGACGATCTTTGCACCCGCTTCCTGCAAAGCGGGCAGGATGTCGAGCGACGGGCTGTCGCGCATATCGTCGGTGTTCGGCTTGAAGGTCAGCCCCAGGACCGCGACCGTCTTGCCCTTGACCGAACCGCCGCATGCCGCGACGACGCGCGCGGCCATCGCCTTCTTGCGCTTGTCGTTGATGTCGACGACCGTTTCGATGATGCGCAGCGGGCTGCCGTAATCCTGCGCCGTCTTGACCAGCGCCAGCGTGTCCTTCGGGAAGCACGAGCCGCCATAGCCCGGACCGGGATGCAGGAACTTCTTTCCGATACGCCCGTCGAGGCCGATGCCTTTGGCGACGTCGTGCACGTCGGCGCCGACCTTTTCGCACAGATCGGCGATCTCGTTGATGAAGGTGATCTTGGCGGCGAGGAACGTATTCGCCGCGTATTTGATCAGCTCCGACGTTTCCAGCGACGTGAACACGATCGGCGTTTCGATCAGGTAAAGCGGCCGATAAAGCTGGCGCATCACTTCGCGCGCGCGCTCGCTTTCCGCGCCGATCACCACGCGGTCGGGGCGCATGAAATCGCCGATCGCGGCACCTTCGCGCAGGAATTCCGGGTTCGACGCCACGTCGAATTGCGCGTCGGGGCGCACGGCCTTGATGCGGCGCTGGACTTCGCGGCCCGTGCCCACCGGCACCGTCGACTTCGTCACGACGACGACATAGCCGGTCAACGCGCGGCCGATTTCCTCGGCGGCGGCGTAAACGTAGGAGAGATCCGCATGCCCGTCGCCGCGGCGCGACGGCGTGCCCACCGCGATGAAGATCGCGTCGGCCCCCGGCACCGCCTTGGCGAGATCGGTCGTGAAATGCAGGCGGCCCGCCTTCACGTTCGTCTCGACCAGCTTGTCGAGGCCCGGCTCGAAAATCGGAATGCCGCCCTTGTTCAGGCGTTCGATCTTGCCGGCGTCCTTGTCGACGCAGGTGACGTCGACGCCGAATTCGGAAAAGCACGCCCCGGTAACCAGGCCCACATAGCCGGTACCGACCATCACGATGCGCATAGGAAGAATCTCCAAGAGGAAGCGGAGGCACGGCGCTTCTACAAGCCGTGCCGGAGCAAGTCGAGTGGGGTATTAACCCTTTGTTATATCAAGAGTAACGCTTCACGACCTCGCGGGCGGCGGGACCCAGATCGGCGCGTTCCATGGCGAAAGCGATTTGCGCTTCGAAGAAGCCGATCTTGTCGCCGCAATCGAAGCGTTTGCCTTCGAAACGATAGCCGTGGAAGGGCGACTGGCCGATCAGCGGAATAAGCGAATCCGTCAACTGGATTTCGCCGCCGGCGCCCTTCTTCTTCTTGTCGAGATGGGCGAAGACGGCGGGTTCGAGAATGTACCGCCCGATCACCGCCAGATTCGACGGGGCCGCGTCCGGCTTCGGCTTTTCGACCAGCCCTTTCACCTGCACCAAGCGGCCGTCGTCGCGGCCCGGCGACAATATACCGTAGCGGCCGGTGTGTTCCTTGGGTACTTCCATCGCCGCGACGATGTTGCCGCGCACCTCGGGATAGATGTCGATCATCTGCTTCAGGCACGGCGTCCTGGAAAGTATCAGATCGTCGGCCAGCAAGACCGCGAACGGCTCGTCGCCGACGAGGTCGCGGGCGCACCACACCGCATGACCGAGCCCCAGCGGCGCTTGCTGGCGCGTATAGGCGACGTCGCCCGGCGGCGGCAGCCATTCGCGCAACGCGGCGAGCTCGGCGGTCTTGCCGCGCGTCTCCAGCGTGTTCTCCAACTCGAACGAGTGATCGAAATGATCCTCGATCGTCGTCTTGTCGCGTCCGGTGACGAAGATCAGCTGCTCGATGCCGGCCGCGCGCGCCTCTTCGACCGCGTATTGGATCAGCGGCTTGTCGACGACCGGCAGCATCTCTTTCGGCATCGCTTTGGTCGCAGGCAGGAAGCGCGTGCCCAGACCGCCGACCGGAAAAATCGCCTTGCGTACACGCGCCATCGTCACTTGTCCCGTTGGAGTCAGAAGGGGTCGCAGCCCATTAACGCGCGACCCCCGGCGGTCATGCCATAGGCCATCGAAGGCCGCAAGTTCCCGTCTTGTTCCGGCCAGCCCGGTCGATGTCGAAATCCCGTTGCCTCGCGGCTCATCGGAGCAAGGAAGGGCAATGACGCCCGGTCAAGGACAGCAGGAGAAGTGGAAATGCGATTTCGGCATCTGTGTGCAGCAATGGGAATAACGGCGGGTTTGGCGGGGACGGCGCTTGCGGCCGATCCGGACGCCGAGGCCGCGCGCCTCGCGACGCTCGACGGTGTGTTCGAAAGCACGGCGCCGGAGCCTTGGTACGGCGGTTGGGGCATACGGCGCTTTGAGTTTCGAGAGGGGCACTGGTCGTTGGTGTTCGAGCACGCGCTCGACCCCGGAATGACCCGCAAGACGTTTCGCTTCCGCACACACGGTCCTTACAGAATTGACGGCGCCGTCGCGAGCGCGCCTGGCGCCTACGCGGCAGTTTTCGGCTACGCAGCGAAGTTCGTCACGTGGCTGGCCGACGATCCAGCCCTCGCCATCGCGTTCGGCGTCGCGGGGTGCGGCTTGCCCCGTGGCGTCGAGGCCGACGTCTCGGCGCAAGGCTGCGCGAGTTGGCGACCAGTCGCCGACTGCGCGGAAGACCACGATCTTCTCGCCTTTGCCGAAAGGGGGTTGCGATTTGGCAAACGGCCGCGCAGCAACGATCTTTGCACGGCCGAAAAGCGGCCCGCGGTGCTGTTCGAGCCGATTGTCGAGCGAAGATAGCCTCACCGCGTCCACCCGGCCGCCGGCAGCCGGGGTGGCCGCAGACTGGCAACGGTCGAGCGAAGTGAAGTCCATCCGCACCTAGCCGGCGACTTGCGTGCACGACCGTCTCGTCCTTGCGGTGGAAGGCGCATTCGACGAGTGCCGCCAACATCGGCGTCAAGCTGGTCAATTGGGTCGTGCACTGACGACGCCCGGGGCACGTGGCGCGGGTCGAATTCGCCGGACACGGTCTGCCGTTCCGGCTCGATCTCGTCGGGAACGAGAGCGATCGCATCCCCGCCCTCTCCCGCGCCGTAGCCCTGGCGCGCGGGCGCTTCACGCGCCCAGCAACGTCGCCTTCGCCTGATTGATCTTGGCGGCAAGATAATCCGACCCGCCATGGTCGGGATGGACCTTCAGCATCAAGCGGCGATGGGCGGCTTTGATCTCCTCGACCGAGGCGGTCTCGGCGACCCCCAGCAGCCTTGCGGCTTCGGCGCGCGACATCGGACCTTCGCCCGCGGGCGCCGCCGTCTCGGCTTGGCCGCCGCCGCCGCGCCATTCGGGATGGACGCGGTCGAGATAGGCTTCGAGCAGCTGCGCACCCTCGCCGTCTTCGATACGCAGCGTGCCCAGCAGATCGGCCAAAGCATTCGGATCGAGCTCGGACAGACGCTTGCCGCGATCGCGGCCTTGCAGGACCAGCCCGTCGAGCGCGCCGGTCGCGTGATCGAGTTCCATACGCAACCAAGCGCTCTCCACACCCGAGCTTGCGTCGGGATCGGGCGCCCCGGCATGGCGGCCGATCTTCCACGAAGTGAACCAGCGCGCGATCTGCGGCCCGTACATCGACCCGAGCGCCAAAGCCGACCACAGCCGCCCGGTCAACAACAACCACAATCCCGCGACACCGCCCAATACGGCGCCGCCGATTTTCGCCCCCTTCACCACGTTCGCGGGCTTGGCGTTGACCAGACCTTTGACGATCTGCCAGAGCGCGAACGCCAGAATCGTGCCGACGATGAGGTAGATCAGAAACATCGCGCTATCTTAGCTGACGCGCGAGCAACGCGACCGCCCCGCCTTTGCGCGCGGACATGTCCGCCAGCGCCTTACGCCCCCCCGCGGCGAAAGCCGCGACGGCGGCCAGCAGATCGCGCAACGCATCGGCCGCATTCGCGTCGAACGGGCAATAGGCGCCGCCCGACAAACGTGCGATGGCTTCGAGGGCGCCCCGCGCCAGCGCGTCGCCGCCCTCGTGGAACACGAAAACCGGCGTGCCGAGCAAACCCAACTCGCCCGCGTATTTTGCAAGCGCGTCGGGATTCTCCTCGACCGCATCCCCGACGAACACCAAGGCGGCGACCTTGGCACGCCGGGTCTCTGCGACGGCATGGCGCAACACATTGCCGATTTGAGTTTCGCCGGGCGCACACCGCACCGCGCGCATATGCGCGACCAAAGCGGCGGCATCCGCCACGAACGGTCCGGCCTGAAAATCCGCGAGGCCTCCGTAATGGACCAGTTGCACGTCCAGCCCGCCCAGATCCTTGGCGGCCAGAAACATCTCGCTCTGCAGCTTGGCGGCACGCTCCCACATCGGCTCGCGGCTGGCGGTCGCGTCCAGCGCGAAAATCAGCCGACCGCGCCGCGACGGCGAAGCGCCGGGCGCGACGGGCAGCGATTTCACCTTATCGAGAAAGGCCGCAATATCCTTGCGGTTCGACTTGGCGGGAAGGTTCGGACCGGACATGACCCGATTGAAATAGGTTTGTCCGGCGCCGTCTACAACGCCGTCGGCGGCGGGGCGGGTTCGGGGGCTTCGCGCACGCCCACGGCGTGGAGGATGGCGCGGATTTCCTGGCGCCCGGCGACATGGCTCATCGTCAGCGGCGTGACGATGCCGCGCTCGCGTAGATCGAGCAGCGTCAACCCCGCGAGGAACAACTCGCGGAACACGACGCGGTCGCCGAGCCCCGCCGCCTGGCGGAAGCCGAAGCGCTTGGCGAGCGCGTCGAGCGCCTGGGTCATGTTCTTCTTGTTGCGCGCCTCGACCGAGGCGACGCGGTTGCGCAACACCAGCCAGTCGATGGACTTGCCGTCGCGCTTGGCACGCACCTTCTTCTGATCCCACACCATCGCCGAATAGGCGGACGGGCAAATGATCTTCAAGCTGACCGGCTCGACCTTCGCGATCAGATCGAGATCGATGAAACTGTCGTTCATCGGCGTGACCAGCGTATCGGCGTAGCTATGCGCCACGCGGCTCAGCGTCTGGTCGGAACCCGGTGTATCGATCACGACCACGTCGCAGCTTGGCGCCAGCGCGGCCAGTGCCGCCTCGAAACGCTGCGTTTCGTCGGCCACCGCTTCCGAGGGGGGGAGCTTCGAGCGTGCGACCAGCCGGTGATCGGGCAGCGGCAAAGGCAGTTTCAGCCGCTCCATCGTCTGGGCGCGGTTTTCAAGATAGCGGGTCAGCGTCGCCTGGCGGGAATCGACGTCGATCGTTCCGACCTTCAAGCCCTCGCGCAGCAATCCGACGACCAGATGCATCGCCACGGTCGATTTGCCGGACCCGCCTTTTTCATTCCCCAGGACGATAATTCGCGCCCGTTGCTGCGATGCGGGGACGGTGTCAAAATTCACGGCCGGGGCGTTTTGCGGTCCGAAATCGGGGTCCGCGGCGCCGAACAGGCCCGTATGGCAGGTCGAATCGGAGGTCATCCCCTATTTTACCTCGAACGCCCCTCGGCGCCTGGCTCGAAAATTTTGCGGCGAGACGTGCGCGATTCCCCTGCCCCTGCTAAACCTATACGCCGAAGCACATGACACAGCCTCCAACATCCGGCTCCGCCGCCGCCGCCACGTTCCGCCTGCGCCAGGTCGCGGAACGCCATTGGGCCTATATTTTCGGCAAATCCGGCGGCCAGCGCGCCGACAGCCGCAAGCAGAACTTCGCCTTCGCCACGCTGTCGGGCGGCAATCTCTCGTCCGCCATCCTGTCGAGTTCGAACTTCGCGAACTGCACGCTGACCGATTGCGACTTCTCGATGGCCGATCTGTTCGCCTGCGATTTTTCGGGCGCGGACCTGACCCGCAGCGTGTTCCGCAAGGCCGATCTGCGCGCCGCGTCCTTCGTTCGCGCCAAGCTGCGCGGCGCCGATCTATCGGGCTGCGATCTGCGCCCGGGCCAGATCGTCGACTGGGCGGGATTGCAATCCGACACCAAGGAACGCGCCGCGAGCTTCGAGAACGCCGACATGGAAACGGCCGCGCTCGACTCCACCGACATGTCTTTCGCCAACATGGCGGGGGCTTCGCTGAAAAGCGCGTCGCTGGCGGGTGCCACGCTGTTCTGCGCGAATTTGCGCGGCGCCGATCTGACCGGCGTTAAGCTCGACGGCGCCAAGCTGAAGGGCGCCATGCTGACCGGCGCCAAGCTCAACGGCGCGTCTTTGCGCAATGCCGATCTGTCTGGCGTCGATCTGCGCAACGTCGAAATGAACAACGTGCAGATGGCCGGCGCCAAGCTGGAAGGCACGATCTACGCCGATCCGCCGGCCGGCGCCAATCTGCCGGCGCGCTACAAGGAACAGATCCAGCAGCACGCGCTGTGGGTGAAGACCAACGGCAAGGAAGGCTCGCGCGCCGAATTCGGCGGCCAGGATCTGTCGGGCGTGGATTTCGGCGGCTGCGAATTGTCGGGCGCCAAGTTCGACGGCGCGATTTTGAGCCGCAGCCGCTTCGTCGCGGCGACGCTCAAGCTCGCGTCCTTCCTGTCGGTGCGCGCGGAGAAGTCTGACTTCTCCGACGCGAACATTTCCGGCGCGCAGATGCTGGGCGCGCGACTGGAAGGCGCCTTGTTCGGCGGCTCGATCGGCCATCCGATGGAGATCATCGCGCCCGACGGCTCGCCCACTGGCCGGCGTATGACGACAAATCTCAGCAAAGCATCGCTGATCGGCGCCGATTTGCGCGGCGCCGATCTACGCGAGGCGGATTTCCGCGGCGCAGATCTGCGCGGCGCCAATCTCGCCGGCGCCTATGTCGACGGCGCGATGTTCGAGGGCACTCAACGCTGATGCTGCCCCGCGCCGACAGCTACGAAAAGCTGCTGGCCGAGTTCCGATGGGCGATCCCGGATCGCTTCAATATTGGCGTCGATGTGTGCGACCGGCAGGCCCCGGACAGTCCTGCGATCCTGTTCGACGACGATGCGGGCCAAATCCGAATCATTAAATTCGGCGAGTTGCGGGCGCTGACCAACCGTTTCGCCAACGCGCTTGCCGCCTTGGGAATCGCGCGCGGCGACCGTGTGGGCATCCTGCTGCAGCAAAGCCCCGAAACCGCGATCGCGCATATCGCCGCCTACAAGGCCGGCTGCATCGCCGTGCCACTCTTCGCGCTGTTCGGCGAGGATGCCCTCGAATTTCGCTTGGGCGATTGCGGCGCGGCCTGCGTCGTCACCGATCTCGCGCAATTGCCGAAGCTCTTGGCGATCCGCGACCGCCTGCCCGCTTTGCGCGCCGTCGTCGTCGTCAACGGCAGAGGTATCGACGGCACGCATGACTTTCACGGCCTGCTCGACAAGGCGTCGGACGATTTCATGCCGGTCGATACGGCGGCCGACGACCCCGCCTTGATCATCTACACCTCGGGCACTACCGGAAATCCGAAGGGCGCCTTGCACGCGCATCGCGTGCTGCTCGGCCACTTGCCCGGCGTGGAGATGCCGCAGGATCTGTTTCCGCGGCCGGGCGATCTGTTCTGGACGCCGGCCGATTGGGCGTGGATCGGCGGGCTTCTCGATGTGCTGCTGCCCTCGCTTCATCACGGCGTGCCCGTGCTGGCGAAGCGCCTGCGCAAATTCGAGCCCGACGCCGCCTATGCGCTGATGGCGCGACACAAGGTGCGCAACGTGTTCTTTCCCCCGACGGCGTTGAAGCTGATGCGCGGCGCTCCCGTTCCCCCCGCGCATGGCGCAGCGTTGCGTTCCATCGGCTCGGGCGGCGAGACGCTTGGCGAGGAACTGCTCGATTGGGGCCGCGGCACTTTCGGCGTGACGATCAATGAATTCTATGGCCAGACCGAATGCAATCTTGTCGTCGCCAATTGCAGCCTGCTTTATCCCGTGCGCGCGGGATTCATGGGGCGCGCCGCCGCCGGGCATCGCGTCGCGGTGATCGACGACGACGGCAACGAGCTTCCAGATGGCGAAACCGGTGAGATCGCCGTGCGCCGTCCGGACCCGGTGATGTTCCTCGGCTATTGGAACAACGAGCGCGCGACGCGCGAAAAATTCGCCGGCGATTGGCTGATGACCGGCGATCGCGGGCGGCGCGACGATCAGGGCTACTTCAAATATGTCGGCCGGGCCGACGACGTGATCACGTCGGCCGGCTATCGCATCGGCCCGGCGGAGATCGAGGATTGCTTGATCCGCCACGCGGCCGTCGCGATGGCCGCCGTGATCGGCGTGCCCGACCCGATCCGTACAGAAGCCATCAAAGCCTTTATTGTCGTCAAACCGGGCATAACGCCCGACGACGCTCTGGCGCGCGGCCTGCAATCGCATGTGCGCACGCGCCTGGCCGCGCACGAATACCCGCGCGAAATCGAGTTCGTGTCCGAATTGCCGATGACGGCGACGGGAAAGATCGTGCGCCGGGAATTGAAACGCCGCGAAGCTGAAAAACGCGAAGGGAAGACGCCATGACCGCGAAGATGATCGACTACTACTTCACCCCGACATCGCCCTGGGCCTATCTGGGCCACGAACGCTTCGTCGCCATCGCCAAACGGCACAACGCGCATATCGAGGTGAAGCCGGTCGACTTCGGCCGCGTCTTCCCGGTGTCGGGCGGCCTGCCGCTCGCCCAGCGCCCGAAGCAGCGCCAAGCCTATCGCCTGATGGAGTTGAAGCGCTGGCGCGAATTTTTGGGCGTGCCGCTGAACCTGACGCCGAAGCATGCGCCCGTCCCGCCTGAACTCGCGGCGCGCCTCATCATCGCGGCCGATATGAAGGAACTTAATGCGATGGCGCTGTCGCTCGCCATCCATCGCGCGGCCTGGGTCGAGGATCGGAACATCTCCGATCCCGAAACGCTGAAAGCCGTCTGCGCGGAGAATGGCCGCAAGCCGGAGTTCCTGTGGGAAGCCGAGCAGAACGAGGAAACCAAACGCCGCTACGACGCGTATACCCAGGAAGCGATCGATCGCCAAGTGTTCGGCGCGCCGACCTATGTCTACAAGGACGAGCTGTTCTGGGGCCAGGATCGCCTCGACTTCCTCGACCGCGCCTTGGCGAGGGGATAGAGGCGACGCGCGGCTAGATGACTCCGAGCGCCGCGAGCGCCTTCGCCGTCATCCACAATCCGGCGGCGCCGATCACCAGCGCCGAGACGGCCGGCGCCCATCGGGCGAACCTGTCGAACTTGCCGTCGAGCCGCGCAGCCCCCCAAGCTGACGCGAGTCCGACGGCGACCAGAACCGCCGCAATACCGGCGCTGAACGCGCCGACGAACGCGACACCGAGCGCCAATGCCTTGATCTGAAGGCAGAGCAGCAACACCGCCACGGCCGACGGACAAGGCGTCAGCCCGCCGGTCAGGCCGAACCAAATCACGGCGCCGCGCCCGACGCGGTCGGTGGGCAGCGCGCCGCCATGGTGGTGATGGCCGCGCCCATGATGATGGTGATGGCCGTGATGCGCGCCATGCGCCGAATTCATCCGCAGCAGCAAATGGGCCGCCAGCGCCAGCGCGATCAGGCCCGATGCGAGGGCGAGCCAGGGCACGAGCCGCTCTTCGATCAGATCGTCGCCCAAGGTCAGGGCGGCGATCGCGATACCCCAGACGATCAGCGTATGGCTGAGCGCCGCCGAAACGCCGAGCAGCAACGCGTCCACGCCGTCGCCGCGCGTCGCCACCATGAAACTCGCCATCAGCGATTTGGAATGCCCCGGCTCCATCGCGTGCAAGGCGCCCAGCAACGCGGCGACCGGCAGCAGAAGCCACGGGTTGGCGCCGCCCGCTGCGATCGCCTGGCCGATGTCTGGCAAACCGGTCATAGATATTTCGCCAGCGTCTTCAATTCGCTCACTGCCGCCCGTGCGGCGGCGCCGCCCTGCGCCACCGCATCGTCCAAACAATGCGCGATGTGGTCGCCGATCAGCGCCTTCTTGGCGCGCGACACGGCCTGTTCGACCGCATGAAGCTGCTGCGCGACGTCGGCGCAAGGCCGCCCGTCTTCGATCATGGCGATCACGGTGCGCAAATGGCCTTCGGCGCGCTTTAGCCGCTTGGCGACTTCCGGGTGCGACTGGTGCTTCTCCATCGATTACATCCTATCCTCAGGGAGGGGATATGGCAAGCCGCGACGGATTTAACGCCTGATCGATCAGTCCGGCATCTCGAGGACGACCGCCCCGGTCTTGCGGCCTGTGTCGACGCGCGAGTGCGCCCGGGCGATTTCAGCGAGCGGGAACACGGAGTCAATTGGCGGATCGAACGATCCGGCCTCGCAGAGACGGGCGAGGTGCGCGAGGTCTTCGGCACGCTCGGGCACCACGCCGGCCAGAACGCGCAACGCGCCGCGTTTGGGACGAAGTGCGGCGCCGAGCGTGACGCCGAGACCGGCGACAACCGCGAGCAAACGCCCGCCCGGCGCCAGCGCGAAGCGAGCGCGATCGAGAGGCGCGTTGCCGATGGCGTCGAACACGACGTTCCACTGTTCGCGCCCATCGGCGAAGTCGCGCGCCGCGTAGTCGATCGTCTCGTCAGCGCCATGCGCGCGAACCCGATCGGCATTCGCAGCCGAACACACACCGGTCACGCGCGCGCCGAATCCCTTTGCGAGTTGGACGGCGGCGGCACCCACCGACCCCGACGCGCCGTTCACCAGTACGCGCTCGCCCGGCGACGTATGCGCTTGGTCACGCAAGAAATGCAGCGCAGTCGTACCGCCGAAGGCGATCGCCGCCGCGCGCGCGAAGGAAAATCCGCGCGGGATCCGCGCGACGGCGGCCGTCTCGGGCAACACGGAAAACTCGGCATGCGCGCCGAAGCGCGTGCCGAACAGCGCGAACACCGCGTCGCCTTCCTTGAACCGCTCGACGCCCGCGCCCGCCGCCGCGACGATCCCGGCCCCCTCGGCGCCGAGCACGGCGCGGCGCGGCCCCCGCAGACCGAGCGCCA
>VYME01000082.1_pt1 | contig 49335 bp, 49 predicted proteins | sample 5115281 | NCBI WGS metagenome assembly VYME01 (sample SAMN12291780, study PRJNA351875) | freshwater metagenome | isolation source: freshwater lake | place: USA: Michigan, Wintergreen Lake | collected 2013-08-08
CGCCCTTGGCTTCCCATTCGGTTTCCAGCTGCGCCAGGCGCGGGGCGGTACGCATGGCCACCGGGCAGTCGGTGCTCATGTAGACCGAGACAGTGACCTTGTTGGCGGCGTCAGTGGCCTTGGAGTCGGCGACGAAGGTCCACCCCAATCCGATGGTGGCGAAACCCACTCCGGCGAGTGCCCACACTCGCAAAAACCCTAGTTCGGTACGTCCGGGAGCCCGATTTGTGCTCATCTTGCGAGTATAAACGTCCAAACGGGTGCCAAGGTTGCGCGAAATGTCAGAAGAGGTTGTTTTTGTCACCGGAGGCTCGCGCGGCATTGGCCGAGCGGCGGCTTTGCGCCTCAAAGACGACGGCTGGCGAGTGGCGATTCATTACGGCACGAACCACGCGGCGGCGGAAGAGGTGAAACAAGCCCTGGGGGATAGCTGGGCAGGTTCCTACGCCTGTGACTTGGATGACCCGGCGGCGGCGCGCGCCATGATGCAGCAGGTGCTGGCCGAACTCCCGTTGAGGGCGCTGGTGAACAACGCGGGCATCTACACCAAGGTGAGCTTCTTGGAAGCGGATGCGGCCACCTTGCAAGAAGTTTACGAAACGACCATGCGGGTGAATTTCTACTCGCCCCTGGCGATGATTCACGAGGCGGTGGCTCACTTTGCCAAGCAAGGCGGCGGGCGGATTGTCAACGTGGCCAGCCGGGTGGGGCACCGGGGCGAAGCGAACGCCAGCGCCTATAGCGTCAGCAAGGCGGCACTGCTTAACCTCACCCGAGCCCTGGCGGTGGAACACGCCAAGCTCAACATTCGGCATATGGCCATCGCCCCCGGCTGGGTGGAAACCGCCATGGCCCGGGAGGGCATGGAAACCCGCCTGCCGCAGATTCTGGCCGATATCCCGCTCGGGCGCATGGCCAGCCCGGAGGACTGCGCTGCCGCCATCGCCTTTTTGCTGCGCGACGAGACGGAATACATGAGCGGCATAGTGATTGACATCAACGGCGCGAGTTACCTGCGATGAGCCTCCGGTACACTAGCCGCGTGCTCGCCCGCACTCTTTTGGTCGCCCTGGTGGGCGGCTGTACTTTGGCATTTGGAGCCCCGCCCACGGCCCCCGAGGAGATGCGCCGCCGGGAGTTTCTGGAAAACGGTGCCATCACCTTTGCTCAGTTCGACCCGCAACGCACCACGTTCAGCGTGACCCTCGCCATCAGTGCCGACAACGTCCGGGACACTGACGCCCGACACGGACTCCGCCATGTGTGGGAGCACTTTGTGGTCCGGGGGGACGGCACCATTGACCGGCGACTGGAGCGGATGGGGTGCTACCTCACGGCCGTGACCCAACGGGATGTCACGTTATTCCAGATTCAAGGCCCGGTGGGGGCCGAAGAACTGGCGCTCGACATCATTCGCGAGATGACGGCTCCGCTCCAGGTGAGCGATGAAGCGCTGAAGAAGGAAGTGGCGATCATGGCGCAAGAAGCGGCTCTGCGGACCGATTTCGATGCCATCAGTGATGCGGCGTGGTTGGCCGCGTTTGGCCCCGAAGGGCGGAACCCGTTTGGTTCCTTGGAGGCCATGGCCGGCCTGACCGCCGAAGACTTGCGCGACCTGCACCGCCGGCAGATAGTGGGCAACGGGATGGCCCTGGTGATGGTCTCGGCCAGTGACCCCAACGCTTGGATGGGCCCGATGCGCGCCGTGATTGGCGACTTGCCCAGTGGCCCGGAACGCTTCCCCGATAACGAGGAAGAGCCGATCAGTGTGGAGAAAGGCTTCACCCCAGCGGGAGCGGCCCGGGCGGCGGTGGTGCCTGGTCTGGGTGACCCGGCTACTTTGGCCACCCTGGCGGCGGCCCTGGCCATCCGGGCGGAATTCCCGGACATCTCACCGGTTTACACGCCCAGCACGCGCCCCGGGCTCATCACCCTGCGGGCGGTGGATTCGGCCACGCTGAAGTCCATCGAGATGGTGCAGCCGGCCCTGTCGTTCCCGGTGGGGCAGGGTTATCTGCTTGGCTGGATCCGCGCCCAGCGCTCGGATCCCTTGGCCTTCGGCGCGATCATGGGGGTCTTGCTCCTCCAGCGACCGAACTTTACGCTCGATGACATGGAAAACCAAGCAGCGACGATGACGCCGGAACAGTTTGCCGCGGGTCTGGCGAGGTTCCGGGCCGACCGGGCGGTGATTGTCGAAGTGGGAGGTGGGCAATGAGCACCCTTGCCAGCCTCGTTTTGGCCGCGGCCCTGGGGCAAACCCGGACTATGCCGCAAATCACCGAGATGATGGTGCCCGATTCCGGGCGCGTGACGGTGTGCGTGGCCGTGCCCGCCCCTGAAGACATGGGCGGCCGTAACCGCACCGCTTGGCGCTTGATTGGGGAGACCTTGATGGAAGGCAGTGGTGCCTACAGCCGCCGGGTGATCTTTGCCTACGGCAGCCAAGCGGGCGTGGCCCCGCGCGTGCAGGTGTTCTCGGATTGGATTTTCATCCAGGTGAGCGCGCCCAAAGGAGGCACGGATATCGCCGCTCAGATTGCCGCGGGCATGGCGACCGACGCTCGGCTATCCACGCTTGATGTAGAAAAGGCCGTCCAACGACGCAAGACCGAAGGCAACCCCTGGGTGCTGTGGGGTGACGCGCAGGAACCCGAGATGACGCGGGTGGATAACGCCTACATCAAGCGGGTGTACCAGGCGGCGTTCCGCGTGGAGCGGATGCACGTGGTGGTGATGGGCGATGTCGCAGCCGGCGAAGGTGAGCGAGAGGTGGTGAAGTACTTCCGGGATCGCATCACCGATCCGCCGAGCATGCCGAGGGACGTGAATGCCCGCCCCATCAAGGGCGTGCCGGGGCGCGTGGATCTCTGGGAGTGGCAAGCGCCGCTCCTGAAGCCCGGAACTCCTGATTTTGCCCCGCGCATCCTGGCGCTTTATGCTCTAGGCGTGGGCAAGGATGGCGCGATGACCCGCGTGCTGCGGGAGAAGCTCGGCTACACCTACCGCCAGCAACTGGTGCTGTGGCCGCAGCGCGATGGCTGGTTGCCGCGGTTTGTGGCGCAACGGGCAGGAAGCCAGGACGCCGCCGCCGAGCTGAACGCCAGTTGGGAAGCCATGCGCGCCGACATTGACACCTGGGACAAGGTGACGCTGGACCGCGCGCGGATGTTGGTGCTGGGCAGCCTGGATACGGGCCTGCCGATGGATCCGTTCTGGATTGGGCCGGACTGGCGCTTGGGTGAATCTCTGGAAGACCGGGCGGCCTTTGCCGTTCACGGTTCGATGGCAGGCAAGGTGATTGACCCCGAGCAGTTCGCCAGCGACAGCCTGAAGGTGGACCTGGAAATCCTGAAGGAGACCGCGCGCGAGATAATCGACGCGAGTTCTTCGGGCGTTTATCCCGGTCTGGAAGCCAAACGCTAAGGAGCCGGGCTGGCCTGCGCCAGCCACGGCTTCACCCCCTCGGCAAAATCTGGGTGCTTCTGGCAGAGCGGCAGGAAATCGCACCGGGGGCAGAGCGCCTTGGGGGTGGGTTCCATGCTCTCGTAGTCGGCATGGAGAATGCGCTCGCCGATCTCCACGAGGTCGTTGATGAACTCTTCGCGTTCGGCTTCATTGAGCTGCGCCGAGGCCGAAGCCCCCGCCCGCAAGGCTACGATGGTCGCCTTCACGTTTCGATCCGGGTAGTTGGCCCGCACGAGGACCTGGTACACGCCCATCGCGAGGTCAGCGTGGACTTCCTCGGAGGTCACATGACCGCGCCCACTCTTGTAGTCCACCACGTCAAGCGTGCCGTCTTCGTGCTCGTCCAGCCGGTCAATCCGCCCGAGCAACACGAACGGGCCGAGATCGTGTCGTAGCGTCTTCTCGACAAACAGGGTGTTCGCGGTGACGGGAGCCGCCACCTCCTCCAGATAGTTGGTAAGGATGTCCTTGCCCTCGGCGAGGGCCTCCATCATGTCGGATTGACTCTCGTAGCCCGCATCAATCCAGGCTTCCTCCAGGGCGGCCACGGCTTCTTCCGTCGTTGTTACGCCGCCGTCCTTTGAATCGTAAAACCTCTGTAAAACGTTATGAAGCGACGTTCCGAACGAATAGTGCGCCTTGGAGCGGAGGTACCAACGACCCCGCCGGTCCACGTACGTCCATTTGTATTTGACCGGGCAGGCCAGGAACGTGGTGATGCGGCTGGGACTCAGTGTGGGCTTCCGTGCCATGTTGCCAGAGTACCGCCCCGGTCCCCTGGTATCTTCACCTCTATGCGTCTTCGGCGTTCGTGGTTGATTCCCATCGTGGGAGCCCTGATCTTGGCCTCGGTGCCGGTAGTTCGGGCCCAAGTGGGCCAGAACGGTCAAACCGCGCCAGTGGAGAAGCGCGGTGCCCGGTTCATGACCTACAACATTCAGTGGTTGGCCGAAAACGAGAACCCGGACCGCATTAAGAATCTCAAGTCGGTCATCGGCAACATCAAGCCGGACATCATTGCGGTGCAAGAGATTTCGAGCCTGAAGGCTTTGCGCCAAGTTTTCGATCAGAACTACGAGATCGCCTTGCTGGATGACCCGAAGGAGGCGCAAGAAGTGGGAATCGTGGTGAAGAAGCCCTGGAAGATCGAATCCAGCGGCCTGGTTTTCACTGAGCCGCAGCTCGATTTCGCTTTCCCGGGCAAGCGTGACGTCATGCGCGCCGTGGTCGTCAATCCGCAGGGCGACAAGCTCACGGTTTATTCGACTCACATGAAGAGCAGACGCGGAGGCCGAGCGACCACCGATCCGCAGCGCGAGCAACACGCCAGCCTGCTGGCGGCCTTCATCAAGGAGAAGAACGAGCCGCACGTAGCGATTGGAGGCGACATGAACGACGCCCCGGATGACCGCAGCGTCAACATCCTTGAGACCGGTGACCCCAAGGCTCCCGCCGGCCGCGTGACGCCGAAGTTGATGGTGAACGTGTGCGATCGCCTGAACGAACAGGATTACGTGACCATCGGGATGAGTTTCTACTTCCGCGGCCAGGCACTCACGCCGATCAGCCGAGGGGCGAAGGCGGACAACGACCGTCTGCGTGGTAAGGACTACGAGTTTCCGCGCGACGTGAAGGTCCGCGAGTCGTTCTTTGACAACATCCTAGTGAGCCCGCCGCTCTTCCGCGTTAGCCCGCCGACCGCGACGGTTTATGGCGGTGCCGATGCGCTGCGAGGCCGAGGCGGCCGCGTGAACGTGCCGGATTCCGGCCCGGTGGAGTACGTCGAGAAGGGCGATCGCGCCAGCGACCACCTGCCGGTGTACTACGACATCCGATTCCCTTAAAGAGACAGCTTAGTAAGCGGAGCCCGCAAAGGGCGCTGACCACACGACCTGACCGGTCGAACTGATGAGCCCCATGGTCTCGCCCACTTCAAAGTAGGCGAGGCCGTTATCAAAATCGTCGGCGAAATCAAAGACGCGATCGAACTGGACCTTGCCGTTCCGGGCAATGAACACGGTCTCGAGCTCTTCTCCCCGCGCCCGAATCACCCAGGCAAAGCCATTGGTGAAGTTGCCGCCGCCCACCACGGGGTCGGGTCGGAACGTCGGGCGGATCACCCATTCGCCCTTGGGGTTGATGTAACCCAACTTGCCCCCTTCTACGGCCCAGGCCAGACCATCAGAAAAAGTACCGGCCTGCGTGAACTTAGCGGGAATGCGCAGGATGCCTTCCGTGTCGGCGTAGCCAATGCGACCCTCGGTGCGGACGGGGAAGAGACCCTCGGACACATCGCCCACCACTTCACCTTCGGTGAAAACGAACTGACCGTCGGTGTCAATCAGGCCCTGCTCGTCGGCGGTTTGGGCGCGGGCATAGCCGTTACGAAACGGCTCGGCGTTGCGGAAGCGTGTCTGGATGGCCCAGGTGCCATCGGGGCGGATGTAACCGAATTGGCCGTTGCGCTTGGCCAAGGCCAGTCCCTCTCGGAACTCGGCCTTGCCGTCGTAAGCTCCGGGGAAGACATCGAAGTTCATCGGGATCGCCCACTCGCCCGTGGGATTGATGTAGCCGAGCTTCGCGGCGTGGCCGACGGCGGCCAGGCCCTGGCGGAAGTTGCCCGCTTCGGGGAATGCCAAAGAGAGCAAGACCTGCCCGGTGGGGGATATGTATTGCGCCCGCTGCTCGATGCCGACCGCCGCGCGATCCTCGCGGAACGGACGACCCCAATCGTAAAGTCGGGGCGTGGCCGTACGCCCGGAGGTGGCGATATACGCCACTCCCGTCCCCGTCACCACCGGCACCGGCGGTAGCGAAGGCGTGGTTTGAGCAACCAGGGCAAGGGCTAAACTGAGCATCTCTAAGTGTCAAACGCAAGAATGAGGCCGAGCGTTACTACTCGCCCGAAGTTCTTGTAAAACAAAGATGGGCGACCGTCCAGCCAAGTTCATTCTTCATCGTGAAGGTCCCGCGCAACGCCCGGGCGAGGCTGTTGACGATCTGTAGGCCCAGCCCCAACTCTTGCTCGTTGAAGTTCTCCGGAAGCTGGCTGCCATTGTTGCTCACCCAGACGTCCACCTGGGTTTCATCCACCTCTACAGTCACGTGGATATCGCCACTCTGGTCCATCCCGAATCCGTGCTCCACCGCGTTGAGGATGAGCTCGTTGAGAATCAATGCGACCTGGGTGGCCTGGCTGGTGCTGAGCGACGTGTCGTCACCTTGCACTTGGAACCGAATCCCCGACCCTCGCAGGATGCTCTGGGAGGTGTGTTGAATAAGGTTCTCGGCCAGCGAGCGGAGGCCCACGTGATCTAAGTCGTCGCGGCTGAGAAGATCGTGCACCGAGGCAATAGCGAGGATGCGCCCCAGCGAGTCGCCCAAGGCTTCGTCCACGTGGTGGTCTTGGCTCTGGTTCATCTGCAGGCGCAAAAGGGAAGCCACTTGCTGCAAGTTGTTTTTCACTCGGTGGTGCATCTCTTGCATCAGGGTGGTGCGCACCTGCAGGCGGGCGTGCTCGATGCTCACGGCGGCCTGGCGGGCTAGGGCTTCGAGAGCGCGGACTTCCTCGGTGGTGAACTGACGTCGTTCGGCCGTATAGCACGACATCACCCCGATCGTGCGTTCAAAAACGGTGAGTGGCACGCACACCATGGAGCGCAGGCCTTGCTCTTCGGCAAGGTCGTGCCCTACGTAGGTTTCGTCCTCTTGTACGTCGAGCACCGTGACCGTGCGCTTCTCGCGCATGGCCTGGCCCGCGATGCTGGTCCCGAAGGGAAGGGCGGCTTTGCGGCGGTAGGCCCGGTTACCGCTCTGGGTGGCGCGAAGCACAAGTGATTGCGTCTTCTCATCCAACAATCGAACGGTCACGACCTTGTAGCTAAAGCGCCGCGCCGTGAACTGGACCAAGTGCTGGAGGATTTCCTCGGGGTATTGGCTCCCCAAGAGGGTCTCGGAGACTTCGGTGAGCACGCCCTCGGGGTCGGGCTCAATTTGGTGCCGCCGGGCGGTGGTGAACCCCATCCAGAAGCTCTCCAAGGCTTCTCGCCATCGCTCCGCCGCCTCATCTTGCTGCACCAGCGGTTGCAAGAAGCGCAATACAAGAACCGAGGCGGATTGGTCACCATCGAGCGGCAGTGCCAACGAGGCCCGGTAGGGCCGCTCGGCGGAGAAGGGCAATTTGGCGTCTTCTTCGTGGTCCTCGAGGGCATCCAGTACCCACACCGGGGCTTGGGTGCGCATCGCTTGTCCGGCGAGCCCGGCCCCCTTGGCCATGCGCATCCGCCCCACCATGTCGCCGTGGTCGTGGCTGTAGAGCCATTCCAACGCGTCGGGTTGGTCCACCAGCCAGTCCACCGTGTCGGCTTCCCAGGCTTGCATGGCGGCGCGGGCAATCGGCCCGAGCCCATCCGCACCCTGGGCGTCGCGCAGGGCGAGCTTCAGGATCTCGTGTGGGTTAGGCACCATTCGGAACAATGGCGGTGACCCGCCGCTTGTCACGGGCCAAGCACCGGCCCGCCCATTCTTGGATGTGCGCGGGTGTGACGTCGTTGATCATCCCGCGCACCTCTTCGATGGGCACCTCGCGCCCGTAATTGAGCTCGTTGCGCGCCATGCGCATCATGCGGGGGCTGGCAGCTTCTAGGCCCAGAATCATATTGCCCGCCAGTTGCACCTTCACGCGCTCGAGTTCCTCCGCTGGGACCGGTTCGTTGATCAGCTTGTCGAGTTCTTGGTGCACGACCTCTTGGGTTTCGGCCCAAGTGGCCAGGCTGGTGCCGCCGTAAACCGTGTAGGCACCGCCGGAGCGATAAGACAGACCGTAGCTGCCAATGGCATATGCCAGGCCGCGGCGCTCGCGGACTTCTTGGAAGAGGCGGCTGCCCATGCCCGAACCCATCACCGAGTCGGCGACCCACTGGGTGGGGTAATCGGAATCCGTGTACGCGCAGCCAGCGGCGCCGATGCAGAAGTGAACTTGCTCCACTTCCTTGCTCACAATCCGTTCGCCGGCCTGGTGGGCGGGGCGCTCTAGCGGCACCGAAGGCGTCCCGGCCGCGTGATGACCAAGGCGGGCTTCGGCCAGCCGCACTACTTCATCCACATCCACGCGGCCCGCAATGGAGAGGAGCAGGTTGCCCCCGTGGTAGCGGCGCGTCATGTAGCCCACGATGTCATCGCGGCTGTAGCTGGCCACGCTCTCGTGGGTACCAATCACGGGCAGACCGTAGGGGCTGGAGGGCCACAGCTGTTCCAGGTGAAGCTCGTGCACGTGGTCGCCCGGTTCATCCTCGCTGCGGCGGATTTCTTCTTGCACCACCTTCTTTTCGCGCTCGATCTCTTCGGAGTCCAGCAGGCTGTTGTTAACCATGTCGCACAGCACATCAATGCCGGTTTCCAGGTCGTCGCTCAGCAGGCGGCAGTAGTAGCAAGTGCGCTCCTTGTCGGTAAAGGCATTGAGCATGCCGCCGCGCCCTTCAATCGCCTGGGCGATTTGCGGCGAGGTGCGGGTCTTCGTCCCCTTGAACAGCATGTGCTCGATGAAGTGGGTGATGCCCGCCTCAGTGGGCGTCTCATCGATGCTGCCGGTGTGGCACCACAGGCCAATGGCCACGCTGGCCAGTTGGTCCATGGGCTCCACGAGGATCCGAACCCCGTTGGAAAGGGTGACTTTGGTTACCGCCATGTCCCCTTCAGTTTGACGAAAACTAGACTAAGCGAACGACCAAACGGCCAAGCTTCTGCACTTCAAGCTCGATGGTGTCACCGGCGCGAACGGATTGGCCGCCGCCGCGCGCATGGGCCAGGGTTGGTCCGGCAAAGACCTCGCCTGGCATCAGCGGGCCGAACCGTGAAGCCAAGGCCAGGGCTTCGCCGTAGGGTCCTTGGAGGGTTTCGGCTTCGGAGAGTGTTTCGCCGTTGATGCGGAGGCGATATTGCCAGGAGTAGTCGGTGAGGGACTCGCCCAGGTTTTCAATCAATTCGTCAGGAGTGGTGAGCACCGGACCAAGCGCCCAGAACACGTCGTTCGCCGCCGAGGGCGGCAAGCCGTGCGCGGAGGCCGACTCGGCTTCATCGGGCAAGCGGAAGAACAAAGTGGGGGCGTAACCCAGGATGAACTCATGGGCTTCCTCGGGCCGCACATACTGCCCACGCCCACTGATGACCAGGGCGATGCGTGCCTCCACGTCCAGCGCGCCCATTTCCTCGGGGAGCTCAACTTCACTATTGCTGCCCACCATGCGGGTGGGGTTATTGAAGTGGTAGCCCCAATTTACGCCGCCTTCGCCGCTTGGCTGAGTCTCAAGGACCCGGACACTGGGGGCCAAAATGATCGGCGCCAGCAAAGCGGCGGATTCGGTGTCGTGAATCCCGATGGCTTTTTCGCCGTCGGTTTCGTAGAACCTTCCTTCGTAATACAGGCCGGATCGGGGAGTTTGGGGTTCGGCATGGAGTACGAAACGGCACAACTTCACGGTGGGAAGGGTACCTCCGGCCCCCGGAATGGCTTGACCTAGCCCCATCTGTCGGGTAGAGTGACAACGACGTCCTCGACGGGTTACGCATATGCCGCCGCTGAAGATTCTTGTTTGCGATGACGAGCGCCACATTGTGCGCCTGATCCAGGTTAACCTGGAGCGCCAGGGCTACCAAGTAGTGACCGCTTACGACGGTAAGGAAGGCTTGGAGAAGATCCGAGCCGAGAAGCCGGACCTGTGCGTGCTTGACGTAATGATGCCGTACATGGACGGTTTTGAAGTCCTCAAGGCGCTCCGCAAGGATGCCGCCACCATGGACCTCCCGGTCATCATGCTCACGGCGAAGGCGCAGGACAAGGACGTGTTCGAGGGCTATCACTACGGCGCGGACATGTATCTGACCAAGCCGTTTAACCCGGCCGAACTCATCAGCTTCGTCAAGCGCATCGCTCAGGGTGGCGGCAACGCCTCCGACGGCCGCTTCGAACTCTAAGGCGTGACCCTCTGCCGATTGGCCCGAGACTTGCGGAACTCCCTCTAGCAATGTTCGATTTGATGCCTCTCGCTGAGATCACGCAAGGTAGCTTGCGCACCACGCTCCTCGGATTGGGCGTGGTGCCGCCGCTTTTATGCCTGGGCTGGTTTGGCATGATGCTGCAACGCCAGGTGCACGGCACCCCGCGCTACATGAAGTGGATCGCGCTCCCGGTGCTGGTCTTCACTTCGATCTTTGTGTACGTGCGCCACGTCAGTCGCCTGAACGACCCCCTTTACAGCACATTCGGCAACATCGGGGATGGCATGCAGCGCCTGCACTGGGTCGCGTTCGCCGGCCCGCTGGTGCTTTGCGTCGGTCTGGCCCTGTGGGGCGTCATCCACGACCGCCGCGAAGCCTCGGATATGTAAGGCGCATCCCGGGCCGCTCGGCTCGGGTACCTTCCACCTTAGAGCCTGATATCAGCGTAGATATCAGGGGAAAGGAAGGAGAAACAGGATGACAAACTTTGCCCCGGGCAGTGGCCTGACCACGACCGAAGCTCCGTTTATCGAGGCCGCGAAGGCCAACGGCGAAATCTACATCGAACAGCCGTACGATCTGTACTCCGACGACAACCACGAGGCTTGGCGACGCCTGTATGCGCAAATGTTGCCGCTGTGGGAGCGATATGCCAACGACCACTTCATGCAGGGGATCGACAACCTTTGTCTCGACCCGCAGCGAGTGCCCCGGCTAGCCGATGTCAACAAGTTTCTGAGCAAGCTGACGGGGTTCAAGGCGAAGGCGGTGGCTGGCTATGTGCCCGCGTTCCGATTCTTTGATTCCTTACGGGAGCGGGATTTCCCGACGACCATCACGGTGCGCCGGCTGGACAAGCTGGACTACCTGCCCGAACCGGACATCTTCCACGACATCGCCGGCCATGTGCCGATGCACACGGACCGAGCCTTTGCGGACACGCTCGTGCGCTTTGGCGACTGCGCCCATACGGCTGCCGAGTACGCGCAGAGCATCAAGGACCCGGACGAGCAGTTGCGGGTGGTGGACTCGATCATCAAGGCGATGGCGCGGTTCTTCTGGTTCACCATTGAATTCGGCCTGATGCGCCGCCCGGAGGGCAAGGGGCTGAGCGTATATGGCAGCGGGCTACTGAGCAGCGCCGGTGAGATTGCCTACAGTATCGATTCGCCCAATTGCCAGCGCTACCCGCTCCAGTTGGAATGGGTGATCAACCAGTACTTTGAGATTGACCACTACCAGCCGCTTTTGTTTGTGGCGGATTCCTTCGACCACGTGTTCTCCTTAGTGGATGAACTGGAGAAGTGGATGAAGGACGGCCGGTTGAACAACGTGGCCCCGGGCGAGCCGCTGGTCGCCGAAGCGGACCTGCGCAGTTTCCTGGACGCCCAACTAGGATAAGGTGATGGCGTTTCCGTCAGCTCATTTGCACCGGGGTGAAGTAGTGCTGCGATCATCCACCCCTGATGAAGCCGGGGCGGCCCTGGCGGGGCTGGTGACGGAAGACACGTTTCGCTACTATTGCACGATGTACGCGAAGGGGCCAACCGAAGCCGACTACTCCCACTACTGGGCGCAGATGCAGGCCGTGGGGCACCAGCCGTACCTGATCGAGTGGCAAGGGCGACCCGTGGGGCAGTCGTGCTTTATGGATCACAACCGCGCTGCTGGCACGGTGGAGATCGGGATGACGTGGTACGCGCCTGAGGCGCGAGGCACCGTGGTGAACCCGACCTGTAAGCTCCTCATGCTGCAAGATGCATTCGATCACGGCTTACAGCGCGTGACTTTGAAGTGCGATGCCCGCAATGAGCGTTCGCGGCGGGCCATTTTGGGGATCGGCGCGACCTACGAGGGCACCCTGCGTTGCCACCACTACGCCTGCACCGGCGAGAGTCGAGATACGGCGATGTTTAGCGTGATTGCGAGCGAGTGGCCGAGCGTGCGGGAGCAGCTTGAGCAACGGATTGGCGCGACGCACGCCGCAAACTAGGAACGGCCCCCAAAAAACTACTGGGACAGCCCTGAGACTGCCAGGGCATCGGGCTACAATGATAGGTAATGGCCACGGAAATCCTCATGCCCGAACTCGGGGAATCTGTCCACGAGGGCACGGTCAGTCGCTGGCTCAAGCAAGTCGGCGACTTTGTCAAGGAAGACGAACCGGTTGTGGAGATCATGACCGACAAGGTGAACACGGAATTGGGAGCTCCCGCGAGTGGCACTTTGGTGAAGATTTTGATCCCGGAAGGCGGCGACGTTGCGGTGTTCGCCACCATGGGCGTCATTGAGGAAGACGCCGAACTAGCCAAGCAAATGCTGGCCGGCGAAGTGAGCGCCGAGGCCCCGGCCGCGCCGGCGGCCAGTAACGGCACTCCGGCTCCGGCCGAGACTCCTGCCGCCAAGGAAGAAGCCCCGGCGGCTTCGGCGGACAATGGCGAACGCATGTGGTTTAGCCCGTTGGTGCGGGCCATGGCCAAAGAACACGGCCTGAGCGAAGGCGAGCTGCGATCCATTGCCGGATCGGGTGCTGGTGGTCGGGTCAATAAGAAGGATGTTGAGGGCTACCTGAAGAATCGGGGATCCAAGCCCAGCGCCGCGCCGACGGCCGCGCCGAGCATGCCGCAAGTGAAGCCGGTCGAGCCCACCACGGCAGGCGACGGCCAAGAGCTTATCGCGCTGACGGGCATGCGCAAGATGATCGCCGAGGCGATGGTGCGCAGCCACGCGGTTCCGACGGTCAGTACGCTGATTGAAGTGGACGTGACCAACATGGTCGAGTTCCGCTCGCGCAACAAGGAAGCGTTCCAACAGCAGTACGGCGTCAAGCTCACTTACACTCCGTTCCTCATTAAGGCGCTCACCGAGTGCCTGCAAGACTTCCCGTTCCTGAATTCGGCCCTCATGCCGGACAACCAGATCGTGGTGAACAAGGGCGTGCAATTGGGCGTCGCCGTCTCGCTGGGCGAGAAGGGCGAAGGCGGCCTGATCGTTCCGGTCATCCGCGACACGCACAAGAAGGACCTGGTGGCCATCGCCAAGGACCTGGAAGAAATCGCCGCCAAGGCGCGTGGCAACAAGCTGGGCGTGGAAGATGTGAAGGGTGGAACCTTTACGCTGACCAACCCGGGCTCCTACGGGGCCACCCTGGGCACGCCGATGATCAGTGCGCCGCAGAGCGGCATCCTGGGCACCTACGGCATTGTGCAGCGGCCCGTGATCATTGACGGCATGATTGCCATCCGCTCGATGATGAACGTAGTGCTGACCTACGACCACCGCCTGGTGGACGGCCTGATGGCCGGGCGCTTCTTGCAGGCGTTTAAGCAGAAGATCGAAGCGTTCGCCTTCTTCAAGTAAGGCCTGCGCCAACGAGAAAAGCCTCCTGATTGAGTTCAGGAGGCTTTTTTGTTTCCAGGCTCGGACTAGCGGACCAGCTCGTAGAGGTCCTCGTCGCGGACCTCGGTCTTGGTGTCGGCCACTTCGAGGAACTTGGTGTAGACCTCTTCGAAGCGATCGGCAGGGAAGTCGAAGCCCAACTGGTTGAGCCGGTGCTTGAGTCCGTGGCGGCCACTGCGGGCCGTGAGGATGATCTCGCTGCGCTCCGCGCCCACCAGGGTCGGGTCAATGATCTCGTAGGTCGAGCGCTCCTTCAGCACGCCGTCTTGGTGGATTCCGCTGCTATGGGCATAGGCGTTGGCCCCCACCACGGCTTTGTTGCGCTGCACCAGCATGCCGGTGAGTTCGCTCACCATGCGGCTGGTCTCTAGCAGCTTGGCGTGCTGGATGGTGGTGTCGAGCCCAAAGATGTCCCGGCGGATGTGAAGGGCAATCACCACTTCTTCCAGCGAGGTGTTGCCCGCGCGCTCGCCGATTCCGTTCACGGTGACTTCGACTTGACGCGCCCCGCCCAGCACCCCGCCCAGGGTGTTCGCCGTCGCCATCCCGAGGTCGTTGTGGCAGTGGCAAGAGAACACGGCCTTGTCGCTGTTCGGCACGTTGTTGATGATGCCGGCGATGAGGTCGCGGTATTCAGTGGGGAAGGTGTAGCCCGTGGTGTCGGGCACGTTCACCACAGTCGCGCCAGCGGCGATCACGGCCTCCACCACGCGGTAGACATACTCGGGCTTGGCGCGGCCGGAGTCTTCCATGAAGTACTCCACGTCGTCCGTGTACTGGCGGGCGCGGCGCACGGCGGCCACCCCGGTCTCCAGAGCCTGGTCTTCGCTCATCCGGAGCTTGTGTTGCAGGTGATTTTCACTAACGCCCAGGCCGGTGTGAATGCGGCGGCGCTCGGCGGGGGCCAGGGCTTCGGCGGCGACATCAATGTCCTTGTCGCGGGCGCGGGTCAGGCCACAAATCGTCACGCCTTTCAGTTCACGGGCCAGCGTGTTCACGCTCTCAAAGTCGCCCGGCGAGCTGATGGGAAATCCCGCTTCGATGATGTTCACGCCGAGGCTGACCAACTGGTGGCCGATCTTGAGCTTTTGCTCCATGCTCAAGCGGACACCCGGACTTTGCTCACCATCGCGCAAAGTGGTGTCGAACACATCCACGTGATTCGAGGCCATGCCTGCATTATACGGCCCTGCGGGCGGATCACCATGCCAAGGGGATTCGGTAACATCCGGATTCGGATGGCAGATATGACCGAAGTGGATGTGAACATTACGGCGCGGGGCGAACAAGTGACTTTTCCTTGGGTTTGGCGCCTGTGCCGCGAGTTCGAAGTCGAAGTGAGCATTGTGCGTGCGAACGTGGATGCTGATTTCGGGGTGATCCAACTCCGGTTGCGCGGCGCGGTGGAAGAGATTCAGCGCGCTACGGCGTGGCTGATGACCACCGGCATGCACGTGGATGCCGTCCAGCGTTCTGTCGGCGCATGAACCCGCTTGAGCCGTACGTCCCGGACGATTTCGATGCGTTCTGGACGGAGGCGGTGGCCGAAGCCGAGCGCGCCCCGCTGGATTACCGGCGACACCCCCAAAGCGATGTGGCGGGGGCCAGCGGCTCCGTTGACCTGCTAACGTTCCGATCGATCACGGGCGACACCCTGCACGGTTGGTTTGCCTACCCGGATGATGGCCCGAGTCCGGCGTTCCTCTGGGTGCCGCCGTATAGCCGCTGGTCGATGATGCCGAATCAGTACGGCACGCGGCCCGGCATGTGCTCGCTTAGCTTCAATTTCTTTGGCGAGAGTGCCTTCCACCAAGAGACGTACACCCCTGCCCGGGGCTACTTCGCGGACGGGCTGTTTGAACCGGAAACGTGGGTGTTCCGGCGGATGTTCCAGGATGCGGTGATTGCGACGCGCGTGCTGGAAGCCCAGATTGAAGTGGACGAAAATCGCGTCGCTAGTTCGGGGATGAGCCAAGGCGCGGGCATCAGCATTTGGCTCGGCGCCTGGTGTCAACGCATCAAGGCCGTGGCCGGAGATATGCCGTTTTTGGGCGGCATGCCGTGGGTGTTCGATCAGCCCATCCGCCGCTACCCGCTGAAAGAGCTCGCCGACGCCATTGAGCAAACGCCCTTAGGCCGCGAACGCGCCCTGATGACGCTGAGCTATTTCGACACCATGAACCAGGCCACCCGCTGCGCGGTGCCGACCTTGCTCACGGCGGGTTTGAAGGACCCGGCGGTGCGGCCGGAGCAGGTGCGGGCGATTTTCCAGGCCCTAGCGGCCGAAAAGAAGGAACTGGTCGAGCTCGACTGGGGGCACGACTGGCACCCCACCATGATCGAGCGCAATCACAACTGGATGCTACGCGCGCTCAAGTGAGCGGCGGGCGGCGTCCAGCACCTTAACCTGCTCAAAGAGCTCCCGGGCGCGGGCCAGGGGCCACTGCGTAGCGGCGTCGCTCAGGGCTTGGTCGGGGTTCGGGTGGATCTCCAGGAAGAGCGCATCGATGCCCACGGCCAGGGCCGCGCGGGTCATCGCCGGGATGCTCTCTCGTACGCCCCCGGTGGCGGTGCCGGCCCCACCCGGGCGCTGGGCGCTGTGGGTGGCATCAAAGCACACGGGCACATCGTAGCTACGCATGGTTTCCAGGCCCGCCATGTCCACGATCAGAGCGTTGTAGCCAAAGGTGGTGCCACGCTCGGTGAGCATCACGCCGCTGGCACCGAATTGCCGCACCTTGTCCACGATGTTTTTGGTGTCGTGCGGGGCCAGGAATTGCCCCTTCTTCACGTTGACCGGGCGATGGGTTGCGGCGGCGGCTTCCAGTAAGTCGCTCTGGCGGCAGAGGAAGGCCGGAATCTGCAGAATGTCTGCGATGGTAGCGACTTCCGCGCACTGATCCGGCAGGTGGACGTCGGTGGTGACGGGCAGATCGTGCGTGGCGCCCACGGATTGCAGGATGCGCAGGCCTTCGGCCATGCCCGCCCCGCGCACGCTGTTCGCGCTGGTGCGGTTGGCCTTATCGAACGAAGCCTTGAAGATGTAGTTGAATTCGAACTCATGGCAGAGCGCCTTCACCGTGCCCGCCACCTCTTGGCAGAGGTCCAAGGATTCGGCCAGGCACGGCCCGGCGATGATCGTCAGGCGATCGCCGCCGATTTCGAATTTACGGATAGGGAAGGAGTTCAACTCTTGGCCTCAGATGCAGTTTGATACGCTTTGTCAAACCACTCCTTGAAAGGTCCCTCTCCGGGAGTGCTACCGCTCAAGATATCCACCACCTCGCCGTCGGCCGTCATCATCACGTAAACCGGGTTGGTGGCCTGCTTGGTCAGCTCTTCGCGGAGCTTGGCGTTGCGGCGGTTCTCCTCGTCGTCCCGGTCGGTGTAGAGTTCCACCGGCACGACTTTGTCAAAGAGCGGGCGGATGTCGGCGTGCGGGAACACGCTGCCTTCCATGTAGCGGCAGTTCACACAGTTGTAGCCGGTGAAGTTGACAAAGATCGGTTTGCCCGATTCCTTGGCGGCGGCATTCCCCTCTTCCATCGTCATGATCCACGGGATCTTGTTGGTTTCCTTCCCAGAGGTGCTACCGTTGGCTACGTAGCTGGCGGGGGGCAGGAAGCCCTCCATCCAGCCCGTGCTCGCGCCGTTGAGCGCGCCGAACCAGTAAAGGCCGAAGAACAGGTTGGCGAGGCCAAATCCGCGTCGGAACCAACCGGGCTTGGCTTCATAGTCGTTCCACAGCTTCAGTACGCCCAGCAGCCAGAAGCCGGCAATCGTGAAGATCGTCGCCCAGGTGGCCACAAAGATGGGCCGCGTGAACACGAACCACTGGCTGATGAAGTCGGCCTTGCTGATGTAGTGAATGGCCGCCGCGATTTCGATGAAGCCGAGATACTTCTTGAAGTCCACCATCCAGACACCGGACTTGGGCATCTTCTCGAGGGCCGCAGGAAAGGCCGCCAGCAACATAAACGGAATGGCGAAGGCCGCACTAAAGGCGAGCATGCCGATGATGGGGCGCACGAATTCGCCCTGCGTGGCCGCCACCAGCACCGTGCCCACAAACGGAGCCGTGCAAGTGAAGGACGTGATGGCAAAGGCCGCGCCCATCAGCACCGGGGCAATGAAGCCGCCCTTCTTGGAGCCCGTTTGCTGGGCCTTGTTGGCCCAAGCACTGGGGAGCTGGATCTCGTACAGCCCCAGCAGGTTGAGGGCGAAGATGAGGAAGACCACGCCAAGGGCGAGATTGAACACCGGATGCGCAGCGAAGACTTGGATTTGCGCCGGCCCCGCGACCAGCGCCACGGCCACCCCAATGATGGTGAAGGTACCCATGATGCCGAGCCCGAAAGCCGTGGCCCCGGCCACGTTCGGCTTGCCGTCCTTCCCCTTGTTCTTGGAGAAGTAGCTCACCGTGATGGGGATCATCGGGAAGACGCAGGGCGTGCCTAGCACGAGAAGACCCGCACCGAAAGCGGCGAGCAAGAAGGGGACCCAACCCGTCGGCAAGGTGCCACCGGTGGTGCCAGCGGCCTGCTTGTCCCCGCCTTCGCCGGCGGCTTTGGCATCCCCCTCCTTGGGCTTCTCGACGTAGCCAATGGGTTGAGAAGGAAGCCCCTGCTCGGCCGCAATCTCATCGCGCGCATCCCCCGCCGCTACCGTGAGCGGGAGGCTGAAGCTAGCGTCCTTGGGCATGTCGCACACGGACTTGTCACAGGCTTGGTAAGTCAGCTTGACCGCGAGATTGAGATCAGCGGGCGTGGCGTTGGCCGGAATTTGCACGCTGCGGCTGACTGCCACGGCACCTTGGAACACTTGCACCATCTGGCCAAGCGTCGGGTCTTCCTTAAAGACGCCCGTCGGCTCTTTCAGTTCGCCCAGGGTCCAGCCTTCAGGGGTTTCGATTTGGAAATCGAACGGGAACGTTCCTTCCGGGTTCTTGGAGGCGTAATAGTTCCAGCCGTCCTCTAGGATGCCGGTCGCCACCACACGCACCCATTCGCCTGGTCGGGCATTGGCGGGCTCCACGCGGGCGTACCATTTCACCTTGCCCAGCGCGTCGCCGGTCTCGGACTGCACTACGCCGTAAAAGGTCGGGTCGACAGGGGCGAGGGACTTGGCCGGTTCGGCGTATTCAGGCCGTGCGGCGCCCGTTCCGACGGGGAAGGAGAACGGAATCTCGACATCCATCGGGATGTCGCAGGTGTTGCGGGTGCAGGCCTGAAAGTTAATGACGTAGTTGCCCTTGACTTCTTTGGCGCCCGCTTCAATCTTGACGGGAACGCCGAAGTGGAACGGCCCTTCAAACCAGTTGATCTCCGTGTTGAGAATCTTGTCGAAGTGGACGGAGAACTTCGATTCCATCAACTCGCCGGCCGTCGAGAACCCGGTTCCTTTCGGTTCGCCCCGCAGGTTGATGACCTGGTCGTTGTTCTCGTGGGCGTAGACGTGCCACCCCGCATCCACCTGGGTGTCCACCATCAGCAGCGCGTGCTCACCCGGGCGGGCATCGGCCGGCACTAAGCGCACCTTAAACTGGGCGTGCCCCGTCTCGGGCTGCGCCCAGGCCAACACACTCGTGATGACCAGCAGGACAAAGGCTAAGGATCGGGTGAGAATGCGCATAACGATGGGGGCCAATTGCGGCCATTCGCAGGGCGTTGCGAACGGAGCTAGTTTACTAAACAACGCAGGTGGGGAGCGGAATGCTCCCCACCTGCATCGGCAGCGGGCCTTGCGGCCTGAATCGAGACTATCCTGCGAGGCCCAGCCATTTCTTCACGGTGTAGACCGTGGTGGCGCGGTTGATTTCGGCAATCGCTTGGGTGAGCGGCACGCCCTTGGGGCACACCTTCACGCAGTTTTGGGCGTTGCCGCAGTTAGTGATGCCTTCTTCGCTAGTCATCACTTCCAGGCGGTCGGCGGCCAAGGCCTGACCCACCGGGTGAAGGTTGAACAGAAGCGCCTGGCCCACCGCGGCGGGGCCGATAAAGTTGGTGCGCTCGCTGACCTGCGGGCAGGCTTCCATGCAGCAGCCACAGCTCATACACTGGCTGAGCTTGTAGCGCAGCTTGCGGACGTTGTCGTCTTGCGGCTGGGCCATCCCAAGGTCGTAGCTGCCGTCGATCGGCACCCAGGCTTTGACCTTGATGAGGTTTTCGAACATCTTGGAGCGGTCCACGATGAGGTCCCGGATCAGCGGGAATTTGGACATCGGTTTGAGTTCGACTTCGTAGGCGTCGCCGACCTTGTTGGCCACTTCATCAATCTGGGCCGAACACGCTTGGCGGATCATGCCATTGACGATCATGGTGCAGGTGCCGCAGACTTCTTCGAGGCACGCGGCTTCCCAGGCGGGCGGCTCCACGGATTTGCCCTCGACCGTCACCGGGTTCTTGCGCAGTTCCATCAGGCTCGAGATCACGTTCATGTTCTCCATGTAGGGAATCTCGAACGACTCCCAGTGCGGAGCGGACGATCGATCTTTTTGCCGCTGGATTTTGAGCCGAATCACCTTAGCCATGTTCATCCCTATTCTACGCGTTTCCTTACCTACCATCGGCTGAATAGGGCCATGAATTGAGGCACAATGGACGAGGAATGGGGGATTCCTCCGCATAATGGGTGAAGGGAAGGTTATGGAGCCGGTCGCTATGCCCGCAAGTGCTCCCCAGACTCGGGATGTGCTGGGGGTGCCCGTGGGCATCGTCACCATGGCCGAGACCCTTGATTTGGCCCGGACTTGGCTTCACGAGGACCAATCCCGCCTCCTCCTGACCTCGGATTCTCAGGGTATCTATCTTGCCCAGACCGATGCGGAACTCAAAGCCATCTATCAGCGGGCCGCCCTCAACACTCCCGATAGTTATGGCGTGGTGTGGGCGTTGCGCCGCCAGGGCATTCACTTGGAAGACCGAGTCACCGGCGTGGACCTGGTGAGCGGGCTTTGTGAAGTGGCGGCGCAAGAAGGCAAGAGCGTGTACCTGCTGGGCAGCTCTCCGGGCGTGGCCGAACTGGCCGCCAAAGCCTTGCAAGCGCAGTTTGTCGGTTTGCGGATTGCCGGAGCTCGCGATGGTTACTACGCGAACCACGAAGAAGAGGAAGTGGTGAAGGATGTCGCCGCCACCCGGCCGGACATCTTGCTGGTGGCCATGGGCATCCCTCGGCAAGAGAAGTTCTTGGCGAAGTACCAAGAGCAGATCGGCTACCGGATTGGCATGGGGATTGGCGGCTCGTTGGACGTGCTCTCGGGCCAAGTGAAGCGAGCCCCCCGGGTGGTGCAGGCCTTACGGATGGAGTGGCTGTGGCGAGTGATTCTCAACCCGAAGAAGATCAGTAAGGTCGCGACATTGCCGAAATTTGCGATGTGCGTCCTGCGAGAACGATCCCGATGAGAATTTACACCCGGACCGGCGACGCCGGCGAAACTGGCCTGATTGGGGGCGAACGCGTCCGTAAGGATGCCCACGTGATTCACGTGGTCGGCGAATTGGATGAACTGAACGCCTGCCTGGGTGTGGCCCTGGCGGCGGGGCTACCGGCCCCCGTGGCGCAGGTGCTGAATGCGGTGCAAAGTCGCCTTTTTGACATCGGGGCGGAGATTGCGGCACCGGTGGGGCACCGCTACCATCAGGAAGCCGACCTTGACGGCACCGTTGAGATCTTTGAACAGCAAATGGATGCGCTGGAGGCTTCTCTGCAGCCGTTGAAGAACTTCATCCTGCCGGGCGGAGCCCTGAGTTCGGCGCACCTGCACCACGCCCGCACCGTGGCACGCCGGGCCGAACGGGCGATGGTTTCACTTTCCCAAGATCAAGAGGTTCGCGGCATCATTGTGCGGTACCTCAATCGTCTTTCGGATTACCTCTTCATGGCGGCGCGATACGCCAATCACGACCAAGGCATCGACGATGTGCCGTGGACCCGTGCTCAGCCGTCTGTTCCCGTAGACCCTTCTGAACCCCTATGATGACCTCTCTCCTGCTTCTTGCCGCGGCTCAGCCGGTGGCCGCGCCTCAGAACCTGACGCCAGGCCACCTGATTTCCAAAATGTTCGCCCGCTACCACGGCGCGAAGTCGATGACGGGCAATATTCTGCTGACGATTGATGACGGCCGGGGCAAGGTTCGCGTGGAAACGTCCCTGGGCTTTACCGAAGGGAGCAAGATGTTTGTCCGGCAGGCGAAGGTGGATGGGCAAAAGGCGTCCATGTTTTGCGTGAGCGACGGGCGCATTGTCACCTATTCCCGCCCCGAAGGCTTGCTCGACCAGCGCCAAGCGCCGCTCTCGGAGCCCGTGACCGTCGGTGATGCGACGAAAACCGTGCAGGACCTCTACGGGATTGCCGTGGGCGTGATGATTGACCGCTCGCTGCCGCAGGATGTGGTGTTTGCCCGCAAGACGGACATGGAAGCGATCATTGGGCAACTGGTCAACTACCAATTTGATGGAAAGGCGCAAGTTGGTGAGCGCGAGGGTCTGGTCGTGACCGGCACCTACCGCTCCTACGCCGAGGCGCCGCCGCGCGGCCTTTACCGTATGGTGATCTCGGAGGCCGGAGATCTCATCCAGTTCGTGCTGGACGAGCAAGTCACGACCCCTGAGGGCGTGGCGCGGCTCCGCTGGACATGGGATGTGGACGTGAAGCTGGGCGTGTCCCCGCCGGACTCCGCCTTTCGACTTCCTTCGACTCAGTGAATCCTTACCTTTTTGGGTAGATTGAGTTCATCGAGACGACTATGCCTCTGTCTTTCCAGGATCTTCCCGTAGGCCGGGATGCGCGGATTAATGAACTCGGGAATGCCAGCGACCGCTTGCACGAACTGGGTTTGACCCCGGGCACCATCATTCGTTTGGTGCGCGTGGCTCCGTTTGGGGATCCAGTGGAAATCGAGGTACGCGGGGCTCGGTTGTGTCTTCGCCGCAGCGAAGCCAGCGGGATCCGGGTGTCCCTGGTGGAATGAGCACGACGATTGGCCAGAAGACGGCCCGTATCGCCTTGGTGGGGAAGCCGAATGTCGGCAAGTCCACCCTCTTTAATGCGCTCACCGGGAGCAATCAGAAGATCGGCAACTACCCGGGCGTGACGGTTGAGATCGCCAAGGGTAGCTACTGCGTGCAAGGCCGGGTGGTGGAGTGCATTGACGTCCCCGGGCTGTACTCACTGCGAGCCATGAGCGAGGATGAGTCGGTCGCGCTTCGCGTCCTGCAGGGCGGCGACGAACCGGTTGATCTTTACGTGATCGTGATGGATGCAGGCAGCATGGAGCGCTGCCTGTTTTTGTATAGCCAGGTCGCGGAACTGGGCAAGCCGATCATCGTGGCCCTGACTATGACGGACGTGGCCCCGAACCTGGATTTGGAGGCTCTGGCGGCCCGCCTGGGGGTGGCGGTGGTGCCCGTGGTGGCCCACAAGAACGAGGGTCTCAAAGAACTCCAGGACACGATTGAGCGGACGCTGGAATCGCCGGTCGTGCCGGACATTGAGTTGGGTTTTCCGGAGCGGGTTCGCTTGGCCATCCAGCGTTTGGTGGAGTTCAAACAAGCGCCAAACATCCACACGCTTCGGCTGTGGTTATTGCGCGAGGAAGAACCGCCGCGCCACATCTCCGACGATTTCCGAGCGGCCCTCACAGAACTGCGTGAGGACCTCTTGGGGGCAAATCTGAGTGGGAAAGTGCTGGACTCGCAGACCCGCTACGCCTGGGCGGCCTCGGTGCGCAAGCAGGTGGAGCCGGCGACCACCTCTCCGATGCAAAGCCGCACGGACCGGATTGACCGCATCCTGACGCACCGGGTGTGGGGGCTCCTGATCTTTGCGGCGCTGATGTACTTGGTGTTCCAAAGCATCTACACGTTGGCCACGCCGCTGATGGACGGCATCGAGACGGCCATGGGGGCGTTGAGCGACGGGGTTTCTCCGCTCTTGGCCGGATCGCCGTTGGTGCACGACTTGGTGATTGATGGTGTGATCGGGGGCGTGGGCGGCGTGCTCGTCTTCCTGCCCCAAATCATGATCCTGTTCTTCTTCATCGCAGTGCTGGAAGGAACGGGGTACTTGGCCCGGGCGGCCTTCCTTATGGACCGCCTTCTGGGTTGGTGCGGCCTCAATGGACGCGCCTTTATCCCGCTTCTCTCGAGTTACGCCTGCGCGATTCCGGGGGTGATGGCGGCCCGCGTGATGCCCGACCCCAAGGCGCGTTTGGCGACGATTCTGGTGGCTCCGCTCATGAGCTGCAGTGCACGTCTGCCCGTTTATGTTCTGCTGATTGGAGTGTTCATTGAGCCCAAGTACGGCACGGCCGTCGCGGGCCTCACGCTTTTTATCATGCACTTGCTGGGCTTGGCGGTGGCGGTGCCGGTGGCCTGGATTCTCAACCGGGGCGTGCTGAAGGGGCCGCGGTTGCCGTTTTTGCTGGAGTTTCCGCGCTACCAATGGCCACGCTGGCGCGATGTGCTGGCCACGATGGGCAACAAGGCCAAGACCTTTGTGACGACGGCCGGGACGGTCATTTTGGCGATGACGATCTTGATTTGGGCCGCGCTTTACTTCCCGCAAAGTTCTTCCAGCGATGCCCAAGCCGCCTTCAGCCGGTTGAGCACTCAGCAGCAAGAAGTGACCTCGCTGGAGACTTTTGAAGCGCAGTATCAGCTGGAGCAGTCGTTCTTGGGTCGCTTCGGTCGCGCGGTGGCGCCGGCCTTTGAACCAGCGGGCTTTGACTGGCGCCTGACGACCTCGTTGGTCGCGGCCTTCCCGGCGCGAGAAGTGGTGGTGGGGGCGATGAGCGTCATCTTTGGGATGGGCGAAGGGGAGGACTCGAAGGAGTTGCGCACGGCGCTGGCCACGGCTACGCGCCCGGACGGCACGCCCCTGATGAACTTGGGTAATGCCCTGAGCATGATGGTGTTCTTTGCTCTGTGCTGTCAGTGCCTCACCACGGTCGCGACGATCCAGGCGGAAACGAAGAGCGCCAAGTGGGCTTGGTTCGCGTTTGGATACATGACGGTGCTGGCGTATCTTTTCGCCATCGTGACGTATCAGCTGTTCCGAGGCGTGGCCTGATGGACGCATTTGTAGTCGGAACCGCGATCTTGGCGGCGTTCGTCTATGTGGTCCGAAGACTCATAGTGAGCCGATGGGGAGGCAAGGAAGGTTGCGAAACTTGTCATTGTTCGCCATCAATGGTTGAGAAGCGACAGAAATAGACCAGTTCGTGACATCTTGATCATCGGGCCAATACACTCTCAGGCATGCTCTTGCGTGCATTTCTGTTAGCGGCGGTCGTCAGCTCGGCGGCGGGCTACTCGGATCCGGGCGGCGCGTTTGCGATTGATGTCCCGAGTGGCTACAAGGCGGAACGTTACGACCTTGGCGACGGGGCGTTCCTCACCGAGATTTCGATCCCGGATAATGACGACAGCGCCCACTGCGACATCCTTTCCTACAAGTCGCCGGAGGCGTTCGATGCCAGCCAGCACGCCACGGTAAACAAGGCCCTGCTGGACGTGACCGTGCAACTGCTTTCGGCGGAGTCCACGGTGACGAAGCAGAGTCGTGCCGAGACCACCTACCAAGGCCGCAAGGCCACCAAGCTCACGCTGGAGTTTAAGGACGAAGACGGGCAGGCCTGGAAAGGCTACGCTCTAGCCGTGTGCGGGCAGAACCATGCGCTGGTCATCATGCCTTACGCCAAGGCCAGTGATTCGGCCGGATTCAAAGCCATGGACGAGGCCGCCCAGACGGTATCGGTAGAGGGCCGCACGCCCTTGGCGCGTGGCGCCGGTGGCGCAGCAACCTCGGGCGGAGGTCGCCAAGGAGGATTCCTAAATCAAGGCGCGATGCGCACCGTGGAGCAGCGCGTGGATGGCAACTTCCAGCGCGAGTCCGCTAGCAAGGTGATCGTGGCGGGGCAGCCGCCGCTCACCTACGGTTCGGTGGCGAACTTTGTCACAGTCATTGAGATCCTCTTCGACATCCAGATGACGGAAGCTGAGTTTGAGGCCACCCGCGCCCGGTTCATCGAGTATTACAACGCCGCCGATGCCGAAGGCAAGCAAGTGCTGGCCCTGCAGGGTGCGGAACTGCTGAAAACCTTGACCACGGGCACGGAGGCCGAGCGTGAGCAAAGCCGAAACGAAGGCCGCGCCGTATTCGAGCAAGCGTTCTCGCGCGGGGCCGAAATGGGCATTGGCTACGCCCAAGTGATGTGGGATGCGATTACCCGACGCCGGGCTTCGGTGCAGCGCGTCGCCGCCCAGCCGACCAAGGAAGAGTGGGATCAGGACATCAGTGAAGGCGATGTTGACGCCCTCATGGAGATGCTGTGGTTCATGTGGAACGCCGCGGGCCGCCCGACCGAAGGCGTAACGATGGACGACATCAACCAGGTACGGATGGGGATTCTGCAAGAGCTCCCCACCATGGATGCCCAAGCTCAATTGCTCATTTTCAATGCGCCCAAGCTCTACGCAGGACTGCGACAGCAGTGGATGGGGGCCTCGGCGGAGCAACGGATGATGCTGGCCGCGCAGTTCGACCAAGCCTTGAACGAATGGGGCATCGGTGCCCAGTCCGGATTTGAATCCGGCGGTGGCGGCGGTGGTGACAGCGAGTACTCGATGAACGCCCAGATCGCCCAAAACACAGCCTGGAACGCTGCGAAAACCTGGTCGTCGGGGAGCTGACCCCGCCCAGGAAATCGCTCAAGCCCTCGGGAAGGATGGAGAGGACTACGATTCTTCTTCGAGGGCTTCTGGCTTTCCGGCGGCGAGCGCCGCATCAGGGTCAAGCTTGACCTCGGGGGCCGGAACGATGGGGGCCGGATTCGGCACGAAAGCGCCGGTCTTGGCCTTCTCCTTCACCCGCAGGCGAGCTGCCATTTCGTCGGCGTTGGGGTGGATCGGCCAAAGCGTGCGCTCCGCCCACGGGCTTTCCAGGAATTCTCTCCACACGCGGTCATAGACATTGTGGGTTTGCTCGGCCAGGTTGCGCCAGTGGAAATCGGTCTGCAGGCGCTTATCTGCGTTTTCCTTTAGCCTCTGCGCGCGCGCCGGGTCGCGGATGACGCGCAAGATGCCCCAGGCCAGGCTGCCCGCATCGCCGGCGTAAGTGCTGGTGCCACTCACGTCGTGCAGCACCACTTCTTTCAGTCCGCCCGCATCGCTGGCCACCACCGCGCATCCGGCGGCCATGCCTTCCAGCGCCACAATGCCGAAGGGCTCGTAAAGCGAAGGGAAGACGGCCACATCCGCCACGCGATACAGCTGGTGCAGGGAGCGATTCGCCATAAAACCGGTGAACAGCACCTTATCCTGCAGGCCGTACCAGCGCACAAACCGCTCCAGGTTGGTGCGGTCGCCGCCGCCCACGATCACGAACTTCGTGTTGGGTTCCTCGGCCAGCACCACCGATGCGGCGTTGAGCAAGACATGAATGCCTTTCTCCCGTACAAACCGACCGACGTACATGACGATCTTCTCGTCCGGGCGGGCCAGGCGGCCGCGCCACTCGGCGATTTCGGCGTCGGTGGCTTCGAACTGGAACTTCTCAGCGTTGACGCCATTGAAGACGACATCAATCTTGTCGTAGGGGCAGGCAAAGAGCCGGTGCGCCTCTTGCCGCATGAACTGCGAGCAGACAATGACACGCCAGGCTTCGTAGGTCAGCCAGTACTCCTGTTCGTGGATGTATCGGCTGAGATCGTTGTGGATGCCGCCGTGGCGACCTTGCTCGGTGGCGTGCACCGTCGCCACCATCGGCAGTTGGTATTCGTACTTCAGCTCGCGGGCGCTGTCTAAGCTCAGCCAGTCGTGGGCGTGGAACAGCGTGGGGCGGCCTTCTTCGCGCCAATCTTCCAGCAGTTGGCGGCAACGGAGGTCGGTGGCCTTGTTGAGCAGCTGGATTTCGTCGACGAAGTTGACGGGCTCGCGGGCGAGGTCCACGCGGTGCACGTGGACGCCGCTGGCCTCAATCTCTTCGTTGGGGGCCTTGGGGGTGGATTTGGTGACGACGTGGACTTCGATCCCGCGCTTCACCAGTTCGGGGGAGAGTTCGTAAACGTGCGGGCTGATGCCCCCAACGATGCGGGGCGGGTATTCCCAGGAAAGCATCACCACGCGCACGCCGCGATTATCCCCCATTCAGATAGTCGAGTTCACGCAGGTGGCGCTCACTTTGCCGCCAATCTGTGCGCACCTTCACAAACAATTCCAGGAACACGGGGCGTTCAATCAACTTTTCAATCTCCAGGCGGGCCTCGGTGCCAATGGTTCGTAGCATCTTGCCGCGTTTGCCAATCAAGATGGCTTTTTGCCCTTCGGTCTCACAGAGCAGAACGCAACTTATAACGGTGCGGCGTTCTTCCTCTTCCCACTCTTCCACGTAGGTGGCAAGAGCGTGGGGAACTTCTTGGCGGAGCTGACGGATGGCTTTCTCCCGCACGATCTCGGCGGAGAGGGTGCGCATGGACTGGTCCGTATAGGTGTCCTCGTCGTACATGGGCGCGGCCTCCGGCAGCTTGCTGACCAAGAGCGCCACCAATTCCTTGAGGTTGTGCTCCTTGGTCATGCACGTCATGATGGCGTCATCAGGTTCGAACAGCTCGTGGAAGGCAGCCCAGCGGGGCTCCACGCAGTGCGGCTTCAGCAAGTCCATTTTGTTGATGCACAAGATGACGGGATGGGCGCGCTTTTCGCCAATCAGGTTGGATTGGCGCATGAGCTCGGCGATCTGCCGGTCTTCGGCGGTGGGGTCTTGGCCGCCATTCACGACCACCAGCACCACGTCCGCATCGACCAACGAGGTTTTGGCCGTCTCATTGAGGGCGCGGCCCAGCCGGTGGTGCGGGGCGTGGATGCCCGGCGTATCGATGAACGCAATTTGGTATTCGCCGGTGGTCAACACGCCGAGGGCGCGCCGCCGAGTGGTTTGCACCTTGTCGGAGACGATGCTGATTTTTTCGCCCACCAGGGCGTTCACCATTGTGCTCTTGCCCACGTTCGGGCGACCGACTACGGCGACAAAACCACTTCGATACGCTGCCATGCCTTAGTCTCGCTTGCGGAAGAAAACGTTGATCGAATCCGGTTCGGCCTCTTGACGATCCGCGCCCTCTCGTCCACGTCGAGTGCCTTCTTCTTGGCCGCCCCGGTTGCGTCGGTTGCGACGGTTGTTGCGTCGCCGGCGGTCGGGGTCCATCTCATCTTGGATGGCGATGGCTTCTTCCTGGCGTCGGTCAATTTCCAGGAACGACGGTTTGAGCAGGAAGTCATCGGCCAGGTCTTCGCTCCAGGTTTCCTCCACCCATTCGCCGAGTTGCATGATCGGCACGTCGAGGTCCATGGCATTGGCGTGACCCGGTTGGTTGGCGCGCAGCGTTTGCACGTCCACGGCGTCGTCTCCATCGTTAGCACCCTTCAGCAAGGCTTCGATATCGCCGCGCATGCCGACCAGGAACGAGTAGGTGTGGCCATCGAGCGCATGGAAGCGCACGGCGTGGTTCTCCACGGTCACCCATTCGTTGCTGACCAGGTTGTAAGCCGACCACTGGTCCGGCAGCGCAATGGTGCGCGGGCCGGTGCCCTTGGCGTGGATGGTGAGGAATGGCGGGCGAGCCCAAATCACGTCGTCATCGAAGGACCAAACGTGGGCGCCGGCGATGGTACCGAGTTCGCGGAACAGAGCCGGGCTAACGATCGGTTCGCCAAGGAAGACGGACAGCCAGTGCTTGCTGCGGTCCGGGTCCTCATCGAACGGGCTGACCACAAAGCTGGGGAGACCCGTGGAACTGTATTCACCCAGCAACACACCAACCTCGGGGATGGCGAAGTAACTCGGCGATAGCGTGCCGCCTTCGGCAAGCTTGCGCTCGTCCAGGGCTTGGCACAGGGGTTCACGGGTGTTGAGGAGCGTGGTGCCGCTGCGGCTGGCGAACGGCTGCGGGCGAATGGCGATGCCGGTGATTTCGCGCGCTCGTTCCAGGCTTTCGCGTCCGGCTTCGAAGAGGCCAGCCGCGTAGAGCCAGAAAAGGACCTTGTTGTCGCGCTGCAGGCGCGACTTGATGGCACTGCGGACTTCGGGCCGCACATCCCACGCATTCACGAAGACGTAGAGGCGACTTTCGGGGAAGTTTTCGCGGTGGGCGAGGTCACTGATGAGGTAGCAACCCACGCTGAGGCCCGAGCGGAGCAAGGACTCGCGCACTTGCTTCACCAGGTCGTCAAAAGCTTCGCGGTCGGCAAGGTAAGCGAGTGAACGCTCGTCAATGAGCAATGCGACATCCGGGGCCGTCATCGGAGCCTGCATGCGCATGCGCTGCGCGGCCTGAATCTTCTCCGCCCGCGCCCAGATGCCCGGGCTGTTGAGCCAGCCGTTGCCCCAGGTGTCCATCCAAACGTTGCCGCCACCGTGGGCCAGCGTGAGGCCGGCACCGCGCCAGTGGACGTTCTCAAGCGCCTGCGGCGTCTTGATGACCGGGTTGTAGGAGTCTGGCTCTTCGCGGCCGCTGATCGGCGTCTTGTAATCCTCTTCCGAGAGGGCGAGCTTGCCATTGAGAGCGAAGCTGTCCATCGGGCCGGGGAAGGCCGCCAGGGCGCCAGGAAGCCGACTTTCGTGGCTCGGCGGGCCGGCGATGTAGTCCACATCGGCGCAGCGGAGGAGCTTGCCGAGGGACAGGTGGCCACTGTAGGGGTGCGACCACTCGAAGGTGTAACCGTAGCTAACGCCGACCAGGTAGGTGCCTTCGGATTCCTTCTTGACGCAGTAGGCCAAGTTGGTAATCCGCTCGTGCGTGGTGTCGCTGAGGAACAGGTGGTAATCCACCCAGCGCCGCGACTTGCGATCGGTGCGAACGAAGGTTTCTTCTAGGCTGCGCCGCTCGGTCATCGGCGGGATCTGCACCGTGTCGAAATCGGCACTGCCATCGAACCACGAGGCGCGGAGGGTCACCACATCGTTGCGGTAGCGCGCCCGAAGCCACTGGCGGAACTTCTCGGTGGAAGAGATGGAATTGTCGTAGCCGCCGTCGGTGGGGAAGAACCACTCGCCGCGCTCCAGGTGGATGCCCAGCACATGGTCGGCAAACGGCATCTTGCGGAGCTTGCGGATGAAGCGAGCGAGGCAGTCCTCGGCGTCGTTCCAGAAGGCGTCGTCGCTGACACTCGGGTCGGCGAGCATGCCATCTTCGCCGATGAACCGGGCGTTCTTGTAATTCTTTTCCCAATCCTTGGGTGCCACAAAGGCCACACGGAACTGCACCAGCGCCTGCGGGTTGACCTCGGTGACTTGCTTAAGCAGGTAGGCGGCCATCGAGACGGCATCGTCCACCATGGCTTCGCTGACTTCGAGCTCCACCAGCAGCGAGATCAGGTGGGTGCCGTGTTCGGCGGCCAGTTTGATCTCTTCCTTCACCGTTTCGAGTCGCTTGGGCTCGAGGGCGGCGGCGAAGAAGAAGTGCGGCGCGAGGGCCTTTTGATTCTTAGTGAGGATGGGCACGCCATCGCGGACCACGACTTGCGGGGCATCCAGCGGGATGGCGATGGGTTCGCGGACCGGTACCACCGGTTCGGGCGGAGCCACCACGGCGGCCTTGGGGGCCGGGCGTTCGCGGAACCGGGCCCTCGGGCGGGCCGGCGCTTCTTCGTCGCTGGCTTCGGGGGCGTCGGTATCGGTGTCCTTGGGTTCTTCTTGGCGTCGGTTGCGGCGGCCGCGTCGTTCCTTGTCCTCGCGGTTGTCGGTTCGGGCGGCGGGCTTAGCCTCCTCGGAGGTGTCCTCGTCGGTCGGCGCTGCGTCCTGCGTCACTTCTTCCGAAGGCGCATCGTTGCGTCGGCTCCGGCGGTTGCGTCCCCGCTGGCGCTCGTTGCGCGCACTGGGCTTGCTTTCCGTCTCGGTATCGCCCTCAGCCAGAGCTTCGGTCGTGGATTCGTCCGCGTCGGTGGGCACGGGGCCAGCCGACTTGGGTCGCCAGGAAAGACCGGCAAAGCCGAGCGATTCCAGAAATGCGGAGGGTTCGCTGGTCGGCGCTTTCGCCGTCTTTGCCGTGCGACGCGCGGGAGCCATGGTGGCCTTGGCCGCCTTGGCGGTGGTTTCTACTTCCTTCGTTTCCGGGGCGGGCGCCTTGGCGCGTCCGCGGGTCGGCTTGGCGGCCGGGGCGCTTTCGGTCACTTCCGGTTCGGGCTTGGTCGCACTCTTGGCGCTCGCCCGGCGAGATTTGGCCGGGGCGGCGGCTACCGGAGCGGCCTCAGGCACGGCTTCGGGCTCGGCCTTCGCTTTAGGGGTTCGCCCTCGACGCGGCTTGGCCACCGGCTCGATGGTGATTTCATCGCTGGGTGGGCGGCGCGTGCGCCGGGCGGGTTTCGTTTCGGTTGACTCTTCGGGGTTTGGTGTCGGGTCAGTGGGGGTCGATAAATTCGTGGGGGTCGCGTCCTGCTTTGTTTTCCGGGCCATTTGTGTCGCCTTGCGCATTGTCCGAAGCTGGCTCAGGAAGGGAGGTCATGCCCCTTCAAACCAAGCTCTTCTGACCCGCCCAGTTTAGCTTATTTTTGAGGTTGCCCTAAAGAGCGCGGCCCCTTGGTCCGATACACATCGTGGAGGAAACTCTCATCGTCACATGACGAGCGTTGCTTTGAACCCGATTTTGGGGGTCAAGGCCGAGGTAAGTCCCCTCCCGGAAAGTCGAGATACGAGCTCGAAGCCGGACTTTGAACAAGTCCTGGATGAGAAATCGGTCCGACACGCTCTGGAAGCGAATCAGGGTCCTGAAGTTGACCCCGATAGCAAGCTGGCCCAGAGTCCGGAAGGCGAGACGCCATCGGTGGAGACCCTGGCTAGTGAAGAACCCGGAGAGGGGGGCGTCGCGCATCCGTTGTTGGACCCGCTTGGTCTGGTCCCGTTGCCATGGGGCGGCCAAGACCCGCGCATGCCTTCGACGGCTGACCTGGCGGTGTGGACGAGTACCACGACGTCTACTGTCGCGCCGTTGACCACGGCAGCCCTTCCGATTTCTTCTGCCGTCGTTTCGCAAATGGTGGCACCGGATGTTGCTCCGGTTGCGGTGCCTCAAGCCAACATTGCGGCCGATGCCAGTGCGGAAGCTCTGACGGAGGTTGAGGTTGGCGAAGTCCTCACGGGCTCCCCGGCCCAACCGACCCCGAACGCAGATGCGGATCCGTCCGCCGTAAACCTCAAGTCTCCGCAGGGCGTTTCCGTTCTGCAAGTCACCTACGCGGATAAGCCCGTCACGGAAGTGGCACCGGAGTCTCTGAAGCCCGCAACGCAAGGTGGGAACAACACCGGTGCCCCGATCGCGAATCAAGCCGTGGCCGGAGCTCTAGCTGCCAACGCTGATGCTAGTGGTGGCATGGAGTTCGGAGCCGGCAATCCGGGTGAGTCGGGTGATGACCCTGACCTGGCTACACCGATGATCGGCGATGCCACGATGGTGAAGGCAACCGCGAATGCATCGGAAACCGAACAAACAGCATCGATTGACCTTCAAAATTCAAATGATCGGCACCAAGTCATCCGTCAGGTGGCCGAACGACTGGAGAATGCTCTCACCGCTCGCCATGCCGGCACGATCACGATTCGATTGGCGACCGAAGCTTTTGGTGATGTCAATATCCTGCTGAATGTGGAAGGGAATCAGGTGAAAACTGATATCCAAACCAACGATCAGCGCCTGGCAGCGGCCCTGATGCAACAGCGCCCGGAACTGGCCCAGCGCATTGAAAGCAAGGGCTTCTCGCTCATGGACTTCAATGTGGGCCAAGACGGAGCCAGCCAACAGAACCCATCGTTTGGTGGCCAAAGATTCTCGGATTCTGGCCCCAGCTCTTACCTTGGCGATGCAAGCCGCCTGGGAGACACCTACGAATCTACGCCGAGCCCCGCTACGGCCTCGACCCTCGGGTTGGATACCCGCCTCTAAGAACATGATCGATCCCGTCACTCAAATGAACGGCTTCAGGAACCCGAACCAGAAAGGACGAAGTGAATTCAACACCGAAACCTTCATTCGGCTCCTGACCGTGCAACTGTCCACCCAAAACCCGCTGGACCCGATGAAGGATGCGGAGATGTTTGCGCAGATCGCGCAACTCGGTCAGGTGGACGGCCTCGGCAAGCTGCAGACCAGCGTGGACATGCAGCAGGCCAACTCCTACCTCGGCAAAACCGTGGTGGCCGTGCGCCCCGATACCAAGGATAGCTACAAGGTGGACCTGCTAGAAGGCAAGGTCACCAAGGTCCTGGTGCGCGATGGCGACCCCTACCTCGTGGTTGAAGAAGCCAAGGGTGGCAGCGTCGAAATCCAGCTGAAGCACGTCCAGCAAGTGAAGAACTAAGCGCCATGTCGAATCCCATTCAAAACTCCAAGATCCAGCAGCTGGTGCAAACGCAGCCGACCGCGCTGCGGCCCACGGCTCCGGCCGCCGCTCCTGCCACCACAACGGGACCGGACTTTGCCACGCAGCTTTCGGATCGCCTGAAAGTGAGTGGCCACGCCGCCACCCGCATGCAAAGCCGTGACATCCAACTGGATGGCGCGCAGTGGGAACGGGTTTTGAATGGAGTCGACCGTGCCGCCGAAAAGGGCGCCAAGGAAAGCCTGGTGATGATTGACGATGTGGCCCTGGTGGTGAGCGTTCGGAACCGAACGGTGATCACGGCCGTGGATCAACAAAGCCTCAAAGAGAACGTTTTTACAAACATTGACTCTGCCGTCATTGTTTGACCTTCCCTAAAACTCGACACTCCTGGTGGAAAACACGCGGGACTCGGATTGACCCTCCGGGACGCATGGCAAACGAGCTGAATGCTCACAGCAATCCACCCCTGACCTTGGGCTCTCTTGATGAGAAGGGAGCCCAACCAATCAAAAACCAAAGGAACTTATGCTACAAGCCATGCTATCTGGCGTTGCCAGTATCAAAGCGCAACAAACGCGCATGAACGTGATCGGGAACAACCTGGCCAACGTGAATACGACGGCCTACAAGGGCACCCGTGTGTCGTTCACCGACATGATGGCCCAGACGGTTCGGGGGGCCACGCGCCCGACCGAAAGCCGCGGGGGTCTCAACCCCGTCCAGTACGGTCTCGGGGTTCTCTCCAGCGGCACCGACGCCAATATGGAACAGGGAAGCCTAAACGCCACGAACCGCCAAACCGACTTTGCCATCCAGGGCAACGGATTCTTTGCCGTCAGCAATGGCGACCGCATTGCCTACACTCGGGACGGCACGTTTGACTTGGACGCCAATGGCTTTTTGGTACACCGCTCGACGGGCGAACGCCTACTGGGTTGGTCGGCGAATCCGGTGGATGGCACCATTGACACAAACGCCCCGGTGGGCGAATCCAGTGCCCTCCAGATTCCGATTGGGCAGCGCACCGCTGTGCAGCAGACCACTGAAGTGACCTGGGCTGGGAATCTGGACTCTCGAGAGTTCAACCGAGCCGGTACGGCCACCACGTCTTCACTGGTGCGTGTTTACGACCCGCTGGGCGGTGCGCACGACGTGACGGTGACGCTGACCGAAGGCGCGACGCCGAACACGTGGAACTGGAGCGTGGCGGGCACGACCTTGACCGCGACGGGTTCGGGCACGTTGACCTTTGATCCGACCGATGGCACTATCATCTCCGGGTCTACGGGTTCGGCCACGTTCACGCCGCCGCCGGCGTCGGGGGTCCCGCCCTTTGATGTGGACATGGACTTCTCGGCCTTCAGTCAGTTGGCCACCGGCATGCAGATTCAAGCCGCCAATCAGAACGGTTACGCTCCGGGTTCTCTGCAAAACTACAGCGTGGGTACCGACGGCGTCATCACTGGCATCTACACCAACGGTCTCACTCGCTCCCTGGGGCAGATAGCTATGGCGATCTTCTCCAACCCGGGTGGCCTGGAGCGACAGGGCAGTAACCTGTATCGCAACACGGATAACTCCGGGGTGCCGGTCATCGGTGCACCGCGTAGCGGTGGCCGAGGCCAATTGAACGCGGGCTTCTTGGAGCAATCCAACGTGGACATCGGGACGGAATTCACCGACCTGATCGTGACACAGCGTGGCTTCCAGGCCAATACGCGGGTCGTCACCACGGTGGACGAAATGCTGCAAGACCTCATCAACATGAAGCGCTAATCGCGCTCCTTGAGTTTGTAGCGAGTTCCTAACCCGGCGGGGTGTCCTTGGGGCACTCCGCTGGGCTTTGGCACATCAATTGCGAGGTAAAGGGGCGTGTCCGTCCCCGAATTCGCTCTCACCTCCCAAGGCGCGCTCGGTTTACTGCGCTTTGAAATCACGCCCGCGAATGGCGTGTTGCTGGGGATGAAGGACGATCAGGCCTTGCCGCTTCGTAAGGCATTGGTGGGGGTTGGCCCGGATGGCATTCTGATGGACCTCCTGAGCGGGGCGCAGATTTTGGGTTGCTACGGCGAGGCGGGTACGGACGTGACGCCCGAGCGTTTATCTCCACTCCGCGTACCCACGGGGCGGTTTGGCGCAGAAGCCACCACTCACATCGAGTTCTTTGGCAGCTTGCCGACTCGGACTTTGGCCACGACGCGGTTCCATATGTTCGAGCACGTCTTTCGGGTCTTTGATCATGAGGGCACCGTGAGCACGTTGGCGCTGATGATCGTCGAGCACTCGCAGCTGCGCACGTGGTCGTACTTCTTTGCCGCCGACCGAAACCCCATCCCGCCCAAGGTGCTGGGGGGCAAGGGCCAGTGGGTGTTTGATGGCACCACCGGCGAACTCATTGCGGGCCACTCGGGCAAGGTCGGATTGCTCTGGGCAGACGTGGATCGCCCGGCGCTAGGCATGACGGTGGATTTCACCAGTCTGCGAGAGCAAGACCAAGAGCACTCTGAAGTGCGACTCCGCTTTGCGGATGGCCGGGCGGGCAAAGGCGTGCAGGGCTACAACATCACTCCGGGTGGCCAGGTGAGCGTGAGCCTCGGCGGCGGTGTGGAGCGCGTGATCGGCCAGATTGTGACGGCCAACCACGGCGTGGCCAGCATTCGCCCACTGCATGTGGCACCAAGAAGCCTCTCGCACGGGCTCGGTCTTCGGTAACCTGCGGGGCATGCATCGCGAAGCTTTTGCGACCCCCGCCGCCCCCGCCGCCATCGGCCCTTACAGCCAGGCCATCGTCGCCTCGGGCACCATGGTTTTCCTCAGCGGCTCGATCCCGCTTACGCCGGAAGGGGAACTGGTGATGGACAGCATCGAAGCCCAGACCGAACAAGTTTGCCAAAACATCAAGGCCCTGCTGGGCGCCATGGGCTTGGGCATGGAGAACATCGTGAAGACCACGATCTTCCTCAGCAGCATGGACCACTTCGGCACCGTGAATGAAGTCTACGGGCGGCACATGGCCAGCCCTCCGCCGGCCCGTAGCACGGTGGCCGTGGCCGGTCTGCCGAAGGGTGTCGACGTCGAAATCGAATGCATCGCCGTTCGCCCGTGATTCGGTAAATCGTGAAACGGGTCGTCAGCGTTAGCCTGGGCAGTAGCAAGCGGAACAAGGTGGCCGAGGTCACCTTGCTCGGCCAGCCGTTCCGCATCGAGAGGATTGGGACGGACGGGGACCGGGCGGCTTTCCGGCAGAAGATGCAAGAGCTGGATGGCCAGGTGGCGGCCCTTGGCATTGGCGGGGCGGACCGGTGGGTGGTGAGTGGCACCAAGCGGTACGCCTTCCGGGATGTGGAGAGCCTCATTGCGGGCGTGAAGCAGACCCCGGTGGTGGATGGTAGCGGCCTGAAGCACACCCTGGAACGCCAAACGATTGAGCGGCTGGCGAAAGACGGCACGGTGGACTTCCGTTCGCTTTGCACATTGCTGGTGAGCGCCGTGGACCGCTACGGCATGGCGCAGGCGCTGGACGCCCAGGGTGGGCGCGTGATCTACGGGGATTTGCTGTTTGGTCTGGGCTTGCCGTTGCCGGTGCGCAGTTACCGGGCGGTGCAGCGCATTGCCAGCGCGATCTTGCCGCTCATCACGCTCATGCCCATCCAGTGGTTCTATCCTACTGGTAGCAAGCAGGAGACGCGCGATCCTAAGTTCCCCAAGATTTTCGCCGAGGCCGACGTGGTGGCCGGGGACTGGCACTACATTCGGCGCTACATGCCGGATCAGATGCCGGGGAAGACGATTCTCACCCAGACCTTGCGGCAGGCGGATTACGACTTTCTGCGCGGGGCGGGGGTGCGCCGCGCCATCACCACCACCCCGGTGATTGAGGGCGAGACCTTTGCCACCAACGTGATGGAAGGCGTGATCGTGGCGTATCTGGAAAAGTCGCCCGAAGCCATCACTCCCGAGGATTACATGCGCGTTTTGCAAGAACTCAATTGGTCACCCGCCGTGGTGGACCTGATCTCCGGAGTGGCCGGGGCGACTTCGGTACACTGAGGTCGCTTGGAACGCTTCGCCTTTGTCATCCACCCGATCCACATTCGGGATATCGGGCGGAAGTATCCGTTCACCAATTACCTGCCCGAGCGGGTGGTGGAGGAGATCATCCGGCGCAAATCGCCGCAGAAGGTGAGCGAGATCACCGGCATTGTCTCGCCTACCGGGGCGGAAACGAGCGGCATCTTCATCGCCCTGCCGCTCACGCCGAAGCAGATGACCAAGGACTTGCCGCTGGAGGAGGTCTACGGCCGCATCGTGCAGTGCGCCGAACTGGCCCACCAAGAAGGCGCGAAGATTATCGGCCTGGGAGCCTTTACCAGCGTGGTGGGGGATGGGGGCATCACCGTCGCGCAGCGCAGCCCTATCGCCGTGACGACGGGCAACAGCTACACCGTGGCCACGGCCATTGAGGGTGCCCTGGACGCTGCTCACCGGGTCGGGATCGACTTAGATTCTGCCACCTTGGCGGTGGTGGGGGCGACGGGCTCCATCGGCCAAACCTGCGCCCGCGTGATGGCCCCGATGTTCGCCAAGACGCTGGTGATTGGCCGCGACCAAGAGAGAACGGAAGCCCTGGCCCGCGAACTTCCACGCGCCGTGGGCGGCACCGATTACACCGTGCTGAACCAAGCCGACGTGATCGTGACCGTGACCAGCAGTGAGGCGGCGGTGATTGAGCCTAAGCACCTCAAACCGGGCTCGGTGGTGTGCGATGTGGCGCGCCCGCGCGATGTCTCGGTGCGCGTGGCCAAGGAACGCACCGACGTGCTAGTGATTGAAGGTGGCGTGGTGGGGGTTCCGGGCGCCAATGCCGATTTTGGGTTTAACTTTGGGTTTCCGCCCAAGACGGCTTACGCCTGCATGAGCGAGACCATCATGCTGGCGCTGGAGGGCCGATACGAGAACTTCACGCTGGGCAAGGATGTGTCGGTGGCGCAAGTCGAGGAAACCCGACGCCTGGCGGATCGTCATGGATTCAAGCTGGCGGGCTACCGCAGCTTTGAACGAGAAGTGAATCAGGAAACCATTGAGCGTGTCCGAGCTGCCCGATCCCCCCAACCTGTCGCCGGTCGCTGAACCCGCGATTCGGGTCACGGACCTGGGGCACCGCTTTGACCAGAAGTGGGTGCTGCGCGAGATCACGCTCGACATTGCCCCGGGCGAAATCGTGACCGTGCTGGGCGGCAGTGGCGGCGGCAAAACCACCTTCTTGCGTTGCGTGGGTGGGCTGCTGAATCCCACCGAAGGCGACATCACGATCATGGGCGATTCCCTCCGTCGCAACCCCGATCGTCTGCGTAGCCACACCGGGTTCGTCTTCCAGTATTCGGCGCTGTTTGACAGCATGACGGTGGAGGAGAACGTGCTGTTTGGAATCCGCCGGCAGCGCAAGCTACGGGACAAGGAAGGGAAGGAGCTTGCCACCCAACTGCTGGCCGATGTGGGATTGCACGATGTATTGCACCGCCTGCCGTCGGAGTTGAGCGGCGGGATGCGCAAGCGGGTGGGGCTGGCGCGGGCGCTGGCCATCGAGCCGCAGGTGCTGCTTTTTGACGAGCCCACGAGCGGCCTGGACCCCGTGACGGCCTACACCATCGACCGGTTGATCACCGAGACCCGCGACCGCACCGGGGCCACCAGCCTGGTGGTGACGCACGATGTGGGATCGGTGGCGCGGTTTGCCGACCGGGTGCTGTTCTTTGCCCAGGGCGAGGTGGCGTTCTGGGGTTCGGCGAGCGAATTCCAGGTCAGCGATGATCCTCAGGTGCGGGCGTTCTTGGAACCGGGCCGCTACGTGCCGGTGGTGGAATCCCAGGCGTAAGTCACGCGAATCACGCCGGTGTCAAGGGCGCCGGTTCCGGTGGACTGGGGCGGGTCCATGGCTTGGATTTGTTGATGCACTCGCGCCACCAAGTCAAGCGGCAGTTCTTCACTTGCAGTGACGTGGATGACGACCTCGCCCGGCTGTGGTTTCGGGGGGTGTGCGGCAAACACGATGGCATCGGGTGCCCAGACTTGGCCGACGGGCTTTGCGGCACCGGGCGGCAAGACCAACCGCGTGCGTAAGGAGAGCCGCCCACGCACTCGTTGCCAATCCAATTGCTCGGGGATAGGGCGCACCAGGGAGGCAAAGCAGGCGGGTTCTTTGAGAACGGAGGTCTCCTTCACATCGAGCAAATGGCAGCCCAGGCGATCATAAAACTTGAGATCGCGCATACCCGGCCGGACGAAAACCTGGATTGAGAACTCCTGGTGCCCCTGGGCGCGCGCGGCGGCAAAGAATTCCGCCATCAGTTCATCGCCGAGGCGACCATCCCGGGCTTCGGTCGCAAGATTGAAGTGGAAGGTGGGCAAACGCTTGGGCATGGCGGGGGCCTCTCGCCACGCCCGGAACCACAACCAGCGGACAAAGGCCAGGGAAGGGGGATGATGCGCGTACTTGCCAACTAAGGCCCACCCTGTGACTTTGAAGAGGGTGGGCAAGACTCGGCTCAGCTTGGCCAGTACCGAAATGTGCCCGAAGTGGCCGACTAAGTAGCCGACGATCTCGCCATCCCGCTCCGCCACCCACGCCACGGGCTTTGGCACGCGCAAAAAGGGGTTGAGCCAGAGGTCCGCGAAGGCCTCGGCATCACTAAAAATTTGGTCCAGTTGCCCTTTGAGGCCCGTCTCGATACAGATGCGCCGCACCGCCGGTTCGTCGGCGGGCTGGTATGGTCGGATCAATGGGCGGCCTCGCGGTACGCCTCCATCAGCTCACCAATCGCAGAATCCCAACTACGCGACTCGGCGAACTGGCGCGCGACCCGGCTCATTTCGGCCCGACGGGGCTCGTCGGTGATCAAGGCGGCGAGCTTGGCGTGCATCTCTTCGGCGCTGGCGCACACTTCGGCATTCACGCCTGCCGTAACGAATTCGCTCGGCCCCGGGCCGGTGGCCACCAGGGGCACCGCGCCACTGGCCATGGCTTCGAGCACCACATTCCCGAAGGTGTCGGTCTGGCTGGGAAAGACGAGGAGGTCGCTATTGGCATAGGCGGCGGCGAGTTCATCGCCATGCAGATAGCCTGCGAACTGCGCCTCAGGGAGTTGGCCCTCCAGCCATCCTCGGTCGGGTCCATCCCCTACAATCTGCACCTCGGCGGCTTGGTCTCGAAGCACGGTTGGCAGCCACCCCACATTCTTCTCCCGCGCGATCCGCCCGATGTAGCTCACCACCGTTTCAGCAGAGGTGCGGGTGCGCCGGGAGGGCCGGAACCGCTCCGTATCAATCCCGCGAGTAAAAATTCCTAGCCGATTGAGGAAGCCATGCGCCTTTAAATCATCCACGACCCCCTGCGTGGGGCACTGCACCGCGTGGCAATCGCGATAGAACCACCGCATGTACCACCAAAAGAAGCGGTGCATGAGGCGGCGCGAGCCTGGGATGCTGCGCATGGCGCTGTAATCCGCCAGGTGCGTGTGGTAGGTGCCGATTTGCGGGAGGCGGAACTGCTTGGCGAACGCCCTCCCAACCAGCCCGATGCTGCCCGGCGTGGCCAGGTGAACGAGCTGATAAGGCGCGCGGCGCATCTGTTCAGTGAACGTGCGGCGGATGCGAAAGTCGGGGATGACTTCGAACCTTAACCCCTCGTAATAGCGCACCGCGAGGCGGTTGTTGAACTGGAAGACGGTGGCTTCGCCTTCGGAGGTGGTCTTTGCCTCCTGACCATAGGTGTAGACATCCAATTGCACACCAAACTGGTGAGCTCGGCTGGCCACTTGCCGCAGCGTGCGAGCGGCCCCGTTGATTTCGAAGTACGTATCGGTGAAGAGCGCCACCCGCACGGTTCTTTAGAGGTCCTCGGCGAAAACGCGGTTCCAGTGGACAAGTTCAAATTGCCCGTGTTCGTCCTCGATGATGGCGGAGGCGTGTTCCAGCCAATCGCCGCAGTTCATATAAGCAAACCCGTCTTCTTCGACTTCGAGCGCCGGGGCGTGGATGTGGCCGCAAATCACCCCATCGCAGCCCAGGGACCGGCCGGTTTCGATGGCTTGTTGAATGAACGCATCCTTACGGCGCTGCACAACACCAGAGAGATTCTTGATCTTCTTGATGAGACTCTCGCCCTTGGCGCCTAGCTCAGCCAGATAACTGGCCTGCTTGCGGTCCATCTCGCAGGCGGCCGTGTAAACCCGGCTCTTCCATCCGTAGAAAGGGTCGGCCTGAGTCAGTTCGTCGTCGAACTGGTCGCCATGAATGACCAGGTACTTCTTGCCATCCAGCCCTTGGTGAACGAACGCTTTATCGATGGCGAGGGTGCCCTCGTGGATGCCCACTGCATTCTGCAGATGCTCGTCGTGATTGCCGGGCGTGATGCGGATCTTGATGTCGGTTTCGGCGAGGGCGGTGATGGCGCGGAAGGCGTTGGTTTCGTCCGTTTCCCAGGCTTCGGGGTCTGCGCAGTGCACGGGGTCGACGATATCGCCGACGAGATAGAGCCACTCGCACTCGGTGCGTTTGAGGAATTCGACCAATTCGCTCGCGTGGGTTTTGCCCAGGCCCAGGTGGCAGTCTGAGATGAAGATGCTGCGTACGCGCCGCTTGGTCCAGAGCATGGGTTGTAAGAGGTTCTACGCTAAGCCGGGTTAAGAGGGAGTAAATAGCCCCACTCGGGGCTCTGGTCGGGGTCCGGGCAGATGCGCTCCCCGATGCGCTGGGCGCCGAGCCTTTCGTAAAGTTGGTGGGCTTCTTGGAAGAGTTTATCGCTCCAGATTTCGAGCGCGTGGCACTGGCGGTGACGGGCTTCGTTCATGATGCACTCGCACAGGTGGCGGGCGATGCCTTGGCGGCGGGCGGAGGCGAGGACGTACAGGCGGACGAGCTCGCCTTGGGTGCCGCCGATGCGGGTTTCCTGATCCATTTGGATGAGTTGGCCGGGGTCGGGGAAGGGCGAGCGGTGAAGCTCGAGCCCGCCCACACCTACGATGCGGCCGTCCTGCTCCGCGACCCAGAACCCATCGGGGTAGGAACCGGGAAGCTTGTTGAGGTCTTGAAAGTAGTCGCTGTCATCCCAGGTGAATCCGTAATCGGTGAAGACTTGCTCAACGACGCCGGCGGCCTGGGGGGCGTCTTCGGGTTCGCAGGGGCGAATATGGATGGGGTGGAGCCAGGTCGTCGTTTGCTCTGCAGGATTGAAGATGGCGCGGATGTGGTTCTCGTTGGCCCAGGTGGTGAGGGTAGCGGGGTCTGGGAGGTGGCCCTCGGTGAGGGTGAGGACTCCGGGTTGACGCTGGTACAGAGTGTGGTCTAGAGGCTGGAGAACGCCGGTGGGGAAGTGCCAGGCGCAGCTGGGAGCTAAAGTGGGAGTCATGGGCGGGGTTTACCCGTTCGGGGTCCTAGAACGGGCTGGCATCTGGGAGCGGGGTGCGAGTATAGTTTTGGTTCCTGGACCGTTAGCTCAGTTGGCAGAGCAGCTGACTCTTAATCAGCGGGTCGTAGGTTCGAGCCCTACACGGTCCACCAAGATTTAGGTTCAAAAGCCCCTCGCTAGGGGCTTTTTTGTTGCCCAAACGTCGGTTTTGACACCACTATTGACACCATAGAGCGCGAACTTGCCCGCATTTGGACGGACGGCGTGGTGCCACGCCACCGCTGCAAATTGACCCGGTTAGCAGCTCTTTGCGGTCTGTTCCACGACGGGGTCGAGCATTTGCTCATCTTGGTCCGACAACACCAGTTTTTCGGCTACCCACTTCCCATCGATGACCACATGCTTCTGGAGCAACGCATGCCGCTCTTCCCAGTCCGGCATGTAGCTCTTCAGGAAAGCTTTGAACACGCGACCATGGTTTGGAGCGAGCTGGTGGACCAGTTCATGAACGATGACGTATTCTCCGAGCTCTTTCGGAAGATCAAGAAGCTCGGAACTCAAGGTCATCCACCCTCGAAGGCTCATCGATCCCCACTTCTTCTTGAGTGGCATGATTCGAATACCGGACAGTTCAAGCCCCATGGTTGTGGCCCAATGGCGGGCCGTCCACCGCATCTCTTCGGCGTTGACCCAGCCGTCTCTCATCGAATCCCTCGCTTTCGCTCTTCTGCCAATCGTTCATCAAACTCCAACTCGTCGATTTCCGACTGACGCTTCTTTCCTGCGCCCACACCAATGACGTAAATGTAGGTTGCCACCACGACCACCAGAGGACAGCCCACAGCGAGCCAGATCACAATCGCACCAGCCCCATGATCTTGTTGACCAGTTCAACCATCTTCGATCCGACCCATGGTCGGTCCAGCCGATACAACTCGTTCCGAAGACTCCGCTGTTGATCCAGGTCCCAACCGAATTCGGGATGTCGCTCGACTACGTCGTCGATCTGCTTCGCCTGTTCAGGGGTCACGCTATCGGTGTATTGCCGAACCACGATGAAGACTCCGTAGGCGTTTTCGGTAAGGCCTAACTCCTGACGCTCGAACATCGGCCCGCATTTTACGCCTAGCTTCAGCTCTGTTGCGGAGGCATTTCCAGCTCCAATGCCAACGGATGCCGGTTGGAAGGTGTCCAGGCCCAGGGTCCACCATTGATCTTGCTTGTGCGCGCCGGCGGGCATGCTGGGAATGCTGTGCAGAGCCACGCCGTGGGTGGCGTTTTCGAGCGAGGCGAAGGGCATGGCATAGCGGTGTTCCTCATAAATCGACTCTTCCCCGGGGGCCATAGTCTGGATGGGGACGCAGCTCTTGGTCTTGGCGCCCGAGGGGTTGCCGAAGTAGGAAATGCCCGGCAAAAACGGCTTGGCGCCCTGGCCCTGGTGCATGTTCCACCGCACGGAGAGGGTCACGTGGTTGAGCGGGGTTTGGCCATGCCATTCCCACCGGCGCACGCACCGCACCAGGTTGCCCTCCACGCGGTAAGAATCGCTCAGTTCCAGCTTGCCTTCGGGCAGGGTGAGGGTGCCTTTGGCAATCTGCCAGTCTCCGCTTTGGGTGAGCGAAGTGGGCTGGGCGTGGTGCCAGCGGGCGGGCCAGCCGTCTTCCCAGGCCGTGGCGACGCTCCAGAGGCCTTCTTGGGGGGAGGAAAGGGCGACCTGGTCGCCTCGGCGCAGGGTGGCCTGGCCATTTTGGAAGGAGAACTGCGGGGCGAGGAGAGAGCCGGTGAGCGCGGCCACGAGCATGCGGCGCAGAGTACCGGGCGGGGAACGGAGGATGCGCGGCTTGACAAGGGGGTGCGGGTTTCGGCTATGGTGCTTGAGGAGTGATCGAAACAGTTCTCACTGGTTACGTAGAGGTTGAGTCGGCTGTCAACACCGCAATGGTTCGCTTCATACTTGGCGTTCATGCGGAGTTTCCCGAGGCTGAATGGCATGTGGAGACCGACGATCTGCTTGAGTCGTACTACACGACTCAAGGGTATGGGGCAAGTTGGTGCAATGCTACAAGGGTCGACTATAAGGGTGTGCCAATCGTAGACTCTGTTTGGGATGTAGTATGGATTATTCTCGGATTGGGTGATTGCTTTGAAGTTGACATCAGCGCATACATAGGATCTGAATCTGTGTTTGGCTTGTACTGGCAAGAAGGCGGCTATCAAGTGGATTGTTCAAAGGACAATGTAGAACTGATGGAACTGGCTCGTGCTTTCAAGCTTGACGTGTCTCCAAGCACATGACCGTGTTTCCCCAAGATTTATCGTTGCAATGCAATGTTGATTGTGACAAACATGGACTATACTGATACTTGAAAGTATACTGACTTGCTGAGCTTACTTTTCAAGTGGAACCTTCGCTTGTGATACGGCAGGCTTCGTTCAAAGCACGGCCGACGCCTGGATCTGGACATCGGGCATTTGCTGCGATGTGCTCGGGCGGGTGCTGAGCCGTAGAGGGCCAGGAGTTGAATGTAGGACGCCCAGATTGACAAGGGGAGCGGGCTTCGGCTATGGTGCGGGGAGGTCCGCCATCGAATGAGAAGTCGAACCATTTCCGTGGACGTGTGCATCACTCAGGAATCTCTGCTCCGTGTGATTCGGGAATGTACTGACTCCCGGTTTCTTTACCTCTACAACATCAACTACGCGGCCGAAAAGCGCGACCCGGACAGACCCCAACGAGGGTTTTGTGAACTTGCGGACTTGAATTTGGAGCTGATGAAAGACAGCTTCACGGCATTCTTGATTCTCCGTATGACTGCGGAGCGGTACGTGGATTTTCGGCCGTATCTTGACTGCAGAGTGAGTGACGATGAGATTGGGGGGTATCACGAGTTTCTCAACGCGGGAGGTGCGTACCTTCCCTTGGGAGGCCCTCCTGAGGGGATTCCTCATTCGGCGAGGAACATCTTTTCGTTCCGCGTGCCCGGTGCCGAGGAAGCGGGCACATCGGAAGTTTTCCGGGAGATGCGTCGTCGTATCTTAAAGATCTGCCCGCGGCTGGCAGGATACTGTATGAAGCCGGCGGTGACCCACTCCTACTATAAGATCAGATTCGAACCTGGGCTTGAGAAGTTCATGTCGAACCAACGCGACTTTAATGAATTTCTCAAGTGAGTACGCATAGCTGGAGATATTGAATGCAGGAAAAGGACCGGTTTATCTGGTGCGAATGTCGAGGGACCTCAGATGAAGCCTTCTCGTATGTCCGGTTTCTGCAACGGGAACTTGAGCAGGCAACGGCTCATCCCTTTGGTGGTGGCTTCCGAATGTACTATCTGCGTTTTCCGCTTACAGATCACAATCGGGCCTGGGTGTTGGAAACCCAATCGAAGCGAATGATGAGCTTGCATTTCTACTTCGAGGCGCCAAAGGCCTGGGCGTCGATGGGAAGTCGGCACGTCCGGTTGCGTACTTGGTTCCTTTGGCTGGAGTTCGACCCCAAATTCCGCCAAGAATTCTTGGAGGATATGTGGTCAACTCAGCCGAAGTTGATCGGCGTGCCCTATTCCGTCGGGGCCAGTCGCCCCCCGGCGAAGGGTATCAGCTACTGCTACTACTTGCCGTACCAAATTGTCTATGTGCCGGGGTTGGAATCGTGGCTTGAGAGCGCTTCGTCCTCGTTTTGCGCCGTTCCGTTCCCGCAATCGCGACGAAACCTAAAGGCCATCTACGACATCTATCCTGATGCCGATCAACGTTGCCGAGAGCTCATTTCCTGGCAGATGGATGAAGCGGTTTGGAAGCTAACAGACTATGCTCTCATTGTGCCACGCCATTCGATCTCGCTCGCAAATAGCGCCACCATCGAAGGCAGAGTCCCGGGTGGTGGGAATGAGGGGAAGCCCATCTTTCGCATCAGGGATCTTATGGGCACAATCACGGTTCCAGAGGGTGCACTTCAAGAAGGCGTTAGCTATATCTCGGCGGAGGTTGATGCGATCGAGACATGTGGTGATAACTGCGATCGAGAGACGATTTATCCCACGGAACTGGTGGCATCGCTTTTTGCAGTACTCAACGGCCGTCAGAAGGGGAAGTTGCAGCCATTTCCGGTTAGCGAGTTGAGTGATTTGAGTTAGTCCTATGCAAATTTGTGAGTGTCGTGGCAACTCATTGGAGGCACAAGAGTATGTGAAGTTCCTCATTGATGAGTTAGAGCAAGTGGAAATTCGTCGTATTGGCGGGCCACAATCTTGGATCTACTTGCGATTCCCGCTGACCGAGACGAATCGAGAATGGGTCTTGCTATCGCATGCCAAAAGAATCTCATTATTGCATTTCTTCTTTTTGCGTCCCAAGGATTGGCCGTGGCATGATTGTTCGCACGTGATGGTAGAGGCCGACAACCTATGGCTTGAATTCAGTCATGAGCTGTGTTTCGAGTTCATTGACGGGTTATGGTCAAAGTCCCCGAGGATCACGGCGCTGCCCTATTCTATGGGCGCCAAGCGTCCTCCGGGTCTTGGAATCACCGACTCCTATTACCTTCCGTTTCAAATCGTCCGTGTGCCTGGTTTAGAGGCTTGGCTTGAGAGTGCCTCATCGTCCTTCTGCGCAGTGCCGTTCCCGCAATCGCGCCGAAATCATATGGCTATCTACGACGCCTATCCTGATGCCGATGAACGTTGTCAAAATCTCGTATCGTGGGGGATGAATGAACCGGTATGGAAACTAACAGACTACGCCCTTATCGTGCCGCGTCACACGATATCACTGGCGCACAGTGCCACGATTGAGGGTAGGGTTCCGGGCGGAGATAATGAGGGTAAGGCCCCATTTCACCTTCGTGATCTTATGGGAATCCCTACCGTCTGGCAAGAGGATCTCCGAAATGGATTGTCTTATCTATCAGAGGAGGTCAACACGTTTGACTATAATAATGAAAGCTGCGATCGCAGAACGATCTATCCAAAGGAACTTATGGTCTCGCTGATTGAAACCCTCAACGCTAGGCAGCGTGTTCGTCTCGGCGTATACCCCGTGGAGATTTTCTAAGCGAATGACGAGGTAGTCAAGCCCCGGCCAACCCTGTGTAGCGAAAGATATAGAATGCGTCGCCCATCCCCTTTGAACTCAGCCCCTGCTCTCCAAGATAGCAACTCTTCCCACTCCCCAAGTTCAACCCGCTGTAAAGGGCAGCTACCCCCTCGTTCGGGCAATAAAATTCGAATAAAATTACACAGACCCTTGACAAGCCCTTCCGGAGGCTGTGCAAACTGCCCGGCAATCTTCGGGGGCAGACCATGTTTCTCAAGCGCGTAACACTCCTTCTCGGCGCGGTGGCCATCACCGTCCAGGCCACGGCCTTCGCCTGGCCCGTCCTTGCCCTCGGCGCCAAGGCCGGCAAGGAAAAGGCAGAACAGGAGTTCCGTCGCTTCGTCCCGGTCATCGCCCCGGCCTTCACTGAGCGGCCCACCCGCGTCTACCGAGGGACCAACCCCGCCCGCGACCCGCAGCGCAACAACTGGTGGACCTCCTCCCTCCGCCGAGATCTTGACCGCTTGGAGATGCAAGAAGCCATCGAGCGCGGCGATGTCTACGCGGCCCTGCGGCCCATGCTCCCCGCCCTCTTGCAGGCCGGCGGGAGCGGCGGTGCGGGGGCCGGTGGTGGCGGCGGCGGTGAAGGCAGCGGCTCGGGC
>VYME01000164.1_pt1 | contig 49205 bp, 41 predicted proteins | sample 5115281 | NCBI WGS metagenome assembly VYME01 (sample SAMN12291780, study PRJNA351875) | freshwater metagenome | isolation source: freshwater lake | place: USA: Michigan, Wintergreen Lake | collected 2013-08-08
ACCGATGAGGACGGCACCTACGCATCGAACACGCTGGGGGTCTTCGTCACGGCGCCGAACACGCCGCCGGTGCCGCAGTCGCAGACGCTCTTCCTCGACGAGGATGGCAGCCTGGTCATCACCCTGGGTGCCAGCGATGTGAACGGTGACGCGCTCACCTTCACGATCGAATCCGGTCCGGCGCGCGGGACGCTCTCCGCCATCGACCCGATCACGCGGCGCGTGACGTTCACACCCGATGCCAACGTCCGTGGGAACGACAGCTTCACGTTCCGGGTGAGCGACGGTCTCGCGTCGGCCGTCGGGACGGTCAACCTGAAGGTGCGACCGGTCAACGACGTGCCGGTCGCCAACGGGACGACCTACGCGTCGCCCGAGGACACCCCGCTGTTCGGCCAGGTGACCGGGTCCGATGTCGAAACGCCTGCCGAACTGACCTTCACCCTCGTGAGCGGCCCGGCGAGCGGTGTGCTCACGCTGAATCCGGACGGCACGTTCCGCTACGACCCCGCGGCGGACTTCGCCGGTACGGTGAGCTTCGTGTTCACGGTGACGGACGGCGGCGACGACGAACTCGACTGCGGCTGCCCGCTGGAGCCGAGCGGATTCGTGGCGGATGGCCCCAAGACCAGCGCGCCGGCCACCGTCACGATCAACGTGACGCCGGTGAACGATGCGCCGGTCGCCAGCAACGATTCGGTCACCGCCGTGAACGGCGTCGCGCTGACGATCGCCGCGCTCGATCTTCTGGACGACGATGTCGACGTCGAAGGCGATGGGCTTTCCGTGGTCGGCGTCGGACCGGCCGCCCACGGGACGGTCTTACTCGCCGCCGACGGTTCCGTGATCTACACGGCCGAGGCGGGCTACATCGGTGCCGACACGTTCACGTACACGGTGTCGGACGGCGACCTCACGGACGTCGGCACGGTCAGCGTGAACGTCCAGCCGGGCACGTTGAAGGTGACGTCGCTCGAGTCTACCGTGAGCGGCTTCCACGTGAGGTTCGATCGGGTGATCGACCAGAGCCGCCTCAACCTGTTCGATGCGGCCGATGCCGGTTACGGCCCCTCGGATCTTTCGTTCACCGGGCCCACCGGAGCGGCGGTGCGCGGGTCCGTCGTGATGGACGACGACGGCCGTGGCTTCACTTTCGTGAAGACCGGTACACCGCTCGTTGCCGGTGCCTACGGACTGCGGTTGCGTGCCGGGATCGGTGGTCTGGCCAGCACGGGTGGTGAAGCGCTCGACGGCAATGCCGACGGCACCGGTGGCGACGACTACACAAGCGCCTTCACGGTGGGCGCGCGGCCCGCGAGCACGCTGTTGATGGGCGACTTCGCGCGCGGCCCGGGGCAGTCGTTCAGTCTGCCCCTGAGGCTCACCGCCGCCGGTGGTGTCACGGGGATGAGCTTCGACCTGCTGTTCGATGCCGACTCGCTCGATGTCACCGGCTTCCAGTTCGCAGGCGGGCGCACCGGGACGATCGTGACTACCGCCATCGCGGGCGGTGTGCATGTGGACGTGACCTTCGATGCGCCGCTGCCCGCGGGTACGGTGGCGCCGCTGACCCTGACGGGATCGGTGCCGGTCGATGCCGCCCGGATTCCAGGGCGCCTGAAGTGGGACCACATCGTTCTCAAGATGGCCGTCCCCGAGCCGGACCGGACGGCGCTCGGCGACGAGACGGTCCACGCGGTCGGCTACTTCATGGACGTGAATGGCGACGGGGCCTACACGGCCGCGGACCTCAACCTGCTCCAGCGGGTGATCACCGGGCGGGACTCCGGATTCAGCGCCTGGCGGAATCTGGACCCGGTCATCATCGGGGATCTCGACGGCAATGGATCGCTCACCAGCCTGGATGCCGCACGGTTCGCAGCCTTCCTGGCCGGCGCGCCGCGTCCGGAGATTCCACCGCTGCCGGCGCCTCCCGTAACCCTGGCACCTGCCGCCCTGATGGCGGTGGCCGCGGCGCCGATGGTGGAGGTGGCGCCTTCCGTTCCTGCAGCGCCGGCACCCGTCGCCCGCGTGGATTGGGATGCACCGCTCGCCGTGACGGCACCGGCGGCGCCGTCGCCGGTCAAGGCTTCTGCGTGGCAGGCAGACCACTGGGCGAAGGACCTCAAGCAGCGGCTGGCGCAGATTCCGGCATCGCAGAACTTGCTTCGGACGCTGCTGACCCACCAGAAGCGCTGAGCTTGAGGGGACTCCCTGCCGTGCGCGATGGCGCGGCGGGGAGCGCTACTTCTGGTTCGACAGCGCGCTGGAGAGCAGCTTCGCCGTGATGTCGACGATGGGGATGATGCGTTCGTAGGCCATGCGGGTCGGCCCGATGACGCCGACCGTGCCGACCACCTGACCATCGACCTCGTAGGGCGCGGTGACGACGCTGCATTCGTCGAGCGGCACGAGGCCCGATTCCCCGCCGATGAAGATCTTCACGCCCTGGGCGTGGCTCGACAGCTCCAGCAGCTGGAGGAAGCCGGTCTTCTGCTCGAAGAGCGCGAAGAGCCGGCGCAGGCTGTCCATGTTTCCGGAGAGATCGGCCACGTCGAGCAGATGGCGTTCGCCGGAGATCACGTAGTCGCCCGCGCTGTCGCCCATGGCCTGCGTGCCCGCCTCGAGCGCGCGGGTCATCAGCTGCGAGATGTCGCTGTGGAGCTTCTGGAGTTCGGCCTTCAGCCGGCGGTGGATCTCCTCGAGTTCGAGCCCTGCATAGTTCTGGTTGATGAAGTTCGCCGCCTCGATCAGCTGCGACGCGGAGTACGGGCGGTCGGTGACCAGGATGCGGTTCTGCACATCGCCTTCCGGCGTCACGATGATGAGCAGGATGCGGTTCTCGGACAGGTGCAGGAATTCGATGTGCCGGAACGCCGGATTGCGCCGCCGCGGTGCCACGACCACGCTCGCGAACCGCGTGATGTCCGAGAGCAGGTGCGATGCCGACGCAACGAGGCGCTGCGTGTTGTCCACCTGCAGCTGGCCCTCGAGATGGCTGATCTCGATCTCGGCGAGGGGACGCACGGTGAGCAGGGTGTCGACGAACAGCCGGTAGCCGCGGGGCGTGGGGATGCGGCCTGCCGACGTGTGGGGGCTGGCGATGTACCCCATCTCCTCGAGGTCAGCCATGATGTTGCGGATGCTGGCGGGCGAGAGATCGAGGCCGGAGAACTTGGCGAGTGAACGGGAACCCACCGGCTCGCCGTCCTCGATGTAGCGTTCGACCAGGGTCTTGAGGAGGATGCGTGCGCGTTCGTTCAGCATGGTGAATCGATTCTAAACAGGTCCGCGCTCCAGCGGGAAGACTCCTGCGGAGCGCTGGCCGCGCGCGGGTCTCCGGAAGGGGCGGGCGGCGCGGGAAGTGTGCTTTAATCGGTCGGATGAAGACCATCCGCACCGTCGCGCTCATCGGCAAGTACAAGAGCCCGGAAATCGCGAAACCGCTGCTCGAGCTGGCAGCGTTTCTCGAGCAGCGCGGCTTCTCGGTCGTCATCGACCCGCTGACGGCGGTCCATGTCGGTGATCTCCGCAGGCTCGTGCTCCCGCTCGAAGGCATCGGACGGCAGGCCGATGTCGCGGTGGTCATCGGCGGTGACGGCACGATGCTCAACATCGCCCGCACACTCGCCCCCTACGACGTTCCCCTGGTGGGCGTGAACGTCGGACGCCTCGGTTTCCTGACCGACGTGTCGATCGACACCATGTGCGAGACCGTCGCCGCGATGCTGGCGGGCGAGTACGTCACCGAGAGCCGGATGCTGCTCGAGGCCGAAGTCCGGCGCGAGCATCTGCGCGTCATGGACGTCCTGTCGTTCAACGACGTCTCGGTGAACAAGGGCACCGAAGGGAGCCTCATCGAGCTGGAAGTGCGGGTGGACGGTCAGTTCGTCTACGACCTGCGGGCGGACGGCCTCATCGTGGCGTCCCCCACCGGGTCCACGGCGTACGCGCTCTCTGCCGGCGGGCCGATCGTGCACCCGTCGTTGTCGGTGCTGTCGCTCGTGCCGGTCTGCCCGCACACGCTGTCGAACCGCCCGATCCTCGTCTCGGCGGACTGCACCATCGAGATCCTGGTGCGCAATGCCGCCGATGCCCGGGCCCATTTCGACAGCCACTCCCATTGCGAGCTGAAGGAGGGGGACCGGATCCTGGTCCGCCGCTGCAAGCATCAGATACGGCTCCTCCACCCGTCGTCGCACGACTACTACCACATGCTTCGCGAGAAGCTCCACTGGAGCGAGACCCCCGGCCGTTGAGCGGGTCGCGCGGAGCCGCCAGTCCCGGAAGCCGTCGATGTTCCTAGCCCTCGAGATTCAGGATTTCGTGATCGTCGAACGTCTCCGCCTCGAGTTCGGCGAGGGTTTCGGCGTCTTCACGGGTGAGACCGGCGCCGGGAAGTCCATCCTCGTCGATGCGCTGCTGCTCGTGCTCGGGGCGCGGGCCGATGCCGGTGTCGTCCGCGCCGGCTGCGATCGGGCCGACGTGACCGCCGAGTTCGACATCTCCCGTTTGCCCAGGGTGGGTGCGTTGCTGGCCGACCTGGATCTCGCCGGCGACGATGGCCTCTGCCTGCTGCGACGGGTGATCGAGGCCGGCGGGCGGTCGCGCGCCTACGTGAACGGCCGGCCGGCGACCGCGACCCAGCTTCGCGAGATCGGGGAGCACCTCGTCGACATCCATGGCCAGCACGAGCACCAGTCCCTCATGCGGGCGCCGGAGCAGCGGCGCCTGCTCGATGACTTCGCGGGCGCGACGGATGCCGCGATGAAGGTCGTCGCTGCGCATCGGGACTGGCGTGCCGCCGTCGACTCGCAGACCGACGCCGCGGCGCGATCCGCCACGGTGGCCGACGAGCGGGAGCGTCTGGAGTGGCAGGCGGGTGAGCTTCGTCAGCTGGGGCTCGGTCAGGACGAGTGGCAGACGTTGCAGGCCGACCACGGACGCCTTGCCCACGCGGCGGCGCTGATCGAGGGGGCGGAGATGTCCCTCGAGACGCTTTCGGAAGGGGATGCTGCCGCCCTGTCGGTGGTGAGTGCGGCGGCGTCGCGTCTGCGCCAGCTCGCGGCGCACGACCCCGGTCTCGCGGAGGTGCTTGCCGCACTCGAGCCGGCCGAGATCCAGCTGAAGGAGGCCGTCTATGCGCTGCGGCACTACCGTCAGCGCCTGGATGTCGACCCCGCACGCTTGCGTGAGCTCGAGTCCCGACTGGACGCTGTCGTGAGCCTCGCGCGGAAACACCGCATCCCGCCCGAGGCGCTGCCGGAGCGTCTGGCGGATCTCGAGGCGCAGCTCGCACGGCTGGACGCCACCACGGACCCGGCTGCGCTCGCCCGGGCGGTGGCGGCGGCCCGCAAGGAATACGACGCCCGGGCCGCCGAGCTGACCCGGCTACGGAAGCGCGGCGCCGCGACGCTCGGTACCGAGGTCACGGCGTCGATGCAGGTGCTCGCGATGGCGGGGGGGCGGTTCGAGGTGGGGCTGGAGCCTCTCGCCGAGCCTTCGGCCGCCGGCCGGGAGCAGGTCGAGTTCCGCATGGCCGGTCACGAAGGCGGCGTGCTGTCGCCCGTGGCACGCACGGCCTCGGGTGGCGAGCTCGCGCGGTTATCCCTCGCGATCCAGACGGTGACGAGGCGCGTCGCCCCGGTGCCCACACTCGTGTTCGACGAGGTGGATGCCGGGATCGGTGGCGGGGTGGCAGAGATCGTCGGTCAGATGTTGCGGGCGCTGGGCCATGGCCGGCAGACGCTCTGCATCACGCACCTGCCGCAGGTGGCGGCGGCGGCGGACTACCACTGGCGTGTGGCCAAGAAGACGGAGCAGGGCCGGACGCGGTCGACGGTGGAGTTGCTCGACACGCCGGGGCGCATCGGGGAGGTGGCGCGGATGCTGGGCGGCGTCCGGATCACCGAGGCGACGCTGGCACACGCCGCCGAGATGCTCGCAACCCATGCTGACCGGGCGCGCATAGCGCGGTAGGCGGCCCGGGCGCGAGTCGCGCCCAAGAACCGAACGGATGGCCCCGGGGTTCAGCCTTCCGCGGAGGGCGGTTCCACCGGACTGCGCAGCCCGCCGGTCTTGCGGTTCGGGCAGTTCGGGCGGTTGCAGTAGGCGTATAGCTGAAGGGAGTGCTCGTGGATCGCGAAACCGCGCTCGCGGGCGATGGCGTCCTGACGCTTCTCGATCTCGGCGTCGAAGAATTCCTCCACGTGCCCGCACTGCAGGCAGACGAGGTGGTCGTGGTGCCCGCCCTCGTTGAGTTCGAACACGGCCTTGCCACTTTCGAAATGGTGGCGGGACAGCAGCCCCGCTTGCTCGAACTGGGTGAGCACGCGATAGATGGTCGCCAGACCGATGTCCATGCCTTCTGCCAGCAGGATCTTGTAGACATCCTCCGCGGTGAGGTGGCGCTCGGCGCTGGTCTCGAACAGATTGAGGATCTTCAACCGCGGCAGCGTTGCCTTGAGGCCGATGGTCTTGAGGTCGTTCGGGGTGCGGTTGGACATGGGTGATTCGGGGCGACTCGGGGTGATTCGGGGTGATTCGGGGTGATTCGAATTGGGGCGACGAGCAGGGCCGCGGTAGCGGAGCGGTTCGGTGAGGCATCGCCCGCTCTGCGGCGGCTCGCTTCGTGTCCCGCGGGCTCACCTCGGACCGGTGCCGCGCGCGTACCGCGATCGCCTCCGCGCTGGCGGCGATCTTCGACCGATGCCGCGACGACTTCCTTCGGTATCATAGAGGCTTTCCTGGGTGCTGAGAACAATGACAGGTCAGTGCTGGACCGCGGTTCGTTCCGCCTTGGTGGTCGCGTTGGTTTACCTCTCGATGACCGCTTGCAGCATCTCCACGTATCGCATCGACATTCAGCAAGGCAACGTCGTCACGCAGGAATCCATCTCCAAGCTCCGCCCGGAGATGACGCGTGCACAGGTGAAGTTCGTGCTGGGGACCCCGCTCGTGACGGACACCTTCCATCCGGATCGGTGGGACTACTTCTACAAGTTCGACAAGGCGGGCAATCCCCGGGAGCAGCGGCGTCTCACCCTCGTGTTCCAGGATGACAAGCTGAAGCACATCCTCGGCGATGTCGCCGTGGCGAACGGACTGGGTAGCCAGGACGGCAAGGTCGATCCTCCCGCCCCCAAGTAACGACAAGGACCCGACACTTGAAGCAGAAGGTGGTGATTGCCGGCAGCACGGGCCGGATGGGACGCACGCTGATCGAGCTCCTCGCGGCGTCGCCGGATCAGGAACTGCACGGCGCGCTCGAGCATCCCGACAGCCCGGCACTCGGGCGCGATGCCGGTGAACTCGCCGGCGGCGCGTGCGGGGTGTACATCGGTGCCGATCTCGATGCCGCGCTGGAGGGCGCCGACGTCCTGATCGATTTCACCCGTCCCGCCGCGACCCTCGCCCACGCCGAGGCGTGCCTGCGGCATGGCGTGAAGCTGGTGGTGGGCACGACCGGTTTCACCGAGGCCGAGAAGGTCCGGCTCCGGGAGGTCGCCGACCGGATCGCGATGATGATGTCGCCGAACATGAGCGTCGGCGTCAACGTGCTGCTCCGGCTGATCGACCTCGGCGCCAGGGCCCTCGGCGATGGCTACGACGTCGAGATCATTGAGGCGCATCACCGCCACAAGGTGGATGCGCCGAGCGGCACGGCCCTGCGCATGGGTGAGGTTGCCGCGGCGGCGCTGGGGCGGGATCTTGCCACCTGCGCCGTGTACGGTCGCGAAGGGGTGACCGGTGAGCGCGATGCGAAGACGATCGGTTTCGCGACCATCCGCGGCGGCGACGTCGTGGGCGACCACACGGTCCTGTTTGCCGGTATCGGGGAGCGCGTGGAACTCACGCACAAGGCATCGAGCCGCGCGACCTTCGCTCACGGGGCCCTCCGGGCGGCGCTCTATCTGGCGGGACGGAGCCGGGGAATGTACGACATGCAGGACGTCCTCGGCCTGCGCTGAAACCGGTTCCGGCGACCCTCGAGGCGGTTCCCGGCGTTGCCGGCGGAGGGGGGGCACCGCTATAATGCACAGCGTTTACGAGCGGGAGCGGTGCGCCAGCACCCTCCCGCTCGGCACGTATCGACCCAGTTTGTCGCCACCCAGTTTCAGGCCAACCGACATGCGCGCCCAGTGCGTGCCGCGTTGCGCCACCCGCGAGGAAACCGACCTTGTCTGACCGCCAGCCTGCCATCCTCGCGCTCGCCGACGGCACCATCTTCCGGGGCGAGTCGATCGGCGCAGCGGGTCTCTCCGTCGGGGAGGTGGTCTTCAACACCTCGATGACCGGCTACCAGGAGATCCTCACGGATCCGTCCTACAGCCGACAGATCGTCACCCTCACCTACCCCCACATCGGCAACACGGGCGCCAACCTCGAAGACGTCGAAGCCGATCGCATCCACGCCGCCGGTCTCGTGATCCGCGACCTGCCGCTGCGGGCGTCCAGTTGGCGCATGCGCAGCACGCTGCCTGACTACCTCGCCGCCGAAGGTGTCGTCGCCATCGCCGGCATCGACACCCGCAAGCTCACCCGCATCCTGCGGGACAAGGGGGCCCAGGCCGGATGCGTCATGGCGGGTGACATCGACGACGCGAAGGCGCTCGCGGAGTCCCGTGCCTTTCCGGGTCTCGCCGGGATGGATCTCGCGAAGGTGGTCTCCTGCACCAAGGCCTACAGCTGGACCGGTGCCTCCTGGGCCCTCGCCGATGGCTACGGTGAAGGCACCGATCAGCGCTTCCACGTGGTGGCCTTCGACTACGGCGTGAAGCGCAACATCCTGCGGATGCTGGTCGACCGCGGTTGCAAGGTCACTGTCCTCCCCGCGCAGGCGACGGCGGCCGAGGCGATGGCGCTGAAGCCCGACGGCGTCTTCCTCTCGAACGGTCCCGGGGACCCCGAGCCCTGCGACTACGCGATCCGCGCCATCCGCGAGATCCTGGCGGCGGGCATCCCGACCTTCGGCATCTGCCTCGGGCACCAGTTGATGGCGCTCGCCAGCGGGGCGAAGACGCTCAAGATGAAGTTCGGCCACCACGGAGCGAACCACCCCGTGCAGGATCTCGAGTCCGGCCGCGTCGTGATCACCAGCCAGAACCACGGATTTGCAGTGGATGCCGCGACGCTCCCGGCGAGTGCCCGCGTCACCCACGTATCGCTCTTCGACGGTTCCCTGCAGGGCTTTGCCCGCACGGACGTCCCGGCCTTCTGCTTCCAGGGCCATCCCGAGGCGAGTCCCGGTCCGCATGACGTGGGCTACCTGTTCGACCGCTTCGTGGATTCGATGGAGAAGTCACACAGGTGATCCGGCGGGCCGGGTCCTGCGCCGCCCGCGACGGGCGGGCGGACCGACCGGCCCCGGTCACCGATCACGGTGGAACCCTATGCCAAGACGCACCGACATCCAGAGCATCCTGATCATCGGCGCCGGTCCCATCGTCATCGGGCAGGCGTGCGAGTTCGACTATTCCGGCGCCCAGGCCTGCAAGGCGCTGCGCGAGGAGGGCTACCGGGTCATCCTGGTGAACTCCAACCCCGCCACGATCATGACCGACCCCGGCATGGCGGATGTCACGTACATCGAGCCGATCAACTGGCAGATGCTCGAGAAGATCATCGCGGCGGAACGCCCCGATGCCCTGTTGCCGACGATGGGCGGCCAGACGGCCCTCAACTGCGCGCTCGATCTCGCGAAGCACGGCGTGCTCGAGAAGTACGGCGTCGAGATGATCGGCGCCTCGCGCGAAGCCATCGACAAGGCCGAGGACCGCGAGAAGTTCAAGCGCGCGATGACGAGCATCGGGCTCGACTCCGCCCGCTCCGGCATCGCCCACAGCATGGAAGAGGCGCTGCAGGTGCAGGCGAAGGTCGGGTATCCGACGATCATCCGCCCGTCGTTCACCATGGGCGGCTCGGGCGGCGGCATCGCCTACAACAAGGAGGAGTTCCTCGTGATCTGCGAGCGGGGCCTCGAGGCCTCGCCGACCAAGGAACTGCTCATCGAGGAGTCGGTGATCGGGTGGAAGGAATTCGAGATGGAGGTGGTGCGGGACCGCAAGGACAACTGCATCATCATCTGCAGCATCGAGAACCTGGACCCGATGGGCATCCACACCGGTGACTCCATCACCGTCGCCCCCGCACAGACGCTGACGGACAAGGAATACCAGATCATGCGGGACGCCTCGATCGCGGTCCTCCGCGAGATCGGCGTCGACACCGGCGGCTCCAACGTCCAGTTCGCCATCAGCCCGCACGATGGCCGCATGCTCGTCATCGAGATGAATCCCCGCGTGTCGCGATCGTCGGCGCTCGCGTCCAAGGCCACCGGATTCCCGATCGCCAAGGTCGCGGCCAAGCTGGCGGTGGGCTACACGCTCGACGAACTGCGCAACGAGATCACCGGTGGTGCGACGCCGGCGTCGTTCGAGCCGTCGATCGACTACGTCGTCACGAAGATTCCGCGCTTCGCGTTCGAGAAGTTCCCGCAGGCCGACAGCAAGCTCACGACCCAGATGAAGTCGGTCGGCGAGGTGATGGCGATGGGCCGCACCTTCCAGGAGTCGATGCAGAAGGCGCTCCGCGGGCTGGAGACCGGCATCGACGGCTTCGACGAGAAGACGGACGAGCGCGAGACCATCGAGGCCGAACTGGGTGACGCTGGTCCGGAACGCATCCTCTTCGTCGCCGACGCGTTCCGCGTCGGCATGACCATGGAAGAAGTGCATCAGCTCACGCACATCGATCCGTGGTTCCTCGTGCAGATCGAGGATCTCGTCCGGACCGAGCAGGGGCTGCGCGGCCGGAAGGTGGACACCGTGGGGGTCGCGGAACTGCTGGCACTGAAGCGCGACGGCTTCTCCGATCGCCGGCTCGCCAAGCTGCTCGCCACCGATCAGGACACCGTGCGCAACCGGCGGCACGCGATGGGCGTACGCCCGGTCTACAAGCGCGTCGACACGTGCGCCGCCGAGTTCGACACGCGCACGGCCTACATGTACTCGACCTACGAGGAAGAGTGCGAGTCCCGCCCGACCGATCGGAAGAAGGTGATCGTGCTGGGGGGTGGTCCGAACCGCATCGGGCAGGGCATCGAGTTCGACTACTGCTGCGTGCATGCGGCGTTCGCCCTGCGCGAGGACGGCTTCGAGACCATCATGGTCAACTGCAATCCGGAGACCGTCTCCACCGACTACGACACGTCCGATCGTCTCTACTTCGAGCCCCTCACGCTGGAGGATGTCCTCGAGATCGTGCACGTCGAGAAGCCCTTCGGCGTGATCGTGCAGTACGGCGGGCAGACGCCGCTCAAGCTTGCCCGGGATCTCGAACGCAACGGCGTGCCGATCATCGGGACGTCGCCCGACATGATCGACTGCGCCGAGGACCGCGAGCGCTTCCAGAAGCTCCTGCAGGATCTCGGTCTGAAGCAGCCGCCGAACCGTACTGCGCGCGCGCCCGAAGAGGCACTGCGCCTCGCCGCGGAGATCGGCTACCCGCTGGTCGTGCGGCCGTCTTATGTGCTCGGCGGGCGGGCGATGGAGATCGTCCACCAGCAGGCCGACCTCGAACGCTACATGCGCGAGGCGGTGAAGGTGAGCAACGACAGCCCCGTGCTGCTCGATCGCTTCCTGAACGACGCCACCGAAGTCGACGTCGATGCGATCTGCGACGGCGATCGCGTGCTGATCGGCGGGATCATGGAGCACATCGAACAGGCCGGCGTGCACTCCGGCGACTCCGCGTGCTCGCTGCCGCCGTTCAGCCTGACGCCCGAAGTGCAGGACGAACTGCGCCGGCAGACGTGCGCGATGGCGAAGGGCCTGAACGTGATCGGCCTCATGAACGTGCAGTTCGCCATCCAGGGCGAGACCGTGTACGTGCTCGAAGTGAACCCGCGGGCGTCGCGGACCGTCCCGTACGTGTCCAAGGCGACCAGCCTGCCGCTCGCGAAGATCGCGGCGCGCTGCATGGCCGGCAGGTCCCTCGACGATCAGGGTGTGAAGGGTGAGGTGATCCCGCCCTACTACTCGGTGAAGGAAGCCGTGTTCCCGTTCATCAAGTTCCCCGGCGTGGACACGATCCTCGGGCCCGAGATGAAGTCGACGGGCGAAGTCATGGGCGTGGGCGAGACGTTTGCCGAGGCGTTCGTGAAGTCGCAGCTGGCGGCGGGCGTCCGGATGCCGACATCCGGCAGCGTCTTCATCAGCGTCCGCAATTCCGACAAGCCGAAGGTCGTCGACGTGGCGAAATCACTCTCGGCACTCGGCTTCGCCATCTATGCGACCCGCGGCACCGCAGCGTATCTCGTCGAGCACGGAGTGACCGTCACGCCCGTGAACAAGGTGACCGAAGGCCGTCCCCACATCGTAGACATGATCAAGAACGGCGAGATCGTGCTGATCGTGAACACCGTCGAGGATCGTCGCTCCGCCGTGCAGGACTCCTACTCGATCCGCCGGTCGGCGCTGCAGGCGCGGGTGACCTATTACACAACGATCGCCGGCGCGCGCGCTGCGTGCACCGGCATGCAGAACATGCGGGAACTCACGGCGTACTCCGTCCAGGGCTTGCACGCCCGTCTTCACTGACCACGCGCCCGCCCGATCGAACACAGGAGACCTGTCTAGTGGCCAAGATTCCCCTGACCGTGAATGGCGCCGAGAAGCTGCGCCAGGAACTGCACCAGCTGAAGACCGTCGAGCGTCAGAAGGTCATCGCGGCAATCTCGGAGGCGCGCGCCCAGGGCGACCTCTCCGAGAACGCCGAGTACGACGCCGCCAAGGAACGCCAGAGCTTCATCGAAGGGCGGATCGCCGAGGTCGAGAGCAAGCTTGCGAACGCGCAGATCATCGACCCGAAGCTGCTGGACGCCGACGGTCGCTGTGTCTTCGGCGCCACGGTCCAACTGCAGGACCTCGCCTCCAACGGCGAGGTCACGTACCAGATCGTCGGCGACGACGAAGCGGACATCAAGGTCTGCAAGATCTCCATCAGCTCGCCGATCGCGCGGGCACTCATCGGGAAGTCGGCCGGTGACGTCGCGGAGGTGCAGGCGCCGGGCGGCATCAAGGAATACGAGATCCTCGATGTCCGGTATGTCTGATCGGCCGTCGCGCCGCGTCGTGCGGTCCGCTTGCGTGGACCCGGTGCAGGTCTAGCCCGCGATGTCCCGGTTCCTCGCCGCGTTGCACGAGATCGCCGTTGCGCTCTGGGCGGGCGGCATCTGGGTGAGCGGGTATCTGGTGGCCCCGCTCCTGTTCCGGGCGGCCCCCGATCGGCAGATCGCCGGCAACCTCGCGGGGACGATCTTCACCGCGATGGCCTTCCTGGGGCTCGCCTGCGCGGCCTACATCCTGGTGTATCGCGTGGGGCGCTCGGGGCTGCAGGCGCTCAAGCAGGGCGGCTTCTGGATCGCGGTCGCAATGGTCTTGCTCGTCGCGGCCGGGCAGTTCGGTGTTCAACCGATCCTGGCGGGCTTGAAGGAACAGGCGTTGCCCCGTGAAGTGATGGAGAGCGTCTTCCGCGATCGCTTCGCCACCTGGCACGGTGTGGCGAGTATCCTCTACGTCATTCAAAGTCTGCTGGCGATCGGCCTGGTGCTCCTCAGCGGGCGTACCGGCCGGTGAGGGCGTCTTCAGCCTGATCAGGCACTGCCCTGGTGGCTGCGCTTCGTGGTCCGAGGGGCGCGCCTTACCGGCTTCGACGCCGCGGCTGCCGCCCTGGCCTCGGTGTTCTCACGAAACAGCACGAGCATTCGTCCGATCGACTGCACCGGTTCTGCCTTCAGCTCCGCACAGATCTGCTCCATCATGAGCGTGCGGGTCTCCTTGTCCTCGCCGGCCACCTGCACCTTCAGGAGTTCGTGGGCGCGTAGGGCAACGTCGATTTCCTTCAGGACGGCAGGCGTGAGACCGTTACCACCGATGAGGACGACCGGCGACAGGCTGTGGGCAAGGGCCTTCATTTCGCGGCGTTGCTGGGGAGTGAGAGGCATCAGGTACGGTTCTCCGTGGGGAGCGGGATTCTAGGCAATGGCGCGAAACAAGACCAGCAAGGCCTGGATGCACGAGCACGTGAACGACACGTACGTGAAGCAGGCGAAGGCCGAGGGGTACCGTTCCCGGGCTGCGTACAAGTTGCTCCAGATGGACCAGAAGGACAAGCTGCTGCGGCCGGGAGGCGTGGTCGTGGATCTCGGATCGGCACCGGGCGGATGGTCGCAGGTGGCTGCGGCGGCGGTCGGGCCGACCGGACGCGTCGTGGCGGTGGACCTCCTGGAGATGACCGGCATCCACGGCGTGACCTTCATCCAGGGCGACTTCGGCCAGGATGTGATCCTCGAGGCCGTGACAGAGGCGCTCGGTGGGCGTAGCGTGGACCTTGTGCTTTCGGATATGGCCCCAAACATGACCGGGATCGGGTCGGTGGATCAGGCCGCGGTGGCCGGGTTGGCGGAGCTGTCACTCGATTTCGCCCTGAGGTTCCTGGGGCCCAAGGGAAGTCTGCTGGTGAAGGTCTTTCATGGTGTCGGATTCGACGATCTGCTGAAGCAGATGCGCCGATCGTTCCGTGAGGTGGTTGTCCGCAAGCCGGAGGCGTCGCGGGGACGCAGTCCCGAGACCTACCTGCTGGCGAGGATGAAGCAACAGGGTGCCGACGGGCAGGAAGCCGCCGGAGCGGGAACGAATAGGGATTAGAATCTGACCAACCAGTTGACCGGCGTGCGCCGCCCGCCGTCCGCTCAACTGCTGTCGAAGGAGAGATCTTGAACAATCTCATCAAGAACGTCGCGATATGGCTGGTCATCGCCCTGGTGCTGATGACGGTCTTCAACCAGTTCAGCAAGACGAGCACGGCCCAGCAGTCGATGGAGTACTCGCAATTCATCGAGGAGGTGAAGCGCGGGCACGTGGCCAAGGTGACGATCGAGGGGCGCGTCCTGAAGTGGGTGAACACCGAAGGCCGGCGCTTCAGCACCTACCAGCCGTCCGATCCGTGGATGGTGAGCGATCTGCTCAAGGCCGGCGTGATCATCGAAGCGAAGCCCGAGGAGGAGCAGGGCTTCCTGATGCAGGTCTTCATCTCGTGGTTCCCGATGCTGCTCCTCATCGGTGTCTGGATCTTCTTCATGCGCCAGATGCAGGGAGGGGGGCGCGGCGGCGCGTTCTCCTTCGGCAAGAGCAAGGCGCGGATGCTCGACGAGGCCAACAACCAGGTCACTTTCGCCGACGTCGCCGGCTGTGACGAGGCGAAGGAAGAGGTCTCCGAACTCGTCGATTTCCTCCGCGACCCCGGCAAGTTCCAGAAGCTCGGCGGGCGCATCCCGAAGGGCGTGCTGATGGTGGGCTCGCCCGGTACCGGCAAGACGCTGCTCGCCAAGGCCATCGCCGGCGAAGCCAAGGTGCCGTTCTTCTCCATCTCGGGTTCGGACTTCGTGGAAATGTTCGTCGGTGTCGGCGCGGCCCGCGTGCGCGACATGTTCGAACAGGCGAAGAAGCACTCCCCCTGCATCATCTTCATCGACGAAATCGACGCCGTCGGTCGCCAGCGCGGGGCTGGCCTGGGCGGCGGTAACGACGAACGCGAGCAGACGCTCAACCAGTTGCTGGTCGAGATGGACGGTTTCGAGGGCGCCACCGGCGTCATCGTGATCGCCGCCACGAACCGCCCCGACGTCCTCGATCCGGCGCTGCTGCGGCCCGGCCGTTTCGACCGCCAGGTGGTGGTGCCGCTGCCCGACATGCGTGGCCGTGAGCAGATCCTGATGGTCCACATGCGCAAGGTGCCGCTGGCCCCGGATGTCAAGGCGGACATCATCGCCCGCGGTACGCCGGGCTTCGCAGGTGCCGACCTCGCGAACCTGGTGAACGAGGCCGCCCTCTTCGCGGCCCGCGGCGGCAAGCGTCTGGTCGACATGGAAGACTTCGAGCGCGCCAAGGACAAGATCTTCATGGGCGCCGAACGTCGCTCCATGGTGATGTCCGAGGAAGAGCGCCTGATGACCGCTTACCACGAGTCGGGTCACGCGGTCGTGGCAAAGCTCCTGCCCCGCGTCGATCCGGTGCACAAGGTGACGATCATCCCCCGCGGTCGGGCGCTCGGCGTCACGTGGACCCTCCCGGAGCGCGACTCCCTCGGGCAGGACCGCGATCAGATGCTCCAGCGCATCGCGATGGGCCTGGGCGGTCGGATTGCCGAAGAGGTGTTCATGAACCGCATGACCACCGGCGCGAGCAACGACTTCGAGAACGCCACGCGGATCGCCCGCGACATGGTCACCCGCTACGGCATGTCGGCGGCGCTCGGCACGATGGTGTATGGCGACAACGAGGGCGAAGTGTTCCTCGGCCGGTCGATCACGACCCACAAGAACCTCTCCGAGGCGACTCTGCAGAAGGTCGACGCCGAGATCCGCCGGATCATCGACGAGCAGTACAGCGTCGCGAGGAAGCTCATCGAGGACCATCGGGACAAGGTAGAGATCATGACCAAGGCCCTGCTCGAATGGGAGACCCTCGATGCCGAGCAGGTGAACGACATCATGGCAGGGCGTCCCCCGCGGCCACCCAAGCCCGTGACCGTGCCGCCGGCAACGCCGCCGCACGACAACACGCCCTCGCCGGCGCCGACGACTACTCCCGCACGGGAAGCCTGAAGCACCGGGATACCGGACGCATCTCGAGGGGTGGGGACGCAGGTCCTCACCTCTCGATGCTTTCCGGTCGCAACTGTCAGTCATGGCAACCGTGCCCCCCGTAAACCACGTCGCTGCTCCGGCCCTGGTCTCGCCCGTTAGGCGTTGGCAGGCCCGCACACATGTCTTCGACCTGTCTCGCCCCCTGATCATGGGGGTACTGAATGTGACGCCGGATTCGTTCTCCGATGGCGGTCGCTTTTTCCATCCCGACGAGGCGCTGGCGCGTGCCGGGCAGATGATCGAGGAAGGGGCGGACATCATCGATGTCGGCGGCGAGTCGACGCGCCCGGGCGCCACCGAGATTTCATGGCAGGAGGAGCTGCGTCGCGTGGGGCCCGTGGTCGATGCCATGGCCGCACGCGGATTCCCCGTCTCCGTGGACACCAGTCGTCCCGAGGTCATGCAGGCAGTCATCGACATGGGGGCGTCGATCATCAACGACGTCCGGGCATTGCAACTTCCGGGTGCCCTGGATGCCGTCGCTTCGAGCAAGGTCGGGGTATGCCTGATGCACATGCAGGGGGCCCCGGCGACGATGCAGGCTGCCCCGGTGTATTTGAATGTGCTCGCGGAGGTCTCGGCCTTCCTGCGGGACCGGGCGCTGGCCTGCGAGGCGAAGTGCATCGAGCGGGAGCGCATCGTGATCGATCCAGGCTTCGGATTTGGCAAGACACCGGGGCACAATCTCAGGTTGTTGAGGCAACTCTCCGATATCGCAGGGATGGGATGGCCGGTGTTGGCCGGCTTGTCGCGCAAGTCTCTGCTGGGGCATATCGTCGGTCGGTCCGTCACCGATCGGCAGTCGGCCAGCGTGACCGCAGCGCTGATGGCCGTCGAACGTGGCGCGTCAGTGGTGCGGGTCCACGACATTGCCGCCACGCGGGATGCGCTCCTGCTCTGGCGCGTCGTCAACGAAAAGGAACTCGGATTCGATGAGCACTAGAAAGTATTTCGGGACGGACGGCATCCGGGGCAAGGTGGGTGAACCGCCCATCACGCCGGAACTCGTGATGCATCTGGGCTTTGCGGCGGGCGAGGTGCTCGCCAAGGAGGCGCCCCCCGGATCCCACGCGGCAGTGCTGATCGGCAAGGACACCCGGATCTCGGGCTACCTCCTCGAATCTGCCCTGCAGGCGGGGCTCGCCGCGGCAGGCGTGGATGTCTGGCTCGCCGGGCCGATGCCGACGCCGGCCGTGGCCTACCTCACACGGGCCCTTCGATTGTCGGCCGGGGTCGTCATCAGTGCCTCGCACAATCCGTACGACGACAACGGGATCAAGTTCTTCGGCGCCAACGGCCACAAGCTGGCTGACGAGGTGGAGCGCCGGATCGAGGCGCGTCTCGATGCGCCGATGCGATGCATGCCGTCCGCCCAGCTCGGCAAGGCCAGACGGGTGATCGAAGCGGATGGGCGTTACATCGAGTTCTGCAAGAGCACCTTCCCGACGGATCGCGACCTTCGCGGGATGAAGATCGTGGTCGATGCTGCCAACGGCGCCGCCTACCACGTCGCCGGCCCGATCCTCCACGAACTGGGCGCCGAGGTCATCGAGATCGGCAACCAGCCCGACGGGATCAACATCAACGCCGGGTGCGGCGCGACGAAACCCCAGTTCCTGGCGTCGAAGGTGCTCGAATACGGGGCGCACCTCGGTATCGCCCTGGATGGCGACGGTGATCGTCTGATGATGGCCGACGCCACTGGGCGCATCTACGACGGTGACCAGCTCCTCTACGTGATTGCGAGGAATCGCCGGGCCGAGGGGCGGCTCGACGGTGGCGTCGTCGGCACCGTCATGACCAACTTCGGCGTCGAGCAGGCGTTCGGCCGCCTCGGTATCCCATTCGCGCGCTCTGCGGTGGGCGATCGCTACGTCCTCGAACTCCTCCTGGAGCGCGGATGGACGCTGGGCGGCGAGGGCTCGGGGCATATCGTCTGCCTCGACAAGCACACGACCGGCGATGGTCTGATCTCCGGTCTGCAGGTATTGAATGCCCTCGCGAATGCTCGCGAGACGCTGCCGGATGCCTGTCGGGACCTCCGGCTTCTGCCGCAGGTACTCATCAATGTCCCCATGAAGCGCGGCTTCGACTTGAGTCGGGATCCGACCGTGGCGCCCGCGGTGGCAGATGCCGAGCAGCGCCTCGCCGGCCGCGGCCGCGTCCTGCTGCGTCCATCGGGCACCGAGCCTGTGGTCCGGGTCATGGTGGAGGGCGAGGAAGAGGGGCAGGTCCGCGGCCTGGCCGAGGAACTGGCCGGCGTCATCGGGAAGGTGGCGGCGCCCTGACTACCGCCGGATCGGCGTCGTCCGGGATCGCCTCTGCCCCCAGGTAGCGGCAGCAGGCGCCCTCCGGAAGGCGCCCCTCGGGAACGCCTCGCCCGGGAGCACCCGCAAGGTTCGACACCCGACGTTTCGGAAGGCTCGTCGGAAGCCAATCTGCAATCAAAACGTCACAATCTCCGCCTACACTGCGGGTATGGTCTACGCCCACAACAGGAGTGCTGCGATGCTCGAGTTTCCCCGCCAACGTTGGCTTGCCGCCGCTGCTGTCGTCACCCTCGTGTCTTTGCAGCCCACGATGGTGAGTGCGCAAGAGACCGTGAAGGTCGACGGTTCGTCCACGGTGTTTCCCATCACCGAAGCCGTGGCCGAGGATTTCCAGCAGTCGAAGCGTGGCAAGGTGCGCGTGACCGTGGGCATTTCCGGCACAGGCGGTGGCTTCAAGAAGTTCTGTCGCGGCGAGACGGATATCTCCGACGCTTCCCGTCCCATCCTGGCTCGCGAGATGGAAGAGTGCCGCAAGGCGGGCATCCAGTACATCGAGCTGCCGGTGGCCTATGACGCTCTGACGGTCGTGGTGAATCCGAAGAACGAGTGGCTCAAGTCGATCACCGTGGCCGAACTGAAGAAGCTGTGGGAGCCGGCCGCCCAGGGCAAGGTGTTGCGCTGGCAGCAGGTCAACTCGGCCTGGCCCGACCAGCCGGTCAAGCTCTTCGGTGCCGGTGCCGACTCGGGTACGTTCGATTACTTCACCGAGGCCATCAACGGTCGGGCGAAGGCGAGCCGCGGCGATTTCACGGCGGCGGAGGACGACAACATCCTGGTGCAGGGTGTCGCCCGTGATGCCAACGGCCTCGGGTACTTCGGCTACGCGTACTACATCGAGAACAAGGACAAGCTGAAGGCGCTCCCGATCGTCAACCCGAAGACCGGCAAGCCTGTGCTGCCGTCCCTCGAGTCGGTGGTCGACGGCAGCTACCAGCCTCTGGCGCGCCCCATCTTCATCTACGTGAACGCGAAGTCCGCGGAACGCCCGGAGATCCGCGAGTTCGTGCAGTACTACATGAAGAACGCCGACGCTCTCATCCGTGAAGTGAAGTACGTGCCGCTGCCGGCCAAGGCGTATTCGGCCAATCTCGAGATGCTCGAGAAGAAGGTCCTCGGCACCAAGTTCGGCGGCGAGAACAAGGTTGGACTTACAATCGAGGAACTCCTGAAACTCGAAGCAAAGCTCTGAGTTCGGGTGTGCTGATCCGGTCGACCGATCGGTTCAGTTTGCAGGAGGGCTTGTGCCCTCCTGTTCGCGTTTTCGGGGATTCGCGCTTCGGCGCTTCGTAGTGCCTTACCAGCGCACGACACCAAAAAATGAACACGTCCACGGCGGAATCTCCCCAGGTTGTCAGCAGTCGCCTCCAGCGACGTGCGTCCCGGCATGTGAAGGAACGGATCATCGAGGCCTGTCTTCTCGCGGCCGCCATGTTCTCGGTGTTCGTGACCGTGGGGATCGTGTACGTGCTGGTGTCCGAGTCGATCCAGTTCTTCCGCCATGTCTCGATGATCGACTTCCTGACCGACACCCAGTGGACGCCGCTCTTCGACGACGCCCACTACGGGATCATGGTGCTGTTGTCGGGCACGCTCGTGAGTTCGCTCGTGGCACTGGTCGTCGCCATTCCGCTCGGGACGATCATCGCGATCTACCTTTCGGAATTTGCCCCGTTTTCCGTTCGGGAGGTCGCCAAGCCGTTCCTCGAGTTGCTGGGCGGCATGCCGACGGTGGTCTACGGATACTTTGCCCTGCTCTATGTCACGCCAGTGCTGCAGTGGCTGATTCCAGGGCTCCCCGGATTCAACCTGCTCTCCGCGGGCCTCGTCATGGGCATCATGATCATCCCCTACGTGAGTTCGGTCTCCGAGGATGCCATGCGCTCCGTGCCCATGAGCATGCGGGAGGGTTCCTACGCCATGGGGGCAACGCGGTTCCAGACGGCTGTCCGGGTGGTGACGCCCGCAGCGCTCTCCGGGATCGCGGCGGCTTACATCCTCGGGATATCCCGCGCCGTTGGCGAAACCATGATTCTCGCGGTGGCCGCTGGCATGCAGCCCAATCTCACCTGGAACCCCCTCGAGCCGGCAGCGACCATCACTGCCTACATCGTGCAGGTGGCCCTGGGCGACCTGCCCCATGGTTCGATCGGCTATCAGACCATCTTCGCCGCAGGCCTGACCCTCATGCTGATCACACTCGGCTTCAATGTGCTGGGGCACATCCTCAAGCGTCGATTCCGGCAGGCCTACTGACATGCTGAAGCAAGACGTCAACGAGATCCGCCAGCTCATCGCACGCCACAAGCGTCACGACCTCATGTTCGCCGCGTGCGGCGTGCTGGCCCTGATGGTGGGGGTGCTGACCTTCGCCACGCTGTTTGTCGGCATGGCCATCGATGGCCTGCCGCGGCTCAGTCTGGAATTCTTCTCGAACTTCCCGTCCCGACGTGCAGAGCACGCGGGCATCCTGTCCGCCTGGGTCGGCACGAGCCTCGTGATGCTCGTCACCGCAGTGGCGGCGATTCCGCTGGGCGTGGCAGCGGCCGTCTATCTCGAGGAGTACGCGCCCAAGAACTGGGTGACGGACATCATCGAGATCAACGTGACGAACCTGGCCGGTGTCCCGTCGATCGTGTATGGCCTTCTGGCGCTTGGTCTCTTCGTCTACCAGTTCGGGTTCGGCCAGAGCATCCTGTCTGCGGGGCTCACGCTGTCGCTGCTGATCCTGCCTGTCGTGATCGTTGCGACACGGGAGTCGATCCGCTCGATCCCCGCCTCGATCCGGGAGGGGGCCTACGCGGTCGGAGCCACCAAATGGCAAACGACGGTGGATCACATCCTCCCGTACTCGGCGCCCGGCATCATGACCGGCATCATCATCGGGATGGCCCGGGCCATCGGCGAGACGGCACCCATCATCACGATCGGCGCGCTCACGTTCATTGCTTTCCTGCCGCCGGCGCCGGTGCAGCCTGAGTTTCCGTTCCTCTCGTTCGAATGGCTGACCTCCGCCTTCACCGTGATGCCGATCCAGATGTTCAACTGGACGTCACGTCCCGAGGCGGCCTTCCATGAGAATGCGGCCGCGGCGGGTCTGGTCCTGGTCGTCATGACGCTCTCCATGAACGGTATCGCGATCATGATCCGGTACCGCCTGCGCAAAAACATCAAGTGGTAGTCCGAGCCAATGTCCAAAGTCACCGATGGTCCGGCAGTCATCGCCGATCTCCGGATCAAGGCGGAAGCGCGCAACCTGAACTTCTATTACGGCAACTTCCATGCATTGAAGGGCATCAACATGCCCATCTACGAGCGGAAGGTGACGGCGCTGATCGGTCCGTCCGGTTGCGGGAAGTCCACGTACCTGCGCTGCTTCAACCGGATGCACGACCTGTATCCGGGCAACCGCTACGACGGTGACATCCGGCTGCAGCCGGACAACACCAACCTGCTGAATCCTCAGGTGGACCCGATCGAGGTCCGGATGCGGATCAGCATGGTGTTCCAGAAGCCGAACCCGTTCCCGAAGTCCATCTACGAGAACGTCGCCTACGGGCTCCGTGTGCGCGGGGTCCGCGGCGTGGCGGTGCTGGACGAGAAGGTGGAACAGGCCCTGCGCGGTGCGGCGCTCTGGGACGAGGTCAAGGATCGGCTGAATGATCTCGCGTTCAACCTCTCCGGCGGTCAGCAGCAGCGGCTCTGCATCGCCCGTGCGCTGGCAACCGAGCCCGAGATCCTGCTGTTCGACGAGCCGACCTCGGCACTCGATCCCATCGCCACGGCGAGCATCGAGGAATTGATCGCTGATCTGAAGGACAAGGTCACCATCCTCATCGTGACCCACAACATGCAGCAGGCAGCCCGCGTCTCCGACTTCACGGCCTACATGTACCTCGGCGAAATGATCGAGTTCGATGCCACGGACACGATCTTCATCAAGCCGAAGAACAAGGCGACCGAAGACTACATCACCGGCCGCTTCGGCTGATTCGACTGCCGGTCACCCGACCGGCGCGCGGTCGGGTGACACGCAGACGGATGGTGTCCCGCCCCGACTTCCGGGCCCGGACGACCCACTGTTTTGCGCTGCAGCACCGTTGACCCATATCCCTGGCGGCGGGTACACTCGCTTAGTTTTTCGCTCTGGAATAAGCACGCGCGATGCGGAAGAAACTGGTTGCCGGGAATTGGAAGATGCACGGCAGCCTCGCATCGAACGAGGCCCTGCTGAGGGAGTTGCGGTCGGCGGATGTGTCCGGTGCAGCGCTTGCGGTGTTCCCCCCGTTTCCTTATCTGTCGCAGTGTGTGGCGCAGTTAGCGGGTGCGGGTGTCGCGATCGGCGCGCAGGACGTCAGCGAGTTCTCGAGCGGCGCATACACCGGCGAAGTGTCGGGTGCGATGCTGTCGGAACTGGGGTGCGCGTATGTGCTGGTCGGGCACTCGGAACGTCGGACGTTGCATGGCGAGACGAGCGAGCAGGTGGCAAGAAAGGCGGTGGGTGCCCATGCGGCCGGACTGATTCCCGTGATCTGTGTCGGCGAGACGCTGGCTGAACGAGAGTCCGGGCAAACCGAAGCGGTGATCGGTGCCCAGGTCGATGCGGTGGTGGCCATCGCCGGCCAGCAAGTTCTGCGGTCTGCGGTCCTGGCATACGAGCCGGTCTGGGCGATCGGCACCGGCAAGACGGCATCACCGGAACAGGCGCAGGAAGTACACGCATTCATTCGCGCGCGGGTCGCGAAGGTGGATGCGGCCCGGGCCTCGGCCCTGCAGATTCTGTACGGCGGCAGCGTGAAGGGCGCGAATGCGGCGACCTTGTTCGCGATGCCGGACGTGGATGGGGGCCTGGTGGGTGGGGCCTCCCTGGTGGCGAAGGAATTCTTGGAGATTCATCGGGCTGCGGCACTCGCTGTCCGGTAGGCAAACATGCAGACCGTCATCCTGGTGTTACACGTACTTGCCGCTGCGGCCGTGATCGGTCTCGTGCTGTTGCAGCACGGCAAGGGTGCGGACATGGGCGCTGCATTCGGCAGTGGTTCCGCGGGCAGCCTCTTTGGCGCCAGTGGTTCTGCCAACTTTCTGAGTCGTGCGACCGCCGTGTTGGCTGCGGTGTTCTTCGCGACCAGTCTGGGTCTGACCTACCTGTCCACCGGGCGGTCGGATTCCAAGGGCGTCATCCTCGGGGCGCCGCCTGAGACGTCCGGCAAGGCAGCACCGGCAGCAACACCTCCCGTGTTGCCCACGGACGCCGATTCGAAGGCGAAGGAAATACCTAAGTAAGTGTCGTATCCCGGCCGTTATTGGCTGGGGCAGTGCTGTGCCGACGTGGTGAAATTGGTAGACACGCTGTCTTGAGGGGGCAGTGGCGAAAGCTGTGCGAGTTCGAGTCTCGCCGTCGGCACCAAGAATTCCGGATGACCGCCCCGGTCCGGAGCACGCTTTGAGAACCGTGGCGATCGATGCAGCAGTAGGGCACCCGGTCGATGTTGTTTGGGCCCCGTGAACATGGGGTCCGTGTCGCGATGAGGGGTCCTGGAACACGATGCTAGGAAACTATTTTCCGGTACTTCTGTTCATTCTTGTCGGCATCGCCGTGGGCGGTGCCGCCATCCTCGCCGGCGGCGGGTTGTCCACGCTTCTCGGTCACAACCGTCCCGACTCACAAAAGCTGTCCCCGTACGAGTGCGGCTTCGAGGCCTTCGAAGACGCGCGGATGAAGTTCGACGTCCGCTACTACCTCGTCGCCATCCTCTTCATCCTGTTCGATCTCGAGATCGCTTTCCTCTTCCCCTGGGCCATCGTGCTTCAGGAGATCGGACTGTTCGGCTTCCTTGCCATGGTCGTCTTCCTCGCGATCCTCGTGGTGGGGTTCATCTACGAGTGGAAGAAGGGTGCGCTGGAATGGGAATGAGCCCGCTCGTCGCAGTCGCGACGGCCAAGTCCTTGCCGCGCCATCCGACGGAGTCCGCATGGGCATAGAAGGCGAACTGCAGAAGGGATTCGTCACCACCTCGGTGGATTCCCTGATCAACTGGACCCGTACCGGGTCCCTCTGGCCGATGACCTTCGGCCTCGCATGCTGTGCCGTCGAGATGATGCAGGCGGGTGCTTCCCGCTACGACCTCGATCGCTTCGGGATCGTGTTCCGGCCCAGTCCGCGCCAGTCGGACGTCATGATCGTGGCGGGCACGCTCTGCAACAAGATGGCCCCCGCGCTTCGCAAGGTCTACGACCAGATGGCGGAACCCCGATGGGTGATCTCCATGGGGTCCTGCGCGAACGGCGGTGGCTACTACCACTATTCCTACTCGGTCGTGCGCGGCTGCGACCGGATCGTGCCCGTGGATGTGTACGTCCCGGGTTGCCCGCCCACTGCCGAGGCGCTGCTGTACGGGATCATCCAGTTGCAGAACAAGATCCGTCGTCAGAACACCATCGCCCGGTGATCGCGTGACCGACCCCGCCAATCTGCTGGAACTGACTCGCGCCGTACTCGGTGATGCGGTGACTGACGCCCAGGTGGTGCGCGGTCAGGCGGTCGTGACCATCTCGGCGTCCGCCTGGGTCGCTGCGGCCAAGCAGCTCCGCGATTCATCGCAGTTGCGGTTCGAACAACTGATCGACCTCTGCGGCATGGACTACCAGGCCTATGGCAACGGTCGATGGGATGGCCGCCGGTTCGCAGTCGCCGTCCAGTTGCTGTCGATCCGGAACAACCAGCGTCTCCGCGTGAAAGTCTTCGCCGAGGACGATGATTTCCCTTCCGTCGACTCCGTAGTCGATGTCTGGTCGGGTGCGAACTGGTTCGAGCGCGAGGCCTTCGATCTCTTCGGCATCGTGTTCCCGGGTCACCCCGATCTGCGGCGCATCCTGACCGACTACGGATTCATCGGGCATCCGTTCCGCAAGGATTTCCCGGTGTCGGGCTATGTCGAGATGCGCTACGACCCCGACCAGCAACGCGTGATCTACCAGCCGGTCAGCATCGAGCCCCGCGAGATCGTGCCGCGTGTCGTACGCGAAGAGAACTACGGTGATGTGGAATAGCCATGGCTGAGATCCGCAACTTCACCATGAACTTTGGCCCGCAGCATCCGGCGGCGCATGGCGTGTTGCGCCTCGTGCTGGAACTGGACGGTGAGGTCATCCAGCGCGCCGATCCGCACATCGGCCTCCTGCACCGCGCGACGGAGAAGCTCGCCGAGCAGAAGATGTTCATCCAGAGCGTGCCCTACATGGATCGACTCGATTACGTGTCGATGATGTGCAACGAGCACGCGTACGTGATGGCCATCGAGAAGCTGCTGGGCATCGAGGTGCCGATCCGCGCCCAGTACATCCGCGTGATGTTCGACGAGATCACGCGAGTGCTGAACCACCTGCTGTGGCTCGGTGCGCACGGCCTCGACATCGGGGCGATGACGATCTTCCTCTACTGCTTCCGTGAGCGTGAAGACCTCATGGACTGCTACGAGGCCGTGTCCGGCGCGCGTCTGCACGCGGCCTACTATCGGCCGGGCGGCGTGTATCGCGACCTGCCCGACCGCATGCCGCAGTACGAGGAATCCCCGCTGCGTTCGGCCGCCGACGTGAAGCGCTTGAACGAGAACCGTCAGGGTTCGATGCTGGATTTCATCCAGGACTTCACCGAGCGCTTTCCGAAGCTCGTCGACGAATACGAGTCGCTCCTCACCGACAACCGCATCTGGAAGCAGCGCACCGTCGGCATCGGCGTCGTGACGCCCGAGCGTGCACTTCAGCTGGGCTTCACCGGCCCCATGCTCCGCGGCTCCGGCGTCGAGTGGGATCTCCGCAAGAAGCAGCCGTACGAAGTCTATGACCAGCTCGATTTCGACATCCCCGTCGGCATCAACGGCGACTGCTACGACCGGTACCTGGTCCGCATGGAGGAGTTCCGCCAGTCGAACCGGATCATCCGACAGTGCGTCGACTGGCTCCGCAAGAATCCCGGCCCGGTGATGAGCGACAACCACAAGGTGGCGCCGCCCTCCAGGGTCGCCATGAAGTCGAACATGGAAGAGCTGATCCACCACTTCAAGCTCTTCACCGAGGGCATGCACGTGCCCGAAGGCGAGTGCTATTCCGCCGTCGAGGCGCCCAAGGGCGAGTTCGGCATCTATCTCGTGTCCGACGGCGCCAACAAGCCCTATCGCGTGAAGATCCGCGCGCCGGGATTCCCGCATCTCGCCGCGATGGACGAGATGGCCAAGGGACACATGATCGCCGACGCCGTGGCGATCATCGGCACCATGGACGTCGTGTTCGGTGAGATCGATCGATGAGTGAAGCAACCGGCACCCTGTCGGCGGAAGCCCGCACCCGGATCGACCGGGAAGTGGCCAAGTACCCGGCAGACCAGAAGCAGTCCGCAGTGATGGCGGCGCTCGCCATCGCGCAGCACGAGAACGGCTGGCTCTCGACGTCCCTGATGGACGATGTCGCTGCACACCTCGGCATGCCGCCCGTCGCCGTGTACGAGGTCGCCACCTTCTACACGATGTACGACCTGAAGCCACTCGGTGGCCACAAGCTGTGCGTGTGCACGAACCTGCCGTGCGCGCTCTCCGGAGCCCTCGAGGCCGCCGCCCATCTCAAGAAGAAGCTCGGCGTGGGCTTCGGCGAGACGACTGCCGACGGCAAGTTCACGCTGAAGGAAGGCGAGTGCTTCGGCGCGTGCGGGGATGCCCCGGTGCTGCTGCACAACAACCGCAAGATGCTGATCGGCATGACGCCCGACAAGCTCGACGCCCTGATCGCGGAGCTGGCGAAATGAAGTCCTCCCATCCACCCTTCGCGACTGACGCGTACGGTCCCGATGCCGTGATCATGGCCGGCGTCGACGGCAACAACTGGGGCCTCGCCGACTACATGGCGCGCGGTGGCTACGCCGCCCTGCGCAAGATCCTCGAAGAGAAGATCACGCCCGCCGCGGTGATCGACGAAGTGAAGAAATCCGTCCTGCGTGGACGCGGCGGCGCCGGTTTCCCGACGGGCCTGAAGTGGAGCTTCATGCCGCGCAACTACGAGGGCCAGAAGTACCTCGTGTGCAATTCGGACGAAGGCGAGCCCGGCACGTTCAAGGATCGCGACATCCTCCGCTACAACCCGCACAGCCGCCGGCTTCCTCGGGGATCGCATCCTCGGCAGCGACTTCTCGTTCCAGCTCCACGCGCATCACGGGTTCGGCGCCTACATCTGCGGCGAAGAGACGGCGCTGCTCGAATCGCTCGAAGGCAAGAAGGGGCAGCCGCGCTTCAAGCCGCCGTTCCCCGCGAGCTTCGGCCTCTACGGCAAGCCGACCACGATCAACAACACCGAGACCTTCGCGGCGGTGCCCTGGATCATCCGCAACGGCGGCGAAGCTTTCCTCGCGCTGGGCAAGCCGAACAATGGCGGCACGAAGATCTTCTCGGTGTCCGGCGACGTTGCGCGGCCCGGCAATTACGAAGTCCGCCTCGGCACGCCGTTCGCCACATTGCTGGAGATGGCGGGCGGCATGCGCGAAGGGCGGCCGCTGAAGGCGTGCATCCCCGGCGGCTCGTCGATGCCTGTCCTGCCCGCCGAGATCATGATTGCGACGGACATGGACTACGACTCGATCGCGAAGGCGGGGTCGATGCTGGGTTCCGGCGCTGTCATCGTGATGAACGACACCCGCTGCATGGTCCGCTGTCTCGAACGACTCTCGTACTTCTACTACGAGGAATCCTGCGGCCAGTGCACGCCGTGCCGCGAGGGCACCGGCTGGCTGTACCGCATGGTGAACCGCATCGAGCACGGCCTCGGTCGGCCGGAAGATCTCGACATGCTCGATCAGGTGGCGCAGAACATCCAGGGCCGGACGATCTGCGCGCTGGGGGATGCCGCGGCGATGCCGGTGCGTGCGTTCCTCAAGCACTACCGCGACGAATTCCAGTACCACATCGACCACAAGATCTGCCTGGTCGATGCCGTGGCGAAGGCGGCCTAGGAAGCGACATGAGCGAACCGAAGCTGATCAATCTCGAAGTCGACGGCCAGCCGGTGCAGGTGCCGGAGGGCTCGATGGTGATGGAGGCCACGAACCGCCTCGGCGTCTACGTGCCGCACTTCTGCTGGCACAAGAAGCTGTCGATCGCGGCCAACTGCCGCATGTGTCTGGTCCAGGTCGAGAAGGCGCCGAAGCCGCTGCCCGCCTGTGCAACGCCGGTCACCGAGGGCATGAAGGTCTTCACGCACTCCGACGCCGCCGTGAAGGCGCAGAAGGGCGTGATGGAGTTCCTCCTCATCAATCACCCGCTCGACTGTCCGATCTGCGATCAGGGCGGCGAGTGCCAGTTGCAGGATCTCGCGGTGGGCTACGGTCCGTCGTCGTCCCGCTACGGCGAGATGAAGCGCGTCGTTCCCCGCAAGGACATCGGTCCGCTGGTGGCGGCCGAAGAGATGTCGCGCTGCATCCACTGCACCCGCTGCGTGCGGTTCGGCCAGGAGATCGCGGGCGTCATGGAACTCGGCATGGCCGGGCGTGGCGAGCACTCCGAGATCCTGTCGTTCGTCGGCAAGAGCGTCGATTCCGAACTGTCCGGCAACATGGTCGATCTCTGCCCGGTGGGTGCGCTGACCTCGAAGCCGTTCCGCTACACCGCCCGCACGTGGGAACTCGCGCGGCGCCGCACGGTGAGCCCGCATTGCGGTCTCGGCACCGGGCTGGTCGTCCAGATCAAGGGCAACCGCGTGATGCGCGCGCTGCCGTTCGAGAACGAAGCGATCAACGAGTGCTGGCTGTCCGACAAGGACCGCTATTCGTACGAAGGCCTCAACAGCTCCGAGCGTCTCGTGCGTCCGATGGTCAAGCGCGACGGCCGCTGGCACGAGGTCGAATGGGCCGAGGCCCTGGAGTTCGCCGCCGAAGGACTGAAGCGCGTCATCGCCGCCCGCGGCCCCGATCAGGTCGGTCTGCTCGCGAGCCCGCACTCCACGCTCGAAGAGCTCTTCCTCGCCGGCCGGTTCGTGCGCGGCATCGGTGGCGACAACGTCGACTTCCGTCTGCGTCGCTCCGACTTCTCGCTCGATGCGCGCCGCAAGGGCGCACCGTGGCTCGGCATGCCCGTGGCCGACGTGAGCCGCCTGAAGCGCGTGCTCGTGGTGGGGTCCAACCTTCGCAAGGATCACCCGCTGCTCGCCGTGCGCCTGCGCACCGCGGCACGCAAGGGTCTGCAGCTCGCGATGGTGGGTAGCTGGCAGGAAGATCCGTTGATCCCGTTGCATGGTGACATCCGCGTCGCGCCGTCTGCGCTGCCCGCCGCGCTCGCCGAAGTGCTCGTGGCGCTCTCCGCATTGAAAGCGCAACCGGTCGACGCCGCGCTCGCGTCGGTCGTCCCGGGAGACGAAGCGCGTCGCGTGGCCACGATGCTCGCGAGTGGCGAACCGGCTGCCGTGTTCCTGGGCAACTTCGCGACACATCATCCGCAGGCCTCCGTTGTCGAGAACCTGGCGCAACGCATTGCAGCCATTGCCGGTGCGCGCATCGGTGTGCTCGGCGAAGCAGCGAACAGCGTGGGCGGGCACATCGCCGGCGCCGCGCCGCAGGGCAAGGGCCTCGACGCCGTGGCCATGATCCGCGCGAAGCTCGGCGCGTATGTCCTGCTCGGCTGCGAACCTGAGCTCGATACTGGCGATGGTGCTGCGGCACTGGCTGCCCTGCATGCCGCCGAGTTCGTGGTCGCGCTGTCGCCGTTCCAGCATCGCGCGGTGGAGTACGCCGACGTGTTGCTGCCGATGGCACCGTTCACGGAGACGGCCGGCACGTTCGTCAGCAGCGAAGGTCGCGTGCAGTCCTTCAAGGGGGTGGTTCAGCCGCTCGGCGAAGCGCGCCCCGGCTGGAAGATCCTGCGCGTGCTCGGCAACCTCTTCGGGCTGGACGGGTTCGACCAGGACAGCGCGGAGGCCGTGAAGACCGCGGCGCTGGCCGGTGTCGATGTCGCGACCCGTCTCGACAACAGCCTCACCCAGTTGCCGGCGCTGACATTGCCCACCACCACGGGCGGCCTCGAGCGCATCGGCGACGTGCCGATCCACTTCGCAGACTCCCTGGTGCGTCGGGCCCCTTCGCTGCAGAACACCCGCGATGCCGTCGCGCCGCAGGCCTGGATGAACGCGGCGACGCTCGCATCCCTCGGGGTGGCCGAGGGTGACCAGGTACGCGTGACCCAGGGCGAGTCGAGCTTGCTGCTCTTCGCCGGCGAGCACGCGCGCGTTCCCGATGGCGCCGTGCGGATCTCCGCGGGCCACGTGCTCACCGCGAACCTCGGCGCGCTCTCCGGTCCGATCCGCGTCGAACGCATCGCCGCTGCGGCCAAGGCGAGTGCCTGACGATGGAATTCTTCTCGAATCTCTTCGGACCCGCCTGGCCTCTCGTCTGGACGCTCGCGAAGATCATCGCGATCGTCCTGCCGATGATGGGCTGCGTCGCCTACCTCACGCTCGCGGAGCGCAAGGTGATCGGCTTCATGCAGGTGCGCCTCGGCCCGAACCGCGTGACCTTCTTCGGGATCCGCTGGCTGGGCGGGCTCGCTCAGCCGATCGCCGACGCGTTGAAGCTGCTCACGAAGGAAATCATCATTCCTTCGGGTTCCAACAAGGTGCTGTTCCTGATGGCGCCGGTGTTGTCGCTGATGCCGGCGCTCGCCGCCTGGGCCGTGATCCCGTTCGATCCCGAGCTCGTGCTCGCCAACGTCGACGCCGGCCTGCTGTACGTCATGGCCATCACGTCGATGGGCGTCTACGGCGTGATCATCGCCGGTTGGGCATCGAACTCGAAGTACGCGTTCCTCGGCTGCCTGCGGTCCGCGGCCCAGATCGTGTCGTACGAAATCGCGATGGGCTTCGCACTCGTGGGCGTGCTGATGATGTCGCACACCCTGAACCTCGTCGACATCGTGAAGCAGCAGCATGGCGGTTGGGGCCTCCTCTCCTGGAACTTCATCCCGCTCTTCCCGATGTTCATCGTTTACCTGATCTCGGGCGTCGCGGAAACCAACCGGGCGCCGTTCGACGTCGCGGAAGGCGAGTCGGAGATCGTCGCGGGCTTCCACGTCGAGTACTCGGGGATGGCCTTTGCCGTCTTCTTCCTCGCCGAATACGCGAACATGATCCTGGTGTCGACGCTGACCGCCGTCATGTTCCTCGGTGGCTGGCTCTCGCCGGTGCCGTTCCTCCCCGATGGCTTCCCGTGGCTCGCCGCCAAGGTCGCCTTCGTGCTGTTCCTGTTCCTCTGGTTCCGCGCCACCTTTCCGCGCTATCGCTACGACCAGATCATGCGTCTCGGCTGGAAGGTGTTCATCCCCGTCACGCTGGTCTGGCTCATGGTGATCGGTGGGTGGATGCAGACCCCGTACTGGCCATGGAAGTGAGGCGCCCATCGTGACCCGCATCCGCGAATTCTTCGGGACCTTCCTGCTGTTCGAGCTGCTGAAGGGCATGGCCATCACCGGCCGGCATCTCTTCCATCGGAAGATCACCATCCAGTTTCCCGATGAGAAGACGCCGCAGAGCCCGCGCTTCCGTGGGTTGCACGCACTGCGCCGCTACCCGAACGGCGAGGAACGTTGCATCGCCTGCAAGCTGTGCGAAGCGGTGTGTCCAGCACTCGCCATCACGATCGAATCCGAGCCGCGCGCCGACGGCACGCGCCGCACGACCCGCTACGACATCGACCTCACGAAGTGCATCTTCTGCGGCTTCTGCGAGGAGTCCTGCCCGGTCGACTCGATCGTCGAGACGCGCATCTTCGAGTACCACGGGGAGCGCCGCGGCGATCTCGTGTACACGAAGGAGATGCTGCTCGCGATCGGTGATCGCTACGAAGAACAGATCGCCAAGGACCGCGCCGACGATGCTGCCTACCGGTGATCGCCTGATCCACCCGGCCGCCGCACCTCGGGCCATGCCGCGGTGCCACCCTCACGGAGACCTGCCTTGAGCTTCCAGCTGGCTGTCTTCTACGCCTTCGCACTGATCCTGGTGTTCGCGGCCCTGCGCGTGATCACCGCCCGCAACCCGGTCCACGCCTCGCTCTTCCTCGTCCTCGCCTTCGTCACGGCCGCCGGTCTGTGGATGCTGCTGGAGGCGGAGTTCCTGGCCATCACGCTGGTGCTCGTCTACGTCGGAGCCGTGATGGTGCTGTTCCTGTTCGTCGTGATGATGCTGGACATCAACATCGACCGCATCCGCGAGGGCTATTGGGAGTATCTCGTTCCCGCGCTCGTGGTGGCCGGCACGATGCTGGCCGAGATGACGTTGCTGCTGGTCGGTCGCAGTCTGCGCCTGGAGGGCATGCCCGCACCTGCCGCCAAGGCCGCCGAGTACAGCAACACGAAGGAACTCGGGCGCGTCATCTATACGCAGTACGTGTACGCCTTCGAGATCGCTTCGGTGATCCTGCTCGTCGCCATCGTCGCGGCCATCGCGCTCACGATGCGTCGCCGGAAGGACAGCAAGTACCAGGATCCCGCGAGGCAGGTCGTCGTGCGTCGTGCCGACCGCGTCCGCATCGTCGAGATGAAGTCCGAGAAGCCGGCAGGTCCCGCAGCTCCCGCATCCGAACAGGCGGCGCCATGATTCCGCTCACCCACTTCCTCGTGCTCGGCGCGATCCTCTTCGCGATCAGCGTCGTCGGCATCTTCCTCAACAAGAAGAACGTGATCATCCTGCTGATGGCGATCGAGCTGATGCTGCTCGCCGTCAACACGAACTTCATCGCGTTCTCGCACTATCTGCAGGACACCTCGGGCCAGGTCTTCGTGTTCTTCATCCTGACCGTGGCTGCCGCCGAATCCGCCATCGGCCTCGCGATCCTCGTGGTGCTCTTCCGCACCATCCGCAGCATCAACGTCGAAGACATCGGGCGCCTGAAGAACTGAGATGAACGCCCTCTACCCGATCATTCCGCTGGCCCCTCTCGCCGGCGCCCTCCTGGCGGGGCTGTTCGGCCGCGTCATCGGCCGCACCGGCGCGCACGTCGTCACCATCGCCGGCGTGCTCGTGGCCCTCGTCTGTTCCGTGATGGTCTTCCAGGACGTGCAGGCGGGGCATACGTTCAACGGCACGGCCTACACTTGGCTCGTCGCCGGCGACATCAAGATGGAAGTCGGTTTCCTCATCGACAACCTCACGGCGACCATGCTGCTCGTGGTCACGTCGGTGTCGCTGATGGTGCACATCTACACGATCGGCTACATGGTCGACGACCCCGGCTACCAGCGGTTCTTCGCCTACATCTCGCTGTTCACGTTCGCCATGCTGATGCTGGTGATGTCGAACAACTTCCTCCAGCTCTTTTTCGGCTGGGAGGCCGTGGGTCTCGTGTCGTACCTGCTGATCGGCTTCTGGTACACGCGCCCCACCGCGATCTTCGCGAACCTGAAGGCGTTCCTCGTGAACCGCGTCGGCGACTTCGGGTTCATCCTCGGCATCGGCCTCGTGCTCGCGCACTTCGGTTCGCTCGACTACGCCACGGTGTTCCAGGCCGCACCGGCCAAGGCCGCCGAGACGATCTCGCTGATGGGCGGCGCCCAGTGGTCGCTGCTCACCGTGATCTGCATCCTGCTGTTCGTGGGTGCCATGGGCAAGTCGGCCCAGTTCCCGCTGCACGTCTGGCTGCCCGACTCGATGGAAGGCCCGACGCCGATCTCCGCCCTGATCCACGCGGCGACGATGGTGACAGCCGGCATCTTCATGGTCGCGCGCATGTCGCCGCTGTTCGAGCTTTCCGAGACGGCCCTGTCGTTCGTGCTGGTGATCGGCGCCATCACTGCGCTCTTCATGGGCTTCCTCGGCATCGTCCAGAACGACATCAAGCGCGTCGTCGCGTACTCGACACTCTCGCAGCTCGGCTACATGACCGTCGCGCTCGGCGCCTCCGCGTACTCGGTCGCGATCTTCCATCTGGCGACGCACGCGTTCTTCAAGGCGCTGCTGTTCCTCGCTGCCGGCTCCGTCATCATCGGCATGCATCACGATCAGGACATCCGCCACATGGGCGGCCTGCGCAAGTACATGCCCATCACGTGGCTGACGTCGCTGGCGGGCTCGCTGGCGCTCATCGGCACGCCGTTCCTGTCGGGTTTCTACTCGAAGGATTCCATCATCGAGGCCGTCGGCGCGTCGCATCTTCCCGGCAGCGGGTTCGCGCATTTCGCGGTGCTTGCCGGCGTCTTCATCACGGCCTTCTACTCGTTCCGGATGTACTTCCTGGTGTTCCACGGCAAGGAGCGCTTCGGCGAGCATGCGGACAAGGCACACGGCGCCCACGACGATCACGCCGCGCACGGTCACGACGACCACCACGGCGGCGGAACGCCGCACGAATCTCCGTGGGTCGTCACGCTGCCGCTCGTGCTGCTGGCGATCCCGTCGCTGTTCCTCGGGTACTTCGCCATCGAGCCCATGCTCTTCGGCGACTACTTCAAGGGCGTGATCCACGTCTCGGAACACCACGAGGCCATGGCCGACCTGCGTGAGCACTTCCATGGCGCCGGCGCGATGGCGGTGCATGCGCTGGGCACGTTGCCGTTCTGGCTCGCATTCGGCGGGGTGGCGATCTCCTGGTTCTTCTACCTGAAGCGGCCGGACATCCCTGCCGCCATCGCGAAGACGTTCCGCCCGATCCACACGCTGCTGCTCAACAAGTACTACTTCGACGACTTCAACAACACCGTGTTCGCAGGGGGCGCCCGGCTGATCGGCAAGGGCCTCTGGCGTATCGGTGACGTCGCGATCATCGACGGGTTCTTCGTGAACGGCGCCGCCCGGTTGATCGGGTGGTTCTCCAGCATCATCCGCAAGGTGCAGAGCGGCTACGTCTACCACTACGCCTTCGTGATGATCCTAGGCGTCCTCGCCCTCCTGACCTGGTTCGTGCGGACGTGACCCCCCAATGAGCGCCATGCCACTGCTGACCCTCGCCATCTGGGTGCCCATCCTCGCGGGAGCCCTCGTGCTCGCCACGGGCTCGGACCGCAACGCCGCACTCGCCCGCACCATCGCGCTGATCGGCGCCATCGCGGGCTTCGTCGTCACGTTGCCCCTCGCGATGAGCTTCGACACCACCGTCGCCGGCATGCAGTTCGTCGAGTCGACGCCGTGGATCACGCGCTATCACGTGAACTACAGCCTCGGCATCGACGGCATCTCGCTGCTGCTCATCCTGCTCAACAGCTTCACGACGATCCTCGTCGTGCTGGCCGGCTGGAAGGTTATCGAGAACCGTGTCGCGCAGTACCTCGCCGCATTCCTCGTCATGTCCGGGCTGATGAACGGCGTGTTCGCGGCCACCGATGCGCTGCTGTTCTACGTCTTCTTCGAGGCCACGCTGATCCCGATGTTCATCGTGATCGGCGTGTGGGGCGGGCCGAACCGCGTGTATGCCGCGGTGAAGTTCTTCCTCTACACCTTGCTCGGTTCGCTGCTGATGCTGGTGGCGCTGCTCTATCTCTATCGGGCAAGCGGCGGCAGCTTCTCGCTGGCCGACTGGCGCAAGCTGCCGCTGGGCCTGACGCCGCAGATCCTCGTCTTCCTCGCGTTCCTCGTGGCGTTCGCCGTGAAGGTGCCGATGTGGCCCGTCCACACATGGTTGCCGGATGCCCACGTCGAGGCGCCGACGGGAGGTTCCGTCGTGCTGGCGGCCATCGCGCTGAAGCTCGGCGGCTACGGCTTCATCCGCTTCTCGTTGCCGATCGCCCCGGATGCCAGCCATGCGCTCTCCGGCTTCATGATCGCGCTCTCGCTGATTGCGGTGGTCTACATCGGTCTCGTCGCGCTGGTGCAGACCGACATGAAGAAGCTGATCGCGTACTCGTCGATCTCGCACATGGGGTTCGTGACGCTGGGTCTGTTCCTCTTCGAGCGCCTCGGCGTCGAAGGGGCGGTGATCCAGATGATCTCGCACGGCTTCATCTCCGGCGCGATGTTCCTCTGCGTGGGCGTGATGTACGACCGCATGCACTCCCGCCAGATCGCCGACTACGGCGGCGTGGTGAACACGATGCCGATCTTCGCGTCGTTCCTCATGCTCTTCGCGATGGCCAACTCGGGGCTCCCGGCCACGAGCGGGTTCGTCGGCGAGTTCATGGTGATCATGGCCGCCACGAAGGTGAACTTCTGGATCGCGTTCACCGCGGCGACGACGCTCATCTTCGGCGCTGCGTACACCCTCTGGATGTACAAGCGGGTGATCTTCGGCGCGGTGGCGAATCCGCACGTGGCCGAACTGAAGGATCTCGAGCCCCGCGAGTGGATCTTCCTCGCGGTGCTCGCCGTCGCCGTGCTCTGGATGGGCGTCCATCCCGCGCCGTTCAATGCCGTGCTGGAGGCGCCCGTGGCCGATCTGCTCCAGCACCTTTCGAAGAGCAAGCTGCCGTGACCCTCACCGCTGCCGATTTCGTTCCGGTCTGGCCGGAGATCCTGCTCCTCGTGATGGTGTGCGTGATCCTCATCGCCGACCTCTTCCTGCGCGACGATCAGCGCAACGGCGTGTACGTGCTCTCCCTCCTGTCGCTCGCCGCGTGTGGCGTGGTGACCGTCGTGTCCGCAGGCACGGACGTCTCGATCGTGATGCACGGCATGTTCGTGGACGACCCGATGAGCGATGCGCTCAAGGTGATGGTCTACCTGGCGGTCGGCGTCATGCTGGTCTACTCGCGGACCTACATCGAGGTACGCGGCCTGTTCCGCGGCGAGTTCTACACGCTCGTGCTGTTCGCGACGCTCGGGATGATGGTCATGATCTCGGCGAACCACTTCCTGTCGCTCTATCTCGGCCTCGAACTCCTGTCGCTGTCGATGTACGCCCTCGTGGCCCTGCAGCGCGATTCCGCCGAGAGCACCGAGTCCGCGATGAAGTACTTCGTGCTGGGCGCGCTCGCTTCCGGGATGCTCCTGTACGGCATGTCGATGATCTACGGCGCCACCGGGTCCCTCGAAATCCCGCGCGTGGCCGAGAGCATCGCCAGCGGCCGGGCCAACGCGACCATCCTCGTGTTCGGGCTCGTCTTCGTCGTGGCGGGTCTCGGCTTCAAGTTCGGTGCGGTCCCCTTCCACATGTGGGTGCCCGACGTCTACCAGGGGGCGCCGACGGCGATCGCGCTCTTCATCAGCACGGCGCCGAAGCTCGCGGCGTTCGCCTTCGCGATCCGCCTGCTGGTGGAGTCCCTCGGTCATCCGTCGCTGCTCGTCGAATGGCAGCAGATGCTGGCGATCCTCGCGGTGCTGTCGATGGCGGTCGGCAACATCACCGCCATCGCGCAGACCAACCTCAAGCGGATGCTCGCGTACTCGACCATCTCGCACATGGGCTTCCTGCTGCTCGGTCTGCTGTCCGGCACGGTCGACGGTTACGGTGCGGCGATGTTCTACGTGGCCGTCTATGCGTTCATGGGGCTCGGCACCTTCGGGATGATCATGCTGCTGTCCCGAAAGGGCTTCGAGGCCGACCGCATCGAGGACTTCAAGGGCCTCAACCGCCGCAGCCCCTGGTACGCGTTCCTCATGCTGCTCCTGATGTTCTCGCTCGCCGGCGTGCCGCCCACCGTCGGTTTCTACGCGAAGCTCTCGGTGCTGCAGGCGGCGCTCGACGCCGGCTATGTGGGTCTCACCATCGTGGCCGTGCTGTTGTCCCTCGTCGGCGCCTTCTACTACCTGCGCATCGTCCGGCTCATGTACTTCGACGAGCCCACCGACACCGAGCCCATCGTCGCGTCGACCGGTGCCCGCCTGCTGCTGTCGGTGAACGGCCTCGCCGCGCTGGTCATCGGCATCGTGCCGGGCTGGCTGATGACGCTCTGCCAGCAGGCCATGCGGGCGTCGCTCTAAGCGCGGCATCACCGTCCCATGTCCCATCCGCATCGCGAGAACGACTTCACCGAAACGACCGTCGCGTCGAAGGTGACGTATCGCGGTCGGATGCTGGAAGTGCGGGAGGACGAGGTCCGCCTGCCGGACGGCAATCCGGCGCGCCGCGAGTACGTCGTGCATCCGGGCGCTGCGGTCATCATGCCGCTCTTCGAGGACTGGTCCGTGCTCCTCGAGCGGCAGTTCCGCTATCCGCTGCACGACCACTTCTACGAGCTTCCCGCCGGCAAGCTCGAGAAGGGCGAACCCCCGATCGAGACCGCAAAGCGCGAGCTGAAGGAAGAAACCGGATACACCGCAGCGGAATGGCGGCAGCTCTGCCGCCTGCATCCCTGCGTGGGCTACGCTGATGAAGTCGTGTACTTGTTCGTCGCGCGCGGCCTCACGCTGGCGGACCGTTCGCTCGACGACGGTGAGTTCCTCGAGACGCTGATCCTGCCGCTCGACGAAGCGCTCGAATGGGTGCGGGGCGGACGCATCACCGACGTGAAGACGCAGATGGGACTGCTGTGGGCGGATCGCCTGCGTGCCGGCTGGCCGTTGCCCGCCGAGGTCTGAGCCCGGCTCCGACGGCGCGACGTCCAGGGCAGCCGCGCCGAAACGAAAAAGGCCACCCAAGGGTGGCCTTTTTCATTGGTGCGGACGTGCGGCGCGATCAGTGCCCGGCCGTCCCCGTCTTGCGGAACACCGGCTCGCGGGTCTCGGGGGCGTCGATGGGGTAGGGGGCGCGGAAGAGATTCCCCTGCGCGTACTCGACCCGCATGCTGCGCAGGCGCGACAGCACTTCAGGTGTTTCAACCCACTTCGCGATCACCTGCTTCGAGAGCCCCTGGCCGACGTCGCACAGCGCCTGCACGAAGATCCCGTTGGCGTCGTCCCGCGTGAGGTCCCGCACGAAGCTGCCGTCGATCTTGATGTAGTCGACGTCGAACTGGCGCAGGTAGTAGAACGAACTGAAACCGGCGCCGAAGTTGTCGAGCGCGAACCGGAAGCCCATCTGCTTCAGCTCGCGGATGAAGTTCTTGCTGATCGACACCTCGGCCATCGCCGCCGCTTCCGAGATCTCGAACACGAGCTGGCCGCGCGACACATCGGAGCCTTCCAGCAGGGCGTAGAAGCGGCGCGTCCAGGACGGGTCGGACATGCTCACGCGCGACAGGTTGACGAAGAAGCGCGAGCGCATGTTCCGGCGCTCGGGGGCGCTCAGATAGTGGAGCAGCTTCTCGATCACGCGGAGATCGATCTCCTGGACGATGCCGAGGGACTCCGCGGCTTCCAGGAACTGCTTCGGCGCGACGATCCGCCCGTCGTTGTCCTCGATGCGGACCAGCACCTCGTAGTGCATCGGTTCGGCGTCGTCGAGGCGGATCACCGGCTGGACGTAAAGCTGGATGCGATCCTCGTCGAGCACTTCGCGCAGCTGCTTCGCCCACAGCACGCGGCGATGGGTCGCGCGGAGCGCTTCGCCTTCCTGGCCGTAGATCACCACCCGATTGCGACCGGCGTCCTTCGCCTGGTACAGCGCGATGTCCGCCGAGGCCAGCAGGCCCGCCGACTCGCTGCCGTGGAACGGGTAGAGCGCGATGCCGGCCGAGGCGGTGAGCGTGATCAGCCGGGCTTCCTCGCCGGGAATCGGCAGGGGGCACTGGCGCAGGCGGGACAGCAGGGCCTCCGCGGTGTCCTGGGCCTGGGCGCGCAAGGCGCCGGGGATCTGGACCGCGTACTCGTCGCCGCCCAGGCGGTAGACCTGCGCATCGAGACCCTCGGCCACTTCCCGAAGCACGCCGCCGATCGCGACGAGCAACTGGTCGCCGCGGCGATGGCCGACGTTGTCGTTCACGTACTTGAAGTGGTCGATGTCGATGAAGACGACGGCGCCCTTGTCGTGCGACTCCAGCGCGCGTTCCACCGACTTCTGCAGGCTCACCCGGTTCGGCAGCCCGGTCAGAGGGTCGTGCGTCGCGAAGTACTCGGTCTGCATGGCGGCGCGCTGCTGCTCGGTGATGTCGCGGGCCGTGCCGCGCATCCCGGTGAGTCCGCCGGCCTCGTCATGCACGAGCCGGGCGTTGATGCCGACCCAGCGTTCGTGACCGTTGGCGTCGATGATCTGCGTGATGTAGTTCTTCACCTCGCCGTCGCGCTTCAGCTGCGCCAGGAAGCGACGGTTCGGCAGGTGGGAGGGCTTGCCCTCGAAATCGAAGAAGCAGCGCCGGTCGAGTTCCTTCGGCGAGAGTCCGAACATGTCGCGGGCGGCGGCGTTCAGGTAGGTGAAGCGGCCTTGCGGGTCGGTCGTCCAGACGAGATCGTGCGATGTCTCGACGAGGTCCTTGTAGCGCGTCTCGCTCTCGACGAGCAGCTGGATGATCCGCCGCTTCTCCTGGAGCGCCTTGCGGGCGTGCTCGAGTTCGTCGTTGTAGCGATCGAGGTTGCCGCCGAGGGTCGAGGCAGCGAGCCCGTCGACGATCTCCTTGGCGTACCGCCGATGGCCGCCATCGGTCCGACGCGCCATCAGGACACCCTGGGCATCCCATCGACGGAGCTTCTGTACCGGAATTCCAAGCTTTTCCGATACTTCCTGGATGCTGTATTCGAGCTTCTCTTCCCGCATGTTCGGCGCCATTGGTTTCGACGGTCCGGGTCGGTCACCCTGCGGTGATGCCCGGCGGCGTTGGCAACGCCCCGTCTGGTCTCGCGATTCCTTCTGGATCGGCCGCTTGGCGCGGTCCCCGGGGCTTCGATGAACCGCGGCAGGCGGTCCGGCCCTTCTTCGCTTTCCACTGCTGGTGACGGTATCCCAAGCCCGGAGGCCGTGGTCGTTGCGATCCCGCGCTCGGATCACACTCTCCCTCACATTGCGCCGGAGGATAGCACTGGACTCGCCGACGGTTCCACTGGTCAAAGGTATCAGAAGGTGAGATTGGCTGGGGAGAGGCTCCGTAGTGTCTCGACACGGAAGTTCGCGAACATTGGTCGGTGTCGCGGAGACCGATAGCGGAGCGGACTGGCCGTCGATTGCGCGCGGCGCGTCCCGACGTTGCGATACTTCCGTGTCGAGACACCAGGTTCAGCGACTGTAGCGGATCCGATAGATCGCCCCCGCGAAGTCGTCGCTGACGAGGAGGCTGCCGTCGGGCATCCCCAGGATGTCCACCGGGCGGCCCCAGGCCTGCTCGTTCTCCAGCCAGCCCTCGGCGAACGGTTCGAAGGCCGAGACCGTCCGACCCTCCTGCAGGGTCCCCACCATGATCCGGTAGCCGCTCTTCTTGGAGCGGTTCCAGGATCCGTGCTGGGCCACGAACAGCCGGTTCCGATAGGCCTCCGGAAACTGTTTCCCAGTGTAGAAGCGCAGCCCGTCGGGGGCCACGTGCCCGCCCTGCTTCCAGGCAGGAGGCACGAACTCGCTGCAGGCGCGCTTGCCGCCGAACTCGGGATCCGGGGTGTCGCCTTGATGGCAGTACGGGAAGCCGAAGTGCTGGCCGGCCCGGGAGGCCCGGTTCAGCTCGCAGGACGGGAGGTCGTCGCCCAGCATGTCGCGCCCGTGGTCGTTGAACCACAGCTCCTTCGTCTCGGGGTGCCAGTCGAAGCCCACGCTGTTCCGGATGCCCCTCGCCACCACCTCGTAGCCGGTGCCGTCCGGCCGGATCCGGGAGATCAGGGCATAGCGGTCGGGGTCGGGCTCGCAGACGTTGCAGGGCGCCCCGACCGGGACGTACAGCCAGCCGTCCGGCCCGAAGGCGATGGTCTTCCAGCCGTGGTGGTGATCCGTCGGGAAGCGGTCCGTGACAACGACCGGCCGGGGCGGATTGTCGAGGCGGTCCTCGATCCCGTCGAATCGCAGGATGCGCCCCACCTCGGCGACGTACAGGGCGCCGTTCCGGAAGGCGACCCCGTTCGGGGTGTCGAGCCCCGAGGCGACCACCGACAGCAAGGCCGGACGCCCGTCCGCGGCGGGCCTCAGGGCATAGACGCGTCCGGCGTTCATCGTCCCGACGAAGACGGTGCCCCGGTCACCGAGGGCGAGGGAGCGTGCCCCGGGGACCCTGGCGTGGACCTCGATGGAGAACCCGGCCGGAAGGCGGATGCGCTGGAGGGGCAGGTCTGCAGCCTGCACCGAGGCCATCAGCGTCAGGGCCAGGGCGAGGCACAGGCGGGCGAAAGGCGTTCGGATCATGGGCAATCTCCGAGAGGGCGGCGGGTGACGGGGCGGGCTCGATCGGGAGCCGTCGCATGCTCGGCGAGCAGCGTCTCCCTTGAAACGCGGCAACGCGTCCCCATTGTGCTGCCGTTTCCATGTGACGCCACGGAGCATCCGATGAGCCAGGACACCCGCGAGACGCTGGGCTTCCAGACCGAGGTCAAGCAGCTGCTGGACCTCATGATCCACTCGCTGTACAGCAACAAGGAGATCTTCCTCCGGGAACTCGTCTCCAATGCCTCCGACGCCGCCGACAAGCTTCGGTTCGAGGGCCTCACCGATGCGGCGCTCTACGAGAACGACGCCGACCCGAAGATCCGCATCTCCTTCGACAAGACCGCCCGCACCATCACCATCGCCGACAACGGCATCGGGATGTCCCGCGAGGAGGTCGTCCGCAACATCGGCACCATCGCCAAGTCCGGCACGCGCGAGTTCTTCCAGGCGCTGACGGGTGACCAGGCGAAGGACGCCAACCTGATCGGCCAGTTCGGGGTCGGCTTCTACTCCGCCTTCATCGTCGCGAACCGCGTGACGCTCGTGACCCGCCGCGCCGGCCTCGGCGCCGAGCACGGCGTGCGCTGGGAATCCGAGGGCGCCGGCGAGTACACCATCGAGACGGTCGAGAAGGCCGGCCGCGGCACGGAGGTCACGCTCCACCTCCGCGAGGGCGAGGACGACTTCCTCTCCGGCTGGAAGCTCCGTGACATCCTCCGCCGCTACTCCGACCACATCACCGTGCCCATCCTCATGCACAAGGAGGAATGGAACCAGGAGAAGGGCGAGCAGGTGACGATGGACGAGGAGGAGCAGGTGAACCAGGCGTCCGCGCTCTGGGCCCGCCCGAAGTCCGAGATCACGGCGGAGCAGTACGAGGAGTTCTACAAGCACGTCGCCCACGACCACGACAAGCCCCTCGCCTGGACCCACGCGAAGGTCGAGGGCCGGCAGGAATACACGCAGCTCCTCTACATCCCCGGCCGCGCGCCGTTCGACCTGTGGGACCGCGACCACCGCCGCGGCGTGAAGCTCTACGTGCGCCGCGTCTTCATCATGGACGACGCCGAGCAGCTCATGCCTGCGTACCTGCGCTTCGTGCGCGGCGTCATCGACTCCGCCGATCTGCCGCTCAACGTCTCGCGCGAGATCCTCCAGCAGTCGAAGGATGTCGAGTCGATCCGCAACGGCTCGGTCAAGAAGGTGCTGGGCCTGCTGGAAGACCTCGCCGAGAACGACAAGGAGAAGTACGCGACCTTCTGGGAAGCCTTCGGCCGCGTGCTGAAGGAAGGCGTCGGCGAGGACTTCGCCAATCGCGAGCGCATCGCGAAGCTGCTGCGGTTCGCCTCCACCCACGCCGACACCGACGCGCAGACCGTCACGCTGGCGGACTACGTGTCGCGCATGAAGGACGGCCAGGAGAAGATCTACTACATCACGGCCGACACCTTCGCCGCGGCGAAGAACTCGCCCCACCTCGAGATCTTCCGCAAGAAGGGCATCGAGGTGCTGCTGCTGTCGGATCGCGTCGACGAATGGGTCGTCTCGGGCCTCCACGAATTCGACGGCAAGCCGGTCGTGTCGGTCGCGAAGGGCGATCTGGATCTCGGCAAGCTGGAAGACGAGGCCGAGAAGGCCACCCAGCAGGCGGAGGCCGAGACATTCAAGCCGCTCACCGAGCGCATCGGCAAGGCGCTGGCCGAGCAGGTGAAGGAAGTGCGCATCACCCACCGCCTCACCGATTCACCCGCCTGCCTCGTCGCGGAGGAACACGGCATGGGGATGAACCTCGAGCGACTGCTGAAGGCGGCGGGTCAGAAGGTGGGCGGGTCGAAGCCCATCCTGGAGATCAACCCGCAGCACGCCATCGTCCAGCGCCTGCAAGGCGAGGCCGACGACACGCGCTTCGGCGACTGGAGCCACGTGTTGTTCGACCAGGCCCTGCTCGCGGAAGGTGGTCAGCTCGAAGACCCGGCCACGTTCGTGAAGCGCATCAACCAGCTGATGCTGGCGATGGCAGCGTGATCCCGCAGGCGCTCACGGGGGCCATCGATTCCCGTGAGCGCCGCGGTTCCCCGGGCTACTTCAGCAGCACCTTGGCCGGGTCGACCTCGAAGTGGTCCTCCACCCGGAGGTCGCCCGTATCCACGATCTCCGCGCGCAGTTCCCCCTTGCCCCGCGGCATGAAGTAGAAGCGGAAACTCGGGTTCTCGCTGATCGTGAAGTCGAGATCGGCCGACATCACGAGGCGGTCCGCGTAGTACACCCTGACCTCCCGTACGAACCGCGGCGGCTCTGCCTCCAAGCCGATGCCCGAGAACTGCGGATGCGCCACGCGCAGGTGCGCGAGCAACGGCTCGCCAGGGTCCGCGAACTGTTCGTCGACGGAGAACCGGATCTTCCCGAGGTTGCGCATCGCCTGGTCGTTCTTCGCACCCGCGGCGGAGCATCCTCCCGCCCCGGTCACCAGCTTGGCATCCATCCAGAGCGACCCGTCGCTCAGTTCCGCGATCACCCGGACGGGCGATGCGCTCTCGAGCCGGACGCGCGTCTCGATGTCGGCCTTGCCGCTGTCGGGGGTGAAGTTGAACCGGACCCCGAACGGCGACGGATTGTTGTCGATCACCAGCCACAGGTGCTTCACGTGGCGCGCGGGCTTCTGGGGAAGGTGCGTGCGGACCATGATCGGCACCACTGCGGCGTCGTCCGCGTACGGATGCACGAACAGTTCGACGACCTTGCCCTGATCCGTCGTGACGGGACGCTCACCGAAGAGGCTGCGACGCAGGTCGCGCCAGCGCTGCGATTCCATCGAGTCCTGCGCGTGGGCGGGCAGCGCCGCCAGGGTCGCCAGGAGTGCCAGGCCCGAGAAGACGTGCTGCGTCCATCTGCGGTGGGGGCTGCCGTGTACGGTTCGCACGATGGGCTCGTCCGTGGCTGACGGGGATGGCCCGATCATAGGCGCCCCGGTCGCTCCGGACATGGCGCGCCGCACCAAACACAGGGGATGAACTCTCCGGCGTTTCCGCTACTCTCTCGCACGTTCCGCCATCCCTGCAGCGAGCCTTCATGACAACGACAGCCTCATCCGGTCTCTTCGGCTGGATCGATCGCAACATCATCGATCTCGGCCGCCAGATGCGCATCTCCTACCTGCCACCCTTGATGGTCTACGTGGCTTACGGCATCTCCGGACTCACGGCGATCGCGGGCACCTTCTTCGTGAAGGACTACCTGGGGCTGTCCGCCGAAGCGCTCGCCGCGCTGGGTTTCTGGGTCGGCCTGCCGTGGGCGCTCAAGATGCCCGTCGGTCACATGGTCGACCTGCTCTGGCGTTACAAGGGCTGGCTCGTGGCGTTCGGGGCCTGCCTGCTGGCGTCGAGCCTCCTCATCATGATCGGGCTCCTGGCGGATCGCATGGCGATGGAAGCGATCATGCCCGGCGACCGCTGGTTCATCCTCGCGTCCCTACTGGCGCCGATCGGGTATGTCGTCCAGGACGTCGTGGCCGACGCCATGACGGTCGAGGCCGTGCCCCGTCTGGACGACGACGGCCATCCGATCCCCGAAGCCGAACGACGCGTGGGCCACACCACGATGCAGACGCTCGGTCGCGTCGCGATCATCGGTGGCAGCGTGATCGTCTCGGCCTTCAACGTCGCGATCTTCGCCGATGCCGGCACCCTCTCGAAGGCCGAGAAGGCCGCGAAGTACCTGTTCCTCTATCAGTGCGCACTGCTCATCCCCGTGGTGTCGGTGTGCGGCGTGGTGCTGGCCGGGTGGATCCTGCGTCGGCAGGCCAAGCGGCTCGCGGCCCTCGGTGTCGACCGCGCCACCATCGAGGCGCAGGTCTTCCACCATTCGCAGCGTCCGCCGGTGAACTGGTGGATCCTCGGCGGCGGTCTGCTGTTCGCCGTGTTCTCCATCGCCGTGGGTTCCTCCGGTATCAAGTTCAGTCAGGAGATCATCTTCGCGGGCTCGCTCGCCATCGTGCTGTTCCTGATGTTGCGGCTGGTGCGTGAACTGGAACCCGCGTCCCGCAACGTGCTGATCGGGACCGCGCTCCTCATCTTCGTCTTCCGTGCGATGCCGGGTGCCGGCGCCGGGGCAAGCTGGTGGACCATCGACGTCCTGAAGTTCGACGAAGGCTTCCTCGCGAAGCTGGGCGTCATCGGCAGCACGCTGGGGCTCCTCGGCATGTTCCTCTTCCGCCGCTTCATGGCGGACAACTCGATGGCCTACGTGCTGGGCTTCCTCACCATCGTCGGCACGATCCTTTCGCTGCCGACGCTCGCGATGTACTACGGCTTCCACGAGTGGACCGCGGCGCACACGGGCGGTGTCGTCGATGCGCACTTCATCGCGGTCGTCGACACGGCGCTCGAGTCACCGCTCGGCCAGGTCGCGATGATCCCGATGCTCGCGTGGATCGCGAACTCCGCGCCCGACAAGCTGAAGGCGACGTACTTCGCGGTGATGGCCTCGTTCACCAACCTCGCGCTGTCGCTCTCGCAGCTCGGCACGAAGTACCTGAACGGCGCCTACAAGGTCACGCGCGAAGTGACGGATGTGGCCACCGGCGCCGTGACGGTGCCCGCCGACTACAGCCAGCTCGGGCATCTGCTCGCGATCTCCATCGGGCTGGGCCTCGTGCTGCCCATGCTCGCGATCGTCTTCGTGAAGACCACGCGCTTCCGCAGCGCGTGACCCCGCCGATCTCGGCGTCGACCTTGACGCCGTCGATGCCGCTCGACTAGCCTTCGGACGTCGCAGGTGCCCCGACGGCGTTCAGTCGAAGGGGATAATCGGGAAGTCGGTGCCGGGGTCGCTCTGCGATCCCCATGCCGACGCTGCCCCCGCAACGGTAGGCGAGTGACGCGGTCCATCCGGCCACTGTGCATCACGCATGGGAAGGCGGATCGCGGGCAATCCTCGCAAGCCCGGAGACCGGCCCGTGACCTGGGAGCTTCCGCTTCGCGGAGTGCTCCTTTCGTGCCGGATTGCTGCGGTGGGCGGCGACGCGGTGTTGATGTTGCGTGCGCGCCCGATCTGCGCCCCTGTCCGGAACTGCCCGTCGTTCCGGAGTGGCAGGTCCGCCCGGAGGTCGCCCGCCTGTCATACCGTTTCTCCAGTGTCGTTCGTTCCCGCAGTGCGCCGGCATTCCATCAGCGTTGCCGGACGCGGGGAGCGTCCGGACCACTCGGAGTCCGCCATGTGCAGCACCACGTGTTCCCTTTCCTTCGCAGCACTCGTACTTGCCACCCTTGCTCCTTCGGCCCACGCGGGCCCGTATGCCGGCGCCGCCGGACAGCCCGGATCCACTGCCGTCGCCAAGGACAGCCCGACCATCGCAGCATGGGCCTCTGCCTTCAGCGACTACACGCCCGGCCCGAATGTCTCGGCGTCGTTCGCTTCGCCCGCCCAGGCCCTCGGCCCCGCGACCGGCGTGTCCACCGATGTCGTTTCGCTCGGTGACAGCGGGCGCATCACCCTCACCTTCGGTGGCCTGATCGTCGATCGGCCGGGTGCCGACTTCGCCGTGTTCGAGAACAGCTTCAGCGACACGTTCCTCGAGCTCGCGTGGGTCGAGGTCTCGTCCGACGGCACGAACTTCTTCCGCTTCCCCGGCTTCTCGTTCACACCTGGCCCCGTCGGCGGCTTCGGTGCCGTCAATCCGACGAACATCGACGGTCTTGCGGGCAAGTACCGCGGTGGCTTCGGGACGCCGTTCGACCTCGCGCTGCTTGCCACGGTCCCCGGGCTGAACGTCCAGGCTGTGAGCCACGTGCGTCTCGTCGATATCGTCGGCGACGGATCCGTGTCCGACAGCTTCCCGGTCGCGTTCGGCGGCCCGCATCCGATCTACGACGTGCATCCGACCCAGCTGAGCGGCGGCTTCGATCTCGACGGCGTGGGCGTCATGCACTTCGTCGCTGCGCCGGTACCCGAGCCGTCCACGCTCGTGCTCGGCCTGCTGGGCGGGCTCGTCCTGGTCGGCGCCGCGCGCCGCGGCCGTGGTCGCCGGATCGCAGCCGGTCTGGCCGTCGCGACGCTCGCGTTGCCGGCG